>Ga0255338_1003420_pt1 | contig 19150 bp, 17 predicted proteins | sample MeOH1_35cm_T4_19_FD_203715 | JGI IMG/M metagenome (GOLD analysis project Ga0255338, IMG submission 203715) | Sandy soil microbial communities from University of British Columbia, Vancouver, Canada - MeOH1_35cm_T4_195 | ecosystem: Engineered > Artificial ecosystem > Sand microcosm > Unclassified ...
TGAATTCGGGATCGCTGTAGATCCGGAAGCGGGTGTCGACGAGCTCCTCGGTGACGACGCTCTTGTCGAACATCAGCCATTCGAGCCTTTCGCGGACGCTGTCGCGCGTCGGCGCCCCGGTCGCCTTCCTGGTCGCGCTCGCGACCTTCGCGCCGACCGTGCGTGACAGCTCGGCCGCATCCTTCGACACTTCGAGGCCGGCGCCGGTGATCGAGGCATAGCCGCGCACGCGATCGGGGTGATTGACCGCGATCCATCCGGCGACCCACCCGCCGAGGGACTGGCCGGCGACGATCGCTGTGTCGATGCCGCAGGCATCCATATAGGCAAGCACGTGCCGGCCGAGCGCCGGTACGTCATAATCGATGTCCGGCTTGGCGGTGAAGCCGTGGCCGAGCATGTCGAGCGCGTGCAGCCGATGGTGCGTGCCGAGCGCGCCCAGATTGCGGATCCAGGTTTCGGCATGGCCGGTGATGCCGTGCAGCAGGATCACCGGATTGCCCGCACCCGCGACGAGGCTTCGCGTGCGGTGGCCGCCCGCGTCGGTGAAGCGGATTTCGGCGCCGAGCATCTCGACCCAGAAAGAGGCGCTCACATGAACACCGAGACGGCGCGCGGCAGCACGCGGTGATCGAGGAACACCTTACGCTCGGCGATCAGCCAGCCGTTGCCGGCGCGCCGCAGCCGGTCCTCGCGGCGGCCGACGAAGAAATCACCATCCTTGTCTCGTCGACCCTGAAACAGGATGAAGTTCGAATGGACGGTCAATTCGTCGCCCTCGCCCTCGACGAGGACGTTGCCGATCACCCGCCGGGTGCGCGACCGCGGCAGCTCGGCATAGGCCATGCCGGACTTGATCCGCTCGAGCCTTTTGGCAAGGAACGCCTTGCCCTCCTCCATCACCGCCCATTCGCCCTGGACGGGATCGCTGTCGCTCTCGCCCTCGAGCGTCTCGACCACCGGCATCCAATAGCGCGCGTCGTCGGCGAACAATTCGAGCCATTCCTCGAAGCGATAGGCATCGATCAGCCGCGCCTCATGGAACAGGAAGGACTCGATCTCGGCCTTCAGTTCGTGCCGATAGCCGTTCATCGCGCTCATGCCGCGGTCATCAACTTGAGCCAGTGGCGGTAGAAGTTGCGGTGGTTCTGCTCGGAAAAATGCGGACCGAGCTTGCCGGGCAGCCCCTCGACCTCGAGCTGGCCGTCGTGGCCGACGCCCATCGCATAATGAAGATTCGATCCTCCGGTGACCTTTCCGCGCAGCGCCTCGCTGATGCGCTCGAAATTCTCGCCGTCGTCGGGGCCGAAGATGCCGCCGGCGGCATTCTCCTGGGACATCTGGGTCCGGGCGAACTCGCGGATCGCCGGCGGCGCCGCGGAATCGAACAGGCAGATCTGCCAGACCTCGAGCTCGTTCGGTCCCTTGGGATGCCATGAATAGAGGCCGAGCACATGGAAGCAGCCGAACTTGATCCACGACATGTTGGGGAAGATATTGCCTTCGCCGAGCCCATGGATCTCGGCCTGGCGCTCGGAAAGATGCTCGCGCAGCCGCTGGTTGTAGGCCTGGACATATTCGACCCCCTCCGGGCCGAACATCTGCGCCATGTGGAGGTCGTTCTCCAGCGCGCGGCCGGGCTTGGGGATGTCGCCCATGCCGTGGCCGTTGTCGAAATAGGCGATATAGTCGGCGACCATGTCGTAGGGCGGCAGGAAGCCGATCTTGAACGCGCTGCCGTGGGTCGTCAGCACATGATAATCGTCGCCCGCGAAATTCTCCGACGCGAGCTTCCAGTTGGTGCTGATCCGGTATTTCATCACCGGCCCGATCACCTCGAGCCCGCCCAAAGCGCCGACCAGCGGCAGATCGAGATACCACATCTGCTCGGGCGTGAGATATTGCTCAAGCGGCATCGCATCCTCGTCCCAATTGGCGAAGATCAGGCCCTTGTAGCTTGCGACATTGGGCACGCGGACGAGGCCCATCGCGCTCTTGTCGAGGTTGCCGTGATAGGCTTCCCTCAGCAAAGGCACGGCAAGCAGGCTGCCGTCACGGGCATAGCCCCAGCCATGATAGGGGCAGATGAACATCGACGTGTTGCCGCGGTCGGTGCCGCAGACGGCGAGGCCGCGATGGCGGCAGCTGTTGAGCAGCACGTGGATCTCGTTGTTCTCGCCGCGGACGACGATCACCCGGTCCTCGCCGATCGCGGAGGCGAAGAAGTCGCCGGGATTGCGGATCTGCGATTCATGACCGAGGAAGCACCAGCTCTTGAGGAAGATGCGCTCGAGCTCGAGCTGGTAGACGTCGGGATCGGTGAACACCCGGCCGCTGACGATGCCTCGGTCGGGATCGACCAGCCTCCTGATCTCGTCTTCGCCGAGCCGCCGCGAGTCCTTCAATAGCGTCGCCATCTCACTCTCCGATTGTACGACCAATCTCGACGGTCCTGTTTTCAGCTTAGGCGGGCTCGTCTCCGACCGGAACCTGATATTTGAGCTCGACTGCCCGGCCTTCCTTGGCCGATTGTTCGATCGCCTGGCACAGCTCGACCGTGCCCTTGCCCCAACGACCGTCGTGGAAGCTCGGCGTGTCGTTGAACACCGCATCATAGACCTGCATGAACTCGGCGGCACGCCCCGAATGGCCGGTGACCTCGATCTCCTCGACGCCATTGTCGCCGTGGACGTAGAGACCCTTCACCGACTGGCGGATGATGCCGCGGTCGCAAGCGGCGATGATCAGGCCGAAGAAGGGCTGCACCGGCTCGGGGAACGGCTCGAACCCGTCACTGACCGGCGCATAGCCCCAATTCTGGAAGGCCTTCATGTCGCTGATGCCGCCGTAGCGCAGGTCATTCTTGAGCTTCCACAATTCCGCTTCGGCCTCGTCGGGCGATTTTTCGACGAGCAATCTGGTCATGTTGTTGCGCACGAACCCGCACGAGCCGGGATCCTGCGCCCAGCCGCCCTCGCTTGCGCCCCAAGTGTAGCAGGTGCTGTCGAAATAGCCGCGCCAGTCGAACAAGGCGTTGGCCGCCGCGCCGTTCTCGAACTCGATATAGGCCGAATAGCCGCCCTCGACGTCGCGGAGATGGTCCCACCACATGTGCGCGCGCACCGATTTGACAAGCCCGCCGCCGAGGTAGCGGATGATGTCCATCTGGTGCGGGCCCTGGTTGTAGAGATCGCCGTGCCACATCTGCAGCTCGCGGGTCGGCCAGGGCTGGGCGTTGAAGAAATTATAGTTGATCGCGTTGATGTGGCGCAGCGGGCCGAGGCGGCCGCTCGCGATCACCTCGCGCATCGCCCGGATCGGCGCGTCCATCGCATGGCTGTGCGCGGCGATCAGCGAGACGCCGTTGTCGTCGCACGCCTTGATCATCGCGTCGACCTCGCCTGCCGACAGCGACAGCGGCTTCTCGCACAGCACGTGCTTGCCGTTGCGCGCAGCGATGATCGTATGCTCCATGTGGAGCTCGTGCGGCGACGCGATGTAGACGGCGTCGACGTTCGGGCTGCGGCACATCTCCTCGACGTCGGTGTAGACCTCCGCGTCATATTCCCTGGCGAACTGGTCGAGCGCTTCGCGGCGGAGGTCCGCGGCGGCGGTGAAGCGGATCGGCAAGGTCCTGATGTCCTGCCGTTCCCAGTTCAGCACCAGTCCCGATGCCTGGCCGAGGCCGATGATGCCGATCCGCAATATCTTGCCGGCCGCATCATGCTGAGGTTTCGCCACCGTCTCGGTCCTCGCCATCCGTGCCTCCCGCCCCGGGGCGTCGCCCCCATTTGACATGCACTTCGATACCGAAGTAATTATGCCCCCGCTCCGGCTTTGTCCAGAACCTCTTTGGGCGCCGGCGGTCTCAGCTCCCGGGGAAGGTGATGACGAAAGAGCCCGTTCGGCTAGGCGTGTCCGGGCTCGGACGCGGCTTCATGCTGACCCTGCCGGGGCTGCTCCACCATCCGCGCATCCAACTCGTCGCAGCCGCCGATTCCCGGCCGGAGGCGCGCGAGCGCTTCGCCGCCGAGCTCGGCGGAAGCGCCTATGCGGATTTCGCCGATCTCTGCGCCGACGACCAGGTCGAGCTGATCTACATCGCCTCGCCGCACGCCTTCCACGCCGCGCAGGCGATCGCCGCAGCGCAGGCGGGCAAGCATGTGCTGGTCGAAAAACCGATGGCGCTGAACCTCGACGAGTGCCGGGCAATGGTGGTGGCCGCCGAAGCCGCCGGCGTGCACATGATGGTCGGGCCGAGCCACGGCTATGATGCGCCGATCGCGTTGACCCGCAGCCTGATCGAAAGCGGCGACTATGGCCGCGTGCGGATGATGAGCATGCTCACCTACACCGATTTCCTCCACCGGCCGCGGCGGCCCGAGGAGCTCGACCCCGAGCAAGGGGGCGGCGTGGTGTTCAGCCAGGCGGCGCACCAGATCGACATCGTCCGGCGCCTCGCCGGGTCGGAATTGCGCTCGGTGTTCGCGCGGATCGGCGATTGGGACGCGGCGCGGCCGAGCGAAGGCGCGTACACCGCGTCGCTTGCCTTTGCCGACGGCGGCTTCGCCTCGCTGACCTACAGCGGCTACGGCAATTTCGACAGCGACGAGCTATGCGGCTGGATCTCCGAGCTCGGCACGCCGAAGAAGCCGGGCGCGATCGCGGGGCGGCCGCCGCTGCCCGGGCCCGGCCCGGAGGAGACCGCGCTCAAGATGAGCCGCGCCTTCGGCGCGCGCGGGATCGAGGCGGCCGCGCCGCCGCCGCACCACGAGCATTTCGGCCAGCTGATCGTCAGCTGCGATCGCGCCGATTTCCGCCCTAGCCCTACCGCCGTCCACGAATATGGCCCGAGCGGCATTCGGCTGCATCCGCTGAGCCCGCCGCGAAGCGCACGCTCCGAGGTGCTCGACGAGGCCGTCGCCGCGGTCCGCGACGGCATCGCGCCGCTGCACGACGCGCGCTGGGGCGCGATGACGATCGCCGCCTGCGCGGCTTTGCGCCAATCCGCGCACGAGCGCCGCGAAATCTTTATTCCCCCGCTCGATCCGTGAGACCAAGATGATTCGCCAGGAAGGACACTTATGAGCCGCATCCCGTTGAGCTTCGCCTGCTGGGACTATGACCGCATCCGCGCGATCGCCGACGGGCGCATCCAGCCCGAGGGCATCGACCTCAATTACATGAACCTCCCGGTCGAGGAGACATTCTTCCGGATGCTGCGCTACGGCGAGTTCGACGTCGCCGAAATGTCGCTTTCCTCCTACACCGTGTCGCTAAGCCGCGACCCGCAGCGCTTCGTCGCGCTGCCGGTGTTCATGTCGCGCTCGTTCCGCCACAATTGCATCTTCGTCTCGACCAAGAGCGGGATCGAGAAGCCATCGGACCTCGCCGGCAAGCGGATCGGCGTCCCCGAATATCAGATGACGGCGCCGGTCTGGATCCGCGGCATCCTCGAGGACGAATATGGCGTCGACGCCTCGTCGCCGACCTATTTCACCGGCGGCGAGGAGCAGCCGGGACGCGACGAGAAGCTCAAGCTCGACCTCCCGGCCAAGATCAAGATCCAGCCGATCCCGTCCGACAAGACGCTCTCGCAGATGCTCGCCGACGGCGAGATCGACGCGCTGCACGCACCGCGCATCCCAAGCACCTTCCACAGCCGGCCTGACGCGGTGCGGCGGCTGTTCGACGACCCGGTTGCGGAGGAGAAGGCTTATTATCGCAAGACCGGCCTGTTCCCGATCATGCACGTCATCGCGATCCGCCGCGACGTCTACGAGGCGAACCGCTGGATCGCGCGCTCGCTCTACAACGCGTTCGTCGCGGCGCAGCAGATCGCTTATGAGGATCTCAAGATCGGCGCCGCGCTCAAGACGTCGCTCCCCTGGCAGGTCGCCGCGGTCGACGAGACGATCGCGCTGATGGGCGAGGATTGGTGGCCCTACGGCCTCGACGCCAACCGCAAGGTGCTCGACACCTTCCTGCGCTACCACCACGATCAGGGGCTCTCGCCGAAGCGGCTGACGCCGGAGGATTTGTTCGCGCCGGAGACCTTGGAGGCGGCGAAGATCTGACCGGGAGGGAAACACCAGACTCGATCCCGGTTCGATCGAACCGGGATCGAGTCTGCTTTCTTTTTCCCGCGATTTCCGAGCCGTCGGGTGATTCCACCCGACTTGAAATCACTCTTTCCCCTCGCCTTCCTGCAGCTCGAGGTTGAGGTTCTCGGTCATCCGGATCAGCACCGAGAGGCAGGTCTCGAGCTCGTCGCGCGGGATGTTCTTCGAGGCGATACGATTGATGTCGATCGCATGCGGCATCAATTGCTCCTCGAGCGCGCGACCCTTTACGGTGAGGCTGATCCGCAGCTTGCGGCGATCGTCGGGCTCGCGCTCGCGCGTGACGAGTCCGGCCTCGACCATGTCGTTGATCAGGCTGACGGTGGTCGCCTCGGTGACGTTGGTGAGGTCGCTGAGGCGCTTCTGCGTCACCCCGTCCTCTTCCCACAGCGCGCGCAGATAGTACCAGAAGCCCGATTTGAGGCCGAGCGGCGCGAGCCGCGCGTTCAGCAGGCGATCGAAGCCGCGATGGCTGGCGCGCACCTGCCGCCCGAGGCTGCGCTGCGCCGGAAGCCTGGTCGACATTTCTTTCTCGGGAACGATCCGGCCTTCCTCAGGAGCAGCCCGGAGTGCCTCAGGAACAGCCTGGATGGGGCTCACGCCGCTTCCGGCCGGATCCGATGCGCCTCGAACGCCTCGAAATCGAGCGTCTTCCAGTCCAAGCTCTTGGGGATCACGCCTTCATAGGAGCGCAGGCTCACCGGCGGCGTGCGCGGCTCGGTCGCGCCGATCGCGGGGCCGCCGTCGCGCACCTTCTTCGCGGCGGCGATCATCTGCTTGCGGAACTGGATGATCGCCATGTCGCTCGCGCCGAGCTTGTCGGCGGTGCGGTCGGCGATCCGGCCCATCGATTCCCACATCGCCATGTCCTGGGTCGGGATGCCCTTGATGCCGGTGAAATCGCCGTGCTTCATCGCCTCGCGGTCCTGCATGTAATTGTTGCCGGCGTTGCGTAGCTTCCTGAAGTCGGCATCGAGGTCGATGCCGGGCAGCGCCGCGCAGAAGCGGCGCCATTCGTCCTGCTCGATGCCCTTGGTCTCGTGCCAGGCAACCCAGTAGAACATGCAATTGCCGTCATCCATCGGCACCAGCATCTGCGAGAGATGATATTGGTTGTTCGGCGGGATCAGCACGGTGAACGGAGCGACGAAGATCGTCATCCGCACATAGACTTCGGTCTCCTCGCGGACGATCGGCCTGCGCAAGGCGACGTAGCGGAAGCCGTAATCGGTCAGCTCATATTCCATCCGCGGCGCCTTATCGACCGTCGGCCGCGCCCAGGTGTCGCCGGTCGCGGTCGAGCCGGCAACGCCTTCGGCGGCCGGGATGTTGGTCGAATGGAGGCTCGAGCTGTGCGCCGAATCGATCGATCCTTCGAGCACCTGCGCCCAATTGCAGGCGACGTGCATCTTGACGATGCTGATCCTGGTATCCGGGGTCGGCGCCCAGGCCGGCGTCAGGAACGGCGCAACCTCGGCTGGGTCGCCCATCCATGCCCAGACGAAGCCGCCGACCTCGTGGACCGGATAATAAAGATGGCGCATGCCGGCGCACATCCGCTCGGCATTGGGCTCGCACGCCATGTCGAGGACACGGCCCTCGGTGTCGAACTTCCAGCCGTGGTAGAGGCACCTGAGGCCGCCTTCCTCGTTGCGGCCGTAGAACAATGAGGCGCCGCGGTGGGGGCAGGCCTCGGCGAGCACGCCGACCCGGCCTTCGCTGTCGCGGAACGCCACCAGATCCTCGCCGAGCAGCCGCGCGCGGACCGGCGGCCCGTCGCGCTCGGCAATTTCTTCGCTCATGCACACCGGCATCCAGTGCGCGCGCATGATCTTGCCCATCGGGGCATCGCCCTCGACCAGGCACATCAGTTCATTGTCTTCTGGGCTCACGTCGTCCTGCCTCGTTCCGGCCGCGCCACGGGGGCCGCGCGAAATGACTTCGATATCGAAGCAATATTCGCTAGAATGCGATTTGTCCAGTAACCGCGCGTGCGCCGACGGGACGATCCGTGCTAGGATCGCGGCCATAGCGGGTCAAAAATGGAGGAGAGGATGGCCGTTTCCGCGCTTGGCTATTTCGGCGTCAGCGTCTCCGATCTCGACGCGTGGCGCGAGTTCGGGACCAACATATTGGGGCTCGAGCTGGCCGCGGACGATGCCGCCGGGCTGCGCTTCCGCGCCGACGAGGCGCCGTGGCGCATCGCGGTCGAGCCGGGCGGCGCGGACGACCTCGCGTTCGCGGGCTTCGAGGCCGAGAGCGAGGCCGAGCTCGAGACTTTGGCGGGCCGCCTGCGCGCGAGCGGCTTCGCGGTCGAGGAGGATCCGGCCCTCGCCAAGGAGCGCGGAGTCGGCCGCCTGCTGCGCACCAGTGATCCGGACGGGCTGCGCTGCGAGCTTTATCACGACCGCGAAGCCCGGGCGCAAAAGCCGTTCCGCTCACCGCTGGGCGTCAGCGCGTTCGTCACCGACGGACGCGGCATCGGCCATCTCGTGATCGCCGTTTCGGACATCACCGCCGCGCGCCGCTTCTACGAGGAACTGCTCGGCTTCCGACTGTCGGACTCGATCGACATGAACATCGGCCCGGTCAGTCTGCGGACGATCTTCCTCCACTGCAATCCGCGCCATCACACCCTCGCGCTGGTGCCGATCGACATGCCGCGAAGGCTGCATCATTTCATGCTCCAGGTCGCCGAATTCGACAATGTCGGGGAGGCGCTCGACCGGGTGAAGAAGGCGGGAATCCGCATCGCCTCCACTCTCGGCAAGCACAGCAACGATCACATGCTGTCCTTCTACATGGAGACGCCGTCCGGCTTCGAGGTCGAATATGGCTATGGCGCGCGCGAGATCGACGATTCGGTCTGGGTGCCCGAAATCTACGACACGACCAGCCTCTGGGGCCACGACCGCGGGCAGGCGCATTAGGGAAGCGCCAGCCCCCGCCTCACGGCGAGGATCTACCCGCTTCCCGCTGCCGCAAGGCCGCGCTATCGATCGCGTCCCACATCATCAGCCCACAACATCAGCCCACAACATCAGCAGGTGAATCACGCATGGCCATTTCCCTCTACGCGGCAACCATTCCTTCCTGTCAGCAACTGCTCGGCGCGGTCGACGCCCTGCTCGACAAGGCCCAGGCCTTTTGCGCGGAGAAGGGCATCGGCGAGGAAGAGATGATCAATGCGCGGCTGATCGAGGACATGCTGCCGTTCGCCTATCAGGTCCGATCGACTGCGACTCATTCGCTCGGCGCGGTCGAGGCGATCCGCAAGGGCACCTTCTCCCCCGACCGCTCGCCCCCGCCGGAGAGCTTCGCCGCGCTCAAGCAGCTCGTCGCCGACACGCGGAGCGGCCTCGCGGCGCTCGACCCGGCGGAGATCGACGGCTTCGAAGGCCGCCCGATGTGTTTCGAGCTGCCCGGCTTCCGCGCCGACTTCACCGCCGAGAATTTTCTGCTCTCTTTCTCGCAGCCCAACTTCTATTTCCACGCCACCACCGCCTACGACATCATGCGGATGAAGGGCGTGCAGATCGGCAAGCGTGACTTCCTGGGGGTCTGGCGGACAGTCTAGCCGCCCTCCCCCCCACGGCACAGGGCGCACTGACGACCTCGGCGCCGGAAGCTGAACCCGCCACGCAGATGCAAGAAATGCACCCGTAGCAGCTTACATTGCACTCGCGCTTAACCCGTTGCAGGGTAGTGAAAGAATTGCACTTACCGCGTTGCGCTGCGCGTGCGGAACGGGGGGCTGCGGTGATCGGCATCCTGGCTGATCGTCTGATTTTCTCAATGCGCCGGTGGGGCGCATCATTCCTCGGAGTCGATACATGCGAATTTTGCTTGCTTGCGCTGCGTTGCTTTCTGTCGCCCTTCCCGTTGCGGCCTCGGCTGAGACCGAAGCCACCGCCGACGCCACGGTCGCCTCGGCCTCCGAGCTGCGCGTCGGCACGGTGCTGAGCACCGCCGACGGCCGCCGCGTCGGCAGAGTCAGCCGGATCTACAAGTCGAAGGACGGCACACCGGTTTCGGCCTCGGTCATCGTCGACGGCCGCTTCGCGGTCATTCCGATCGGAACGATCACCGCCAAGAACAAGTCGGTCGCAACGACCACGCTGACGCTCGCCGAGATCCGCAAGCTGAAGTAATCGCCCGTCCCGGCACGCCGGGACGAATCGGAATGGCGCCCGCGACGAGCGATCGTCGCGGGCGCTTTCGTTTTGCCACCGTAGCCCGCCCCTGAGGGGCAATCGCGCTTGTCCGCGCGCGCAAAGACCAATATCCTCGCCGCTTCCGCTTTGCGCTCGCGCAGCCATGCCGGATGCGCGCGGTGCCGAGCTCCCAAATCTGAACAGGCCGGCCCGATCACGGGCAGCCGAAGAGGAGCGGATCATGCTGCAGCAGGCCATCAAGCAAATGAACGCGGACCTCGTCGTTCGCGATCAATATGACAATTTCATCGGCGGCAAATGGGTCGCGCCGGTCGAGGGCGCCTATTTCGACAACCCATCGCCGATCACCGGCGCGCCGGTCTGCCGCAGCGCGCGCTCGACCGCGGCCGATATCGAGCTTGCGCTCGACGCCGCCCATGCCGCCAAGGACCAATGGGGCGCGACCTCCCCTGCCGAGCGCGCGCGCATCCTCAACAAGATCGCCGACCGGATGGAGGAGAAGCTCGACATCCTCGCGCTGGTCGAGACGATCGACAACGGCAAGCCGATCCGCGAAACGACGCACGCCGATCTGCCGCTGGCGATCGACCATTTCCGCTATTTCGCGGGCTGCATCCGCGCCCAGGAAGGCTCGATCGCGGAGATCGACCGCGACACCGTCGCCTATCATTTCCACGAGCCGCTGGGCGTCGTTGGCCAGATCATCCCGTGGAACTTCCCGATCCTGATGGCGACGTGGAAGCTCGCGCCCGCGCTCGCGGCCGGCAATTGCGTGGTGTTGAAGCCCGCGGAGCAGACGCCGATGTCGATCATGGTGCTGGTCGAGATGATCGCCGACCTGCTGCCGCCGGGCGTGGTCAACGTCGTCACGGGCTTCGGGCTGGAGGCCGGCGCACCGCTCGCGCGGAGCAAGCGGATCGCCAAGATCGCCTTCACCGGCGAAACCTCGACCGGGCGGCTGATCATGCAATATGCCACCGAGAACCTCATCCCGGTGACGCTCGAGCTCGGCGGCAAATCGCCCAACATCTTCTTCGCCGACGTGATGGCCGAGGACGACGAATTCCTCGACAAGGCGCTCGAGGGCCTGGCGATGTTCGCGTTGAACCAGGGCGAGGTCTGCACCTGCCCGAGCCGCGCCCTGGTCCAGGAAAGCATCTACGACCGCTTCATCGAAAAAGCGGTCGCCCGGGTGCGCAAGATCAAGCAGGGCAATCCGCTCGAAGCCGACACGATGCTCGGCGCGCAGGCGAGCAACGAGCAGATGGAGAAGATCCTCTCCTACATCGACATCGGCAAGGGCGAAGGCGCCAAGGTGCTGACCGGCGGCAAGCGCGCCCAGCTCGGCGGCGATCTCGCCGAGGGCTATTATGTCGAGCCGACCATCCTCCACGGCCACAACAAGATGCGCGTCTTCCAGGAGGAGATTTTCGGGCCGGTGCTCGCGGTGACGACGTTCAAGGACGATGCCGAGGCGCTCGCGCTCGCCAACGACACCTTGTACGGCCTCGGCGCCGGCGTCTGGACCCGCGACGGAACGCGCGCCTATCGGATGGGGCGCAACATCCACGCCGGGCGGGTGTGGACCAATTGCTACCACGCCTATCCGGCGCATGCGGCGTTCGGCGGCTACAAGCAGTCGGGCATCGGCCGCGAGAACCACAAGATGATGCTCGACCATTACCAGCAGACCAAGAATCTGCTGGTCAGCTACAGCCCCAAGGCGCTTGGTTTCTTCTGAGCTATTGTAAGAACGTCACCGCCCCCAAAATGCGAAAGACCGCCCCGCGGGGCGGCCTTTCCATTGTCGGCCAACCAAGGCTGGTCAGACGATAAGGCTCCGGGCGCTGGAGGCCGTGCCCATGCTGACTGCCGTGATCGGCATATGACAATGAGACATCAGACCACCTCCTTTCGATTGTTGAACGATAGCCATGATGTGGGAATGCGGGCAGCTCGGTACCACCACTAAGATCATGGATTCGCTTATAATTCCTCCCCCGGCTTTCCGGGGAGGGGGACCCTCGGCGCGCCGCCGCTCAGTTCGTCCACCAATCCTTGATCAGGCGGTTCGAGGGCAGCGTCTTGTCCAGCACCTTGTGCGCGGCCTCGGCGCCGAGGACGGGAAGGTTGGTGCCGTCGAGCAGGCCGACCTGGACCAGCACCGAGGCCTGATCCCAATAGATATGCTCGTTGTAGAGCTTGTCGCCGCGGAAGCGGACGACCGCGAGCATCGCCACCTCGACCTTCTTGCCGGTCGGCGCGATGCCGGGGAGGATCCAATCGATCTCGACGTCGTGGGTGAACGAGAAGATGAACTCGTCGACGAGGCGATCGACCCCGACGGTGCGCGAGACCGGGGTCAGGGTCGCGTCGAGCGGCATGTGGGCGATGAAGAAGTCGCGGTAGAAGCGCAGCAGGTCGTCATGGCCGACGCCGCCGGTCATCGTCGGGATATGGTTGACGTAGGGCTGCGCCACCATCGTCTTGATCGTCGCCTCGGCGTCGCGCACCGCGAACTCGAGCGCGGTATGCTGCTCCCACAGCGCCTCGAGGTCGTAGTGCGGGCCGATCGTGCGGCGGAACAAGGTCAGCGAGCGCGTGTGCGCGATCGCCGTCGCGCTCGGGTTATATTCCGGCCGGCCCGGCGCGGCGAAAGCATGGTCGCAGCCGGGATAGACATAGCATTGGACATTGGCCTTGGCGGCGAGCGCCTGCTCGACCTTCATCCGCTCCTCGGGAGGCAGCATGCGATCCAGCTCGGCGAAGTGGAGGACCATCGGACAAGTGATCCGCGCCGCTTCCTCGAGCCGGCCCTGGAGGCCGACCGCATAATAACCGACCGCGCAATCGACGTCGGTGCGCGCCGCGGCGAGATAGGCCAAGGTGCCACCAAGGCAGAAGCCGAGCGCGCCGACCCCTCCCTCGCACTCGGGACGCGCGCGCAGCACCTGCAGCGCCTGCCGGCAATCCTCGATCGCCTGGTCGACGTCGAAGCGGTTGAAATAGCCGAGCGCGGTCTCGATCTCCGCCGGGCTATAGCCGAGCTCGATGCCCGGCTCGATGCGCCAGAACAGGTCGGGCGCGAGCACGACATAGCCTTCCTCGGCATAGTGGTCGGCGACCTCGCGCATGCTGTGGTTGATCCCGAAAATCTCCTGCAACAGCAAAATGCCGGGGCCGGAGCCCGAGGCTGGCAAGGCCAGATAGCCCCTGAAGTCGCTGCCCGAGATGTCGATCCACTCACCCATGCCCTGTCCTCCGCCTCGCGCGCCATCGACGAGGATCTCGTCGATCGGCGCCGGATAGGACTAACCAACCTCATCGGAGACGCCAAGCCTCAGTCTCGCGCAAATAAGTCTGGCGCCGCGGCTTCGCGGCCCGTTAGAGCCCGCTCCGATGACCGCCGAGATCGACCCCTTCCACGCCATTGCGATCAGCCGCCTCGCGCACCGCCTTGCCGCGGAGGGCCGCTCGATCATCCACATGGAGTTCGGCCAGCCCTCGACCGGCGCGCCGCGCGCGGCGATCGCCGCCGCGCACAGGATCCTCGACGAGGATGCGATGGGCTATTGGGAGAGCCCGGCGCTCAAGGCCCGCATCGCCCGTCATTATGCCGAGGCCTATGACGTCGCCGTCGATCCCGAGCAGGTGCTGCTCACCTGCGGCGCCTCGCCGGGGCTGGTGCTCGCCCTGCTCTGCGCCTTTGCCCCCGGTGCGAGAGTCGCGCTGGCACGGCCGGGCTATGTCGCCTACCGCAACACATTGAAGGCGCTGCACATGGTGCCGATCGAGCTGGCCTGCGGCGAGGCCGAGCGCTTCCAGGTCACCGCGGCGCAACTTGCCGCGATCGATCCCCCGCCCGACGGGCTGATCCTGGCGAGCCCCGCCAACCCCACCGGCACCGTCGTCACCGATGAGGAAATGGCGGCGATCGCGACGGTGTGCGCCGAGCGCCGCATCCGCATCGTCTCCGACGAAATCTACCACAGCCTTACTTATGGCGCCGCGGCGCGGTCGATCCTCGAGCATGACGGCCAGGCGATCGTCGTCAACAGCTTCTCCAAATATTACAGCATGGCGGGCTGGCGGCTGGGCTGGATCGTGGTGCCGCCCGAGCTCGTCGCCGCCGCCCGCGCGCGGATGGGCAATCTTTTCCTGATGCCGCCGTCGCTGTCGCAGCATGCCGGGCTGGTCGCGATGGACTGCCGCGACGAGCTCGAGGGCCATCTCGCCACCTATCGCGCCAATCGCGCCTTGCTGCTCGACGCGCTGCCGAGGATGGGGCTGCAGCGCATCGCCCCGCCCGACGGCGCCTTCTACATCTACGCCGACATCGGCCATCTCACCAACGACAGCCTCGCCTTCTGCCAGCGGCTGCTCGAGGATACCGGCGTCGCGACCGCGCCGGGGGTGGATTTCGATCCGGTCGACGGCCACCGCTTCATGCGCTTCAGCTTCGCGGTCTCGACCGATCGGGTGGCGGATGCGGTCGGGCGAATGGCACCCTGGTTCGAGGCGCGGCACGCCGAGAACCGCTGAGGGCGAGAGTCGCTGAGCGGCGATGGGCGGGACGCTTTGCCCGAGCCAAGCTCCGTCCGCTCCTTTATGGTCCGAAGATGAGAGGAGCCTGCCATGCCCAATGCCATCATCGTCGCCGGCTACGGCCCCGGAATCTCGCACGCGATGGCGCGGCGCTTCGGGCGCGAAGGCTATGAGGTCGCGCTCGTCGGGCGCAACGCCGAGCGTACCAGCGCCGGCGTCGCCGTGCTCGCCGAGGAAGGCATCACCGCCCGATCCTATCGCTGCGATCTCGGCGACCAGGCCGCGACACGCTCGATGGTCCGGCAGGTGCAAGCGGATATCGGCCCGGTCGAGGTGCTGCACTGGAACCCCTATTCGACCTCCGCCGGCGACCTGACGACCGCGTCCCCGGACGAGCTTCATGCGACGTTCGACGTGGCGGTGACGGGCCTGATGACAGCGGTCCAGGCGGCGCTCGCCGACCTCGAGAGCACAAGCGGTGCAGTGCTCGTCACCAGCGGCAGCTTCGCGACCGACGATCCCCGGATCAACGAGATGGCGGCGCGGATCGACTATATGGGTTTCGCGGTGAGCAAGGCCGCCCAATATAAAGCAGTGAACGTCCTCCATTATCGGCTCGCGCCGGCCGGCATTTTCGTCGGGCAGGTCGTCGTGCTCGGGACGGTGCAACGAAGCGCCGCGGATCAGGGCGAAGCAACGGTCGATCCGGACGCGGTGGCCGACCGCTTCTGGCGGCTCTTCAGGGAGCGGGACGCAATCTCGGTGCCGTTCGGCGCGTAGACGCGGTGGTCGGATCCACGCCGAGCTGAAAGATTTTAGACAAAGCTTCTCGACACGATCCCGGCTCGAACCATTATGAGGCGATATGCGCCGTCTGTTCTTCTTCAGCGGAGGGATGATGAGCCTTGGGCTCGGGACGGCCGGCGTGTTCCTCCCGCTGCTCCCGACCGTGCCCTTCGTGCTGCTGGCTGCTTTTTGCTTCGCGAGGAGCAGCCCCAGGCTCGAGCACTGGCTGCTGCGGCATAGGCATTTCGGCCCGCACATCCACGCCTGGCGCGAATCCCGCGCAATCAGCCGCTCCGGCAAACGAGCCGCCTGGATCGCCTTTGCGGTCAGCGCGACGGCCGGCGTGCTCGCGCTCCCCGCCTGGTGGAACTTGATCCCCCTGGCGGTCGCGATCGCCGGAAGCTGGTGGATCGCCAGCTTGCCGAGCGTGGCTGCGGCCGAAAACGAACGGCTGTAGAGCGGAACCGCCGCAAAACTCCGTTCGCGGTGCTTGTCGAACCGACGCCCCCCATTCCTCCCCGTGCCGGGGAGGAATAGATGAGTCATGCAGCAGGGAGAGGGCTTGCCGCGCCTTCAGGCGGCTGCCTGCTCCAGCGCCTCGCTCGCCTCGAGCCATGACGCTTCGGCCGCGTCCAGCCGCCTTTGCACTTCGGCCCGCTTCTTCATCAGCTCGGTGGTGGTAAGATCGGCCAGCTCCTTCGGCGCCGCCGAGGGATCGAACGTCGCGCGGTCGATCGCGCTGCGCAACGCGGTGAGCCTGGCCATCTCCGCTTCCGCCGCCTTGGCGCGGGTGCGCAGCGCCTGGCCCTTCTCGCGCGCCGCCGCGGCCGCACGCCGCTCGTCCTTGCGATTGGTCTTGGGCGCGCGCTTGGCCGCTCCATTATCCTTGGCGAGGACGAAATTGGTGTAATCCTCGATGCTGCCGTCGAACTCGCGCGCGGTGCCGTCGTCGACCAGCACCAGCCGGTCGGCGATCAGCTCCAGCATGTGGCGGTCGTGGCTGACCACCACCACCGCGCCCGAATAGCCGTTCAGCGCCTGGACCAGCGCCTCGCGCGCGTCGACATCGAGGTGGTTTGTCGGCTCGTCGAGGATCAGCATGTGCGGCGCTTCACGGGTGATCAGCGCCAGCGCCAGCCGCGCCCGCTCGCCGCCCGAAAGCTTGCGCACCTCGGTCAGCGCCTTGTCGCCGGAAAAGCCGAAGCGGCCGAGCTGCGAGCGCACCGCCGCCGGAGTCATGCCCTTCATCAGCCGCGCCATATGCCGGAGCGGCGTGTCGGAGCCGTCGAGCTCCTCGACCTGATATTGGGTGAAATAGCCGACCTTGAGCTTCTGGCTGCGCGTGACCTCGCCTTCCATCGGCGCGAGCTGGGCCGCGAGCAGGCGCGCCAAGGTGGTCTTGCCGTTGCCGTTGCGGCCAAGCAGCGCGATCCGGTCGTCGGGATCGAGCCGCAGGTTGAGCCGGCTCAGGATCGGCGTCTCGCCATAGCCGACCGACGCCATGTCGAGCGTCACCAGCGGCGGGCGCAGCTCCTGCGGATTGGGGAAGCCGAACGACAGCGACGGATCGTCGACCAGCTCGGCGATCGGCTGCATCCGCGCGAGCGCCTTCTGGCGCGACTGCGCCTGCTTGGCGGTTGAGGCCCGCGCCGAGTTGCGCGCGATATAGTCCTTGAGCTTTTCGCGCTCGGCCATCTGCTTCTCGCGCGCCGAGGCGAGCTGCGCCTGGCGCTCCGCGCGCTGCCGCTCGAACGCATCGTAGCCGCCGGGATAGAGCGTCAGCTTGCCGCGCTCGAGCGCGAGGATGTGATCGACGACATTGTTGAGGAAGTCGCGCTCGTGGCTGACCACCAGGATCGTCGCGCGGTAGCTCTTGAGGAAATCCTCGAGCCACAGCACCGCCTCCAGGTCGAGGTGGTTCGAGGGCTCGTCGAGCAGCAGCAGGTCCGGCGCCGAGAACAGCAAAGCGGCAAGCGCGACCCGCATCCGCCACCCGCCCGAGAAGCTGTCGAGCGGCCGGTGCTGCGCCTCCTCGTCGAAGCCGAGGCCGACCAGGATGCGCGCCGCGCGCGACGGGGCGGCATAAGCGTCGATCGCGTTCAGCCGCTCGTGGATCTCGCCGATATGATGGAGATCCTCGCAGGCTTCCTCCTCGGCGAGCAAAGCCGCGCGCTCGAGGTCGGCGGCAAGCACCGTCTCGAACGGCGTGCCGGGGCCTGCCGGCGCCTCCTGCGCGATATAGCCGATCCGCGAGCCGCGCGGCATCTCCGCCGCGCCTTCGTCAGGATCGAGCAGCCCGGCGATGACGCGCACCAGGGTCGATTTTCCGGCGCCGTTGCGGCCGACCAGCCCGACCCGGCTGCGCGCCGGCAAGGAAGCCGAGGCGCCGTCGAGGATCGTTCGCCCGCCAAGGCGAACCGTGATTCCGTTGAGTGAAAGCATGGCGCGCCGTTACCATGATGTCCGCCGCGCCGCGATCATTTTGTCCCGGTGATGGTGTAATCGATGCGGATGCGGACCCAGGCACCGACCATCACCTTGCCGCCGATGCGTGGCGGCAGCACGCGGAATTGCCATGCCGCCTGGCGGACCGCGCCGGCCAGGCCCGAGCCGGCGGGCGATTGCGCGATCTCCTGGCAATTCTCCACCCGATAGCCGGGTACCGTCTGGCAGGCGATCATCCCCCAGCCCAAAGGCGGCCTTCCGGGCGGGAGGTAGAAGGCGAGCTCGGCGTTGGTCGGGCGGCGATACCAGCGCGCATTGTAGAGCGTCTCGCCGTTCGGGCCGGCGCCGGGACCAGTGGCATCGTCGGTGTCCCCGCCGCCATCGGCGCTGGCTTCGGCAAGGTCGCTGCCCTTCTCGGCGACGCGGGCCGGCGGGAAGCGAGCGAGGTCGGCGCTCGCCATCTGCTCGCGGGTCAGCGGGATCACCTGCGACCAGATCGACGAAGCCGGCGGCGGCAGCTTCTCGGGCAGGACGGTCGCGGTCGGCGCCACCTCCTTGCGCGACGCCCTGCTCCTGTCCTGACGCGCCTTTGGCGCCCGCGTGCGCGTCGGCGCGGGCGCCGCAGCGGGGATCAGGTCGACCACGGTGACCAGCGGCTGCTTTTTACCGGGTGCAGGCGGCACGAGCCGGAACAGCATGCTCAACAGCAGGATGTGGAGCACGACGACCAGCGCCATGATCGCTGGACGAGGGGAAGCGGAAACTTCGCGTGGGGCGAAACAAGGCGGGAAGGGCGCGAGGCGCATCTGGCCTTTGCCTAGACGGCGCCGCTGGGCCGGGCAACAGCTTGGGAAAAATGGTGGGCGTGGCAAGGATTGAACTTGCGACCCCTGCGATGTCAACACAGTGCTCTACCACTGAGCTACACGCCCACGGGCGGGTCCTTAACCGCGCCCCGCGCCGGGCGCAAGCGGCCTGACGCGGCGGAGACGACGGCCGCAGTCAGAGCCGGCCGTGCTGGTCCTCGCTCTGGAACATGCGGTCGACCTCGGCGACGAGGTCGCGCAGGTGGAACGG
>Ga0255338_1003421_pt1 | contig 19146 bp, 14 predicted proteins | sample MeOH1_35cm_T4_19_FD_203715 | JGI IMG/M metagenome (GOLD analysis project Ga0255338, IMG submission 203715) | Sandy soil microbial communities from University of British Columbia, Vancouver, Canada - MeOH1_35cm_T4_195 | ecosystem: Engineered > Artificial ecosystem > Sand microcosm > Unclassified ...
AGCACGGACAGCAGCAGCACCAGCAGCACGGCAAAGCCCATCGATCCGACCATGATCATGCTCCTTCGACTTCCAGCGTGAGGCCGTCGACGCGCCGCACGCGCACGCGTTCGCCGCGCCGCAGCGGCCGCTCGCAGCGCACCCGCCAGCGCTCGCCGCCCAGCTCGGCCCAGGCCTGGCCCCCGGCCGAACTGGGCTCGTCTGCCGAGACCTCGATCACCTCCCCGACCCTGCCCACCAGCAGCGCCGCGCCGCTGACGACCGGGCGCCGGCGGGTCCGCGCGGTCAGCCAGGCCAGCAGGCCGACACAGGCGAACAGCGCCAGCGCCAGCGCATAGACCAGCGGCCGCGGCACGCCGAAGCCCGGCGCCTCGCTGTCGACCAGCATCAGCGCGCCCAGCGTGAAGGCCACGGCCCCGCCCAGCCCCAGCACGCCGAAGCTGGGCACGAAGAGCTCGGCGACGAAGAACAGCAGCCCCAGCAGCAGCAGGGCCAGCCCGGCATAGCTGATCGGCAGGGTCTGCAGCCCGAACAGCCCCAGCAGCAGGCAGACCGCGCCGACCACGCCCGGCAGCAGGAAGCCGGGATTGGCGAACTCGAACAGCAGGCCATAGAAGCCGATCGCCAGCAGCAGCAGCGCCAGGCTGGGCTCGCCGATCACGGCCAGCAGGCGGCTGCGCCAGTCGGGCTCGAAGGGCTCGAGCACGGCGCCGCGGGTCGCCAGCTGCACGCGCGCACCGCTGGCCAGCACCACACCGCGCCCGTCGAGCGCGCGCAGCAGCGCCGGCGCATCGGGCGCAATCAGGTCCACCACATGCTGTGCCAGCGCTTCGCTGGCCGGCAGGCTGAGCGACTCGCGCACGGCCCGCTCGGCCCATTCGGCGTTGCGCCCGCGCAGCAGTGCCAGCGCGCGGATATAGGCGGCGGCATCGCTGACCCGCTTGGCCGCCAGCACATCCTGCGGCGCGGCCCCCGAGGCGGCGCTGGCCGGCGGCGCCGCGCCCGGCGGCGTCATGCCGACGGCCACCGGCGTCGCCGCGCCGAGCGTCGTCGCCGGCGCCATCGCGGCGACATGGCTGGCATAAACGATGTAGGTGCCGGCGCTGGCGGCGCGCGCGCCGGAGGGCGCGACATGGCTGACGACCGGCAGCGGCGACGCGAGGATGTCCTTGATGATGTCGCGCATCGCGCTGTCCAGGCCGCCCGGCGTGTCCAGCTGCAGCAGCACCAGCTGCGCGTGCCGCTGCGCCGCATGCGCCAGGCCGTGCCGCACATGCTCGGCCACGGCCGGGCCGATCGCGCCGTCGATGCGCAGCTGCACAACAAGGGGCGGGGCCGCCGCGGGAACCGCGGCGTCGGGCGGGGAGCGGGCGTCGGCCAAGAAGGGGACCGAAGGGGCGGCCAGCGGCAGCACGGAGAACAGGGCCCACAAGGCCAGCGCGCCCAGCAACAGGCTCAGGCGGCGCATGCACCGATATTACGCCGCCGCGCGCGAACCGGCACGGGCCGGCCGACGGCTCAGAAACGCTGCTCGCGCAGGTAGCCGTCGGCCTTCAGCAGCGCCGCATCGCTGTCGGCCGAATGGGTGCCGGGGCCGTTCTCCATGCCGCCGATCAGCCAGGCGCCGCCCGTCCCCCAGGGCAGCAGCGCGCGCAGCTGGTTGTGGCGCGGCCCCGGCGTCAGCGCGATGCGCTGCTGCAGCTGGCCCTCGGCGCTCAGGCGCGCCAGCAGCGGCGCCGCCTCCTCCGAGATGCTGACCCCGCCGGGGTTCTGCAGATAGCCGGTCGCGCCGGCCACCAGCAGCTCGCCACTGGGCAGCGCCGCCACGTCGAACAGCACGTCGCCACGATCGACATCCAGCGTCCGGTACTGCAGGCCCGGCGCACCGCTGGCGGAGAAGGCCAGGAAACCGTCCCAGCCCTCCTGCGTCGCCGCGCTGCGCACCCGGCCCAGCGCGATCCAGCGCGCGCCCACCCGGCGCAGCCCCTGCAGCTCGGACTGCCCCCGCGTGTCCTGCACCAGGCTGCGCAGGCGCCGGCCCGCGCCGTCGAACTCGCTCAGGATGAAGCCGTAGACGAGGTCCGGCGGCAGCGTCTCGCCGAAATGCGCGGCATGGCCGGCGGCCAACTCGGTGCGCGACAGCGAGACGGCCACCGCGATCTGCGTCCCCGTCGGGTCCGCGGCCAGCTCCATGCGCCAGCTGTGGTCCAGCCCCTTGAAGGGATCGACGCGCCCGCCCATCGGGATGCGCGCGGCGATCTCGACCCCGGGCTCGACCAGGCTGCGCCAGCGCATCGCGAAGCCGCCCGCCGCACCATAGGTCAGGCGGTACAGCACGACGGCCTGGCGCCCACTGCGCAGGGCCAGCAGCAGCTCCTCGCCGACGGCCGCGACGCGCGAGGCATCGCGCGTCACGCGCGGCACCAGCGCGCTGTTGTCCTGGTAGGCGAAGGGGCCGCCGACGATGGGATCGCCGGCCGCCGCCGCGTCCTCGAAGCCCTGCTCGTGCAGCAGGCGGCCCGTGCCGTCCAGGCGCGCGAGGCGCAGCTGCCGCTCGCCCGCCAGCACCAGGCTGATCTCGCGCGAGGCCGGGTGCACCGCGAAATCGATCAGCGCCCAGCCCGCTGGCGGCTGGTAGGCGATCGGCTGGCCGCGCCCGCCGGCCCTGGCGATCAGCAGCTGCCGCTCCGGCACGATCTGGTCCGCCAGATAGCTGGGCCGCTCGGCCAGCGCCACCCAGCCCTCGCCGGCCGCGGCCAGCTTCAGTACCGAGACACCGTTCAGCGCCAGCGGCAGGGTCACCGCTTCCGGCGGCGGCGGTTCCGCCCCGCCGGCGCCGCCACCTCCACCACCGCAGGCCGCCAGGCCCAGCAGCGCCAGGCCGAGAGCCGCGATCCTTGTCCGTATCCTCATCCGCTTCGCTCCTAGGGACGCCATTCGCGCAGATAGCCGTCGGCGGTCAGCAGGGCCGGATTGGCATCGGCCGAATGGGTGCCGGGGCCGTTCTCCATGCCGCCCAGCAGCCAGGCATCGCTGCCCCAGGGCGCCAGGCTGCGCAGCTGGTTGTGGCGCGGCCCCGGGGTCAGCGCAACGCGCTGCTCCAGCTGGCCGTCGGCCGACAGCCGCGCCAGCAGCGGCGTGGACTCCTCGGAAACGCTGGCGCCGGCGGGGTTCTGCGAATAGCCGGCGGCACCGACCGCCAGCAGACGGCCATCGGCGCGTTGCGCGACGTCGAAGATCAGCTCGCCCAGTTCCAGGTCCAGCACGCGGTAGGCGCTCATCGCCGTCGCGCCGGCCGGCACCAGGGCCAGGTAGGCGTCCCAGCCGGTCGCGGTCTGCTGCGTGCGCACGCGGCCGGCCACCGCAATGCGTTCGCCGACCCAGCGCAGCGCATGCAGCTCGGAGCGCTGCCGGGTGTCGATCAGCACCGTGCCCAGGCGCTGGCCGCCGGGGCCGAACTGGCTCAGCAGCAGGCCATTGGCCACGGTCGGGTCCAGGGCCTCGCCGAACTGCTGGCTGTGGCCCTCGATCAGGTCGGTGTAGTCCAGGCTCACGGCCACCGCGATGCGACCCTGGGCATCGGCGTCCAGCGCCAGACGCCATTGCTGGTCCAGGAGCTTGAAGGGATCAAAGCTGCCGCCGGTGATGAAGCGCGCGCCGATGAAGACGCCCGGCTCCACCAGGCTGCGCCACTGCTTGGCGAAACCGCCGGCGGCCGTGTAGCCGAGCCGGTGCAGCAGCACCGCATGGAGGCCGGAACGGAAACCCAGCACCAGGTCCTCGCCCACCGCGGCCACGCGGGCAGCATCGCGCGTGTAGTAGGGCAGCAGCGACTGGTGGTCGCGCGCCGAGCGCGCATCGCCGATGAAGGGATCGCTGGCCACCAGCGCATCGACGAAGGGCTGCTCACGCAGCGGCTGGCCGCCGGCCGCCAGGCGCGCGAGGCGCAGCTCGCGGTCGTTGCCCAGCAGCAGGCTGATCTCGCCCGAGGGATGCAGGGCGAAGTCCAGCAGCGACCAGCCCTCGGGCGGCTGGTAGGGCAGCGCCTGCTGGCGGCCGCCCGGCTGCGAGATGAGCAGGCGGCGCTGCGGCTGGGTCGGGATCTCCGGTGCGCGCGCCTTCTCGGCCAGCGCCACCCAGATCTGCCCCGCCCCCTGCCCCTGGCTGCGCAGCTTGACCACCGATTCGCCGCTCAGGACCTGCTGCAGCGGGCTGGTGTCACCGCCACCGCCACCGCCACCGCCACCGCCTCCGCCTCCTCCACCGCCATTGCCGCCCCCACCGCCGCCGCCGCAGGCCGCCAGCCCAATGACCAGACCGCCCAGCAGGCCCAGCCCCCACACACGCATCCGCCGCATTGCTCGCTCCCGGCCCGATGCCACGAGCCGCCGGCGCAGACTAAGGGAAAGCCCCAGGAGATGCCGAAAGTTTGAGCAGCCACGCCCCGGATACCGGGGGCATCACGGCGGCGCGCCCGAGGCTCAGCCCGGCGGCAGCGCCCGCACCCGGCCGATCTCGCGCGCCGGCCATTGCGCCAGCACCAGCAACGAGGCCATCAGCCACATCGGCGCGGCCACCGCGGCGGCGCTGGCCAGCAGGCCGAAGCCCAGCGGCATCGCGATCGTCGCGCCATTGGTGGCCAGCATGCGCAGGCCCAGGGCCTGGCCATGGCGCTCCGGCGGCGTCACCTGGTGCAGGGTCGCCAGAATCATCGGCTGGACCGACCCGAGCGCCGTGCCCAGCAGGGCCGAGCCAATCATCAGGCCCAGCGTGCCGGGCAGCCAGGCATAGACGGCCAGCATCACGGTGGCCACGACCATCGCGCCGCGCAGCGCCTTCAGTTCGTCCAGGTGCTGGGCCCAGCGCACGATGGCCAGGCGCACCACGGTGGCCGCCACCGCGAAGCTGCCCAGCACCAGGCCGATGCTGGAGGCCGACAGGCCCTTGGCATGGCCCACCACCGGCACGACGAAGCTGTGCGAATCCCAGCAGGCCGACAGCACCACGTTCAGCAGCAGCAGATTGCGCAGCGCCGGCCGACGCAAGAGGTCCCAGGCCGGCCGGCTCTGGCCCTGCCCATGCTGGCCGCGCGGCGCATGGCGCGGCACGCGCAGCGCCAGCCCCCAGCTCAGCAGGGGCAGCAGCACCGCCAGGCCGAAGGCGGCGCGGAAGCTCCAGTGGTCGATCAAGAGGCCCGCCGCCACCGGCGCCAGCGCGTTCGACAGCGCCGGCCCCAGCGCCACCCAGCTGAACACGCGCTTCAGCTCGGCCGGGTCCTCGGCCATCAGCCCGGCCTCGCGCTGGATGGCCACCGCCGCGACGCTGACCGCGCCGCCGCATAGCAGGCAGGCGAAGGCGATGGTCCAGAGATTCTGAAAGAGCAGGGTGGCCAGCGCGCCGGCCAGCGCCATCGCCGCGCCGATGCCCACCGGGCGGTGGAAGCCGTGGCGGTCGGCCTGGCGCCCGGCCCACAGCGACAGCGCGATCGGCGCCACCGCAAAAAGACTCAGGAGCACGCCGACGGTCCATTCGCCATAGCCCTGGTTCAGCACCCACAGGCTGGCGGCGACGCGCGTCACCGCCATGCTGGCATGCACGGCGATCAGGGTGGCAATGACGGCCGGAAAAGCCCGGCGCAGGGAGCTCGGGGCGCCGCCGGGCGCGCCGCTCAAGCCTCGCCCTCCTCGTTGCCTTCGTCGGCCTGCCCCAGGCTCAGCAGCCGCTGGCTGGCCTCATCGGGCAGGGCCTCGACGCTCTTGAGCTTGCGCGTCATCGCGCGGGTGCGCACCTCGGCGGAGTCGATGGTGTTGGCCGCCTCCTCCAGCTTCTTCTTGGTCTTGGCCAGCACCTCGCCGAACTTGCCGAACTCGGTCTTGACCGCGCCCAGCACCTCCCAGACCTCGGCCGAGCGCTTCTCCAGCGCCAGGGTGCGGAAGCCCATCTGCAGGCTGCTCAAGGTGGCCAGCAAGGTGGTCGGGCCGACCAGCATCACCTTGTGCTCGCGCTGCAGGCTCTCCACCAGGCCGGGCCGGCGCAGCGCCTCGGCATACAGGCCCTCGGTGGGCACGAACAGCATGCCGAAGTCGGTGCTGTGCGGCGGCGCGATGTATTTCTCGCGGATGGTCCGCGCCTCCAGGCGCAGCCGGGCCTCGATGGCCTTGCCCGCCGCCTCGACCCCGGCCGCGTCGGCGCGGTCCTGGGCCTCCAGCAGCCGCTCGTAGTCCTCGCGCGGGAACTTGGCGTCGATCGGCAGCCACAGCGGCTGGCCATCGTCGCGCTGGCCCGGCAGGCGGATCGCGAACTCGACCCGCTCGCTGCTGCCGGGAATCGTCGCCACGTTGGCCGCGTACTGTTCGGGCGTGAAGACCTGCTCCAGCAGGCCCGCCAGCTGCACCTCGCCGAAGATGCCGCGCGTCTTCACATTGGTCAGCACGCGGTTCAGCGAGCCGACGTCGCGCGCCAGGTTCTGCATCTCGCCCAGGCCCCGGTAGACCTGCTCCAGGCGCTCGGCCACCTGCTTGAAGCTCTCGCCCAGGCGCTGCTCCAGCGTCGCGTGCAGCTTCTCGTCCACCGTGGCGCGCATCTGCTCGAGCTTCTTCTCGTTGTCCTGCTGGATGGACAGCAGGCGCTGCTCGACCGTGCGGCGCGTCTCGGCCATGCCCTGCTCGTTGCGCAGGGCCAGGGCCTGCAACTGCTCGGCCAGGGTCGCGGCCAGGCGAGCCACTGCCGCATCCTGGGCCTCGCGCGCCGCCAGCGCCTGGCCGGCGAGCGCCTGCTGCAGGCTGGCGAGCTGGACGCGGAAGCTGTCGATCTGCTCGTTCTGCGTGCGCGCCACATCGCCGCCCTGGGCCAGCAGGCTCTGCTGGAACTGCGCCAAGGTGGCCAGCAGTTCCTGACGCATGCCGCCAGCGCTGCGGCTCAGCTCGTCGCGCAAGGCCCGGTCCATGCGCTCCAGGCGCTCGCCGGACTGCTGGATCAGCGGTGCCAGCTCGGCCCCGCCGCCCTGGGCCCGCCGCAGCTGCGCCCACATCATCACCAGCATCAGCAACACGAAGGCCAGCAGGCCCAGCAGCAAGGCATCGACAAGACTCATGCGGCGATTGTCTCAGGCATGGCCGGCGGCCCGCCGTCCTATCATCCGGCCCCATGTCGCTGTTCGCCCGTACCAAGATCCAGCTGCCGCGCCCGCGTCCCGGCCTGCTGCTGCCGCGCCCGGCGCTGGAGCGCCGGCTGGTGGACGCGCTGCTGCAGCACCGCGTCGTGCTGCTGCACGCGCCGGCCGGCTATGGCAAGAGCGCCCTGCTGGGGCGTGCCCTGGACCAGCTGCCGGCCGGCCATGCGGTGGTCTGGATCTCGCTGGACGAGGGCGACGATCTGCAGCGCCTGCTGGCCTGCCTGATCGCCGCCCTGGAACCCTTCGATCCGCCCTGGCGCAGCGCGCCCGAAGGCCTGCTGGCGATGGCCGGCCGCGAGGGCACGGCGCAGGCCGTCGCCGAGGAGCTGCTGAGCACCCTGGAGCAATGCGAGCAGGGCCGCGGCGTGGTCGCCCTGGACGATGTGCACCACATCAGCGATCCGGCCTGCCTGGCCTTTCTCGACCATTGGCTGCAGCGCAGCGGCCCGGGCTGGAGCCTGGCCCTGAGCAGCCGCCACGAGCCGCCGCTACGCCTGGCGCGCCTGCGCGCGGCCGGCGAGCTGGCCGAGCTGCGCCAGCAGCAGCTGCAGCTGGACCGCGAGGAGGTGCGCAGCCTGGCGGCGGCGGCCGGGCTGGACCAGGCCCGGGCCGACAGCCTGTTTCAGCGCACCGCCGGCTGGGCCGCCGGCCTGCGCCTGGCGCTCAACGGCGCCGGCACGGGCAGCGCCAGCGGCAGCGCGATCGACCGCGCCGCCTTCGAATTCCTGACCACCGAGGTGCTGGCCCGTATCGACCCCGGCCTGCGCGAATTCCTGCTGCTGACCAGCGTGCTCTCCGAGCTGGAGGCTGGCCGCTGCGCCGCGCTGACCCAGGACCTGCGGGCCGCGCAGCGCATCGACGAGGTCGAGCGCCTGGGCCTGTTCGCCACCGTGATCGACGAGACCGGCCCGGTGCTGCGCCTGCACGACCTGTTCCGCGAGGCCCTGCAGCACCGCCTGAAGCTGGAGCGCCCGGCCGAGCGCCTGGAGGTGCTGGCGCGCGCCGCCGCGCTGGAGCGCGACCCGCTGCGCCGCCAGGCCCTGCTGCTGGCCGCCGGCCAGCCCGAGCAGGCGGCGCAGGCCCTGCTGGAGGCCTGGCCCCAGATGCTGATCGAGGGCGTGGGCCGCACGGTGCTGAGCCTGTGCGCGCAGTTTCCGCCCGGCTTTGTCGAGCGCAGCCCCGAGCTGCAGCTGATCAGCGCGATCTCCAGCTGGATGATCTGGAAGATGGAGGACTGGCAGCGCCTGTGCGCGCGCTCGGCCCAGCTGGCCCGCGAACAGGACCGGCCCGATCTGGCCCGCATCGCGCGGGCCTACCAGGGCGCCGCCCTGGCCGCCAACGGCCGCCTGGAGGAGGCGCAGCAGCTGCTGCAGGCCCTGCTGGCCGAGCCGCTGCCGCGCGATGCCCTGATCATGGCTCTGCTGGCCGAGAGCTGGCGCCTGCAGCAGAGCGGCCGGACCCTGCAGGTGGCGGCGGTGCTGGAACGGCTGCTGGAGTTCATGGAGCGCACACCGACCCTGGAGGTCTGGGTGATCACCGGCCAGCCGCCGCGGGTGGCCGCCTGCCGCGGCGCCGAGCCCGTGATGACGCGCTGGGCGCACCGCATGCTGGGCTTGTGCGGCGAGCGGCCGATGCCGGTGCGCGTCACGGCCCAGGGCCTGCTGGGCTGGCTGGCGCTGTGGCGCGGCCGGCCCGACGAGGCCCGCGACTGGCTGGCGCGCGCCGAGGACGATCTGCGCTGGATCGGCAACCCGGTGGAGAGCGGCCACATCCTCGGCCTGGCCGCCGTGCTGGCGGCGCTGGGCGGCGAGCGCGAGCGCGCCCGCGCCCTGCTGCAGCAGCGCGCCGCCCAGCATCCGCCGACCTATGCCCACTGGGGCCTCTGGCAGGTCCAGCATTTCACGGCCCGGGTGGCCGTGCTGATCGGGGACCCGGCGCTGCTGCGCGAGACCCTGCAGGCCCTGCAGGCCAACGAGCTGGCCCTGGCCGAGGCGACGCCGGCGCGCCTGCGCCCCACCCTGCCCCTGCTGGGCCAGCTCGCCTGGCTGGAGGGGCGTGGCGCCGCGGCGATCGAGATCTGGCGCGAAGCCCTGCTGCGTGAGGAGGAGATCGACCTGATCAAGCAGGCCGACGAGCTGCGCGTCTGCCTGGCCCGGGCCCTGCTGCGCGAGGGTCGGGTGCAGGAGGCGGCCGAGGCCCTGGCACCCCTGCTGGCGCGGGCCGAGCAGGGTCCGGGCGGCGCCGCCCTCGCGGGCGCCGCGCTGCAGGAGCTGGCGGCGGCGAACTGGGGGCCGCACCTGGATGCCCCGGCACGCCAGCGCCTGAGCCTGTGGGCCGAGCTGCTGCGGCCGGCGGCCGGCCCACAAGCCGCGCAGGCCGCGCCGGCCGCCCACGCCGCCATGGCCCCGGTGGCCTCGGCACCGGCACCCGAGGCGCTCAGCCAGCGCGAGCGCGAGGTGCTGGCCCTGATCGCCCGCGGCGACAGCAACAAGCTGATCGCCCGCACCCTGAACCTGAGCCCGCACACGGTCAAACGCCATGTGGCCCACATCCTGGAGAAGCTGGGCCTGAGCTCGCGCGGCCAGGCCGCCGCCTGGCATCGCAGCGCGCCGCCGCCGGCCTGAGCAGGCGGGCCGGGGTGCCGGGGTGCCGTCGGCCATGGCCCGTCGGGGCCTTCCCTATGGCTCCTCCGATGCGCCATGCGGGCGATGCAGCGGGCACCGGGCCTGCGCACACTGGCGGCTTCGCGCGGCCGGGCCGCGCCCAAGGAGATCCGATCGATGAGCACCCCCCTGATCACCGTGTTCGGCGCCACCGGCGCCCAGGGTGGCGGCCTGGCGCGCGCCCTGCTGCAGGACCCGCAGCGGCGCCTGCGCGTGCGCGCCATCACCCGCCATCCCGGCGGCACCGGGGCCCAGGCCCTGTCGGCGCTGGGCGCCGAGGTCATCCAGGCCGACCTGGACGACCCGGCCAGCCTGCTGCGCGCCATGCAAGGGGCCCATGGCGCCTTCTGCGTCACCAACTACTGGGAGCACCAATCGCCCGAGCGCGAGCTGCGCCAGGCCGAGCACATGGCCGAGGCGGCCCGGGCCGCCGGACTGCGCCATGTGATCTGGTCCACGCTGGAAGACAGCCGCGCCTATCTGCCGCCCAACGGCGAGCAGATGCCGGTGCTGCAGGGCCGCTACAACGTCCCGCACATGGACATCAAGGGCCAGGCCGACCGCCTGTTCAGCGCGCGCGAGCTGCCGCTGACCCGGGTCTACACCTCCTTCTACTGGGACAACCTGATCCATTTCGGCATGGGCCCGCAGCGCGGCGCGGACGGCCGACTGCTCTTCGTCCTGCCGATGGGCGAGAAGCTGCTGCCGGGCATCGCCGCCGAGGACATCGGCGCCTGCGTGGCCCGCCTGTTCCTGCAGGGCGAGGCCGCCGTCGGCCGCAGCGTGGGCCTGGCGGGCGAGCACCTGAGCGGCGCCCAGATGGCCGAGGCCCTGTCCATGGCCCTGGGCGAGCCGGTCCAGTACCTGGCGATGCCGCCGCAGCAGTATGCCCAGCTGGGCTTTGCCGGCGCCGAGGACCTGGCGAACATGTTCCAGTTCAAGCACGACTTCAATCTGAGCTACTGCGGCGCCCGGCCGGTGCAGCCCCTGCGCGAGCTCTACCCGGCGCTGCAGGACTTCCGCGCCTGGCTGGCGGCCAACGCCCGACGCATCCCGCTGCCGGCGCCGCTGGCGGCCTGAGCCCGGGCGGCCCGGCCTCAGCCGGCCAGCATCGGGGTCGGCCGCAGCCGCCCGGCGGCGATCAGCGCCTGCCAATGCCCGGGCCGCTCGGGACGGCCATAGAGATAGCCCTGCAGCCCCTGCACGCCCAGCGCCTGCAGGAACAGCACCTGGGCCCCCTGCTCCACGCCCTCGGCCACCACCCGCAGGTGCAGGCTGTGGGCCAGCGAGACCATGGAGCGCACGACGCGCTCGCGCCGGGCGTCGCCGGGCAGCTCGCGCAGGAAGCTGCGGTCGATCTTCAGCACGTCGATCGGCAGGTCCACCAGCTTGGCCAGCGAGGAATAGCCGGTGCCGAAGTCGTCGATGGCGATGCTGAAGCCGGCGGCATGCAGGCGCCGCAGTTGCTGCAGGGCCCGGGCCGGATGCTGGGCCAGGGCCGACTCGGTCACCTCCAGCTCCAGCTGGCCGGCACCGAGGCCATGCTGCGCCAGGCTGCGCTCGAGGGTCTCGAACAGGCCGGGACGGTCCAGGTCGCGGGCCGAGAGGTTGACCGCGACGGGCAGGGTCGCGCCCAGGTGCACGCGCCAGTCGGCCAGCTGGGCGCAGGCCGCCTCGATCACCCAGTCGGTGATGCCGCCCACCAGCCCGCAGGCCTCGGCCACCGGGATGAACTCGACCGGCGACACCTCGCCCAGCGCCGGGCTGCGCCAGCGCACCAGTGCCTCGAAGCCCAGCAAAACGCCGTCGGGGCGCAGCTTGGGCTGGTAGAGCAGGTAGAGCTGCTGCCCGCTCAGGGCCTGGGGCAGCTCGGCCTCGATCGCCATACTGCGCGCCACCGCCTGGGCGGTGGCGGCGTTGAAGAGCATCAGCCCGTCGCAGGCCTCGCGCCAGCGCGGGTCCTGTGCCATGTCCAGGGCCAGCTCGCTGCAGCGCAGCAGCTCGGCGCCGTCGGCCTCCGGCTGGCGACTCGACAGGTCGCGGGCCGAGACCAGGCCGAAGGCCAGGTCCAGCAGCACCGGCTGGCGCTCGGCCAGGGCCTGCTGCGGCAGCGCCGCGCGCAGCCGCCCGACCGCCGCCAGCAGCGCCGGCTCCGGGACGTCGCCGGGCAGCAGCACGGCCAGCACCGAGCCGCGCACGCGGGCGGCCTGGGCCCCGGCCGGCAGGACCGCCTGCAGGCAGCGGGCGAAATCCTGCAGCAGCGCATCGCCGGCGGCCACACCGTAGCGCGCGTTGAGCTGGCGCAGATTGCTCAGGCGCAGGCTCAGCAGCGCCGGCAGCGTGCCCGCCCCGCGCTGCGCGTCGAGCAGCTGGATGCAGCGGGCACGGTTGGGCAGGCCGGTCAGCGGATCGTGCCAGGTCGCCCAGGCCTCGCGCTGCACCGAGGCGGCCAGGTCGGCCTGCACGCGGCGCAGCTCGGTGACGTCCTCGAAGGCGTAGGCGGTCAGGTGGCGGCCGATGCTGCGCGCCGAGCGCAGCAGCACCTCGCGCGCCGCGCCGCCGGCGCAGGGCTCGGCGAGGCGCCAGCGCTGCCCCGCCGTGCCGCTCCAGGGCTGCGCCTGGCCCTCGGTCGCGACGAACAGACCGGCCAGCGGCCGACCGCGCAGCCCGGACTCGCCGGCCATGCCGCACAAGGCCAGAAAGGGCTTGTTGCAGCGGACCACCCGCCCGCGGGCGTCGCAGATCAGGGTCGGGCCGCTGGCCACCTGGAACACCTGCTCGCTGAGCTGGCGCCAGCCGCGCAGCTTGCGCTCGACCCGCCGCATGCCCGCGACGACGCGGAACATCGCCAGCGGCAGGCAGAGATTGAAGAACAGGTAGAGCGCCGCATGGGTATAGGCCTGCGAATGCGGCAGGCGCACGTCCTGCTGCGGCAGCTGCGGCGCCTCCCAGCCGGACAGCAGGAGCGCAAACAGGCCGCTGTTGAGCAGCATCAGCAGCAGCGCGAGCCGCCAGTTGACCAGCAGGCCGGCCAGCATCGGCGCGGCGTAGCACAGCACATAGCCCAGGCGGGAGATCGCGGGCTGGGTGCCCGCGGACATCGTGATCGCCGCGCCCGACGCGTAGACCGCCGCGATCAGCCACAGCGCGCCGGCGCGCCGGTCGCTGCGCGCCCGATGCATCGCGCCGGCCAGCAGCGCCACGATCACGCCGACGATGGCGACGGCCCAGGGCTTGCCCTTCAGCCAGGCCGCCACCGCCACATGCAGGCCCACCACCGCGACCAGCAGCAGCCCCGACAGCAGCACCACGCGCAGCGCGCTGAGCTGGATGTCGGCCGCCGCCAGGCCGCCGCGCGCAGGCTGGGCCAGCACCCAGCAGCGCAGGCGCGCCCAGGCCTCGAACAATCTCTTCTTGATGCTGCCCATCGGCGCAACAGGCGTGGCGCTCAGGCCTGGCAAGACCTGGCCCTCCCAGGCCTCTCCCTTTTTTATTTACCGGCGGCATCTGCGCCGCCGACAACGGTGTCAGCCTGACTGTAATGCCATGTTGCAGCGCACCAAAGGCGCGCAACGGCAACTATTCAACGCTTTTCGCGACCAGGACCTCGGGGTTCAGCGCGGTGGGCGGCGTACCGCCGCTCAGCGCGGCGATCAGGTTGTCGACCGCCAGCTCGCTCATCGCCCGGCGGGTCGGGATCGAGGCGCTGGCGATATGGGGGGTCAGCACCACGTTGGCGCAGGCCAGCAGCCCGGGGTGGACCTGGGGCTCGCCCTCGAACACGTCCAGGCCTGCCGCGGCAATGGCGCCGGCCCGCAGCGCCACGGCCAGCGCCGCGTCGTCGACGACGCCGCCGCGCGCGATATTGGTCAGCGTCGCCGTCGGCTTCATCAGGGCCAGCTCGCGCGCGCCGATCAGGTGGTGCGAGGCCGGGCTGTAGGGCACGACCAGCACCAGGTGGTCGGCCCGGCGCAGCAGCTCGTCCTTCTCGACCCAGCGCGCGCCGATCGGGGCCTCCTGCTCGGGCGGCAGGCGGCTGCGGTTGTGATAGAGCACCGGCATGCCGAAGCCCAGGTGGCCGCGCCGCGCGATCGCCTGGCCGATGCGGCCCATGCCCAGGATGCCCAGGGTGGCGCCGTGCACATCGCTGCCGGCGAACATGTCGTAGCTCCACTGGCGCCACTCGCCGCGGCGCAGGAAATGCTCGCTCTCGCTGATGCGGCGGGCCGTGGCCATCATCAGCGCGAAGCCGAAGTCGGCCGTGGTCTCGGTCAGCACGTCGGGCGCGTTGCTGACCAGCACGCCGCGCGCCGTGCAGGCGGGCAGGTCGATGTTGTTGTAGCCCACCGCCATGCTGCAGACCGCGCGCAGCTGCGGGCAGGCCGCCAGCAGGCGCGCGTCGATCTTCTCCGAACCGGTCACGTAGACCCCGGCCTTGCCCTGCAGGCGCTCGATCAGCTGGTCCTGGGACCAGACCGCGTCGGCCTCGTTGACCTCCACCTCGAAATGCGCGCGCAGACGCTCGATGCTGTCGGCAAAGGTCTGGCGGGCCACCAGCACCGCGGGCTTGTTGTCGCTCATCGCGTGCTTCCTTCAGACAAAGAAGATCCAGGTCATCACGAGGAACAGCGGGATCAGCACCGCCCCCGACCAGGCCATGTAGCCGAAGAAGCTGGGCATCGCGATGCCGCGGTCCTCGGCGATGGCCTTGACCATGAAGTTGGGCGCGTTGCCGATATAGCTGTTGGCGCCCATGAAGACCGAGCCGGCCGAGACGGCCGCCAGCGTCGTGGCCAGGCTCGTCATCAGGACCTGCGGGTCGCCCCCGGCCAGATTGAAGAACACCAGATAGGTCGGGGCGTTGTCCAGGAAGGAGGACAGGATGCCGCTGAACCAGAAGTAGGCCCAGGGCAGCGGCTGGCCGTCCGGCCCGGTGACCGCGCGGGTGACGGCCGCGAAAGCGCCCTGCTCGCCCGCCTTCAGCATCGCCAGCACCGGCACCATGGTCAGGAAAATGCCGATGAAGAGCTTGGCCACCTCCTGCATCGGGCCCCAGGAGAACTGATTCTTCTCGCGCAGCGCGCGCGGCGTGATCGCCAGCGAGACCAGGGTCACGAGGATCAGGCCGGCATCGCGCAGCAGGGATTGCAGCTCCACCTCGCTGCCCAGCAGATGGAAGGCGATGCCGGGCTTCCAGAGCCCGCTCATCAGCACCAGGGCCACGACGGCCGCCAGCGGCAGGAAGTTGAGGGCGCCCTCGATGCCGAAACTCGGCGTGTCGGGGGTCGGGTCTTGCCGGGTGATGCCCTCGCGGCGGTAGTACCAGCTGTCGATCGCGTAGAAGATCGCCAGCAGCGCGCCGACCAGGAACAGGGTCTCGGGGAAGATATGGCCGAGGGTCCAGAAGAAGTCCACCCCCTTCAGGAAGCCCAGGAACAGCGGCGGGTCGCCCAGCGGCGTGAGCGAGCCGCCGGCATTGCTGACGATGAAGATGAAGAACACCAGCACATGGGCGGCGTGGCGGCGGTTGTCGTTGGCGCGTATCAGCGGCCGCACCATCAGCATCGAGGCGCCGGTCGTGCCCATCACGCTGGCCAGCAGCGCGCCGATCGCCATCAGGCCCGCGTTCAGGCCCGGGCTGCCGTGCAGATTGCCGCGCACGAAGATGCCGCCGGCGCTGGTGAACAGGGCCGTCAGCAGGATGATGAAGGGCAGGTATTCGGCGACCAGGGTATGGGCCAGCACGCCGGCCGTCGCGCCCAGGCCCTGGACGGCGGCGAAGGGCAGCAGGAAGGCCAGGGCCCAGCCCGCGGCGATCTTGCCGAAATGGTGGTGCCACAGGCGCGGCAGGGTCAGCGGCAGGATGGCGATGGACAGCAGCATGCCGGCGAAGGGCAGGCCCCACAGCACGCCGAAGGCGCGGCCATCGAGATCGGAGGCGCGCGCCAGCGGGCTCAGCAGGGCCAGGCCCAGCAAGACGAGGAATTTCATGTGCTTCCGGTTCAACGGTCCAGGAAACGGGCGAAGCCGGCCACCGGCTCGCGCTCGGTGACCAGGCTGTTCTCCACCGCGGCCGGGTCGGCATAGCCCAGGGCCATGCCGCAGACCAGCTGCTGCTCGGGCGCGAGTTGCAGCTCCTCGGCGATCAGGCGGTGGAACTGCGTGAAGGCCGCCTGCGGGCAGGTGTGCAGGCCGCGCGCGCGCGCCGCGATCATGATGTTCTGCAGGAACATGCCGTAGTCCAGCCAGCTGCCCTGCTGCATCACGCGGTCGATCGTGAACATCAGGCCCACCGGGGCGTCGAAGAAGACATAGTTGCGACCGTGCTGGTCGTGCATGCGGTTCTTGTCGCCCTTGGCGATGTTCAAGAGGCCGTACAGATCCCAGCCCACCTTGCGGCGCCGGTCGATGAAGGGCGAGCGCCATTCGCGCGGGTAGTAGGCGTACTCCTCGCTGTGGGTCGCCAGCTCCTCGGGGTCGTCGTAGGCGGCCATGAGGCGTTCGGACAGCCGGGTCTTGGCCGCGCCACTAAGCACATGGACCTGCCAGGGCTGGGTATTCGTGCCGGAGGGGGCCCGGGATGCCACGCGCAGGATGTCCTCGATCTGGCCGCGCTCGACCGGCGTGGGCAGGAAGGCACGCATCGAATGGCGGGTCTCGATCGCGGCGTCGACCGCGGCGGTGGCGGCCGGGCTCGGGGGCGCAAAGGGGTCGGTCATGGCATCAATCCTCGCAAGGCTCGTAGATAGGGATCGGGCAGCGCGCTCACCGGCCGGCGGCTGTCGCGCTCGACATAGACATGGACGAAATGGCCGCGCGCCGCGCTCAGCGGCGCGCCTTCGGCAAACAGGCCGATCTCGTAGCGCACGCTGGAGCGCCCCAGCCTGGCCACGCGCAGGCCGGCATCGACACGCTGCGGGAAGGCCAGCGAGTCGAAGAAATTGCAATGCGTCTCCACCACCAGGCCGATCACCGCGCCGCCATGGATGTCCAGCGCGCCCTGCTCGATCAGGTACTGGTTCACCGCGGTGTCGAACAGGCTGTAGTAGACGACGTTGTTCAGGTGGCCGTAGATGTCGTTGTCCATCCAGCGCGTGCCCAGGGACACGAAGCGGGCATAGGCTGCGCGTGGCTCGGCCTGGGGGCGGCGGTCGTCGGTAGGTCGGCTGTCGTCGGTGCTCATGGCCTCATTCTTTCATTGCGCGGCCCGCCATTGCGCCCAGCTGTGGGCCGCCTCCCTCAGGGTATTCACCTGCACCGCCACCGTGGTGTTGAGGTCATGGCCATAGCCGCCGGCCATCGACAGGGCCACCGGGATGCGGCGCTCGCGCAGCGCCGTCAGCACGCGGCGGTCGCGCTCGCGCAGGCCGGCGTCGCTGAGCTTGAGCCGGCCCAGGCGGTCGCCTTCGTGGGGGTCGGCGCCGGCCAGGTAGAAGGTCAGGCCCGGCGCGGGCCAGCGCGCCCAGATCTGCTCCAGTGCCTCGTCCAGCGCCGCGAGGTACTCGTCGTCGCGGCAGCCGTCCGGCAGCTCTACGTCCAGGTCGCCGGGCTCCTTGCGAAAGGGGAAGTTCTTGGCGCCATGCATGGAGCAGGTGAAGACCGTGGGGTCATGGCGGAAGATGGCGGCCGTGCCATTGCCCTGGTGCACGTCCAGGTCGATCACCAGCACGCGCAGCAGCTCGCGCCGGTGGCGATGCCATTCGGCCTGCATCAGCCGCGCCGCCACGGCGACGTCGTTGAAGACGCAGTAGCCCGAACCCTTGTCGGCATAGGCATGGTGGGTGCCGCCGGCCAGGTTGGCGGCCACGCCCTCGGCCAGCGCCGCGCGCGCCGCCATGATGGTGGCCCCCACCGAGCGGCGCGAGCGCTCCGCCATCGCCGGCGACCAGGGAAAGCCGATCTCGCGCTGCTGGGCGGCCGAGAGATGGCCCTGCAGCACCGCCTCCACATAGTCTGGTGTGTGGACCAGGGCCAGTTCGCCCTCGCTGGCAGCCTCGGCCGGCGTCAGGCGCAGCAGGCCCGGCTCGGCCTCCAGGCGCTCGCGCAGCATCCGGTACTTGGACTGCGGAAAGCGGTGGCCCGGCGGCAGGGCCAGGCTGTGGGCATCGGCGTGAAAGGCTTGCATCGCCGCCACCATAGCCGCTTTCCAGCCCCGCCGCCGCGGGCCCGAATCCGGCCCGGCATGACCGACACCAAGCTGTCATCCGGCATTGCCAGACTGGGCCGACTTAGGAAAGCCCCTCTATTTTGCTGCACCGCAACATATACCGCTTGCAATCGCCCGCCGCGGCCCTATACTTCGTTTCATGTTGCGGTGCAGCAATTGAAGATTGAACGGCACCGATGGTTCTTCCTCAGAGACCAATCCCTTAACCGTATCAGGAGTTTTTCCATGCTGACCGCTGAACAAGTTTTCGCCGCCCACAAAGCCAATGTCGAGACCCTCTTCGGTCTGACCAACAAGGCCTTCGAAGGCGTCGAGAAGCTCGTCGAACTGAACCTGCAAGTGGCCCGCACCGCCCTGGGCGAAGCCGCCGAGACCACCGCCGCCGCCCTGTCGGTGAAGGACGCGCAAGAGCTGCTGGCCCTGCAATCGGCCCTGCTGCAACCCAGCGCCGAGAAGGCCGCCTCCTACAGCCGCCATCTGTACGACATCGCCGCCGCCACCAATGCCGAAGTGGTGAAGGTCGCCGAGGCCCAGCTGGCCGACGTGCAGAAGAAGTTCGCCGCCGTGGTCGACAACGCCGCCAAGAACGCCCCGGCCGGCAGCGAGAACGCCGTCGCCCTGGTGAAGTCGGCCGTGGCCGCCGCCAGCAACGCCTTCGAGAGCGTGCAGAAGGCCGCCAAGCAGGCCGCCGAAGTGGCCGAAGCCAACTTCCAGGCCGCCACCAACACCGCCGTCAAGGCCACCCAGACCGCCAGCCGCTCGACCAAGCGCGCCTCGGCCTGAGTCCGTATCGATTGTCTCCTCGGTACCCAAGAAGCGCCGCTTCCCAAGTACCTTAGAGCCCGGCTTCGCCGGGCTTTTTTTTGGCCGCGCGCCCGAGCCCGCAGACGCGCTATGGCGCCGCCACCGCCGCCACGATGTCGGCCACCAGGCTCTCGCGCAGCACATCGCGGTCGGGCAGCGGGTAGCGCGCCAGGCCCACGGCCAGCAGCAGATAGCCCAGCTGCTTGGCCACGACCAGGGCCGCCAGCCTGGCCACCTCGGCCTCGCTGGGCTCGCTGGCGCCGCGCCAGCAGGCGGCCACCCGCTCGCGGGTCAGATTGACCACCTGCTGATAGACGGGCCGGCGCTCGATCGCCACC
>Ga0255338_1003422_pt1 | contig 19143 bp, 19 predicted proteins | sample MeOH1_35cm_T4_19_FD_203715 | JGI IMG/M metagenome (GOLD analysis project Ga0255338, IMG submission 203715) | Sandy soil microbial communities from University of British Columbia, Vancouver, Canada - MeOH1_35cm_T4_195 | ecosystem: Engineered > Artificial ecosystem > Sand microcosm > Unclassified ...
GCATCGGCCACGACGTGACCCGCTACTACAAGAACGCGGTGACCATCGTGGACGTGGAGCAGCTGGCCGGCGCCATGGTCGAGCAGCTGGCCGACCTGTTCGACGAGGAGGTCCGCCGGGTGACGCGCAAGAACGCCAACCTGCTGGCCCCACCGCCGAACACCCAGGGGCCGCAGGGCGCCGGTCCGCGCCGGTCCACCTTCAAGGAAGTCCGGAGGGCCACGGCGTGAGGCTGGCGGCCGGGCTGGCGTTCGCGCTGGCGCTGACCGCCTGCGCCCGACCCATGGCGCCCCTGCCGGCCCAGCCGGTGGCGATGGGCGCCGCGATCCAGGTGGACGCACAACCCGTGCCCCTGGACCCGACCGATCCACGGCGCGAGCGCATCGGGAACTTCGCCTACGCCGGCGGCCTGGCGCTGACCTCTCGCCAGACCAGCCGCCTGCACGGACTGTCGGACCTGAAGGTCCGGCCCGACGGCCGGATGCTGGCGATAGGCGACCAGTCGGACTTCCTTGAGGCCCGCATCGTGCTCGACACCGCCGGTCGCCTGGAAGGCGTCGCGGACGCCACCCTCGTCGCGCTGCGGGAAACGACGGGCGTCGACCTCTATGCCGGCGGCCAGCGCGAATACGATTCGGAGGGCGTGGCGCGGCTGGCGAACGGCGACCTGCTGGTCAGTTTCGAGCAGCACGACCGCATCCTGCTGTTCCCGCGCGACGGCGGCCTGCCCCGCCCGGCGCCGCAGCCCGAGGTGAAGTTCGTCGACAACAAGGGGATGGAGGCCCTGACCACCGCGCCCGACGTGGCGTCCGACGCCTATCGGGTCGGGCTGGAGGCCAGCGGCTGGACGTTCCTCTGCCGCGTCTCGACAACCTGCGTCCGTGATCGCGACCTGGACCTCGACGGGTCGGAGCTGGTGGCGATGGACAATATGCCGGGCGGCGGCCTTGCCTACCTGCTGCGCAGCTACTCGGCGCTGCGGGGCAATGTGGTGAAGCTGAAGGTGCTGGATCGGGCCGGGCGGCTGGTCGACAGCCTGGAGATCGCCCGGCCGCTGACCGTCGACAACCTGGAAGGTCTCGCCGCCGTGCCCCAGGCGGGCGGACGCGTGCGGTTCTACCTGATCTCGGACGACAACTTCGGGTTCTACGATGGCCGGCCCACCGGCCAGCGCACGCTGCTGCTGGCGTTCGACTGGACGCCGCCCAAATGAAAAGGCCGCCCGGTGGGGCGGCCCTTCCGAAAGCTCATCGAGACGGCGCGGCTTAGGCCGCGGCGGTCTCGGCCATCTTGGCCTTCAGCTGGCGCTTGATCTTCAGCGCCTTGGCCGACAGCAGTTCGTCCTTGGCCTTCAGCAGGACGGGGTCGAGGCCGCCCTTGGAGTCCAGGGTGCGGAGCGCGGCGTTGGTGATCCGGAGCGAGAAGCTCTGGCCCAGGGCGTCCGACTGGAGGCTGACCGACGCCAGGTTCGGCATGAACCGGCGCTTGGTCTTGATGTTCGAGTGGCTCACGTTGTGGCCGACCATCGGTCCGACACCCGTGATTTCGCAGCGGCGCGACATAGCGAATACCTTCGCGTGGAAATGGAGTTGCAACGGACTGGGTCCGCGCAAGGAGCGGGCGATATAGAGGAAGGGTCCCCGGCGCGTCAAGGCGAGGCGGACAGATAGCCAAACGGTCGCGCCGAAAGATGACGCTTCGTTGTGGCCCGAAGCGATTCAGATACAATATGTCGTAGGGAACGAAAGCTGAATCGCTGGGTGTCAGTGATTCGGTCGCGATTCGTTGCGGCCCTGTTCCTGCACCCAAGCTTTTGCCGTTGAGCTTCGCCTTGGGAGAGCCACATGCCCACTCCGGCCGAGAAGCGCGCCCGATTCCGTGAGCTGCATGCGAGCGGCTGTTTCGTGATCCCCAATCCGTGGGACGTGGGCAGCGCCCGGATGCTGCAGGCGCTGGGGTTCCAGGCCCTGGCCAGCACCAGCTCGGGATTCGCCTGGTCGACCGGACGCTTGGACAACGAGGTCCCGCTGGACGACATGCTGGCGCACCTCGCCATCCTCTCGGCCGCCACCGACCTGCCGCTGAACGCCGACTTCGAGAACGGCTACGCAGATGCGCCAGAAGATGTAGCGGCCAATGTGCGCCGCGCGCTGGCGGCCGGCGTCGCCGGCCTCTCCATCGAGGACATGAGCCACGATCCGGGCAAGCCGCTCTATGAGACGGCCCTGGCCGTGGAGCGGGTGCGCTCCGCCCGGGCGGCGGTCGACGCCGACGGGACCGGAGCGGTGCTGGTGGCCCGCGCCGAAGGGCTGCTGACCGGGCAGATGGACCTGGGTCAGACCCTGGACCGACTGACGGCGCTCGCCGAGGCCGGCGCGCACTGCCTCTACGCGCCAGGGCTGAAGACGGCCGAGGACGTCGCCGCCGCGGTGAAGGCGGTGGCGCCCCTGCCCCTCAACGTCCTGATGTGGACCAAGGGCCTGACCGTGGCCGAGCTCGCCGACCTGGGGGTGCGCCGGATCAGCGTCGGCGGAGCGCTCGCCCGAGCGGCGTGGGCCGGATTCCTGGGGGCCGCGCGCGAGATCTCGGCCGAGGGGCGGTTCGACAAGCTGGGCGAAGCTGCGACCGGCGCGGAGCTGAAGGCGCTGTTGAGGCCGTAACCCCCGCCCCTCGTCATGGCCGGGCCCCGGGTCGCGCCGCTGCGCGGCCCGCCCGAGGCCAGGGTGGTTCACCCGGCCATCCATTCCAGAGCGCCCGCGCAGTTCGCGCCCCGTCCGGGACCGCCGATTGGATGGCCGGGTCAAGCCCGGCCATGACGAGCAGGAGAGGGTGGTTCATAGCCTCACCCACCCCGTCCCCTCGTGCCCGAACGCGAACAGGTCCGGGTGGAGGATCTCGGCGATCATCTCGGCGGACTCCACCAGGCGTGGGCCCGGGCGGTTGAAGTAGTGGTGGCCGTCGATGACGTAGACCTGGCCCCGGCGCACGGCGGAGAGCGCGGCCCACTCCGGCCGGGCGCGCAGCAGCGGCAGGTCGGCCAGGCTCTGGGCGATGGTGAAGCCGCAGGGCAGCAGCAGGATCACGTCGGGATCGGCCGCCGCCAGGGCGCTCCAGTCCAGCCAGGGCGAGTGCTGGCCGGGGGTCGCGAACAGGCTCTCGCCGCCGGCCGCCTCGATCAGTTCCGGCATCCAGTTGCCGCCGGCCATCAGCGGGTCGATCCATTCGATGGCGGCGACGCTGGGTTCGTAGAGGGCGCGGTCGGCGGTGGCGCGGATCGCGGCCAGGCGGCCGCGCAGCCCCGCGACGGCCTGCTCCGCCACGCCCTCCATCCCCAGCGCCCGGCCCACCTTGCGCATGTCGCCCCAGACGTCGGCGAGGTCGTTGGGCTCCAGCGAGACCAGGATGGGCGCCATGCCCGTCCATTCGCAGAGGGCCTCCTCCAGGTCGCCGGGCGTGACCGCGCAGATCGCGCACTGGGTCTGGGTGAGGATCACGTCGGGTTTGAGCGCCCGCAGCAGCTCGGCGTCGACGCGGTAGACCGAGACGCCCTGGGCGATGATCTCGTTCACCCGCCGATCGATGTCGCGCGACGTGCCGTCCAGCTTGACCTTGGTCTCGCTGAGCGCGGGCAGGTGGCGCACCTCCGCCGGGAAGTCGCACTGGTGCGAGCGGCCGACCAGGTTTCCCGTCATGCCGACCGCCGCGACGATCTCGGTGGCGCTGGGCAGCAGGGAGACGATACGGAGCGCGCTCATGCCGGGCGTCCGAACGCCGGCAGGGACAGGGACGTGCGCCGCAGCGCGGCGTCGAGGGCGAGCAGTCCGGCAAGCCAGGCGGCGTTGACGCCGCCCACCAGGCTGATGACCCCCGGCCGCACCGTGCAGGCTCCGGTGATGACCTGCTCCACCCCCAGGATCACGAGCTGATTGACCACGAAGGCGGCGACGAAGGCGGCCCCGGCGCGCAGCCAGGTCGGTCCGCCCTTGAAGACGCGGAGGGTCGTGGCGGCGGCGATCACCGCGACCAGGGCGGCGACTCCCAGGCCCACCCCCCAGGAGATCGTCTGGGCGTCGCGGGGATAGTCGTGCAGGCCGAAACCGATGGCCTGGCCCGCAAGCCAGACCACGGCCGTGAGCAGCAGGGCGCGACCCAGCGGCACGGCGCCGGCGGCGATCACCGCCACAGCGACCAGGGGCTCGAGACAGCCGATCAGCAGGCAACCGCCCAGGACCAGGGCGACGAGACCGGCCGACCACAGGCCGGCGCCTTGGGTGGAAGAGACATTAGACATGGGCCGAAAACCTCGCGGCGGACGTGACACGTCACCGCGAAGGAAATGGCGCGCCCCGCCGACGCTCGAGAGCGCCGTCGGAGGTCCATTCACATCGGTGCACCCCGCCCAATGCGCTCGCGCGTGACCACGGCTTGTGGCAGGTCTCCTGGCTCGCGGGTCGTCACCTCGGACCGGCCTTCCCAGGGCCTCGCGGCCCCAGTGGCGTAGGTTCGGTCTTCGGCTCGCCGCTTACAGTTGCGGGGGCAGCCGCGGCATTGTGCGCAAGCGCACGCACCGCATTCCCTTTTGAGCCCTCGCGGGCGCCACCGCCGATGATTGCCCCGCTGCGGTCGGCGGGGTCAAGCTGCTACTCGGCCGTGGTGACCGCGATGTCGGCGGGGCGGTATTCGGCGGTGATCATGAGCGCCGCATCGACGCGGACGCCGCGGCGGTCGAGGATCTCCAGGTGAACGTGGTCGGTCATGCCGCCGGGATACTTGCGCTGGAGCGAGCGGGCGGTGGCGATGGGCTGGCCGATGGCCACAGTGTCGCCGACCTGAACCTTGGGGTTCACGTAGAAGACGCGGGCGGCGTAGTTCAGGGCCGGGTTGGTGATCTCGACGAACTTCAGGTTCGGGTCGCCCGAGTAGGCGTAGCCGATCTTGGTGACATAGCCGGAGATCGGCGCCTCGACCTCCTGGCCGGCCTTGGCGCGATAGTCGACGCCCTCGTGCCGGCGGCTGCCGCCGTCGCGGCGGGCCCCGAACTCGCCTTGGCCGTAGGCGTCATGGGCGCGGGGTTCCTGGCCGGTCGGATTGGCGAAGTCGGCCCGGCCGTCGCCATCGATGTCGACCCCGTCCCAGACCAACCTCAGGGGCGCAGGCTCTGCCGTCGGAGCCACCTGCTCGACAGCGCGTTCCACCGCGGTCGCCAGGCTGGCGCGATGGGCGGGCTGGCTCAGCGGCGCCGCGGCGGCGGCCGTTCCAACTAGCGCGACTATAGAAACCAACAGCGCAGGTTTCTTTTCGAGCAACTCAAACAAGCGCGCAGGAACGCCTGACTTCATCCAGAATCCTTCACTCAACAAATGCACGCCTCAGCTGGACTAACGCTGGCCTTGATGGCGATTTGATTGGGACGCCGCGGATTCTGCGGCGATGCGATCGGGTCCTGACCTCGGACCGAGGCAGAAAGTAGGCAGAAGCGAGAATTTTAACCATGCGACCCGTCGCCGCCCGAGCGAACGCGGTTCGCCTTGCGCGGGTTTGCCGCATCTGTTACTAAATGACCAGTCAGTTATTTATGAAAGCAGGTCGATGGACGCCGGCGCGCCCAAGTTCCGCAGACGCAAGGCCGACCGGCCCGCCGAGATCGTGCAGGCGGCGCTGTCCGTCTTCGCCGAGAAGGGCTTCGCGGCGGCCAAGCTGGAGGACATCGCCCGGCGCGCGGGCGTCTCCAAGGGCGCGATCTACCTCTATTTCCAGACCAAGGAAGACGTCTTCCGGGCCGTGGTCGGCCAGGCCATCGCCCCCAACGTCGGGGCGGTGAAGGCGATGGCGGCCGCCCACCCCGGCCCCCTCGCCGGCCTGCTGCGCGGCGTCACCGCCCACATCGCCGACGTGGTCAGCCACACGCCCCTGGGCGGCGTTCTGAAGATGGTGGTGGGCGAGTCCGGGAACTTCCCCGAGATCGCACGCGTCTGGCACGACGAACTGGTTTCCCAGGCCCTGGGCGCCCTGGCCGAGGCGATCGCGGCGGCCCAGGCGCGCGGCGAGGTGAAGCCCGGCGACCCGCGCATCTACGCCCTGCAGCTCATCTCGCCCCTGCTGGTGTCCATCCTCTGGCGCGAGACCTTCGTGCCCGTCGGCGCCCCGCCCTTCGACCTCCCCGCCGTCATGGCCCAGCATATCGACACCCTGCTCTGCGGCATGCTCACCGAAGGAGCCCGCGCATGAACCGTCAGCGTCTGCTGATCATGGGCCTGATCGCCACGGCCGCCGTCATCGTCGGCCTGGTGGTCTGGGTCCCCCGCCTGGGCGAGCCCAAGACGCTCTCCGGCTACATCGAGGGCGAGCCGCTCTACCTCGCGGCTCCCGTGGCCGGGACCGTTCGCAGCGTCAGCGTGGTCCGAGGCCAGGACGTGGCGGCGGGCCAGGCCCTGTTCGTGGTCGATCCGGCCCAGGTGCGCGCCCAGGCCGACCAGGCCGCCGCGGAGGCCGAGGCCGCGCGGGCCCAGGCGGTCGACGTGCGGAAGGGCCAGCGGCCCACCGAGCTGGCGGTGTTCGAGGCCAATATCGCCGCGGCGGAAGCCCGCGCCCGCGACGCCCGCGCCGACCTGCGCCGCGTGGAACCGCTGGTGCGCCAGGGCTGGTATGCGCCTACCCGGCTGGACGACGCCAAGTCCGCCGCCGACGCCGCCGATGCCCAGGTGCGGGCGGCGAGGAAGCAGCGCGACGCCGCCATGCTCGGCGCCCGCGAGGACCAGATCCGCGCCGCCGACGCCCGGGTGGCCCAGACCCAGGCCGCCGCGACCGGCGCCGACGCGCGCCTGGCCGAGGTCGCGCCCCGCGCCCCCGCCAAGGCGCGGGTGGAGGACGTCTTCTTCCACCCGGGCGAATGGGCGCCCGCCAACCAGCCGATCCTCAGCCTCCTGCCCGACGAGCGGATCAAGGTGCGCTTCTTCGTGCCGGAGCGGGACCTGTCGGCCTATCGCATCGGCCGCACCGTCCGCTTCGCCTGCGACGGCTGCGCCAAGGGGCTCACGGCGCGGATCGAGTTCGTGGCCCCGCGCCCCGAGTTCACGCCGCCGGTGATCTACAGCCGCGAGGCGCGCGACCGGCTGGTCTATCTGGTGGAAGCCCGGCCCTCCACGCGCCTGAACCCCGGCCAGCCGGTGGATGTGGAGCCGGTGACGTGAGCGCGCCCGTAGACTTTCCTTTCCCGCGGAACGCGGGAGAGGGGGACCGCCCGCCGAAGAGCGGGTGGTGGAGAGGGCAAGCCTCAGTCGCCGCGTCTGCTCCAAGCTCCCTTTGCCCGCCGCATCGCCCCGCCGGCCGCTTGCCCTTCCCACCGCTCGCTCTGCGGCGAGCGGTCCCCCCTTCCCGCAGGCGGGAAGGGAAAGGCGGTGTCTCATGACTCTCGCCATCGACGTCCACGGCCTGAACAAGTCGTTCGGCGACAAGCATGTGGTCAACGACGTGACCATCCAGGTGGAGCAGGGCCGGATCTGCGGCTTCCTGGGGCCGAACGGGTCGGGCAAGACCACGACGCTTCGGATCCTCTGCGGGCTGCTGACTCCGGACAGCGGGTCCGGCGAGGCGCTGGGCTTCGACATCATCGCCCAGGCCGACGAGGTGAAGCGGCGCACCGGCTACATGACCCAGAAGTTCTCGCTCTACGAGGACCTGACCATCGCCGAGAACCTGCAGTTCACAGCCCGGGTCTATGGCCTGGACCGCCGCAAGGCGCGGGTGGACGCCGCCCTGGAGCGGCTGGGCCTCGCCACCCGGCGCGGCCAGCTCGCCGGCACGCTGTCGGGCGGCTGGAAGCAGCGGTTGGCGCTGGCGGCGGCCACGCTGCACGAGCCCAAGCTGTTGCTGCTGGACGAACCCACCGCGGGCGTCGATCCCAAGGCGCGGCGCACCTTCTGGGACGAGATCCACGCGCTGGCGGCCGAGGGCCTGACCGTGCTGGTTTCCACCCACTACATGGACGAGGCCGAGCGCTGCCATGAGATCGCCTACATCAGCTACGGGCGCCTGATCGCCCGCGGTACGGCCGCCGAGGTCATCGCCCGGTCGGGCCTGACCACCTTCCACGGCGAGGGCCCCGACGCCGACAAGCTGGCGCACGACCTGGCGCACGCGCCGGGCGTCGAGACGGCCGCCGCGTTCGGCGCGGCGATCCACGTCAGCGGCGCCGATCGCGCCGCGCTGGAGGCGGCGATCAAGCCCTACCGCCATGCGCCCTACCGCTGGACCGAGGTCCCGCCGACCCTGGAGGACGTGTTCATCCAGCTGATGGGGCGCAGTCAGGACAACGTGCAATGAGCGCCGCCCCTCCACCATGCTCGTCATGGCCGGGCTCGACCCGGCCATCCATCGGGCCGCCGGACCGCAGCGTGGATCCCCGGGTCAAGCCCGGGGATGACGAGCTTGAAGGCGTGGGATCATGAGCGGCCTCTCCGGCCTTCGGATCCTCGCCGTCCTGGTGAAGGAGTTCAAGCAGCTCACCCGGGACCGGATCACCTACGCCATGATGCTGGCGATCCCGGTCGTGCAGCTCACCCTGTTCGGCTATGCGATCAACACCGAGCCGCGCCACCTGCCCACCGCCGTGCTGATGCAGGAGGACAGCCGTTACGCCCGCTCGATCACCGCGGCGCTGAAGAACTCGCTCTACTTCGACTTCGTGGCCCAGGCGCGCAGCCCGGCCGAGCTGGACCGCCTGCTGCGCACCGGCGAGGCGCAGTTCGCGGTGACCGTCCCTGGCGACTTCAGCCGTCGCGTGGCGCGCGGCGACCGGCCTCAGATCCTGGTGGAGGCCGACGCCACCGACCCCTCGGCCACGGGCGGCGCGGTGGCGGCCCTGGCCGCCCTGCCCGATCAGGCCCTGCGCCACGACCTCACCGGCGCCCTCGCCCCGCGCGGCCAGCCGTCGGCCCCGTTCGAGGTGGTGGTCCACCGGCGCTACAATCCCGAGGCCATCACCGCCTACAACATCGTGCCCGGCCTCCTGGGCATCATCCTGTCGCTGACCCTGGTGATGATGACGGCGCTCAGCGTCACGCGCGAGACCGAGCGCGGCACCATGGAGACCCTGCTGTCGACGCCGCTCGAGCCGCTGGAGGTGATGATCGGCAAGCTGGCGCCCTATGTGATGGTGGGCCTGGTCCAGACGGCGATCATCCTGGCGATGGCGGCCTTCCTCTTCCAGGTGCCGATGGGCGGCGGCTGGCTGGGTCTGTCGCTGGGCATCGCCCTGTTCATCACCGGCTCGCTGGCCCTGGGGTTCCTGATTTCGACCGTCGCGCGCTCGCAGCTGCAGGCCATGCAGATGAGCTTCTTCTACATCCTGCCGTCGATCCTGCTGTCGGGCTTCATGTTCCCATTCCGCGGCATGCCCGCCTGGGCCCAGTGGATCGGCGAGGTGATCCCGGTCACCCACTTCCTGCGCGTGGTGCGCGGCTCGCTGCTGAAGAGCCAGGGCCTCGGCGACCAGTGGCGCGAACTGCTGGCGCTCACCGCCTTCGTGCTCGTGGTCACCGCGCTCGCCATGGCCCGGTATCGCCGCACGCTGGACTAGAGACGGAGCAGGTCGCGGAAGTCGTTCGGGTTGACGCCCATCTTCCGCAGGTCGTCGCCCATGGCTGCGAACATGGCCCGGGCGCCGCGCACGGCGTCGAAGCCCGGGTCGTCGCGGGTCAGCCCCACTTCGCGGCCGGTGTTCGGATCGAAGGCCAGCCGAACCTCTTCCCCGGCCTGGTCGCTCATCGCGCGCTCGCGGCGGGCGGCCTCGCGGGCGTCGGCGACCTCGTCGCGCAGGTAGTCCTGGAGGGCGCCCGGGTCCTCGCTCGTGAACACATCGCCGGGAATGAAGCCCAGTCCGGACACCTCGCGCATCGCCTCCGGCGGCGCGACAGGCCGCAGCGGTTCGACCGGAGCGTCAAGACTGGCCAGCCCGTAGGCGCCAGCGGCTCGGGCCCTGGCCAGGGCGTCACCGTCGGAGGTCCAGGCCACGGCGCCGTCCTGGAAGTCGGCGATATTCGAGATCCGCACCAGCGCGCTCTCCGGAACCATGTGCAGGTCCGTCGTCGTCGAGGTGATCGTGGACGTCAGGGCCGTCAGGGCAGAATCTTCCGGCTTGTCATGCTTGGCGCCGGCGATCGGGTAAGAACTGCCGACCGCGCCGATGGACACACTCATATGCAACTCCCTGTTGCAGGAAGCTGAGCAATGGCCGTGCCAGTTGGTCGGGCTCGGAAACGGCCCCATCGCGGTCGTCTCCGCTGGGCGGGATTCGACATTCATCCGGCGGGCGCTAGACTTCCCCGTCCCTTCAACGCCCCGGGACGTCCTCTCCTGACATGACCGCCTCCGCCCCTCCGGCCATCGCCCCCACTGCTGTGGTTGGGGAGCTCCGCCGCCTGCTCGCCCACAGCCATGCGCCCTACTCCGGCGTGCACGTGGCCGCGGCGGTGGAGTGTCCGGATGGGCAGGTCCGCTACGGCGTCAACGTCGAGAACGCGGCTTACCCGCAGGGCGTCTGCGCCGAGGCCAGCGCGATCTCTGCTGCGGTCACCCAGGGCCAGAAGAGTCTGAAGCGCGTCTGGCTCGCCTCGTCCCTGCCCGGCTTCATCTGGCCCTGCGGCGGCTGCCGGCAGAAGATCTGGGAGTTCGCCGAGACCGGCTGCGAGGTGGTGAGCATCGCCGCGGATGGTTCGACGGAGGTCCAGACCATCGAAGCCCTACTGCCGCTGGGCTTCCGGCTGGAGCCGAAGGTTAGTCGAACGCCTCCGGACCGGGCTTAGCACCCGCTTTCCGCGCCCGCGCCGGATTGGCCCAGACGCCCGCCAGGATCAGGAGCGCACCGATGGGCAGGGTGAAGCTCAGCATCCAGGGCGCGAGGCCTGGCGCCGCGGTCATCACCCCCGCGCCGATGATCTGAATTGTCAGCCAGTTGATCGTGACGGCCCCGGTGGTCCAGTTCATCTGCAATGTGACCGCACCGGCGAACGCCAGGATTCCCCATAGCCATTTCAGACGCAGCCCCTTGCGGCGGATCACCTTCACGAGCGCCGCGATCATCAGCGCCGGCGAGGCGATGGTCGCGAGAAGGAAGGCGAAATGGCCGAGCGTCTTGTCCTTGAAGATGAAGGCGTTCACCTCGAGGTCGGCCGGTGTGAAGACGCGGACGTGGAAGCCCTGCGCCTTCCAAGGCTCGGCCGAGGTGGCGCGATGTAGCCGGGCTGAGACGAGCGCCTTGCGATCCTTGAACTCGAAGAGCTCCTGCGTCTCCAGGGTCTCGCCGGCGTTCAGCATTTTTCGGACCGTGTGGTTCACGACCTTCACGCGCATGGGCGGCTCCTTCGGCAGGATGAGCCGAAGGTGAGTCAACTGCGCGGCGGTTTCAGGCGTGTTGATCTCGGGCGCGAGCAGGCCGCGGGCTCTGGCCTCGTCCCCGGAGCGCACCGCATCATAGAGCGCGCGGGTGGTGGCGTCGGGCTCGAACGCCGAGCAGGCCGCGAGAGCCAGCACCACAGCCAAAGCTACGACAGCCGTCAGGATCTTCACGTCACGCCCCCGATTCCCCGGCGCAGCTAAGCCTGTTTTCCGCGCACAACCTAGTCGCGAACGATTCGCCGCCCCTCCCATCGTTCGCCCGGCGCCGTAGCGTGGCCGGTGGGCGGGCCGGTAAGGAGGTGCCGTGGACATCGCGGCGCACGACCTGATCCTCCTCGCGGGCGCGGGCCTGCTAGCCGGGGCTACGAACGCCGTGACCGGCGGCGGGACGTTCGTGTCGCTGCCCGCGCTAACCGCCATCGGCCTGCCGGGGACGGTGGCCAACGCGTCGAGCTCGGTGGCCCTGCTGCCGGGCGCCCTGGCCAGCGCCTGGGCCTATCGGCGCGACATGCGGCCACTGGAAGGGGTCGCCACCCGCACCCTGGCGCTGGTCAGCGTGGCCGGCGGCGCTGTGGGCGCGCTCCTGCTGCTGGCGTCCAGCGAGCGGGCGTTCGACCTCGTCATCCCCTGGCTGCTGCTGGTCGCGACGGTGATGCTGGCGCTTGGGCCGCGCACGAACCGCATCCTGGGTCGGCTGGGCCTTCGGGCCGGGCCGGCGGCGGTCCTGGCCGTCCAGTTCCTGCTGGGGATCTACGGCGGCTATTTCGGCGGGGCGGTGGGGCTGATGATGCTGGCCGCCTGGAGCCTGCTGAGCCGGGCCGACATCGCCGCCCTGACCCCGCTCCGGACCCTGATGCTGGTCGCCGCCAACGCCGCGGCGGTGCTGCTGTTCGCGGTCAGCGGCAATGTGAGCTGGCCCGCGACCCTGGTGGTGATGGCGGGCGCCGTGGCGGGCGGCTACCTGGGCGCGCAGGCCGGCCGACGGTTGCCCGCGATCGTCCTGCGCGTCCTGGTCCTGGCGATCACCGTGGGAACCACGGCGATCTTCTTCTGGCGGGCCTACGGGTAAGCTCCGCGGTCAACCACAAACCCCCTCTGTCATCCCGGCCGGAAGCCCGTCTTGCGGGCTGTAGAGTCGGGACCCAGGGGTTCTGCAGTGCGATTGCCCCTCAGTCCCGGCTCTCCGCTTCGCTGCGGCCGGGATGACAGAACTTTGGAAGGACTTCGGTTACCTAGACCTTCTTCATCCCCGCGACGTAGCGGTCGATCACGCCCTCCAGAACCGCCAGCGGCGTGCCGCCGGTCGTGACCACGGCGTCGTCGAAGTCGCGCAGGTCGAAACGGTCGCCGAGCGCCGCCTTGGCCTTGGCGCGGAGGCGGACGATCTCGTTGTGGCCGGTCTTGTAGGCGCAGGCCTGGCCGGGGCTGGCGCAGTAGCGGTCGACCTCGCTGGTGATCGCGCCGACCGAGCGCCCCGTCGCGCCCACCATCCATTGGACGGCCTGCTCGCGGGTCCAGCGCTTGTCGTGCAGGCCGGTGTCGACCACCAGCCGGGCGGCGCGGAACCGCAGGGCCTGGAAGTAGCCCAGCCGCCCCATGGGGTCGTCGGCGTAGAGGCCCACTTCGTCGGCCAGCTGCTCGGCGTAGAGCGCCCAGCCCTCGGTGAAGGCCCCGAAGTTGATCAGCGAGGCGATGGTGTGGATCTCGGCCGGCCGTTCGGCGAGATAGGCGCCCTGCCAGGCGTGGCCGGGGAGCGCCTCGTGCATCGAGAGGCTGGCCAGGGTGTATTTCGGCCAGTTCGCGGTGTCGCTGAGGTTCACGTAGTAGATCGCCGGGCGCGACCCATCGAGGGCGGCGAAGTTCATGTAGCCCAGCCCGGCCCCCGCCTCGATCTCCTTAGGCACCGCGCGCACCTCGACGGGCGCCTTCAGGCCCAGCTTCGAGAACTTCGGGATGTAGGGCCGGATCGCGGCGACGCGCCCCTCGATATAGGCCAGCACCTCGCGCTTGCCGGCCTCGGTGTTCGGGAACAGGAACTTGGGGTCCTTGGTGAGCGCGCCCATCCGCTCGCCGACCGTCCCCTGGGTATAGCCCTGGCCCTTCAGGATGGCGTCCATCTGGGCGTCGATCTCGGCCCCCTGGTCCAGGCCGGTCTTGTGGATCTCGGCCGGGGTCCGGTCGGTCGTGGTGTTGTACTTCAGGCCCCAGCGGTAGTAGTCGGCGCCATCAGCGAACTTCCAGACGCCGGCGTCGTGGGTGGCCCGCGTCTGCTGGGATTTCAGCAGCGCGATCTGACGCTCCAGGGCCGGGAACACCTTCTGGGCGACGATGGCCGTGGCGCGAGCCTGCCAGTCGCCGTCGATCCCCTTGGCCTTGGTCCGCTCGACCAGCGAGCCCACCAGCCGCGTGGCGCCGGCCTCCACGGCGCGGGCGTCCTGGCCCTGCTTCAGCGCGGTCGCCAGCAGGAAGTCGGGCAGGATCACGCCCTTGCCGGCGGCGTCCTTCACCCGGTCGGTCTCCTGGTCCAGCGCCGGCCCGTATTGCTCCAGGCGGGCGAGGTAGGCCTCGGCGTCGTCCTTGGTCTCGATCAGGTGCTGGGCGTTCAGGAACTCGCCGGTGTTGACCACCGTGCCGTCCTGCTGGCTGACGGCGTAGGGGTTCGCGTAGTCCTTGCCATAGGCGAACCCGCCGCCTTCGGCGCCCACGTCCTGGGCGTAGAGCACGGTGTCGTAGGTGGTCAGGTCACGGCCCGACAGGCTGGCGCGCGGGATGGCGCGCAGGCGCTTGGCGCGGTCGGCGTAGGCGGCGATCTGCTTGGTCCGCCCACCCGCCGAGACGTCGTCCAGCTTGCGCTTCAGGCCGGCGCGCGGGCCCTTGTCCTTGCCGATGCTGCTGGCGGTCTGCGGCGTATCGGCCAGGATCTCGTCGACGAAGGCGTCGAGCAGCTTGGCCAGCCGGGTGTCGGTGACGCCTTCCCCCTCGGCGGCGAACGCGGCGAGCGGCGAGGCGGCAAGGCCCAGTGCGGCCCCGGTGAGGAGCACATGGCGGCGGGTGGTCATGGGTGGGAATCCCCGAAGGACTGCGATTGGCCGCGACCCTAACGACGGCCGGGAACTGCGCAATTCCTAAGCGCCGAACGGTGTTTGCCTTGAGCCGACCTGTCGCTGGGCTATTGGGTCGGTCATGACGAGCTACGGCATCCTGTGTGCGATCCCCGAGGAGCTGACCGCCGTGCGCGGCCGCCTCCACCTCCCGGACGCGCCCGAAGCTCACGGCCCGACGCGGGTCTGGACCGGTCAGCACGAGGGCGCGCGGATCGCGCTCGCGCTGAGCGGCATCGGCAAGGTCAATGCGGCGGCCGCCGCCACGCTGTTGCTGAGCGCGTTCGGCGCCCGGACCCTGATCTTCTCGGGCGTGGCCGGCGGCCTGCACCCGGACCTTGAGGTCGGCACGGTGTTGCTGGCCGACCGGCTGGCGATCCACGACTACGGCTATGTGGCCGAGGGGCGGTTCACGCCGACGGCGTCCGGGATCATACCGATCGGCGCGCCGACGCTGACCGAGGCGGTGGCGGTCTCGCCGCAGGTGGCGCGGGACCTGGAGCGCCTCGCCGTGGCCGTGAGCGGCCGGTTGCCGCACCCGATCCGGCGCGGATCGGTCGTGACCGCCGACTATTTCCTCAACTGCGCCGCCACCCGCCAGGAGCTGCGCCGCACGCTCGGGGCCGACGCCATCGACATGGAATCCGGCGCGGTGGCCCAGGTGGCCGAGGCCTGGGGCGTCCCCCTCTACGTGATCCGAACGCTCTCCGACCTGGCCGGCGAGGACAGCCACGTCACCTATCCGCAGATGGTCGAGATGGCGGCGGAAGCCTCCGCGGTGTGCGTGCCCGAACTCCTGGCGATCCTGAACGCTCGGATCTGACAACAGGCCGCGCTTGCCCGACTCTCATCGGCATCCCACGTTGAAGTCATGAGTGACCGCCCTTCGGGCGCGGCGCCGTCCAGGTTGGTGGCGGTGCTGGGTCCCACGAACACCGGCAAGACCCACCTGGCGGTGGAGCGCATGCTGGGGCACGCGTCCGGCATGATCGGACTGCCGCTGCGGCTGCTGGCGCGCGAGATCTACGACCGGATCGTCAAGGTGCGGGGGCCGCGCTCAGTGGCGCTGATCACCGGCGAGGAGAAGATCGTCCCGCCCCGGCCGCAGTATTACGTCTGCACCGTCGAGGCGATGCCGCTGTCGGTGGAGGTGGAATTCCTGGCGGTCGACGAGATCCAGCTCTGCGCCGACCCCGAGCGCGGCCACGTCTTCACCCACCGCCTGCTGCACGCCCGCGGCAAGGCCGAGACCATGCTGCTGGGCGCAGGGACCATGGCGCCGCTGGTGCGCCGGCTGCTGCCGCACGCCGAGATCGTCACCCGCGAGCGGTTTTCGGCCCTCACCTATTCCGGCCCCAAGAAGCTGACCCGCCTGCCCCGGCGCTCGGCCGTGGTCGCCTTCTCGGCCGACCAGGTCTACGCGATCGCCGAACTGATCCGCCGCCAGCGCGGCGGGGCGGCGGTGGTCATGGGCTCGCTCAGTCCCCGGACCCGCAACGCCCAGGTGGCGCTCTACCAGTCGGGCGAAGTGGATTTCCTGGTCGCCACCGACGCCATCGGCATGGGCCTGAACATGGACGTCGACCACGTGGCCTTCGCCGGCCTGCGGAAGTTCGACGGCAAGCGCACGCGCTATCTTTATCCCCAGGAGATCGGCCAGATCGCCGGGCGGGCCGGCCGCTACCAGACCAACGGCACCTTCGGCGTGACCGGCGAGGCCGAGGACATGGATCCCGACCTGGTCGAGGCGGTCGAGAACCACAGCTTCGAGCCGGTGGTGGGCGCGGAGTGGCGGAACGCCAGGCTGGACTTCGGATCCCTGCCGCTCCTGCTGAAGAGCCTGGCGAAGGTCCCCGAGCGCGAGGGGCTGAAGCTGGCCGCCGAGGCGCTGGACGAGACCACGCTGAAGGCCCTGGCCGAGGACGAGGTCATCCAGACCCGGACCCGCGACAAGACCAACCTGCAGCGCCTCTGGGACGTCTGCCAGACGCCCGACTTCCGCAAGGTCGCCCGCGACGAGCACGTGGGCCTGGTGAAGGCCTTCTTCCTGCAGCTCACCGAGCGGCGCCGGCGGATCGGGGACGACTGGATCGCGCGCCAGTACGAGCAGCTCAATCGCGCCGAGGGCGAGATCGACACCCTGGCCGCCCGGCTGGCCAGCGTGCGGACCCTGGCCTACGTGGCCAACCGGCCGGACTGGCTGGTGGATCCGGGCGCCTGGCAGCAGCAGACGCGGGGACTGGAGGACCGCCTCTCCGACACCCTGCACGAGAAGCTGATGGCCCGGTTCGTGGACCGGCGGACCAGCGCGCTGATGCGGGGCCTCAGGGTCCGCGAGGAGATGCTGGCCGGCGTGGCGTCCGACGGATCGGTGACGGTGGAAGGCCACTACGTCGGCCGGCTGTCGGGCGTGGCGTTCGAGCCAGCCGTGGGCGGCACCGTGCTGGAGGAGAAGGCGCTGCGCGCCGCCGCCCAGCACGCCGTGGGGCCCGAGATCGCGAAGCGGCTGGGCCAGCTCGCCGCCGCGCCCGACGAAGCGTTCGCCCTGGACGCGGACGGCGGCGTGCTGTGGGACGTCGCCCTGGTCGGCGTCATCGCCGGCGGCCAGCCGTTCCAGCCGCGGGTGCGGCTGCTGGGCGAACTGGGCCATGACGCCGCGCGCCAGCGGGCGGCCAGGCGGCTGGAAGCCTTCGTGGCCGCCGAGGCGGGCCGCCGGCTGGGGGCCCTGCGCAAGCTGGAAACCGCGGTGGCGGACGGCAAGATCCGTGGGCTCGCACGCGGCCTGGCCTACCGCCTGATCGAGGCCGGCGGCGTGCTGGACCGGGCCGAGGCCAAGGCCGACACCCACGCACTGAGCCAGGTGGAGCGCCGCATGCTGCGAAGCCTGGGCGTCCGCATCGGGGCGTTCTCGCTCTACATGCCCGCCCTGCTCAGGCCCGAGGCCCGCGCCCTGGCCCAGGCCATGGTCCAGCGCGAGGCCGGCGGCTGGCGGCCGGCGGCGGGCGTCGTCCCCCTGCCCGAACCGCCGCCCTCGGCGCGCACCCTGGCGGCCCACGGCCTGCGCGCCGTGCGGAACCTGGCCGTGCCCGTGGAGCAACTGGAACAGCTGGACGAACTGCTGCGCGGCGGGCCGATCCAGAACGGCGGGGTGCTGCTCTCCGAGGCGGCGCGCGAGACCCTGGGCTGGAGCGCGCACGACAGCCAGACCATCCTGCGCGCCCTGGGCTTCGCCCCGGTGAACCGGCCGCAGGCCGGGGAGCCCATCGCCTGGCGCCGCCGCGCCGAACGCAAGGCCGAGCCCGCCGCGGCGCCCCGCCCGCATTCGCCCTTCGCCGCCCTGGCCGCGCTGAAGGACAAGCCTGCGCCTGCGCGCCGCCCGCGCCGCCGGAGGAAGAAGGCGGCCACATCTTGAGCGGCGAGGTCCTCTTCAAGGATGTGGGGGCCTGCCGCGCCGACGTCTGGCTCTGGCGCGCCCGCTTCTTCAAGACCCGCGCGCTGGCGGCGAAGTTCGTGGAGGCCGGCCGTGTGCGCCTCACCCGCACCGGCCAGGCCGAGCACCGCCTGGACAAGCCCGCCCGGCCCATCAAGGTCGGCGACCAGCTGGTCTTCGCCCTGGGCGGGCGGCTGGTCGCCATCGTCGTGCAGGCCATGGGCGACCGCCGGGGACCGGCGGATGAGGCCCGGACGCTCTATTCGACGCTGGATCCAGGCTAGCCGCTATCCGCGTCCGCAGAAATCCTGGGCGCCGGTTCCATTGACAAGAGACGGCGCGACCGTGAAAAACCGCCCGCCCCGAACTCGGGAACGCCGCCGGAGTCTCAAGCACCCGCCATGACCTACATCGTGATGGATCCCTGCATCAAATGTAAGTTCATGGACTGCGTGGAGGTGTGCCCCGTCGATTGCTTCTACGAGGGCGAGAACTTCCTGGCGATCAATCCGGACGAGTGCATCGACTGCGGCGTCTGCGAGCCGGAGTGCCCGGTGGACGCCATCAAGCCCGACACCGAGGACGATCCGGACGGCAAGTGGCTGCGGATCAATTCGGAATATTCGCGGGTGTGGCCAAATATCACGGTCAAGGGCCAGCCGCCGGCCGACGCGGAAGCTTTCGAGCGCGAAACGGGCAAGTTGGAGAAGTACTTCTCCGAGAAGCCGGGCCGCGGCTCCTGACCCTGGCCTTGGCGGCCCCTCTGCGGGGCCGGTCCAACCCTTTCATTCGGCTCATTTTTGTGTTAATGTCCTAGCGACACGACACGAAGGCTTCGCCCAGGTCGGTCTCCTGAATCGAGAACAGCCGTCCGGCGAACCACGTCGAAACGGGCGAAGGGTGTCTTAAAAGGTCAGCTTCCGTACACAGCGACGCCGCCGCCGCGGACCCCTCCGCGGATGGAGTGGTTTTGTCGCTTTTTCCGGAGGCTCGCAGGTTAGCTCCGCGGTCACGCGGACGGTTTTGAGAGGTATCTCTGATGAGCAAGAGCGGTCACGATTTCTCGGTTGGCGATCACGTGGTCTACCCCGCCCATGGCGTGGGTCAGGTGCAGGGGATCGAGACCCAGGAAGTCGCCGGTCTGAAGCTTGAGGTCTATGTCATCACCTTCGACCACGAGAAGATGACGCTGCGCGTTCCCACCGCCAAGGCCAAGAC
>Ga0255338_1003423_pt1 | contig 19143 bp, 20 predicted proteins | sample MeOH1_35cm_T4_19_FD_203715 | JGI IMG/M metagenome (GOLD analysis project Ga0255338, IMG submission 203715) | Sandy soil microbial communities from University of British Columbia, Vancouver, Canada - MeOH1_35cm_T4_195 | ecosystem: Engineered > Artificial ecosystem > Sand microcosm > Unclassified ...
TGCCGTCCTCGACGGGGCCGGCCAGGAAGATGATCCGGTCCTTCAGCAGGCGGGAGAAGATGTCATAGGCCCGCTCGCCCCGGCTCGTCTGCTCGACGACCATCGGCACGAGGCCAAGGGCGGTGGTCACGGGATCGCGCATGGGAAGTCCTTCTGGGAATATCGGGAGCGGACGGCGAACGCCCGCGCTCCTACCCGATATCGCGTGCCGCGAGGCCCGGCGCAAGGCGGCAGGACGGCGGCATGAGCGCCGCCGTCCCTTTGTGCGGGTCTAGACGAACAGGAAGTCGCCGGCGTTGAGGCTGGCCAGGGTCACGCCGCTGAGCGTGATCGTGTTGGCCGCGTTGAGCGTGATGATCACGTCCAGGCCCGACTGGGCCGCCGCCGCCTGCACCGCGGCGAAGCTCGCGAACTGGGCCGCGTCCAGCTGGATCACGTCGTTGGCCTGGAAGTCCGAGACCACGTCGGTCCCGAACGTCCCCGAGAACACGAATCGGTCCGCGCCCACGCCGCCGGTCAGGGTGTCGTTCCCCAGCCCGCCGTTCAGGGTGTCGGCGCCGGAATTGCCCACCAGCTTGTCGTTACCGCCGGCCCCGTTCAGCGAGTCTTCCATCGCCGTGCCGTTCAGGGTGTCGGCGTTGGCCGTGCCGTTGCGCGTGGGCGCGTTGGCCACGCCCTTCACCGTGACGTCGACCGTGCCGGTGCTGACCGCGCCGTGGCTGTCCTGGACCTGGTAGGTGATCGTATCCACCGCGGTCTGCGGCTGCTTCAGGGCGTCGATGGCGTCGCTGTTGGCCGAGTAGACCACCTTGCCGCCCACGATGCTGACCTGGCCGCCCAGCGCCCCGCCGGTGACGCCGACCAGGGTCCGGGTGTCGCCGGCGTTCGCGTCGGTGTCGTTGGCCAGGACGTCGATGGTGACGTTCTGGTTCTCGTTCACGGACGCCGTATCGGCCACCGCGGTCGGGCCGAAGTTGATGAAGAACCGGGCCACGGAGCCGTCGTGGTCGGCCGTCTGGTTGACCACGGCCTGGTTGCTGTTGATGTGGACGATGTCGAACTGGGCGCCGGCGTAGATCTCCGGCGAGGCCAGCATGTGGTCGATCTGCTGGTTGTTGCCGTCGAAATTGTAGGAATAGCGCTCGTTCGCCGCCAGCAGGTTGGTCAGGTTCGTCAGCGCTCCGCCGCTTTCCAGCTGCGTGATCGACGTCTCGAACTGGAAGGCGTTGAAGTCGCCCATGACCACGACGCGTGCGTCGGGATCGCCCGCGACCAGGTTTTCGACGTAGGTCTTGACGTGCAGGGTCTGCTCGATGCGCCGCGCGTCGCCCTCGTTGTCCGCCGGCTGGTGCTGGCCGAACAGGCCCTCGCTGCCCAGGCGCGAGGTGTTGTGCACGTCGATCAGGGTGACGGTCTCACCTTCGAAGGTGAACACGCCGACCAGCGGCTTGCGGCTGTTGGCGTAGGTGTCGCCGTTGCCCGGCGTGGCGTCGGTGATCTGGCTGACCGAGACGAAGTCCACGCGGTCGGTGTTGTAGAGGTAGCCCTGGCGGATATTGCCGTTGCTCTCGCCGCCGCTGACGTTGTTCGCCGTCGGCGCGACCTCGACATAGGCGTAGTTGGGACCGCCGGCTGCCTTGATGGCGGCGATCAGCTTGTCGGCGGTGGGATGCCCCGAGTAGTTCGTGCCGTTCCCGGCGCCATCGGCGTCCTGCACCTCCTCGAGACCCACGATGTCCGGGGCGCCCAGGTTGCTGACGATGTTCGCCGCCAGGGCGTCGAACTTCGCCTGAGAGTCGGTGGGATCCAGGTTCTCGACGTTGAGCGCGCCCACCGTCAGGTGCTCGGCGTCGCCGCGCAGGGTGGTCGATTCCTTGGGCAGGACGATGGGGCCGCTGCCGGTCGAGCCGATCGCCGTGGGGATCAGCTCGTAGTCGCCGCCGAAGTAGGTGAAGATCCCGGTGATGTCGCCCAGGTCGTCGCCGGTCACGGCGTTCGGCTGGACTCCGACGGGGGACACCCCGGAGTCGTAGAAGACCTGGACGCGCTCGGGGTTCATGTCCCCGTTGCTGATGGTGATCCCGCCGGCGGAGTTCATGCCGGTGGCGTTCGCGCCCTGATTGCCGACGACCCAGGTGGCGTTGCCGCTCGTGGGCCCGGTCGCCTGGGCGTCCGGCACCGTCACCCGCATCCCCTCCAGGGTCTCGTAGAAGTCGAGGGCGTCGGTCGTGGGGTCGTAGGTGGTGTTGCCGTCGTCATCGATGACTTCGGTCGGCGCCAGGCGCCCGCCCGTGCCCAGGATCACGGCGGCGGGCAGCGCCGAGATGGCCCCGCCGTTCAGCACGGTGACCGTCGGCAGGTCGATCTCGGTGATGGGCAGGTTGTTCGGGTCGCTGCCGCGGAACTCGTTGACGTCGCCCACCACCCGCACGGTCTGGCCGACCGTGACCGTCGGGACGGAGCCGGTGAACACGAAGACGGCGTCGGAGGTGTTGTTATTGCCGTCGCCCGTGGGGTCCTGGATCCAGAAGCCGCGCGCGCCGGTCGTGTCCACGGCCGTCACCACGCCCTCGACGGTCACGTGCGAGCCGAGGAACGGCGAGAGGTGGCCGACCCCCTGGATGTCGTAGGTCTTCACGTTCAGCACGTCGTCGTTGACGATCGTACCCGTGCCTTGGCCGCTGCCTTGGATCGTGGCCTCGCCGACCGTGCTGACGAGGTTGGAGAGCAGGACCGTGAACGCCTCGGTCGCCTCGGCCGTCGTGTCGCCGTGGACCACAACGGAGACTGTGGCCGTCAGGTCGCCCCCGGCGGTGAAGTGGAGCTGGCCGCTGGCGGCGTCGTAGTCGCTGCCCGCCGAGGCCGAACCGTTCGCGGTGGCGTAATTGACCGTGAAATCGCCCGTGTTGTTCGTCCGGGTGACCGTGAAGGTCATGATCTGATCGCCAGCATCACCCTCGGTGATCGAGACGCTGTCGATGGTGACGCCCGCCGCCGAACCGGCCTGCGGCTGGCTGGTCACCGCGATGTTGTCGATGCCGATCCACTCGTCATTGCCGGAGGCGTTGGTGGTCATGAACCGCAGTTGGACCTCCGACTGGCCGTTCAGGGCGGCCGGCAGGTCGATCGACAGATGGGTCACCAGGGTGTTCGAGGCGTCGGTGGCGTCGGCGATGTAGCCGTCGGGCAGGTTCGTCCAGGCGCCCGAAGGCCCGACGCGGTACTGGATGTTGAACTGCTGGATCGCATTGTCGCCCAGCTCGATGTCGCGCACGTCGAGCTCGAGGTGCAGGTTCTGGCGGCCCGCGGCGTTCAGGTGGAGCACGATGTTGGGCGCGTCGGCGGTGCCCGACCCGGTGAGCGCGATGGTGGGGTTCGCGAGCGCGAACTCCGTAACGCCGCCGGTCGTGAAGGTGGTGGCGGACTGGTTGGCGTTCACATCGACGGTGACGGTCCCGTCGCCGGTGAGCGTGCGAGGATCGGCGCCCGTGGCGCTGGTAATGTTGTCGCCGCGGTAGCCGACGATGCTGGGGACCCCGCTCCAGTCGTCGTTCGTCGTGATCAGGCCGGCGTTGGACCAGTCCTGAAAGAAGTCGCCGCCGGACAGGTTGAAATACGCGTCGCTCATCTAAGCCCCCAGAAACCCATTAGAAATCGACCTCTCCCCAGAGGTCGGCCGACCATCCCATATTGGTTAACGGCGGCGTGCAAGCGCCCGATTCGATTCACCCACAGCCTGTGTGGTTTTCGAGCGGCGGCGCCTGCGCGACGGGTCGCGCTGCCTGGGATATCGGCGATGGCATAGACGTCCCCCGTGACAGGGCTGCGACGCTCTGGTCAATCTGCGGCGCGGCGCGCGTGCGTCGGCGTGGGTAACCTCGAGGGAAGTTGAGATGCGGCGTACGGCTTTGGTTCTGGCGATGGCCGCGGCGGTGGCGAGCCCGGCGGCGGCGGCGGCCAGGACGTTGGCGAAGGACGCCAAGGTCTGGGCCGCCGCGGAAAAGGCCCGACCCGACCAGCTCAAACTGCTGGAGGAGGTGGTGAACATCGATTCCGGGACCGGCGACGTCGAGGGCGGCCGCAAGGTCGCGGCCGTTCTGGTCCCGCGGCTGGAAGCCCTCGGCATGACCGTCGAGAAGGTCGCGGCCGAGGCGCCCAACCTGCCCGAGAACCTGGTCGCGACGCTGAAGGGGTCGGGCAAGTCTCGCATCCTGATGATCGGGCACATCGACACAGTGTTCGGGCCCGGCACGGTGGCCAAGTGGTCGTACGCCGTGAAGGGCGATCAGGTGACCGGCCCCGGCGTGGGCGACGAGAAGGGCGGCGTGGTCGGCGGCGTCTATGCGATCCAGCTTCTGCGCGACCTCGGCTTCAAGGATTTCAAGCAGATCGTCTTCCTGATCGAAACGTCCGAGGAAGTGGGGTCGCCGGGAACGCGCAAGCTGATCGACCGGCTGCTGGCCGACGCCGACGTGGAGCTGAACCTGGAGCCCGGCGACGCGCCGGACGTGATCACCGTCTGGCGCAAGGGCTCCACCGTGCTGGAGATCGCCGTGAAGGGCCGCGCCGCCCACGCCGGCGTCGCGCCGCAGGACGGCCGCAACGCCGCCGAGGAGCTGATCAACCAGCTCAAGACCACGCATCAATTCCCGAAGACCGGCGACGGCACGACGCTCAACCTGACGGTCCTCGAAGCCGGAACCCGCAACAACATCATCCCCGAGGACGCGAAGGCGACCCTCAGCCTTCGCGTGCGGGAGAAGCCCGAAGTCGAGCGGGTCGTCGGCGCCCTGGAGACCAGCGCCAGGTCGCCGACCATTCCCGACACCAAGGTGACGGTCGGCCGCAGGCCCTCGTTCCCCCCGCTGCCAAACAACCCGGCCACCGACGCCCTGGCCGACCGGGCGGAGGCGATCTACGCCGGACTGGGCCTGAAGCTGGGCCGAGGCGGCAACGGTGGAGCGTCGGAATCGGCGCTGGCGTTCGAGGCCGGCGTTCCGGCGCTGGACGGCCTTGGTCCGGTCGGCGGCGATTTCCATTCCGACAAGGAGTGGATCGACCTGAAGAGCGTGACGCCCCGCCTCTACCTGCTCACCAAGCTGATCATGGACCTGGGTCGCTCGCCGCCGGCGCGGATCAAGTAGGACGCGCCCCGCACGGGAGCTAGGATGGCTACACAGTCAACCACTGAACTATCTTAAGAACGTCATGGCCCGGCTTGTCCGGGCCACCCATTGGGCTGTGAGCCCGAAGGGATTCGCGGCTTCGCAGCTGCGATTTTTCCTGCATCCCTCAGCCCAATGGGTCCCCCGGACAAGCCGGGGGATGACGAGCAGAGAGGTAATTGAGTCACCAACCTACGCCGCTATTCCCGCGATCCAGTCGCGGATGACGGCCAGCACCTGTTCGCCGGGGGCGTAGCCACGGGTCACAACGCCGTAGACGCCCTGGTCGTTCGGGCCGCCGATCAGCGTGGGAAACCCCTTCACGCCTGCATTCTGCGAGATGGCGTAGTCGCGCCAGGTCTCCTGCTTGGCGTCCTCGGAGGCCCAGGCCGCCAGGAAGGCTTCACGGTCCAGGCCGAATCCCTCGGCCAGGTCGCCCAGGACCTCGGCGGACGTGACGTCGCGGTTCTCGGCGTAGAAGGCGCGCTGGGCGGCGGTCAGATAGCGGGCGGCCAGGTCCTCGCCCTCGCGGCGGGCGACCACGACGGCGCGGGCGGCCGGGTCGGTGTCGTAGACGAAGCCCTCCCGGCTCAGCACAGCGGGATCGAACGGCAGGCCCGAGGCGTCGCGGACGTGGTTCCAGTGCCCGACGATGCTCTTCTTCGCCTCGTCGGTCATCGGCGTGTCCGCGCCCGGACGCAGGCCGCCCATGATCACGCGCACCGGCAGCGCATTGCCGTAGGCCTGGCGGATCTGGTCGATCACCGGGGAGAAGCCGTAGCACCACGAGCACATGGGATCGGCGAAGTAGATCAGGTGCGGCTCCGTCATCGCGGCCCTCCTTCGCCGAAAGCATCGCAGGAGAGCCTGCGCCGGTCACGCCCCTCTTCACCTGGCGCGCGGGTTGGGCCAACCTCTGCGCCATGGCGCACGACCACCACGATCACGACCATGACCACGAGCAAGAGCCGCCCCCGGACATCGCGCTCAGGGTCAAGGCGCTCGAATCGCTGCTGGTCGAGAAGGGGCTGGTGGACCCTGCCGCCCTGGACGCCATCGTCGACCACTATGAGCACAAGGTGGGGCCCCGAAACGGCGCCCGCGTGGTGGCCAAGGCCTGGACCGACCCCGCCTACCGCGCCCAGCTGATGGACGACGCCACCGCCGCCATCGCCGAACTGGATTTCACCGGCCGCCAGGGCGAGCACATGATCGCCGTGGAGAACGGGCCGGGGGTGCACAACCTCGTCGTCTGCACCCTGTGCTCCTGCTACCCGTGGCCCGTGCTGGGGCTGCCGCCGGTCTGGTACAAGTCGGCGCCCTATCGCTCGCGCGCCGTCATCGACCCCCGAGGGGTCCTGGCCGAGTTCGGGACCGAGCTGCCCCCGGACGTCGAGGTGCGGGTGTGGGATTCCACCGCCGAGGTCCGCTACCTGGTGATCCCCGAGCGTCCGGCCGGAACCGACGACCTGGACGAGGCGGCGCTGGCCGAGCTGGTCACCCGCGACGGCATGATCGGGACGACCCTGCTATGAACGGCGTCCACGACATGGGCGGGATGCACGGCTTCGGCCCCGTGGCCCCCGAGCCCCGCGAGCCAGTGTTCCATCACCGCTGGGAAGGTCGCGTCCACGCGCTGAACCTCGCCTCGCCAACCCGTGGCAACATCGACGCCGGCCGCCACCAGATCGAGCTGCTGCCGCCCGCCGATTACCTGCGCATGAGCTACTACGAGAAGTGGCTCGCTCGGGTCGAACAGCTCCTCGTGGCCGGCGGCTTCGTGACGGCGCAGGAACTCGCGTCCGGGCAGGCCGATGCGTCGGCGCCGAAGTCCACTCCGGTCCGCCCGGCGCACACGGTGGAGGCGGCGCTGACCGCGCCCTCCTCCTACATCCGCGAGGCGGCCGCCCCGGCCTTCGCGGTCGGCGACCGGGTGCGCGCTCTCAATCTCAATCCGACGGGCCACACCCGCCTGCCCCGCTATGTTCGCGGCCGGGTGGGCGTGATCGAGCGTCTCCACGGCGCGCACGTCTGGCCGGACAGCCACGCCCATGGCCGGGGCGAGGACCCGCATCAGCTCTACGGCGTGGCGTTCGAGGCGCGGGAGCTCTGGGGGCCGGACGCGCCGGCCCGCGACAGCGTGCGACTGGACCTGTGGGAGCCCTATCTTGAGCGCGCCTGACGTCCTGGCCCTGCCGCGGCTGCCGCGCGACGCCGAGGGGCCGGTCTTCGCCGAGCCCTGGCAGGCGCAGGCCTTCGCCCTGACGCTGAAGCTGCACGAGGGGCGCGCGTTCAGTTGGGTGGAGTGGGCCGAAGCGCTGTCCGAGGAGCTGGCCGGCGACCTCACCGACGACGGGTCGCGCTACTACGAGCATTGGGTCGCCGCGCTCGAGCGCCTGACGACCGGACGCAACCTGGCCACGAGGGGCGAGTTGGCCGCACGCAAAGATGCCTGGAAAAGCGCCTACTTGCACACGCCGCATGGCAAACCGGTAGAGCTCTGAGCCGCGGCGGAACCTTCACCGTTCTCGTACGCTGACGCGTCGAGGAGGTGGGACATGGTGCAATACGCGGTCGCCCTGAAGGACGGTGACTGGACCGTGTTCAGCGACGGGGCGCCGGTGGCGCGCGGGCTTTCGCGGTCGGCCGCCGTGCAGATGGCCAAGGACCTGGCGTTCGAGTCCGAGGAGCGCGGCGAAACCGTCGAGCTCCTGATCCAGGGCTACTATGGCGAGGTGAGCCGGCGGATCACCGGCTCGGCCGACGTTTAGCCCGTCCGGCGCATCTGCGACTTCTGCTCGCGCTTGGCGCGGGCCTCGGCCTTGGCGGCCGCCTTGCGGGCCTTGCGGTCGTCGCGCTTCAGCTGGAGCATCAGCTCCTCGTCGTTTTCCATCGCGACGCGCGCCTCGTGCTCGGCCTGTTCCTTGGCGAGACGGGCGGCCTCCTTTTCGGCGGCGCGCTTGGCGCGCACTTCCTCGAGCTCGCGGGCCTTCTTCTGCTCGCGGGTCTCCAGGACTTCCGCCTGGACGGTGGGCTTGGGCTTGAATTTCGCCAGTAGGGCTTTCCGAGCCTCCGCCTGGTGGGCGAGGCGATCGGAGAAACCAGGCATAACCTTGTTTTCTCGCATGTTCACTTAATGGCAGTTGGGGAAAGGGGTGGTCCGCGGGGAAAGCCCCGCGGAGCCGAACGCGTTGCGTCCCGTCAGCCGACGATGTCGGCGTCCGTGAAGAACTGAGCGATCTCGAGCTTGGCGTTCTCGAGGCTGTCCGAGCCGTGGACCGAATTCTCGCCGACGCTCACGGCGTAGAGCTTGCGGATGGTGCCGTCCGCAGCTTGGGCCGGGTTGGTGGCGCCCATCACTTCGCGGTACTTGGCGACGGCGTTGTCGCCTTCAAGCACCTGGACCACGACCGGGGCCGAGGTCATGAATTCCACCAGCTCGCCGTAGAACGGGCGCTCGGCGTGGACTTCGTAGAACTTCTTGGCCTGGGCGTCGGTCATCTTGATGCGGCGCTGGGCCACGATGCGCAGGCCGGCGTCCTCGATCACCGCATTGACCTTGCCGGTCAGGTTCCGACGCGTGGCGTCCGGCTTGATGATCGAGAAGGTGCGTTCGGTCATGGGCTCCGATGGGGCTCTATGGAAAAGGGGAGACGCGCGAAGTGTCTCCGCACGGTGGCGGGGTCTATATCGCCATCCCGCACTGCGAAGCAACCCGCTGCGGGCCAATGACGCGGGTCAATTCCTCTGCTAGAGGCCCCGCCCACTCATGCTGCAGATCAACGACCTTGTCCTCGACGCCTGGGGACGCCGATTCTTCGACCACGCCACCGTCACCTTGCCCAAGGACGCCAAGGTCGGCCTCGTGGGTCGCAACGGCGTGGGCAAGTCCACGCTGTTCAAGGTCATCCTGGGCCAGCTCACGCCCGGTGGTGGCGACGTCGGCGTGCCGCGCCAGGCCCGCATCGGGTCGGTGGACCAGGAGCACCCGGCTACGCCGGTGACCCTGCTGGACACGGTGCTGGAGGCCGACGTCGAGCGGCACGACCTGCTCCAGCGCCTGGAGACCGCCGAGCCCGAGGACATGGGCGACATCTACACCCGCCTGATCGAGATCGACGCCGACCGCGCCCCGTCGCGGGCCGCCGAGATCCTGGCGGGCCTGGGTTTCAGCCAGGCCGACCTGCAACGGCCGATGGCCGAGTTCTCCGGCGGCTGGCGGATGCGCGTCGCACTGGCGGCCAGCCTATTCGCGGAACCCGACCTGCTGCTGCTGGACGAACCGACCAACTACCTCGACCTGGAGGGCGCGCTCTGGCTGGAGGCCCGGCTCAAGAAGTATCCGAACACGGCCATGGTCATCAGCCACGACCGTGAGCTGCTGAACAATTCCGTCGACCACATCCTGCACCTGAAGGACGGCAAGCTCGACCTCTATCCGGGCGGCTACGACAACTTCGAGCGCCAGCTCTCCGAGAAGCTGCGCCTGCAGGAGGCCAACCGCGCCAAGGTCGAGGCGCGCCGCGAGCACCTGCAGTCGTTCGTGGACCGCTTCCGGGCCAAGGCGTCGAAGGCCACCCAGGCCCAGTCGCGCCTGAAGATGATCGCCAAGCTGCCGCCGGTGTCGTTCGTGATCGAGGACCGGGTGGTCCCATTCTCCCTGCCCTCGCCCGAGCGCCCGCTGGCGCCGCCGCTGCTGCGGCTGGAGGGCGCCACCGTAGGCTACGGCGGCGCGCCGATCCTGCGGAAGCTGGACCTGCGCCTCGACATCGACGACCGCATCGGCCTGCTGGGCGTCAACGGCGCCGGCAAGTCCACCTTCGCCAAGCTGGTGGCCGGGGCGCTGGAGGTCGAGGCCGGCAAGCTGCACCGCAGCCCACGCCTGAAGGTCGGCTGGTTCCACCAGCACCAGATCGAGGCGATGGACCCCACCGACACGCCGCTGGACATCATCCGGCGCGTGATGCCCGAGGCCAGCGAGGCGTCGCGCCGGTCGCGGCTGGCGCAGTTCGGCATCAGCTTCGAGAAGTCGGACACCACGGTGGCCAACCTGTCGGGCGGCGAGCGCGCGCGGCTGCTGCTGAACCTCGTCGCCATGGAGGCCCCGCACCTCCTGATCCTCGACGAACCGACCAACCACCTGGACATCGACTCGCGTCGCGCCCTGCTGGACGCCCTGAACGACTACGAGGGCGCGGTGATCCTGATCACGCACGACCGCTCGCTGATGGAGCTGGTGGCCGACCGGCTGTGGCTGGCCGCCGACGGCGGGATCGAGCCCTTCGACGGCGACATGGAGGACTATGCGGCCTTCGTGCTGGAAAAGGCCCGCGTGGCGTCCCGCGCGCCGACCCAGGTCAAGGCCGAGGCGGTCGTCGCCTCTCCGCCCCCGCCCCCTCCGCCCAAGGTGAAGCTTCCGACCGGCACGGCGCGGCGACGCGCCGAAACCGCCGAGGCGGCGCTGGCCAAGGCCAACGGTCTGCTCTCGCTGATCGACAAGGCGCTCACGAATCCGGCGACCTTCTCCGGTGATCCGGGGAAGGCCGCCGAACTCTCCCGCAAGCGGGAGGCCGCCCAGGCCGCCCTCGAGGCGGCCGAACTGGAATGGATCGAGGCCCAGGAGGCCTACGAACAGCTGATCAGGTGATGTGCTTGGGGCTGATCGGGTCGGAGCCCGGGAAGGTCTCCTCGATCGCCTCGTCCAGCAGCGCTTCCTGGCGGTCCTCGGCCGCCGCCTCGCGTTCCGCCATGTGGTCGTGCTTCACGCCCTCGGGCGCGGGTTTCACCGGGCGGGTGGACGGCGCGTCGATATGGCGATGCTCCTCAATGGCCTTCTTCGGGTCCGACGCCATGTCGGAGCCGGCCTGGCCGGAACCGTGGCTGAAGGCGCGCTGGGCTTCTTCTTCGGTTTGCTTATGGGGCATTTTGGCTTCCTCGAAGTGTCCGCCTAGGAACGGCCGCGGGCCCGATCGGTTGCCTTCACCGTAGCGAGGTCAGCCCTTGTTCGGCGGGCCCAGCAGGATCTGGCCCTCGTCGCGCAGGCGACCCTTCACCTTGTTGGCGATCATCGCGAAGATCGCCGGGAGATGCACCTCCAGCAGCACCTCGTGCTCGCGGATGTCGATCGTGCCGGCGACCGTCTGGCCGATGACCTGGAGGGAAAAACGCATCAGGTCGCCCTCCCAGGCCCGTTCGATCTCGCCAACCGCGCCGATCTGGGCGGTCAGGCGGCCCACCCCCTCGTCGATCCGGCGGCGGGCCTCGGCCTTGCCGAGCTCATGGGGGATGGAGACGACGACGGGCTTACTCATGATGGCTCAACGGTCCAGAGGCTGGTCGGGGTTCCAGCAGGCGCTGCGGAAGCCTAGCTTCAGGGCATGAACCCCGACCGCAGCCTCCTGGGGGAAGGCCCCTACCCGATCACGGGACCGCTGGCGATCCTGGCGCGCACGGCGTTCCTGGGCGCGCTGGCGGCGATCGTCGTGGCGGTCTTCCTGCCGCGGGAGTTCGTGCCGCAGTTCTTCCGCTCGCACCACCTGCAGCACTTCGCGGCCTTCTACGTCGCCGGACTGCTGGGCCTGGCCGCTTCGCCACGGACCAAGGCCGCCGCCATTGCGCTGCGGCTCGTCCTGTTCATCACGGCGATCGAGGCGTCCCACCTGCTGGCCGGCGCGCGGCTGGCGCCCCTGATCGACAACTGGGTGGCCGACCTTGGCGGCGTGGCCGCCGCGTTCGCGCCGCTGGCCGTGGCGAGGTTCCGCCGCCGGTTCGAAAGACCGCCCGAGGCCTAGAGGAACGTCCAGCGCCGGTCGCGTTCGCGGGGCTTGAGGTTGTTCTGGACGTTGTGAACGCCCTCGATGTCGGCGATGTCCTCGATCCGGCGCTTGTCGGCCTTGTGCCGCACCACGCCGTTCAGGGTCACCTCGCCGTCGTGGACCTCGACCTCGACCTCGCGCAGGTCCAGCCGCCGCTCGTCATGCAGCCGTTCCATGATCACCGCCCACATCACGCGGTCCGAAGGGCCCTCGCGGCGGCCGCCACGATGCTCGTAGTCCCAGTCCGCCGAGGCGCGCGCCCGGCCGCCGTCGCGAAGCGGCGGCGAGCGTCCGTCGTCGTAGGCCGCGTAGCCCGAGCGCGTGCGCGGGTCGTAGCCGTACATATTCGAGTAGTCGGCCTGGCCGAAGTCGTCCCGATCGCGGTCGCGCAGCCGCCGCAGGCGTTCGGCCTCCAGGTCGCGCATATCTTCCCGCCGCATGGTCGTCTCCTTAAATCGGTCGTGAAGGTGCGTGAGAAACCTTCGCCTTGCGCTTCGGTTCCAGGCCGGGACCATGCGGGCGCATCCGACTCAAGGAACCTGAACGCCGTGCTGACCCTCGATCCCGACGCGCGGCCGGACCCCCTCGTCGAGGATGTCGAGGAAGAGCTGGCCGCCGCCCTGCCCGAGACCCAAGGGTCGCGGTTCTTCCCGATGCTCCAGGGCCTGGCCTGGCATCTGGTGGCGTTCATCCTGCTGGGCGCGGCCGCCTACATCCTCTGGCGCGAGTTCCACGAGATCAGCCTGGCCCAGATCGGCCGCGCGATGCGCGCCTGGGGCTGGGACTCGGTGCTGCTGGCGCTGGGGCTGTCGGCGACCAGTTTCCTGCTGATGGGCATGATCGAGTGGCTGGGCCTGCGCTGGGCCGGGGCGCGGATCGCGGTGCGTTCGGCCCTGGCCGGCTCGTTCATCGCCAGCGCGATCGCCCACAGTCTCGGCGCCAACCTGATCGTCTCCGGCGCGGTGCGGGCCCGCTACTACGCCAAGCACCGGGTCACGCTGCGCCAGGTGGCGGCCACGACGCTGTTCCATGGGTTCTCGTTCACCGTCGGCCTGTCCACCCTGGCCGGCGTATCGCTCTTGCTGGCCGGCAGCCACGACATCGCCGCGGTCAGCCGCATCGCCAACCCGGTGGCGGACGGGCTGGGTGCGATCCTGCTGACGGGCGTGGCCACCTACGTCGTGCTCTGCGCGACCCTGCGGCGGTCGCTGAGGGGTTTCGGCCACAGCGTGAAGCTGCCCTCGGTGCGGGTGGCCGTGGCCCAGCTCACCATCGGCGCCGTGGACAACGCCGTCGCGGCGGCGATCATCTGGGTGCTGCTGCCCGCGGGGTCGGTGGGCTATTTCACCTTCGTGGGCGCCTACGCCCCCTCGGTCGTCGCAGGCCTGGTGAGCCACGTCCCCGGTGGCGTGGGGGTTTTCGAGGGTTCGATCTCCGCCCTCCTCAAGGGTCTGGAGCCGGCCGCACTGGCCGCCGCCTTCCTCGGCTATCGGCTGTTTTTCTTCCTCTTTCCCCTGCTGATCGCGGGCGTGGCGCTGGCCGTCGACACGGTCCGCGAGCGGTCCGCGAAAAAAATCTGAAAAAAGTTCTACCAGCAGGTGCAATCGCTGCATCCGGACTGGCCAGGCTCCCGTAGCTGCTAGGTCCGCGCATCTCCCAAGTTTGTCGGACAGAACGCGGCGGCGGACCTGTTCCCCGACAACCGTCGCCGTACGCCCCGGCCCCCGCCTCCCGTCGCGGGGCCGGGGCGACCCTTATGGGTCGTTCCCAGCCAGACCATACAACGCTAGTAGATCGGCCATGAGCCGCCCCCTCGCCGTCTTCGCCTACGATTTCGACGGCACCCTGGCCCGCGGCAACATGCAGGAACACGCCTTCATCCCCGACGAGCTGGGGATGGACCACGCCGATTTCTGGCGCGAGACCCAGGCCCTGGCGCAGGCGCAGCGCGGCGACGGCATCCTGGCCTACATGCACCTGATGCTCGAGAAGGCGCGCGAGAAGGGCCTGGAACTCACCTTGGACAGCTGGCGGGCCCGGGGCGCGAACCTTCGGCTGTTCCCCGGCGTCGAGGCCTGGTTCGCGCGGCAGAACGCGCGCGCCGACGCGCTGGGCCTGGACCTGCGTCACTTCATCATCTCGTCCGGCAACCGGGAGTTGATCGAGGGCTCGCCCATCGCCCACGAGTTCGAGAAGATCTACGCCTCGGCGTTCATGTTCAACGCCGAGCACGAAGCCGTCGGACCGGCCCTGGCCATCAACTACACCAGCAAGACCCAGTACCTGTTCCGCATCAACAAATGGACGCTGAACGAGTGGGACAACGACGGCATCAACGCCGTCCAGGCCGACCGCGACCGGCCGGTGCCCTTCGACCGGATCGCGTTCTTCGGTGACGGGCTCACCGACATTCCGGTGATGCGCGTGATGACCGACCACGGCGGCCATCCGGTGGCGGTCTACGACCCCGAGAAGCCCATCACCGAGGCGGCGGCCGACAAGCTGCTGCGCGACGGCCGCGCCCGCCTGGCGGCGGGCGGCGACTACCAGGAGGGTTCCGAGTTGGACACCCTGGCGGCCGACATCCTGGCGGAGATGGCCCGGGGCGTGACCAGCAACCTGTTCGCCTGACCGGCCGCTTCAGCGCTCGTCGTAGAGCCGGCGCAGCACCGCGGGCGTCAGGCCCGGCAGGTCCTCCGAGATCAGGCCCGGACCGTGCAGCTCGGCGGCCTCGGCGTGGATCCAGGCGGCGGCGCAGGCGGCCTCGAAGCTCTCCATGCCCTGTGACACCAGCCCGCCGATGTAGCCGGCCAGCACGTCGCCCGAGCCCGCGGTGGCGAGCCACGGCGAGCCGTTGACGTTGACCGCCGTGCGTCCGTCCGGCGCGGCGATCACCGTGTCGGGCCCCTTCAGCAGCACCACCGCATCGGCCTTCTCGGCGGCGCGGCGGGCGGCAGCGATCCGCTCGGGCGCGGATTTCAGGAAGCCGGGGAACAGGCGCTCGAACTCGCCCGGATGCGGCGTGAGGATGTCGTCGCGGTCGAGGACCGAGAACAGCTCCTCCGGGTCGTCGCGGAAGACGGTGATGGCGTCGGCGTCGATGACCAGGGCCGCGCCCGTGCGGGCCAGGGCCAGGACGTTGAGCAGCGTCGTCTCGTTGACGCCCGCCGCCGGCCCGATCACCGCGGCGTCGGCCTGGTCCGCGGCTTGCTCCAGCTCCAGGTCGGTGTCGAAGGGCTTCAGCATCACCGCCTCCAGGTGGGCGGCGTTGGCGGCCAGGGCGTCCTGGCCGGCGTAGATCGTGACCAGGCCCGCGCCGATGCGCAGGCCGGCGCGGGCGGCCAGTCGGGCGGCGCCTGTGCTCCAGGCCTCGCCGCTGATGACCATCAGCCGGCCGCGTGCATGCTTGTGCGAGGCGGCGCCCGGCCAGGGGAAGCGCGGCAACCAGAGGTCGGGGCCGTTCTCGACCAACTTGGATGGCGTCTCACCCAGGCCGATGTCGGCCACGACAACCTCGCCGCAGAGGCCGCGGCCCGGCTCCAGCACGTGACCCGGCTTGCGGGCGTGGAAGGTCACGGTGAGGCCGGCGCAGACCGCGGGCCCCAGGGGCTTGCCGGTGTCGCCGGGAACGCCGCTGGGAACATCGACCGCGACGACCGTGCCGGGTCGGCTGGCCAGCAGGGCCGCGGCGCCGGCGGCCGGTCCGTCCAGGGCGCGCGAGAGGCCGGCGCCGAACAGCGCGTCGATCACCAACTCGTCACCGAGGGTTCCGTTCAGGGGTGCGGTGGCGCCGTCCCAGCGGGCGCTCATGGCCTGGGCGTCCGGGGTAGCGGGCTCGCCCAGGGCGCGGACCGCCACCGGCCAGCCGCGCTGCCGCAGAAGCCGGGCGACCACATAGCCGTCGCCGCCGTTGTTGCCCGGACCGCAGAGCACCACGACCGGCTGGGGCCGGAACCGCTGGGCGACGGCGTCGGCCACCGCCTGCCCCGCCCGCTCCATCAGCTCCAGGCCAGGCGTCCCCGCCGCGATGGCGGCGCGGTCGGCGGCGGCCATCTCGGCGACGGTCAGGATCGGTCGCGCGCTCAAAGGACCCCCGTCGTCGCCTCGGCGCCCTTCTCGATCAGCCGCACGGTCTCGCCATCCGTCTCCAGCACGGTGATCGAGGTATGGTCGGGCCGGAAGGCCAGCACCTGGTCCACCCCCAGCAGGCGCGAGACGGCGGCGTTGATGGCCACATAGTGCGAGAAGACCGCGGTGTTTCCGCGCCCGGCCAGCGAGGCCACGATGTCGGTCCGCCAGGCGTCATAGTCCATGTCGCCCTCGATGGCGGCCCAGGTCCCCTGGAAGGCCTGGCGAAGCCACGCGGGCCGCGCCTCGCCGGTCAGGGTCTTGGGCGTCGGGATTTCGCCCACCACCGGATCGATCTCCATCGCCACGCCCAACGCCTCGGCCGTCGGCTCGGCGGTTTCTCGGCAGCGGCGCAGCGGCGAGCTCACCACCAGCGTCGGGCGCTCGGCCTCGGCGCGGGACAGCAGCCAGTCCCGCGCCGCGCGCGCCTGGGCCTGCCCCGTCTCGTCCAGGCCCGGATCGTCATCGTGGCCTCCCCAGGTGGCGGAGGGCCGGCCGTGCCGGATCAGGTAGAGACGGGCCATGTCAGGATCAGTCCGGAGTGAAGATGTTGAGGTCACCCTCCCGGGTCACCGTGCCTGTGCGCCCGATCTGCTCGCTCGCTTCCAGGCTGGCAAGGGTCTGCGGGTCGGCCGGGGTGTTGGCGGCGAACCGGCGGCCGTTTTCGTCACGGCCGACGATGATGGCCATGAAAGGTCCTTCGCGCTTGTGGATGACCGTGTAGGTCTCGATCCTGCCGCGGCCCTGCGGCGTTTCGGTGACCTCCGGATGCGGCAGGGCGTCGATCTGGCGCTGGATCACGGCCGGGTCCTCGCGCTCGAACGGCCTGCCCGGCGCGGTGGTTGAATAGATGCCGGTCGACTGCTTGGTCAGGTACCAGCCATTGCCGGTGACCAGGCCATAGGCGCCCGGCTTGGCGCGCAGGCGATCCATCATCACGGCGATGGAGTGCATCACGTAGTTGTTCCCCGGACCCCCGGCGTAGGGCAACCCGCCGGTCACCGTCAGCCCGCGCGGGTCGTCCAGCGACAGGCCCAGTTCCTCGGCGCCCACCTCCACCGCCACGGGGAAGCAGGAGTAGAGGTCGATCACGCCGATGTCGTCGAGGCCGACGCCGGCCATCTCGAAGGCCCGCTTGCCGGTGAGGCGCATGGCCGGGCTGGAGTGGAAGTCCTGGCGGTCCAGCGGATGCCAGAGGTCGGAGGCGTCGGCGCAGCCGTGCAGGTAGACCCACTTGTCCTCGGGCACGCCCAGCTCACGGGCCTTCTTCACGCTGGCGACCAGCACGCCGGCCGACTGGTCGACCTCCATGATGGCGTTCAGCAGCTTCGGATAGGGGAAGCCGATCATCCGGTTCTTCTCGGAGACCTCGACCAGCTCCTCGGGCGTGCGCTTCGTCGGGAACCAGGCCTCGGGGTTTTCGGCCGCCACCGCGCTGAAGGCGGAGAACAGCTTGCCCATCCGCTTCTGATGGTCGGGGATCGAGCGGCCGTCGCGGGCGCGCAGCGCGTTCTCGAACAGCGGGTAGATGTTGATCGGCCGGCTCATGCCGTGGCGGATCTCATAGGGCGTGCTGCCCGGGCGCGGATCACCGACGCGCTGGGCCGGTTCCAGGGTCTCGTCCTCGATGGCCGTCCAGTCGTCGAAGCTGAGGCCCCTGGTCGCCCGCTTCATGGCCGAGCCCAGGAACTCGCAGCCGACCGTCAGCGCCAGATCGGCCTCCCCCCGGGCGATCCGCTCGGCCAGCGCGTTGACCAGGTACTGGGGCGTGTTGCCGCCCATCTCGGAATAGACGCTCCAGCGGGGCGCCGCGCCCAGCATCCTGGACAGCGTCGCCGGCGGGTTGGTGGCGTGCGGGATCATCCCGCGCTTGGAGCCGGGGCTGTCGATCGTGAAGCCGACCACCGCCAGGCTGTCGATCGCGGCCAGGCCTCGCGCTCCGATTCCGGCGTCCGCCGCGGCCCGTTCCGCCGCAATCTTCAGCAACGATGTCGGCGACGGCGAAACGGCCGGATCGCCCCGGTATGTGAATTGGCCCGCTCCGATGAGCACCGGGGTCCGTTCATCCATGCTTCAAGCGCCTCCCAAACACGTTTCGTGGCGATCCTAGGGGCCGAAACCCGCCCCACAAGGCGATTTCCGGCGTGATCGTTTTCTGAACTCATGGCGCCTAATTTCTAGGCGACGACTTAGTTTCCCAGGCCGCCGCAGCGGCAGGCAACCGAAGCGTGCTTGTGGCCCGGGGCCCTGGCGTGCTGGTTCGCCGGCGACCGCCCCGGCGTCTGACGTCGTTTGTCCAAGTCGAGCGCATGAAAAAGATCGAAGCCATCATCAAGCCGTTCAAGCTGGACGAGGTGAAGGAGGCCCTGCAGGAGCTGGGCGTCCAGGGCATGACCGTCATCGAGGCCAAGGGCTACGGCCGCCAGAAGGGCCAGACGGAACTCTACCGCGGGGCGGAGTACGTCGTGGACTTCCTTCCCAAGATCAAGATCGAGATCGTGATCTCCGACGACCAGCTGGAGCGCGCGGTGGAGGCCATCTCGACCGCGGCGCGCACCGGCCGCATCGGCGACGGCAAGATCTTCATTTCCGAGGTCGTCGACGTCGTGCGCATCCGCACCGGCGAGACTGGCGCCGTCGCAATCTGACCATCGCATCTACGAGCTTCAAGAAGGGGATAACCGCCATGGCTTCCGCCAAAGACATCCTGAACCTGATCAAGGAAAAAGACGTCAAATACGTCGACGTGCGCTTCACCGACATTCGCGGGAAGATGCAGCACGTGACGTTCGACATCGATCTGGTCGATGACGACTTCCTGACCGACGGCACCATGTTCGACGGCTCCTCGATCGCCGGCTGGAAGGCCATCAACGAGAGCGACATGAAGCTGCGTCCGGACCTGGATTCGGCGATCATCGACCCCTTCTACCAGCAGACCACGCTGGCGCTGTTCTGCGACGTGGTGAACCCCGACACGGGCACCCCCTACGACCGCGACCCGCGCTCGATCGCCAAGGCGGCGCTGACGTTCG
>Ga0255338_1003424_pt1 | contig 19137 bp, 19 predicted proteins | sample MeOH1_35cm_T4_19_FD_203715 | JGI IMG/M metagenome (GOLD analysis project Ga0255338, IMG submission 203715) | Sandy soil microbial communities from University of British Columbia, Vancouver, Canada - MeOH1_35cm_T4_195 | ecosystem: Engineered > Artificial ecosystem > Sand microcosm > Unclassified ...
ACCATCGTGATGGCGCCGGCCAGCACGGGCATCACGGCGATCAGCAGGTAGGCGGTGATCAGCCACGTCCAGCAGAACATCGGCATCTTCATCAGCGTCATGCCCGGGGCGCGCATGTTGAGGATGGTCACGATGATGTTGATGGAGCCCATGATCGACGACGCGCCCATGATGTGCACGGCGAAGATGGCCATGTCCATGCCGGGGCCCATCTGCACCGACAGCGGCGCGTAGAGCGTCCAGCCAGCGGCGGTGGCGCCTCCCGGCACCAGGAACGACGTGGCCAGCAGCAGCGCGGCCGGCGGCATCAGCCAGAAGCTGAAGTTGTTCATCCGCGCGAAGGCCATGTCCGAGGCGCCGATCTGCAGCGGGATCATCCAGTTCGCAAAGCCCACGAAGGCCGGCATGATCGCGCCGAACACCATGATCAGGCCGTGCATGGTGGTGAACTGGTTGAACAGTTCGGGGCGGAAGAACTGCAGGCCCGGCTCGAACAGCTCCAGGCGGATCAGCAGCGCCAGCAGGCCGCCCGTGAGCAGCATCGTGAATGAGAACAGCAGGTACAGCGTACCGATGTCCTTGTGGTTGGTGGCAAGCAGCCAGCGGCGCCAGCCGTGCGGATGATCGTGCGCGTGATCGTCGTGATCATGGGCATGATCGTGCGGATGACCCAGCGTTTCCGGGGTAGCGGTACTCATCGCGTTGACTCCTGAATTCCTGTGTGCGGTGATACCGCGGGTCAGCCTGCGACGCGGTTGCCCGCGAGGCTGGCCTGCTTGTCGGGGGATGCGGCCGGGGCCGCCTTGGCCTTGGGCGCCGTGTCGGCGGTGCCTGCCGTGGGCGCGCCGCCGCCCTCGGGGAACTTGCCCGCGCGGGCGTTCACGAAGTCGGCCGGCTGGATCACCTCGCCAGTCTTGTTGCCCCAGGAATTCCGCGTGTAGGTCATGGCCGCTGCCAGTTCCGTGTCGGAAAGCTGCTTCCACGACGGCATGCCGTTGCGCCCTTCCAGCAGCACGTGCATCTGGCCGGCCTTGGGACCGTTCACGACCTTGGAGCCGTCGAGTGCCGGGAACGCGCCGGCGCCCTTGCCGTTGGGCTGGTGGCAGACCGCGCAGTTGGCGGCGTAGACCTTCTCGCCGCGCACCTTCATTTCATCGAGCGTCCAGGTCTTGTTGGGATCGTCCGCCGCGGCGGCCAGCGCCTTCTTCTTCTCGTCCACCCACTTGGTGTACTCGGCGTCGGACACCACGCGCACCACGATCGGCATGAACGCGTGTTCCTTGCCGCACAGCTCGGCGCACTGCCCGCGGTAGATGCCGATCTTCTCGGCACGGAACCAGGTGTCCCGCACGAAGCCCGGAATGGCATCCTGCTTGACGCCGAACGCGGGAATCATCCACGCGTGGATCACGTCGTTGGCCGTAGTGACGATCCGGATCTTCTTGTTGACCGGCACCACCAGTTCGTTGTCCACCTCCATCAGGTAGGTGTTCGACTTCGGCTGCGCGTTGTTGATCTGCTCGCGGGGCGTGGTGAGGGTGGAGACGAACGAGATGCCTTCGCCCTGGCCCTTCAGGTAGTCATAGCCCCACTTCCACTGGTAGCCGGTGGCCTTGATGGTGATGTCGGAGTTGGTGGTGTCCTTCATCGCCACCACGGTCTTGGTGGCCGGCAGCGCCATCGCGATCACGATCACGAACGGCACGATGGTCCAGACCACCTCCACGGTGATGCTCTCGTGGAACGACGCCGACTTGGCACCGCGGCTCTTGCGGTGCGTGAAGATGGAATAGAACATCACGCCGAACACGGCGACGAAGATCACCGTGCAGATGATGAGCATCATCCAGTTCAGCCAGTGAATCTGTTCGGCGATTTTTGTAACGGGTTCGGTCAGGTTCAGCTGCCGGACGGCGGGGCCGCCTGGCATGTCACTGACCGCGGAGGCCGCCTGGCTGGCAAGCAGGGACACACCTGCCAGACATGCTGCGGATGCCTTCTTCCACATTTTCATTGTTTATCTACCCAATTTACAGATTCAAATCTGTCCCCGCCGTGCCCCGCCCCGCCTCCTCTCAGAAGCGATGCAGGGCTTGCACGAGTTCCTGCGCGAACTTGCGCCGCCGATACGGGTCCAGATAACACCCCACCCGCACGATGCGCTTGTCCGACCGCAAGACCACGAGCGCCCGGAACGATTCACCCAGTTCCACCCGCACCCAGCGCGGGTTGAATACCTCACGCGTGACCCGGCTGGCACTGGCTGTCTCCACGACCAGCATCCCGTCGGTCACACTCACGCGTTCATAATCCGCCGCATGGCGCGCGTACGCCAGCAGGGCAATCCCCAGCCCGAGCAGTTCCAGCCCGGCAAACGGCAGCACGAGCCAGGCCCCATGCCACGCGGCAAGGAACACCGCGATGGCAGCGGAGAAACATACGATGGAGAAGTAGAACCAGCCGACCTGGCGTGGGGAGAGCGAGCAATTCCGCTTCATCAGCCAGTCGTTGCTCGGCAAGGGGAAACGTCCGTCGTGATTTCCGCCGGAGTCACCACCTGCCGTCTGGAATGCGATACCCAAGTCTTGCATCGCCAACCACTCTGCATCGGATGCACACCCGGGACGAATGGCGCGCCCGGACACGTGCGAAGTGCATTCCGGGGGCGTTCTTGTGCCAGGGGACCACTGCGACAAACTGGCGCATTATATGGCGCTTCGCATACTCGAACAAGGCCGGATTTGACCTAGTCGCTTGCCAGTTTCAAATTTTTGTGCGTAGCCGCAACGGCGTCAGCCCTTGTTGGACAACGATCCGGGCAGCGATCCGGCCGGCGGACTCAGCGGCGTGGCGATGCGCGCCCGATCTTGTCGATCGGCACCACGGCGCGGCCCTGGTCGTCGGTGGCCTGCCTGCCGCGCGGCGCCAGCTTCCAGGCGTGGCCGTAGACAATCTCGAACGTGAGCGCGATCACGCCATCGGCATTGCGCTGGCGCTCCAGCGCGTCCAGCACGGCGCGGTGCCAGCGGCGCCCGCGCAGGCCGGCCGGGCCGGGACGGCGAAAGCCGCCGAATGCCTGCACCTCGCGCAGCAGTGTCTCGGGCGATTCGTAGGTGATGGTCAGCGTCTCCATGTCCATCACGGGCGTGGACCAGCCGCTATGGACCAGCATGTCGCCAATATCGTGCATGTCGACGAAACGCAGCGTATGCGCATCGAGGTCCACGTCGGCAAATGCGGCGCGCAGCTCGCGCAGCGTGTCGGGGCCGAACAGCGAGAACAGGACCAGACCCTCGTCGGCGGTGACGCGATGCCACTCCGGGAACACGCGATGCGGTTCCGGGTGCCAGTGCAGGGCCAGGTTGGACCAGAGCAGGTCGAAGCTGGCGCCGCCAAACGGTAGTGTGGCAAGATCGCCCTGCACCAGATTGAACACGGGACGCTTGCCCAGCATGCGTCCGATCCATCCGGGCTGGCGCTGCGGATCGCGCTGGCCGGCCTGCTGCAGCATGGCGCCCGAGATGTCCAGGCCCGCGATCTGCGCATCGGGAAAGCGCGCGCGCAGGCCCGCCAGCCCCTGGCCATGGCCGCAGCCGATATCCAGCGCGCGCCGTGGCGCGAGCCGGATCACCTCCATGCGCTCCTGCATGCGCCGGCCAATCTCGCCCAGCAGGAAATCGAGCTGGCCAAAGCCGGCGCTGCGGCGGTCGAAGGCAAGCCGGGTCAGCCGCGCGGGCGGCAACCAGGCATCAGGGGAATCAGCGGCATGCAGGGACACGGACAATCGGAACGAGTGGGAAGCGGTCAAGCCGGACCGCAACGAACAGGAGCGCAACAAACAGGAGCGCAAGTATACGCGCGCGGCGCCGGCGCTGCCGGGCGGCTCCTCGGCACGCTGTTGCCTTCGGCCTGCGCGGTCTGTGGCGCCTTGCAGCGCGATGTGGTCTGCGCCGCGTGCGCCGGATCGCTGCTGGCCGCCACGTCGCGCTGCCCGCGCTGCGCCAGCCCTTGCAGCGGTCATTGCAGTGCATGCACGCCCGGCGATCCGCTCGATGCCACGCTGACGCTGGCCGACTACGCCGATCCGCTCGACCGGCTGGTGCTGCGGCTCAAGTTCGGCGCCGCGCTGCCCATCGCCGGGTGGCTCGCTGCCCAACTGGCTGCGCGCATGCTGGCGATGCCCGATCCGCCCGACGTCATCGTGCCGATTCCGCTCGCGCCGCAGCGGCTGGCCGGGCGCGGCTTCAACCAGGCGTGGGAGATTGCCCGCCCCCTGGCGCGGCACCTGGGCGTGCGCGCCGATGCCACGCTGCTGGCCCGCCGGCGCGATACCCTCGCCCAGCGCACGCTCGACCTGCCCGCCCGGCAGGCCAATCTGCGCGATGCCTTCGTCGCGCGCAGTCCGGCCCGCATCGACGGCCTCCACATCGGTCTGGTCGACGATGTGATGACCACGGGCGCCACGCTGCGCGCCGCCGCGGCCGTGCTCAAGGCACACGGCGCGCGCCGCGTGACCGCCCTGCCCGCCTTCCGGACGCCGTAAAAACGCCATGGGATGACAGCCCAACCCCGGCGAGGTAAGCTCGGGGCCGCATCTCCAGCCATCGCACCATGTTCAACGTCGTCCTCGTCGAGCCCGAAATTCCGCCAAATACCGGCAATGTGATCCGGCTGTGCGCCAACACGGGCGCGCAACTGCACCTGATCAAGCCGCTGGGGTTTCCGCTCGAGGACGCGCGCATGCGCCGCGCGGGGCTGGACTACCACGAATACGCGACGATGCGCGTGCATGAGAACTGGGACGCGCTGATGGCGGCCGAGCAGCCCGACCCGGCGCGGATGTTCGCGCTGACCACGCGCGGAGCCACGCCGTTTGGCCAGGTCAGCTTCCAGCCCGGTGACTGGTTCGTATTCGGATCGGAGACGCGCGGCCTGGCGCCCGAGCGGCGCGAATGGTTTCCGGCCTCGCAGCGCATCCGCCTGCCGATGCGGCCCGATAACCGCAGCCTGAACCTCTCCAACACGGTGGCCGTGGTCGTCTTCGAGGCGTGGCGCCAGAACGGTTTCTCTGGCGGCGCCTAGCCCTCGGGCTGCACGCCGGCTGTGCGAATCACCTTGTCCCAGCGGGCCTTCTCGCTCGCCATGGTCTGGCGCAGCGAGGCCGGTGCCGTGCCGGCCGGCACGAAATACTGGGCACGCATCTTCTCGCGCACGTCCGCGCTGCCGATAATCGTCACAAGCTCCCGATAGAGCCGATCAATCACCGGCGCCGGCGTGCCGGCCGGGGCCAGCACGGCCTGCCACGAGATCGCCTCGAAGCCCGGATATCCCGATTCCGCCACGGTCGGCACGGCCGGCAGCAGCGCGGTGCGGCCCGTGGTCGTCACGGCGAGGATGCGCAGCTTGCCCGCGTTGACCATCGGCATGGCGATGGCCGGCACCATGAAGCCGGCCTGCACCTGCCCGCCGACCATCGCCGTGGTGATCTGCGGAAAGCCCTGGTACGGCACGTGTTGCAGGTCGATGCCGGCCATCGCCTTGAGCTGCTCCATCGCCAGGTGCGCCGCGCTGCCGTTGCCGACCGAGCCGTAGTTCAGCATCCCCGGCTTCGACCTGGCCAGCGCCACGAACTCGGCCAGCGTATGCACCGGCAGGCGGGCATCCACCACCAGCACATTGGGCGACGTGGCCACCAGCGTCACCGGCGCAAGCTGGCGCACGGGGTCATAGCCGAGATGGCGATACAGCGCCGGCGCGGTGACCAGCGGGCCGTTGATCGTAAAAAGCAGGGTGTAGCCGTCGGGGGCGGCCTTGGCCACCATGCCCGTGCCGATGTTGCCGCCGGCGCCGGGCCGGTTCTCCACCACCACGGGCTGGCCCAGCACGGCGGCCAGCTTCTCGGTCACGATCCGCGCGATCAGGTCCGGCGACGAACCCGCCGGAAACGGCACGATCATCTTGACCGGCCGCGCGGGCCAGGCGTCGGCCAGCGCGGCGGGCGCCGTGAGGCTCATGCAGGTGGCGAGGAGCGCGGTAAAAAGCGCCCCAAGGGCTTGGCGGCGGGTTGGCATCGTGGAAAAGTGGTTATTCGTCGCGCGCGTCGCGCTGGAGCAGTTGGGCCACGGCGGCGGCGGCGGAGAGCCCCTCGAACAGCACGGCGCACACCGCGCGCGTGATGGGCATGTCCACGCCGTGCCGGGCGGCCAGCGCCGCCACGGCCTGTGCGCAGCGCACGCCTTCGGCCACGTGGCCCAGGTCCGCCAGGACCTGCTCGAGCGTCCTGCCGGCGGCCAGTTGCTGGCCCACCTTGCGATTGCGCGACAGATCGCCCGTGGCGGTCAGGATCAGGTCGCCCATGCCCGCCAGGCCCATGAAGGTCTCCACGCGGCCGCCCAGCGCCAGTCCGAGCCGCGTCATCTCGGCCAGGCCGCGCGTGACCAGCGCCGCGCGCGCGTTCAGGCCCAGGCCCAGGCCATCGCTGGCGCCGGTGGCGATCGCCAGCACGTTCTTCACCGCGCCGCCCACCTCCACGCCGGTCAGGTCGTCGCTGCCGTAGATGCGCATGGCGTGATGGTGGAACGCCGCCTGCGCGCGATCGGCCAGTGCGTGCGACGTGCCCGCCACGGTCAGCGCGCACGGCAGCCCCTGGGCCACTTCCTTGGCGAAGCTCGGGCCCGTCAGCACGCCGTATTCGATCTCACCGGGCTGCACGCCCAGCGCGTCGAGTTCCTCGCGCACCATCTGGTGCGGCATGGCATGGGTGTCGGCCTCGAAGCCCTTGCAGAGCCACAGCATGGCCAGCGGCCCCGGCCGCCCGGCATGGCGCGCGGCCAGCCGGCGCGTCATCTCGCGCAGGCCGGAGACCGGGGTGGCCACGATCACCAGCCCATCCGGATCGGCCAGCGCGTGATCGACGGCGCGGTCGAAATCCGGCTCGCACACCAGGCGTGGCGAAAGCGGCACGCCGGGCAGATAGGCCGCGTTGATGCCGGTCCGGGCGATATCGGCCAGTTGAGCGGCGTCGCGGCCCCACAGCACCACGTCGTGCACGGCGGCTGCGTGGCTGGCCAGGGCGGTGCCCCAGGCCCCGGCGCCGAGGAAGGTCAGTTTCATGGCGGTTCTGGCGGAATGACGAATGGCGTCAGTATGGGGCGGAAAAATCAAACGGGGCCGAAGCCCCGTTTAGTGTGCCACCGCCATCTGCATGCGGATGGCGGTCTCCCCTCTCCCGCAAGCGGGCGAGGGGAGAAAGCAATCAGTGCCGCGCTTGCGAGCCGTCGGGCATGACGATGCCCGAATTGCCGCCCTGGCTCTGGCCCTGGCCGCCTTCTTCCATCGCCGCTTGCAGGCGTTGCTCGTACAGCGCCTGGAAGTTGATTTCCGACAGGTGGATGGCCTGGAAGCCGGCGCGCGTGATCACATCGGCCACGTTGCCGCGCAGGTACGGGTACAGAATGGTCGGGCAGGCGATGCCGAGCAGCGGGTCCAGCTGCTCAACCGGCACATTGCGGATGTCGAAGATGCCGGCCTGGTGCGCTTCCACCAGGAACGCCACTTTGTCCTGCACCTTGGTCGTCACCGTGCCGGTCACCACCACCTCGAAAATGCCTTCCTGCAGCTGGGTGGCGGCCACGTTGACCTGCACCTCAACGGACGGCGCCTCCGATTCCAGGAAGATCCCCGGCGAGTTCGGCTGCTCCAGCGACATGTCCTTCAGGTACACGCGCTGAATGTTGAAGAAGGGCTGATCGTCCTGCTGGGTGGCTTGTTGCTCGTCGCTCATGGAAGGCTTCCCGGTTGAATCGGTTTGGAATCGATTTTTGATCTGTGCCGGGCGGTCGGCCCGGCTGGAAACCGCATATGGTACATGACGCCGATGGCGAATTCACCCGGTTGCCGCCGAATCAGAATCGTCTCTGATCCGGTGCAATCGGCAGGTGCTCAGGCGGCCAGCAGCGGGACCAGCCCGCCCTGGCGGTCGAGCGCGGACAAATCGTCGAAGCCGCCCACATGGGTATCGTCGATATAGATCTGCGGCACGGTGCGGCGGCCGGTGCGCGACATCATTTCCTCGCGCTTGCCGGGTTCGCGGTCGATCAGGATCTTCTCGACCGACTCGACGCCCCGTTGCTTCAGCAGGCGCTCGGCCATCTGGCAATAGGGGCACACCACCGTGCTGTACATGACGACGCGGGACATGCGGTTTCTCCTTGTCTTTGGACAATGCAAGCGGCGCGGACCGCCCCGGGCGGATCCGCGCCGCTTGCTGCCATGAAATGGGGCTTACTTGATGACCGGCAGGCCGGCCTGCTGCCAGGCGGCCATGCCGCCCTCCAGCGCGTAGACCTCACTGTACCCGGCTTCCTTCAATGCTGCTTGGGCCTTGCCCGCGCGCTGGCCGGTCTGGCAGACGACGATAAGGGGCACCGATTTGTCCTTCGCCAGCCCCAGGGCCCGCGACGGCAGGTCGGCAAGTGGCGCACTCTTCGCTTGCGGCAGGTGGCCCTTGGCGAATTCGGCGGCGTCGCGGATGTCCACGATCACGGCATTGCGCTTGTTGATCAGTTGCGTGGCGGCGGCGGGGTTGACGCGCTTGCCGCCCGTGCCGCGCGAGATCTGCGGCCAGGCCAGCAGGCCGCCGGAGACCACGGCAATGGCGATCAGGGCCAGGTTGTTGTAATCGGCGAAGAAATTCACGTTGGCAATTCCGTTGGGTTGGGTCGGCGGCATTATAAAATACGCGGTTTCGCGCCCACGTCCATTATTTGCGTGCCGGCGCCGCAGGTCACTCATTACCCTGACTCTCCTGGAAGCAGCATGTACAAGCTCGTTCTCATCCGCCACGGCGAATCCACCTGGAATCTCGAAAACCGCTTCACCGGCTGGGTCGACGTCGACCTGACCGAAACCGGCGCCACGCAAGCCAGACAGGCCGGCACGCTGCTCAAGGAAGCCGGCTACAGCTTCGACATCGCCTACACGTCGGTGCTCAAGCGCGCCATCCGCACGCTCTGGCATGTGCAGGACGAAATGGACCTGATGTGGATCCCGGTGCGCAACGAGTGGCGCCTGAACGAGCGCCACTACGGCGCGCTGTCGGGCCTGAACAAGACCGAGACGGCCGCCAAGTATGGCGACGACCAGGTGCTGGTCTGGCGCCGCAGCTACGACACCCCGCCGCCCGCCTTGACGCCGGACGATGAACGAACCGCGTTCAACGACCCGCGATATGCCAGTGTGCCGCGCGCGCAGATCCCGCTGACCGAATGCCTGAAGGACACCGTGGCCCGCGTGATGCCGCTGTGGAACGAATCGATCGCTCCCGACATCCAATCGGGCAAGCGCGTGGTGATCGCCGCCCATGGCAACAGCATCCGCGCGCTGGTGAAGTACCTGGATCAGATTTCGGATGACGATATCGTTGGACTCAACATTCCCAATGGCACCCCGCTCGTCTATGAGCTCGATGCCGACCTGCGCCCCCTGCGCCACTACTACCTGGGCGACCAGGACGCCATCGCCGCCTCGCTGGCGGCCGTGGCCAACCAGGGCAAGTCGCGCTGACCGGCCGCCGCCGGGGCGCGCGCCGGTCCGGGCATTGTCCGGGTAGACGCGCGGCCTGTGTGGCCACGGTCACCAGGCCGATACGCGGCCCGCAGGTCTTTTTCTCCGCACCCTCTTATACTGTCGGTCAAATCCGGCGCTGGCCAGCATCGTGCCAGGCGCCGGATCGCCCTCAAAAGCCAATCCTCACACTGTTCAGGCTGCCCTCATGCGTAAGACGCTCAAGAACATTAGCCTCGTCTCGGTCGGCGTCGTAGCCGGCGTGCTGGCCACGCTGCAGATCTCGGCGACAGCCCAGAATTCGTCCGGCCCGCTGCCGCTCGACCAATTGCGGCTGATGTCCGACATTTTCGGGCAGATCAAGCGCGAGTACGTGGAGCCGGTGGACGACAAGAAGCTGCTGACCGAAGCCATCAAGGGCATGGTCGCCAGCCTCGACCCGCACTCGGCCTACCTGGACGAGAAGGACTTCAGGGAACTGCAGGAAGGCACGCGCGGCCGCTTCGCGGGCCTGGGCATCGAGATTTCGCAGGAAGAGGGCCTGGTCAAGGTCATCAACCCGATCGAGGACACCCCGGCGTTCCGCGCCGGCATCCAGCCGGGCGACCTGATTACCCGGATCGACGACAAGCCCGTGCGCGGCCTGCCGCTGGAGCAGGCGGTCAAGCGCATGCGCGGCGAGCCGGGTACCAAGGTCACGCTGACCATCTATCGCAAGAGCGAGGAACGCACGTTCCCGGTCTCGATCACGCGCGCCGAGATCCGCGTGCAGTCGGTCAAGACCAAGATGCTCGACAACAACACCATCGGCTGGGTGCGCCTGACGAGCTTCCAGGAACGCACGGTGTCCGACCTGGGCCGCCGCCTGCGCGACATGGCCGAGAAGAACCCGAACCTCAAGGGCATCATCCTCGACCTGCGCAACAACGGCGGCGGCGTGCTGCAAGGCGCCGTGGGCGTGGCGGCGGCGTTCCTGCCCGAGGATGCCACGGTGGTTTCCACCAACGGCCAGGTGCCCGATGCCAAGCGCGTCTACAAGGCCACATTCAACAATTACCGCCTGTCGTCGCTCGAGGACGATCCGCTCAAGGAAGTGCCGCCGCTGTTTAAGAAAATTCCGATGATCGTGCTGACCAATGCCTACTCGGCCTCGGCATCGGAAATCGTGGCTGGCGCGCTGCAGGATCACCACCGCGCGACGCTCATGGGCAAGACCACGTTCGGCAAGGGCTCGGTGCAGACCGTGCGCCCGCTGACCAACGACACCGGCATCAAGCTGACCATCGCGTACTACTACACGCCCACGGGCAAGTGCATCCGCCCGGACATCCCGGTCGACCAGAATCCCGAAGGCGATCCTGACGATGCGCTGATCACGCGCGAGATCGACACCGAGCGCCACCTGCACAACAAGCAGGAATCGGAAGAGCCGGAAATGAACGAGCGCGAGCAGCGCCGCGTGGAGGAACTGCGGCGTCTCGAGGAAGAAAACGCCAAGAAGACGACGGAAGAACGCGACAAGGAACGCCGCAAGAAGCCGGTGGAGTTTGGCACGGCCGAGGACTTCATGCTGCAGCAGGCCATCGCGCAGATGAATGGCAAGCCGGTGCAGCGCTCGAAGTCGCGTCTGGAGATGGCGCAGGCCGCCGGCAAGCCGGACACGGATGCGGAAAAGGGCAAGAGCAAGCCCGCCGACAAGGCGCCGGCCAAGCCCGCGTCCAAGCCGGCGCCCAAGCCTGCCAGCCAGCCGCCCGCGAGCGCCCCGATCGGCGAGCCGCTGGGCACGCCGACCGGCAAGAACCGCTGACCGGTCCTCCGGACGCAATCTGGACGTGCAGCAACGGCCCGCGGTACAGACCAGCGGGCCGTTTTTGTTTTGGTGGAGTCCCTTCACGCCATGAACGACGATCAACTGCTGCGCTATTCGCGCCATATCCTGCTGGACGAACTCGGCATCGAGGGCCAGGAGCGCCTGCTGGCGGGCCACGCGCTGGTGATTGGCGCGGGCGGGCTCGGTGCCGCCGCGCTGCCCTACCTGGCCTCGGCCGGCGTGGGCCATCTCACCATCGTCGACAACGACGACGTGGACCTGACCAACCTGCAGCGCCAGATCCTGCACACCACGGCCAACGTGGGGCGGCCCAAGGTGGAGTCGGCCCGGGAAGGGCTGCTGCGCATCAATCCCGATGTCGATATCAGGCTCGTCGCGCAGCGCGTGGGCGATGCCGAGCTCGATGCGCTGGTCGCCACGGCCGATGTCGTCCTCGATTGCTGCGACAACTTCGCCACGCGCCACGCCGTGAACCGCGCCTGCGTGATCCATCGCAAGCCATTGGTCTCGGGCGCCGCGCTGCGCTTTGACGGCCAGGTGAGCGTGTTCGACCTGCGCCAGGCCGATGCGCCGTGCTACGGCTGCCTGTTTCCGCCGTCGGAGCATGCCCCCGAAGCCGCGTGCGCCACGATGGGCGTGTTCGCGCCGCTGGTGGGCATGGTCGGCACGGTACAGGCCGCCGAGGCGCTCAAGCTGCTCACGGGCGTGGGCCAGACGCTGGCCGGCCGCCTGCTGATGGTCAATGCGATGTCGATGGAATGGACCACGATGCGGCTGGCGCGCGCGCCGGCCTGCGAGGTCTGCGGACAGCATCGCTGAGATGCACGGCCGGGAACCGGGCGATCCCGGCGGTGGAGCCCCCTCCCCGCCGGGTCGCCGCACAGGGTGCGCATGGCGCGCGCTGTGCTGGATGAAGACAAGAATCCGAATGAGAACGGTTAATGCCCGGTCCCGCATCGGTGCGTGGCGCCGCAAGGCGCCACGCGGTACGCCGGCCGCTTATTGCTCGCCCGGCTCCATCTGCGACTGCAGGTAGTTCTGCAGGCCGACCTTGTCGATCAGGTCCAGCTGCGTCTCCAGGTAGTCGATGTGCTCCTCGGTGTCCGTGAGGATATCGACCAGGATGTCGCGGCTGACATAGTCGCCCACCGATTCGCAGTAGGCAACGCCTTCCTTGACGGTGGCATGCGCGGCCTGCTCCAGCTTCAGGTCGCACTTGAGCATTTCGGGCGTGTCTTCGCCCAGCAGCAGCTTGTGCAGGTCCTGGAGGTTGGGCAGCCCGTCGAGCATGAGGATGCGTTCGATCAGGCGGTCGGCGTGCTTCATCTCGCCGATCGATTCCTTGTACTCCACGTCGCCGAGCTTCTTCAGGCCCCAGTGGCGGTACATGCGGGCGTGCAGGAAATACTGGTTGATCGCGGTCAGCTCGTTCTTGAGCTGGGCGTTCAAATGCTGGATGACCTTCTTGTCACCTTTCATCGAGGGGCTCCTGTCATGACAACCGGACCCGCGCATGAATGCAAAAGGGGCGCCAGTTGGCGCCCCATGCAGTCGTGAACCCGAATCAGGCAACCAGCGCGGTCCGCCGGTCGTTCGCGACTGCCGGGTCACGAGTGTCCATTATTGCACGTGATGCAGTCGTGGAACAGGAGGAAATCTCGACGACCTGGATGGTCTGGCGAGTGGAGGCCTTCATGGTTTGCACGGCGGTCACGCCTTCGCACAGCACTTGCTGCGCGCACTCGCGGCAACGGCCGCAGCAGGTGCCCACGCCGAGCGTCTCGGCAAGCTCGTCCAGGGTCGATACGCCAAGGTGAGCGGCGCCATGGATCTCGTGGTCGGTAACCTGGTTGCAGATGCAGACGTACACAAAAACCTCCTGGGAGCGGTGTCGGCACCGGCATGCCGAACCTCGATGAGAGGCAGAATATCAGAGAACCAGAATGATAACAATTCCCATTAAGCCACCAGGGATTGCTGTATCCGGAAGGTCACACGAGGGGACCGCGGAAGGTATTTCGACGCCACTTGCCACGGAAAAGTGACGCCAGCATCGTCAACATCAAAGCCGCGGCATCGGCAATCCCGAAGGCAGGATTCTCTCGATGGCGCGCTTGCCTTGATCGACGACTGCGTCGCGGGCGGCATCCGCTGCACGCCCGGCGGCTTCGCTGGCGGCGCGCGTCACACTGTCCTTCGCGGCGTCGATTTCACGCGCTACGGCCCGCGCGGCATCCTGCGCATGGTCGAGTACGCCTTTGGTCTTCATGCCGAGGTGCCGGACGGCATTGCTGTCGCCGACGAAGAAGGTTCGCGCCCACCCGTATCCGCCGGGCGCATATTCACGGAAGTGGGGCACGCGGAACCACGCGCGGCTGTCGTGGATGTAGTTGTCGAACAGATCGATGGCGGCCTTTTCCCGCATGGCGAATGCGTCCACGGCCTGGGGCAGGGTCATCGCCCGGAGGTACGGGATCATCTCTGGCGCGGGCTCGACCAGGACATCATCCATGGGCCAATAGCCGCGAAGCGCGGCACTCTTCGTCAACAGATCCCTGCTGACCAGGACGAGCTGGTCCGAACCGGTCTTTGCACGGTCTGCGCGCGGCGTGACCAGATATCTGGAACCATTGACGGCGCGTGCCTTGGCATCGTCGGGCGTCATCAGCCTGGCTACCCGTTCCGGCCGCACATTCAAGGCGGGTTGGAGTTCGGGATGCAGGCAACCCAACAGCAGTTGGAATTCCTCGGTGGCCTCCAGCAAGTCGGTGCGGTCGTTGGTGACCAGCTCGTCCGCCCCTTCGCCGGGACGGCAGTCGGCCGGGCCCTTGCCCGCGGCGGTCGCCATCAGTTCCTCCCTGCGGGCGGCGATGGCCGCTTGGTTGGCCGCGATGTGAGCATCCAGCGTGCGACGCACATTCAAGTCCGTCGCCACTTTGAAAATCGGCGGCAAAGCCGTGGTGCTTGCCTGGAGGCCGCGGATCTGGCGCTTCAGTTCGGCATTCTTCTGTTCGAGCTTCTGGATAGCCGGATCGCGCTTCGCCGCTTCGTCCACTTCCACGCGCAGTTGCTGGGGCGTCTTAGAGTCCTCGCGCCCGTTGCCGGCGTCCGCGCAATAGCGATAGAACGCCTGCCGGGTGATATCGCTGCCGGTGTGCCGGCGCGCGCGCAGCGTACGCCATTGCAGGCTTTGCCGCAGACCGTACTCGATGGCTTGCTCGACGCTGCCAATGGCCGGTAACGCCGCGCGCCACGCGTTGTAGGCCTGGGCCACTGCGGGGTCGATGACGAAGTCCGCCACCACAGCCCCCGTCAATCGGTCGTCTTCGTTCATGGCGTCCACAGTGAGTAATGGCACCCCAGCCTTCAGCGCCTCGATATACATATCGTGCAGCGGGATCTTGCCCAGCCGGTGGCCTTCCCCCCCGATCGACTTGCCCTGGTCCCCCGCCGCGTAGCTGCCGCCCACGTCCGAGTGCACACCTGGGTAGGCCACTTCCAGTAGCCTGGCGGCACCGGCCGCATAGCCCGGCCCGGTCCGGATCGTATCGAGCGGAAAGCTCATGCGCTGTTCGTGCATGGCGATAAAGTGCACGCACCGGCGCACCTGGGCCGGGATATTGAGCTTACCGCCTCGGGCGGCCCAGAAATGTCCGTCGAAAAATTCGAGGCTCACGGCGGATTGAAACGACTCGGGTGGCCCGACCGATGCAACAGTATCGAACAAGCCCATGAAGTTGACTTCATAGTCGATGCGGTCGGCCAGCTTGCCGCCCTTGGCCCAGTCGTTGATCAGTTCGCTGGCAAAGACGCGAGCCGCTGCCGCGCCACGCGAAAAACCGAACACGTTGATGTAGGCCTTCTTGATGAGGCGGTTGCGCTGACACTGGCGCACCAGGGCGTCGTGCAGGCTGCCGAGGTGCTTTTCCTTCGTGGTAAGCAAGGAGGATTCAAGGTTCAAGCTAAGCTTTTCGCAGATTGTGTCTGCCTTGTCATCCTTGATCAGGTCGTCACCGGAAATGCCAGTCATGGCTTCATGCGAGGCATTCAAGACGCGGGTGTAGCCCCAGGCGCAGCGTTTGGCAAAGCCGTTGGCGAACGCCTTGCCCATGCCGCTGTAAGTGGTCTCGCCAAGCTCGGGGAATGGCGTGCCAACCCCGGCAATGTAATAGCTGTAAATGCCTTTCTTCGGACGGGGCGGACAGGCATTGAACAGGCGCGCCACGCTGGTGTGGGTCTCGTGGGTAGAGTCCCGCCAGTTTTCGTTGGTCTTGGCGTCGTCGTTGTTGTTGGTGCCGTCGAAGAACAGGTTGATGTGGATGGTTTGCTCACAGGCGCCAAGGGGATCGTTCACCTGCGTCTTGCCGCTCTCGTAGGCGCGCTTTCCCTCAGGGAGGCGCCCGCTGCCGGTTTCGGGCATGGGGTGGGGCAGGCGAAACGCACTCATCGATAACGCTCCTGCAATTTCTTGGTCAGTGCGTCGTCCCGTATGCCCTGGACAAGGAAGGGATCATCGTCATCGGGTCTGACATTGAGATCGTTGTGTCCATTGGCATTGCCGTCCCCCACCATGACTTTCACGCGGTCTCCAGGCAGGAATATTGCCCAAAAGCCAGATGTACTTCGCGCGTACTCCGGTACGACAACCGTTGCGGTCAGCACTTCAAATTCACTCCTGTCCTTGTAGTCATAGGCATTGCGGTCCCGCTCCCATTTCATTTGCAGTTGTGTATTGGGCCGCCATGGCTGGGGAATGCCGATGCAGCATCGTTCGCCTGCATGGCCCGGGCCGTCCTCGCCAGCACGGGTCATGTTGCCACCACCACCATTCATGCCGCGGGGGCCGCTCACGCTGAAGCTGTGGATATAGTCAGGTGAGTAGTTCAGCCCGCGAACGCCGCCCGCATAGATCTTTTCTTTCGCGGGTGCATCTGCCGTCAAGGCGGCAAAGTTCGTCAATAAGTAATTGGGAAATACCGTCAGCACAGCGGCCCCGCCCAGCAACATCAGGACGGCGAGCCATGGGCGGTAGCGCTTTGGATTCGAGCTTTCTGTTGTCATTGTTGATCCCAGGTTGATCATTCGGCGTGCTTCTTCAGCACGCGGGGCAGGCGAAACGCGCTCATCGATAACGCTCCTGCAATTTCTTGGTCAGTGCGTCGTCCCGTACGCCTTGGACAAGGAAGGAATCGTCGTCAGTGGGCTTCGTTTTTACGGAGTTGTGCCCGTTTGCGTTTCCATCCATGACCATCACCTTTACCCGATCCCCAGGTAGAAAAATTGCCCAGAATCCATACGTATTTGCGCCGTACTCCGGTACGACGACCGTTGCGGTCAGCACTTCAAATTCACTCCAGTCATCCTTGCGGTCATAGGGCTTGCGGTCCCGCTCCCATTTCATTTGCAGTTGTGTGTCGGGCCGCCATGGCTGGGGAATGCCGATGCAGCATCGTTCACCTGCTTCGCCAGGTCCGTTCTTGCCAGCAGGGATCATGTTGCCACCGCCACCATTCATGCCGCGGGGGCCGCTTACGCTGAAGCTGTGGATATAGTCGGGTGAGTAGTTCAGCCCGCGAACGCCGCCCGCATAGATCTTTTCTTTCGCGGGTGCATCTGCCGTCAAGGCGGCAAAGTTCGTCAATAAGTAATTGGGAAATACCGTCAGCGCAGCAGCAGCCCCGCCCAGCAACATCAGGACGGCGAGCCATGGGCGGTAGCGCTTTGGATTCGAGCTTTCTGTTGTCATTGTTGATCCCAGGTTGATCATTCGGCGTGCTTCTTCAGCATACGGTTCCACACGTAATCCGGAATGCCGTTCATGCAGGCAGAGAACGTTCCGCCCACGTGCATGCGGAGTTCCAACGCGCGGCGCACCTCCGGGTCCTGATCGAAATCCGCGCCATACCGGTAGGAGTGCTGGCAATACCCCAGCCGATCGACCGGCTCGATCAGCCGCCACGCCGCCGCGCGCTGATAGCGTTCGATGAAGTCCAGGAAGCGGGGAAGGTAAGGGCCTTCGCCCGGCACGGTGCCGTCTTCCACCAGGCCCGCCAGCATCTGGTCCGGCTCGCAGTGCGCCATGAAGGCATCAATCTGCTGCGAATCGAAGGTGATGGCGACTGGCGTCGTCTGGATTTGATGACGACCATTCAGCGGGCCCGCCAGGCACTGCCACGCCGCCTCATGGCCTCGATACATCCATTTTGGAATGGGGTCCATCAGCCTGCGCGTCGTTTCGTCGCCCCAAAGCGTCATGACCTTGCGCAGGTTGCGCGGATCGAAGTAGCGCACCATCGCGCTCACGCCGTCGCCGAGGTCGGCAACCAGGAACTGCTGCAAGTGTGTCGCCAGTGCGTCGATGCCGACACGGCTCCAGACCAGCGTCATGCATGGCGCAAGCAGATCCAGCTGGCCCAGCCTGGCAAGCCACGGCGCGTCGGCGTCCACGATCCGGGCGAGGAACAGCGAGGCATCGCCCGCCTCTTCCTCGGGCAGGCCAGCATAGACGTTGCGGTGAGCGGGAGCCTCGCGCATTAGGTCGCCAATGAGCAGGGGGTGCTGTGCGCCATCGGCAAGCGCGTAGATACAGGCAGCGTTTCGTTCAGTGCGCATCGATACCCCGGGTTCAGCGCAGGACCAGCCCGGCATTGCGCCTGGCGGCTTTCAACAGGCATTCGAGGCACACCCGCCTGGTGGGAAGTTCCATCGGGATGCTGTTCGGCCCCGTCAACAGCGTGGAGGCGGCATGGACCGTGAACGTGCCGTTGGTGCCATGCTCGATGTTGCCGTCCAGCCGCAGGTAGCTCCCGCCGCCAGCCAGCAGCAGCTTCTCCTTGGCCTGGATGACGATCTCGTCGGCCGTGAGCGTGATCTTGAGTCTGGCCAGCAGGTTGATATTGTTCTTCAGCGATTGCAGGTCGATATCGCCCATATTGGCGACAAATTTCATGCCGGCTTCATAGGCGAACAGGCGCAGCGCCTTGCGCACGCTTGCGAAGAACCCGCCGCCGGTGGTCACGGACAGATGCTCTCCGGTGGTGAGCGCCGTGTCGCCGCCGCTGGCGATATGCGTGGAACCCGCAGCGGTCGAGACGATGCCGGCAGGGCTGGCCGATACCAGGTGAGGGGCCGCGAATTCCTTCAGCTCGCCGCCGCCCTTGATTTGCTCGATCTGCCGGTCCAGCAATCTGGCAATTTCCGGCTGCTCACCGTCCTGGGCCTGCGCCTCGGTTGCCTTTTCCCCCAGGGTGGCTGCGATGGCCTGCGCCGTCTCGAGCGACTGCACGATTTCGCGTACGTTCATCGCGGTGCCTTCGGCGTTCAGGCGAGAGAAAGTGGTGATGAGCATGCCAAGCGCGGCGCGTACGGCGCCGTGCGCGTCGGTGCGCAGCTCGAACCCCTCGCCACGCTTGTCCCGGCGCCCGCCGGCGTCCGGAACGCGGGTGATATAGCCAAGGCTCAGCATCGACGCCTGGTGGTCGCTGCCAAGCTGGGTCTGGATCTCGCCCTGGGTGTCGTCCTGCACGAAGGTGTTGTGGCGCTCGCCAAAGAGCTCCTTGCTGCGGAACCCCGACAGCGCGTGCTGGCCGGGGAGCACCCACGGCGGCAGGTTGACGCGATTGGGCATCCGGCCGGTAATGATCGGGCAATCCGGATCGCCGTGCGTGAAATCAACGATCACTTCCTGGCCAATGCGCGGGATGTGGCTGGCGCCAAACTGGTCACCCTGCCAGGCCTGCGAG
>Ga0255338_1003425_pt1 | contig 19131 bp, 15 predicted proteins | sample MeOH1_35cm_T4_19_FD_203715 | JGI IMG/M metagenome (GOLD analysis project Ga0255338, IMG submission 203715) | Sandy soil microbial communities from University of British Columbia, Vancouver, Canada - MeOH1_35cm_T4_195 | ecosystem: Engineered > Artificial ecosystem > Sand microcosm > Unclassified ...
GTTACTTACCATCTTCTCTATATTCTCATTCATTGCCATCCGTAAATACAATATGCTTGACTATTCCCCACGGAGTCAGTGGAGCCAGATACTGGAGACATTGCGGGAAGGTGTTCTTATTGCCGACAATTCTCTCAAGATAATGTACACGAATCCGGCATTAACAAAACTGCTTGGCTATTCCTCCCAGGAAATGTTGGGGCGCGAGGCTGATAAACTCATTCTGGACATATCACTTAGACTCAAAGATGCCGCGTCAGGAACCGAACGCGAATTTCAGATGTCCACCAAATCCGGTAACCTGATATGGGTCGTAATCAATCTTTCTTCCTGTCTGAATAATAACGGAAAAAGGATCGGAACAATCTGGACGATCACCAATATTGACGATCTCAAACGTAAAGGGCTTGAAATAAAACGCAGCGAAGACCGACTCAATCGTGCACAGGAGATAGCCCATGTTGGACACTGGGACTTTGATCTGCGATCCGGTCATGCGAAATGGTCGGCTGAAGCCTGTCGTATTTATGGATTCAGTCCCGAAGATCAGGTTCATAACTACGATGAGTGGATCAGTTTCGTCCATCCGGAGGATCTTAATCGCGTAAAAGGATTGCTTCAGAGGGCAGAATCGACGATGAGTGATTCAGACTTTGAATACAGAATCATTCTGCGTGACGGAACAATTAAACACCTGCGTTCTATCAGCAAACTTGAAAAAGACGAACACGATTCGGTTACTGGTCTTTACGGTGTTTGCCAGGATATTACTGAAATAAAAAAGGCACATGAAAAGGTTGTACGTTCCACCAATGAGCTGGAAACATACATCTACAAATCTTCACATGATATGCATGCTCCGCTTGCATCGATTCTCGGTCTGATCAACGTAAGTCGCCTCGAGATATTTGATCCGGTTGCTGTCACGTACCTGCAGATGATAGAAAGCCAGGCGAAGAAACTGGACTCTGTACGTGCTGATTTCATCAGGGCGATGAACATTAAGGATGCAAAGAAACTGGATGAAGAAATTCATGTCAATGCGATGATCGGTGATATTCTCAAGGATCTCCGCTCGAAAGAAGGTTTTTCGCGAATACAGATTGATGTGAACGTTGCCCCCGGGAAAAAATTATTGTCCAATAAATTTCTGATCCGTACCATTCTTCAGAACCTGATCGAGAATTCCATTAAATACCAGAACTACGCCGAAGACCGTTCCCTACTGCGTATCGACTTTCAGCAGGCAGACAATACCGCGAAGATAATTATCGAAGACAATGGAGTCGGGATCGATCCTTCCATACACGATAAAATCTTCGACATGTACTTCAGATCCAGTGATTCGCGTAACGGCTCGGGACTCGGCCTGTATCTTGTAAAGAAAGCGGTTGAGAAACTCGAAGGAAAATTACACCTGAAAAGCAGTCCCGGACAAGGAACCCGGGTTACGCTTTCCTTCGCGCAAGTGAATTGATGCATCTCCGCGGCAGCACAAGACCACCGTCATGTTTCCCGGATCTGACCATTTCCCTATCGCTTCCATGCTGTGCGACCCCGTTTACGTTTATTACAGTACGCTTACGTGCCGGACTCCAACCTGCAACTGGATTTTCCGCATGACAGTAGTTATGCTTGAGTCTATCTCCTGGTCCGAACTTTGCCACCCACAACGAGGAAAACTTCAGCTGAAAAGCAAGCCGGGTATCGGTACAACATTTACGGTTTCGTTTGCGCAGGAGCATTGAACCGGTCCACGATAATTTCCAATCACCGGAAAAATGAACCTGGTTCTTCTACTTCGGCGGAGCATGAGTTGTATCCGAGTAAGCATCCGTTTCCCATTTCCCCTGATCACCGAAATATTTCGCATTCTTATCGTAGGTCCCGTTGGCGATATTGCGTTGCATACGTCTTGCGCGACGATCATTGGATTTTCTGTTCAGGTAATTGGAAAGCGCCACAATCAGTGCAGCAACCACAACAACCCCTCCGATACTTAACCATAGAATTACATCTTCCGACATGCTCAGACAAATTAGAAATTAATTTTTACTGCTATAAGTTCAGGCTTTCCGGGTAACAGATGCGGCTGAGAAAGAGCCCGTTCGCAGGTGCGATGTACAGGATTGATGGTTGCTTCTTGGCTTCCAGTAATTCTTTTACACGTTGAGGCGGCATACTTCCTTTTCCGACTTCCGCCAAAGTACCCACAACCATGCGCACCATGTTGCGGAGAAACCGGTTAGAAGTAATCGTGTATATTAATTTTTCGTTCTCCTCTTTCCACGATGATGCTGTGATGCGACAGATTGAGGTCTTCATCGTTCCGCCGGTTTTACTGAAGGAAATGAAATCTTCGTGTTCAAGAATTATTCGCGCAGCTTCATTCATTAAATCAATATTCAGGGGCTCGTGAACTTCCCATGCGAGCCCGTGATGAATGGCATTCTTCTTTCGCGTGATGACGTACGTGTAAGTACGCGACACCGCAGAAAAACGCGCATGCATATTTTCCGGCACGGAATAAATTGCGTGAACCGCGATTGAATCCGGAAGCGATTTATTCAGGCGAAAAATAAATTGCGGATCGGAATGCAGATCATCCCGCGTTGCATCAATGTGCGCGAAATATTCCGAAGCATGCACGCCTGCATCCGTTCGTCCGCAACCCACAACCGTAATTTTCTCGTGAAGAATTGCGCTCAGTGTTTTCTCGAGCGATTCCTGCACAGAAGGAGCATTCGGTTGAAACTGCCAGCCGGAAAATTCCGCGCCGTGATAGGAAAGCTGGAGAAAATACCGGTGCAGCATTACTTCTTCGGTTTTTCAGCTAAGAGTTGCTGAATAAAACGCAGAGCTTCTTCTGAATCACGTTGGTAATAAGCACCGGTTGCCGGACCATTATACCCGCTGTGAATCCGTCTCACGTTTCCGTTCTTGTCAATGTATATACTTGTTGGAAAGCAAAATATTCCGCTGATAAATGGAAGACTTGCGGAAGCAGAATCTTTTCCGCTCTTGCCGGTATTCAGCAAAGTGTATGTTACTCCGAAACGATCACGTATTCTCCGGATGGCTGCGTTCTGTGTTGCTGTATCCCCTTTGCGCTCATAAGCAAGTCCGATGATTTCAAGTCCTTGCGAATTGTACTTCTTGTATGTTTCCTGCATCCAGGCGGTTTCGTCCAGGCAATTCGGACACCATGTTCCCATGATCTGAATGATGACAACTTTCCCCCTGTAATCAGAAAGCGAAACGGGTTTCCCGTTCAGATCATTGAATGTGAAATCAACATCGGTGGAATCCTTCGCCCATGTGAGTTCATCAGGATTACGCAATTCAAACGTGTCGTTACGTTTTCCTTTCCACGTTTCGTGATAATACTTGCCCGACCAATATTCGCCCTGAATTGAATCTCCGGTCATTTTCGCTCTGAACAACATGCAGAATTGTCCGTCGAAAACCGAAAGCATGATTTCTTCACAATCTGTATATGCTCCTTCGAGAAAGCGGTAATCGCCAAACTCGGTAGCAAATGTCCCTGTATACATTCCACTATTTCCCAAATTGAAAAGACCGATTGCCTTGCTTTGATTTTTCTCACCCGGCGAAAATGTACATTCCCACTTTCCATCGAAATCATAAAAACCTACACATAGAGGAACTACCGGGAAGCGCAGTTGTCCATAAACCGCACGAAACTTCAGCACATAAGGTTTTCCCGCTGCAGTGTTGTTCCATTCACCCGACAATGTTGTATCGCTTTCCCGTTTGCAACGAAATTTTGTGTTGAAGACTGGCATGGTCCACCACACAGAATCAGCATCGAATTTAAAATCTCTAACCTTAATTTTCTCTTCCCCGTTCACCACAGTCAAACTCCAGATGATGTCCGTTTCTGTAGGTCTCCAATCGATAGTGAATGTGAATGGAAGTTCAGTGGTGTCATTCAATTGCAAAATACCTCGCCATTGTCCCGGCTTAACCAATATCTTCTGGGCTGTTAAAGCAGAACCAAACAGTATTGCCAGTAAAAGAAAACAGCGGGTCACTCTCATACTTTCAAAGTTAGTCTTAACCACTCTAAACACAAAAGCCACGAATTTTCCTCCGTGGCTCCGCGTCTCCGTGGTTAAATTTTAGAGGTCAAACTTTATTCCCTGCGCCAATGGCAAGCTCGTAGAATAGTTAATCGTATTCGTCTGTCTGCGCATGTACACTTTCCATGCATCAGAGCCTGATTCACGTCCGCCACCGGTTTCTTTTTCTCCGCCGAATGCACCGCCGATTTCCGCACCTGAAGTGCCGATGTTCACGTTTGCGATTCCGCAGTCAGATCCTTCGTGAGAAAGGAACTGTTCCATTTCACGCATGCTGTTGGTGAAGATAGAAGAAGACAATCCCTGCGGAACACCGTTCTGCATGGCAATCGCTTCGTCAATGGTTTTGTATTTCATCACGTACAGAATCGGTGCAAATGTCTCTTCCTGCACAATGTGATATTCATTCTTCGCTTCGATGATGCAAGGCTTCACGTAACATCCGCTTTCGTAACCTGCGCCGGAAAGAACTCCGCCCTCCACAATTACTTTTCCTCCTTCTTTCTTCGCGCGCTCAATGGCGTTGAGGTAATCTTCGGTTGCTTTTACATCGATGAGCGGACCTACGTGATTTTTTGAATCCAACGGATTGCCGATGCTCAACTGCCCGTATGCATTCTTCAGAACAGCAATTGTTTTGTCGTAAATGCTCTCGTGAATAATCAGTCGGCGCGTAGAAGTACAACGCTGTCCTGCTGTTCCTACGGCACCGAACACTGCTCCCACCAGTACCATGCTCAGGTCCGCATGTTCAGAAACGATGATGGCGTTGTTTCCGCCCAACTCAAGAATTGATCTTCCGAAACGTTGTGCAGTTGCTCCGGCAACAATTCTTCCGATGCGCGTTGATCCTGTGAAAGAAATCAAAGGCATGCGTGAGTCGTTGTTCATCATATCTCCAACCGGATTTCCGATCAGCACACAGGAAACTCCTTCCGGAACATTGTTGTCTTTCAGAACCGAAGAAATAATATTCTGGCACGCGATTGCGCACAATGGTGTTTTCGAGGATGGTTTCCAAACGCAAACGTCTCCGCATACCCATGCAAGCGCGGCATTCCATGCCCACACTGCAACCGGAAAGTTGAACGCAGAAATAATTCCTACAATTCCAAGTGGATGATATTGTTCATACATCCGGTGCTTCGGACGTTCGCTGTGCATCGTTAATCCGTACAGCTGACGTGAAAGTCCAACCGCGAAATCGCAGATGTCGATCATTTCCTGTACTTCGCCCAAACCTTCCTGCAGCGATTTGCCCATTTCGTAAGAAACGAGCTGGCCAAGCGGCTGTTTGAATTCACGCAGCTTATCGCCGATCTGACGAACAACTTCTCCACGCTTAGGGGCCGGCATCATGCGCCACACTTTGAATGCTTCCTCTGCCGATTTCATTACCCGCTGGTAATCTTCGTCACCTGCCTGGTTGGTGCTGCCGATAAATTGTCCGTCGGCCGGAGAATACGAATCAACTTTTTTGCCTTTCGTATTCCAGTGAATCGTTCCGGTGGATGCACCGTAATTGGTTTCACCGATGCCAAGCTGCTTCAGCGCTTTCATGATTCCGAATTGATCTGTTGTGATTGTTGTCATGTCTTAAAAATTATGCAGCTAACTCTGCGCACCGCGCATCTTATACCGCTTACCGTTTTGGGGATAGCAAAGTTAGACAATTCGTCACTCGGACTGTCGGCATTTCGTCAGTGTAATTGGATGGAATCGTCGAAATTTCGCGTTGTTCGGTCTCTTTTTACAATTCGGTGCAAAATACCGTATTACAGTATTCTCCGGCTTTCATGCATGAGTAACTTTGCCGCATATCTCTGCACTATGAAAAAGTTTCTTCTGAACATAACCGGTATTTTATCGGCAACATTTGCACTCACTGTAAACGGCCGGGCTCAATGCTCAGTTGATACAATTCCGTTAGCCTTCAATAACGGCGGAGGTTGTTACATAGACAATGTTGTAGTTAACAGCAACTTCATCAGTACCAACTCGGGCTTCCAGGCTTCGGGTAACAGTTACCAGTCGTTCGCGGCACCATATATCACGATGCGCCAGGGTGAGCAATCGTGGTTCGATCTCGGATTTGTGAATTCATCGAACCTCACGGTTTGCGTGTGGATAGATTTCGACAACGATGGCGTATACGCATCAACTGAAATTGCGATTTATCAGCCGAACTGGAGCAATTCTTCACTGTTCACATCTGTAACCCCGCCACCCAATACGTTACCGGACACGGTTCACATGCGGATCGCGATCCAGGAAAATGCGGCAGGGTGGGGTCCGGGCACAAACGACGCCTGCAATGCTCCGGGAATCGGCGAGGTTGAAGACTATTCTGTTATCATTGAATGCGCCACTCCGCAAGCATTAATGTTCGATCAATTTCCAATTGTGTGTCATGCTGATTCGGTACAACTGACTGCATTCAGCACTGCTGATATTGCCTGGTACACCGGATCGCCGATGACATTGCAGCACGTAGGACAGGATTATTTTATTCACACAGCACCTTCCACAACAGATACTGTGGTGTACCTGCAGTTTGCTTCTCCGGGATGTTTCTCAGGTTGGATCGATTCGATGATGATCACTTTCATGCCTGCTCCGGTTGCAAACATACTGGGGCCTGATACTATACAGAGCTGCAGCGTTGTTACAATTTCAGCCACTCCGGGACCTTATTATTATTCCTGGAATTCCGGAGATACGGGATCAACGATAACAATCACCAATGGTTTTGGCGGAATGCTGTCGCTGGGAGTAGTTGCTTCCAACGGCTGTTACGATAACGATCAGATTTATGTAAACATCGCGCCCAACCCACCTGCAACGTATTCCCACATTTCTGCCGGCAGTTCATTCTGTTCTAACCTGGAAGTGTTATTCAGTTACGACAGCATGATTGCACCCGGAAGTTGTACATGGTACAATTATCCTTCGAATACCCTGGTCGGATCAGGTACGCAATTCTTCTACATCCTCCCCGATACCGGTGTTTACCAGTTCATGGCCGTGGTGAATTCTGTCTGCGGAACTGATACGTTGATTCACACATTCAACGCCTATAACGGAATCAGTTATGACAGTCTGTATGTTCTGAATGCAATCCAGAATCCGAATGGCACTTATGTTTTCTGTTACGGCAATACCGGCACTATCAATATTGTGCTGGCGGGGGTTTCGGGCACCGTGCAGGATTGGATTATTACGGATACGACTGTAGGGATGTCGCTCAATTGGAACGACGACGCAACACTTGACCTCCCTTCACAATTTGCACAAAGCGGTCACATTTATACAGCTGCTGCCATTGTCCTCAATGCATATGGCTGCACGGATACCACTGAAGCCGTGATGCTGAGTCCGGCGAATACGATGAACTTTAATCTTTCCGATACCGCATGGCGTTGCTCGTTTCCTTCGGTATTCGGTTTCGGACCTGTTAACTATGCCGTGTATGATATTCTGTGGAGTACCGGCGATACAACCAACATGATCAATGTGAATGCTCCAATGGACGTTACGGTTTACGTTATTGACCACAACTCCGGATGTGTGACGAATGATACAGCCTTTATCGGTGACGCATCAGTGCAGGCTTACATTTTCAGTGACACTACTTTCGCGTGCAACGGTTATGCTTACTTCGATCCGTCACTTGTCCAATACTCCACCGACTACTGGGAAGAATATGATCTGAACTGGAATATGATGAACAACAGTACCAACGTCGACTACACTGCTTACGGACCCAATGATGGTTACCTCGTTTTTGCCGGATATAATTCGCATGGATGTTACATTCACGATACCACTTACCTCGCTCTCAATGGCGCGTTCACGTTTTCACTCGGGCCTGATATTACTACAACCACAACACCGGTTACACTTTCAGGACCTTTCGGGAACGGACAGTTTATGTACACCTGGGCACCCGTGGTTGGTTATAACCAAACCATACAGGTCAGCACATCCGGAACTTATTCACTCACCGTGGATAACGGACAAGGTTGTGTGTACCAGGATGTAATTGTGGTGAATATTCTGCCGATGAATGCAACACAACAAAATGCAGTTGCAGACATCAACATCTTCCCGAATCCGGCGAATGATCATGTGACAGTTCAATCGGATGTAATGATTACTTCGATCAATGTGTACGATCTTGGCGGGCGATTGATCGGCACACAGGTCTGTGAATCATCGCAGGCCGATGTGATGACTGAGACATTGCCGGAAGGATGTTATGTTCTGGAAACGGTAACGGAAACCGGAATCAACAGGAGCCGAATAGTTGTCCGGCACTAAGAGGCAGACAACTGCCTGATTTCAGTTTGTCCGGGAAAGCCTGAGGGTTCTTCCGGAAATTACAGCACTTGCCGGCTTTCCGTTTGAAGAAATTTATTTCTTCGGAATGAGCGCAGTGGTAAATTTATCGTAAACCGCTTTGGACACAGTACCGAACGCAGCGTCCATAATTTTTCTGGTTGTCTTCAGCGTATTAGAGAAAGTGGCTTTGCTCTTCCCCATTGCAACGCGCTTGCCGGTTGCGGTACTGAAGACCGTCCAGTGCAGAGTTGCGCTGCGTTTGAAGTCGGTGCTGTTGGTCGTGTTGAACGGATCGCTGCCGAGTTCATTCTGCATATCGAGCTGGTTCAGGAAGATGACATATTCACAGTGATAAATTTTTCTCAGGTGCGGCAATAAATTCGGGCTGAGAATAATAGTGTTCATGAATTTTTCACCCTCCTGCTGTTCTACCTGTACCTGCCCGTTCTTAATCCCGGTAGTCGAGGTTGTAGCCGCCTGCTTCATGTCTTTCTTCGCAGCCGGATCAGGATTCAAAGGAGAGGTCAGCGGGATGTATTCTGTTGTTGTTACGTTATATATGTACATCAGGTCCACTTTCATTTTCAGCGTATCGTCGAGCAGGGAAGTGGCGTTGTATTTCAGGGCAAAGGACTTTTTCATCTGATCGCACATTCCTTTACGGAAGGCTTCCTGGATGGTGTTATAATTTTCGCCTGTGTTTGTGCTGATATCACGTGTTACATCCGAACTGCCGTTGAACATCATGGGCGCCCAGGGAACAATCAGAACATTCGTTTTCCCGTTCACGCCATGCGTCAACGTGTCAGCTGCAGAATCACTACGCGTAGACGCCTGTGCAAACGCAACTGTTCCGGAAAAAAGGAAGAGAACAAAAAGAGTACAGCGGGTCATCAAACAGTTAGTTAAGTTGGTTGGGTTGGATGTGTTTGTTGAGCTTGTTCCGGCTAATCCAACTGAACCAACCTAACCAACCCATCCAACTATTTACTTAATCAGGAACCGGTAAATATCATTTCCGTTAGCAAGTATCAGCAATGCTAAAACAAGATACATGCCAATCGACAGTGCACGCTGCATGAATTTGTCGCTCACCTTCTTTCGGGTGATCATTTCATACAGCACGAACAGAATATATCCTCCATCCAGCACCGGAATCGGCAATAAATTCATAAACGCCAGAATGATCGAAAGCATTGCGGTAATGCTCCAGAACGCCTGCCAATCCCATTCTGAAGGGAATACACTGGCAATACTCGCAAACCCACCTACTTTCGAAGCTCCGGCCTTTGAGAACAGGAAGCGCAATTGCTTCACATAATTTCCAAGCTGCTCAATCGTTTTGTTCCAGCCTCTTCCCCATGATTCAAAAAAGCCGTATTCTTTGTGCGTGATCGCCAGAAACTCAACTGACGACCTGGCGTAAACACCCAACTGCCCAAGTTCATTCGGAGTAACAGCCAGTTCCATCCACTGTCCATCGCGGTAGAATCCTACATTCACCGTTTTGCCTTTATAACGCTGAAGGTTCTTGACAAATTGCTGGTGATACCGGAGTGTATCTGCATTAAGTGTTAAAAGACTGTCTCCCTTTTTCAGTCCGGCTTTCGCCGCCGGCTGATCCGGAGAAACGCTGTCAAGCACAAACGGAACCTGTGCGTCCACGGCATATTTCGCTTCAGATGCAACAAACTTGTCGTCGAGGCCATCCGGTAACTTGATATCGAGTTTCTGGCCCTCACGCTCAACCTGTACGGTTTTAGAACCATCCACAATAATGGTCAATCCAACCATACGGATATCATCGATCGGTTTGTTGTCCACAGAAAGAATCTGGTCACCGTCGCGTAATCCCGCATCAATGAGAATTGAATCAACCACGACCCCGTATTTCGTCGCATTGGTAGCTATATAATCTTCGCCCCAGGAGAAATAGATCATGCTGTAAATGATAATTCCCAGAAGGAAATTCACGGTAATACCACCAGCCAGAACAATGAGTCGTTGATAGGGTTTCTTTGCGCGGAATTCATCCGGTTGCGGAACCTCGTCCGGCTTTTCCGGGTCGGCCATCATGCCGGCGATGTCTACATATCCGCCAAAGGGGAACCATCCGAGTCCATATTCTGTTTTGCCTATTTTTTTCTTGAAGAGTGAAAACTTCATCAGGTTCCCGAACGGAAACAGAAAGTCAAAAAAGAGGTAAAACTTATCTACGCGCATTTTGAACCAGCGTGCAGTTATATAATGCCCGAATTCGTGAAGAATAATCAGGAATGAAAGGCTCAGGAAGAAAAGGGTGAATTTTACCACAGATTGCGTTGAATTACTTAGTCGGCAAAGATAAGCATAGATGGGAGATGGGAGACGGAAGACGGTCGTTAAAGACTCATAAGACCTTAAAGGTTTTGAAAACCTTTAAGGTCTTACCGGTCCCGCTCCCGTCTCGTGAGCCTCAAATACCGTTCCTGATTAATACCGTAATTCAATAGTTATACTTTCGTTTTACGGTATTATTTTTTACATTTGCTCAATGATTGACCGGATTATCCACCTGCGAACCAAAAAGCTCATGCGTCAGTTTCCTGCAGTGGGTATCCTGGGCCCGCGCCAATGCGGAAAGACAACATTGGCCAGGCAGATACGGAAAGAACTCGGAGATAAAGCACTGTATTTCGATCTGGAGGATCCGAATGATTACAGTCGTTTCCGGGATCCGGCATTGCTGCTGAACCAGCTTCAGGCAAAAACGATTATCATCGACGAAATACAGCGCAGGCCGGAATTATTTGCAGTACTGCGTTCCGTTATTGATAAGAACCGGAAAGCCGGCCGGTTTCTCCTGTTGGGCTCCGCTTCTCCTGAAATGGTTCAGGGTGCATCTGAGTCATTGGCCGGTCGCATCTCCTATGTTGAGGCCACTCCCTTTCTGTTGCGGGAGTTGCCTGCAGGGACGGATACAGAAAACAGGCATTGGTTACGCGGAGGGTTTCCCGGTGCATGGCTGGCGAGAACGAATGAAAGTGCGCGGGAATGGATGAGTGCATTTACCCGCACATTTGTGGAGCGTGATCTGAACCAACTGTTCGGAACTTCATTTACACCTTCCATCATGTTTCGGTTGTGGCAGATGCTTGCCCATAACCAGGGCCAGTTGTGGAATGCTGCATCGTTTTCGAAAGGACTTGATGTAAGTCCCGTTACAGTGAGTCGTTATCTCGATCACCTGGAAGGTGCTTTCATGATCCGCCGGCTTTATCCCTGGCATAACAACAGCCGCAAACGCCTCGTAAAAAGTCCGAAAGTTTACCTGCGCGATTCCGGAATCGTACATCATCACCTCGGAATTACCGACCGCAATACACTACTTACACATCCCGTTGTAGGCCATTCATGGGAAGGTTATGTAACCGAGCAGATCTGCGTTCAGTTGACTGACAAAGTGTTTCCGTTCTTTTACCGCACACACGACGGAAGCGAAATGGATCTTGTGATTGCAAAAGGAGTAAAGCCGCACGCCTGCATAGAAATCAAGCTTACTTCTGCTCCTTCCATCACGAAAGGAATGACAGAAAGTATCAAGGATCTCGGCAGCAAAAACAATTTTGTGATTGTTCCCGGTGATGTTCAGCCGTGGCCCCTGCGTTCAGACATCACCGTCTGCGGTTTGCAGCCTTTCCTGAAAAATATCCTTCCGGAACTCATCAAATAATCCCCGTAATTCTAAAGTTAAACTTTCGAATTACGGGGATTATTTTGACTGAAAACCGTGGTTTTTACAGGTAGGCGCCCGCCTGTCTCCGTGCTTCTTTGTCCGTCCGGATATAATCATCGTACGAAGGCGCCGCTATGAAAATTGCCTTCGCCATGGTCTTCTCGATCACATCCGCAATCTGCAAAAACCCGATTTTGCCGTTGAGAAATGCTTCGACCGCAATTTCGTTTGCTGCATTCATCACGCAGGGAAGATTTCCGCCCCGCTTCATGGCGGAGTATGCAAGATCCAGGCACGAAAATGTTTTCCGGTCGGCGGGCTCGAAAGTAAGCGAAGGATATTTCAGAAAATCGAAACGCGGAAAATCCGATTTCAGGCGGTTCGGATAACCCATCGCATACTGAATCGGCAATTTCATATCGGGCAACCCCATCTGAGCTTTCATGGAACCGTCCGCAAACTGCACGAGGCTGTGCACAATACTTTGCGGGTGAACAATCACATCAATCTGTTCAGGCTTGAGATGAAACAACCACTTCGCTTCGATCACTTCCAGTCCTTTGTTCATCAGTGTAGCTGAATCGATCGTGACTTTCGCTCCCATTGTCCAGTTCGGATGCTTGAGTGCTTCGTCTTTCGTAACCTTTGCCAGCTGCTCACGCGTCTTTCCTCTGAACGGTCCGCCCGATGCTGTGAGATAAATCTTCTCTACCGGATTGTGAAACTCTCCGGCAAGACATTGGAATATCGCTGAGTGCTCCGAATCCACAGGATAAAGATTCACCGCTTTTTCTCTTGCTGTTTTTGTCACAAGTTCTCCCGCGACAACCAGCGTTTCTTTGTTCGCGAGGGCAATCTGTTTTCCTGCTTTGATCGCAGAAAGTGTAGAACGTAATCCGGCGTAACCGACAATCGCAGCAAGTACAAGATCGATGGTTTCCATCTGCACCACATCTGCAAGCGCATCTTCTCCTCCATACACTTTGATGCCTTCATCGAGCAATGCATCTTTCACTTTCGCGAGGTGTGCAACGTCGTTGATCACAACCACATTCGGTTTGAACCTGAGCGCCTGTTCAATCAGCAGATCACAATTATTTCCTGCGGCCAGCACTTCCACGACAAATTCTTCGGGATGTGCAGCAACTACTTCGAGTGCCTGTGTACCGATAGAACCGGTGGAGCCGAGAATGGCAATGTGTTTTTGTTCAGAATTCACTGCACGAAGATAGTAGGCGGTGGGGCAGTTTGGCAGTAGGCAGTTGAAATTAGTTTCGGGAAAATCTTATAGGTTGAACAATCTGACCACTCTTCGGAATTCCCCACCGTCTAACTGGAGTAAATTTTCCTAGTTGCTTCATCCCTGCACAAGCCGCACTATCCAAATCGTGTCGGACACCTTTCTTCGCGAATGCCTTGGAAACAACTCCAGAAGTATCAATTTCCGCAACCACATAAACAACACCTTCAACATCGTCCTGAGTCGGATAACGCAACATTTTTCTCAGATCGGGGATGATAGAATCATTGGAAGGAATGTAAACCGGAGCTGCAAACGGCTGACAATCGTAACGATGTGGTGCGGCCGCTGCGAAACTATCTGCGGACCACTGAACGTTTCCATAAATATGATTTCCAAGTTTCTGAAACAATAAGCTGTCGAGCGTTTGATAGTAGCATGCCCTCTTTTCATCTTCCAGCATTTCCGGTGATGGAATAATACACCCCATATCAAATCGGGCAATTTCAATTTTCAGGTTATAGCGCTTATAGAAAATCTCCTCTGCGTAATATGCATTGTCGCCACAATGAGAATAAGCCACTTTAAATTCTCCCTTTTTGAAATCCGCGATCGCTTGCCTTCGCTGGACAGCGTCTGGACTCTGGTCCATTGCCATCACAATGGTTGCACCATCGCCGAAATAAAAGGATGCAATCAACGACGAGAAAAATATGCATAGAAGAAACTTCTTCATTCCTGAAATTTACGAATGCTCTCGTAAGAAAATCTCTGAAACAGATATTCGGCTATTCCGACCTCACATCTGGTCGACTGCCTACTGAAACACCACATACTCCTGCGGATCCACCGGCGCTCCGTTGTACCAGATCTCAAAATGCAGGTGCGGACCGGTAGAATGTTCTCCGGAATTTCCGATGATGGCAATCGGTTCACCGGCTTTTACGAACTGCCCGGTTTTCTTGAGAATTGCTGCGTTGTGTTTGTAAACCGAGATGAGATTGTTTCCGTGCTGCACCTGTATCACGTATCCGTCCTGCGGATTCCATCCAGCCGAAATAATGGTTCCGTCGAGCGTGGCTTTCACCGATTCGTTTTCATCGGATGCAACATCCACACCGAAATGTTCTTCGGCGAGATTGAACGAACTCGTGATCATACCTTTCACCGGGGCAAAGAAAAAATATCCGCTGATGCCCGTGCGTTTTGTGACACCGATTGCGAGTGAATATTCGTCCCCGGTTTCAATTTCATCGCGCAAAGCGGAGTCTTCTTTCGATCGCGAGAAATCGAGGCTGTCGTAATTGCCGGTTGTGTCCGTTGGGTTCTGAATATTCACGGCCGTGTCATTACCGCGAAGAATATTCATGAGGTTATCCAGGTAAACCTGACGGGCCTGGCTTTCCGCCATCAATGAATCTGTTCTTTCGTTCATGGTGATAAACGAATCCTGCATGTTCATGTCGCCATAGCCCGGGATGTACTCACGGATAGGCGTGAACGCGATCAGGCTGATCACCAACACCGTCATCACAATCGTGATCGCCGATACTGCCACAACAATTCCGAGTGGGGTAAGCGTCACCGAAGCCTTTTCTTCAAAAGACGAATCGTCCATAACCACCATACGATAGCGTATGCGGAGACGGTCTTTCCACGACTTTTTCTTCTGGGTTGGGCTCATGATTTACGGCAGAATCACAAATATAGGGTTAGGAAGGAGATTTTTAGGGAAGTTGGGAGGAGTTGGGATGGAGGAGTTGAGAAACTGGATATCGGTCGAACCTCTCATTTTCCTCCTCCCTCTTCCCTCCAAACCCGTCCCTCTTTCAGGCAACCAATTCGTGAAAATGCCGTCTTCCGGTCAGCATAATACACTATTTTTGTCCTCCCGCGCCTGTCCTGAGTTAACCGAAGGACTTATCGTAGGGTTTTTTGTTAGCAATGCCCTGGCATTTCCGATACTGTGAAGCATAAATTCCGATCATATAAGCTTGTTCTGGCCGCACTGTGTGTTGTACTGGTGGCGGCGTGTTCTACTACCAAGAACACATGGGTAACACGTACTTACCACAATCTTACTTCCCGTTACAATGGCTACTTCTATGCGAAAGAAAGCATGAAAGATGCCGCTGACAAGATCGAGAAGTCATACGTAGACGACTACACACAGATCCTTCCGGTATTCCGCATTCCGAATACACCGGAAACCAAAAACTGTTACGCTGATCTTGAGAAAGCCATCAAGAAATCTACACTCGTTATTGAGCGTCACGCTATTACCAATAAAGCGAACGTAGAAATCGCCGGCGCCGTCAAGTGGATCGATGAGAACTATCTTATCATCGGACAGGCGCATTATTACAAATCGGAGTTCATTGCTGCGATTGAGATTTTCGATTACATCATCAACAAATATCCGGGCAATCCGACTGCGACTGTTGCCATGATGTGGAAGGCGCGTGCGGAAATTCAACTCGGCGATTATACAGCCGCTGAAGGTCACCTTGATGTCGTGAACGGCGATAAGTCATTGACTAATGCACAGCAGGGAGAAGTGAAAGCAACATACGCTGATCTTTATATGCATACCGGAAATTATCCGAATGCAATCAAGTATCTCGAGGAGGCTTTGGTGCTCACGAAAAACAAAAAGACACGTGCGCGTTACATGTATATTCTGGCTCAGCTGTACGAACAAACCGGAAACTTCAAGAAGTCAGCAGACTACTATGGCGACTGCATCAAGCTGAATCCGAATTACGACATGCTGTTCAATGCCCGGCTCAATCGCGCACGCCTGAGTGCGTCTACTGCTTCCAATCGCAGTGCAGCAAAGCGGGAGCTGGAAAAAATGTTGCTTGACGAGAAGAACGTAGAATACCGTGATCAGATTTATTACACACTTGCACAGCTCGAACAGCAGGACAATAAAGAAGGAGCGGTCAAATATTACAAGCTTTCCGTTGCATCCAGCCAGGGAAACAACAAACAGAAGGCAATGTCTTATCTCGCATTAGGCGACCTGAGCTTTGAAACACAGGACTACATCAAAGCAGGTGCGTACTACGATAGCACGATGATGTTCCTGCCGAAAGATTACAAGAACTACAATACGATTAACGATAAGAAAGCCAACCTTGCGCGCCTGGTTCGTTACCTGAACATCGTATCTACGGAAGACAGTCTGCAGAAAGTAGTGAGGCTTTACGGCGGAGATACTACCACCCTGTATGCATATATTGACAGGAAAATCGAAGAAGCGAAGAAAGAAGAAGAGCGGAAGAAAAAAGAGCTGGAAGAAAAAATGAACAGTGGCGGTGGCAACAATATGCTTGGATTAAATAATCCTGGGCAGGGTAACCAGCAGAACCCGGCTGGTCAATGGTATTTCTATAATCCCAGCACGGTTGGATTTGGTGTCGGTGAATTCAACAAGAAGTGGGGGAACAACCGGAAGCTCGAAGATAACTGGAGACGTGCGAATAAAGAACAGATGATTGAAGAAGTGGATCCTGAAAAACAGGACACCTCCAAAAAAGCATCAGGTGGTATTGCAAGCAATCAGACGCGTGAGTATTACCTGAAGGACCTGCCGATGACGAAAGAGTCGTTGGACAAATCGAACGAAGCAATTGCAGATGCGTTGTATAACCTGGGCGGAATCTACAAAGACCAGATGAACAATCTTCCGAAAGCCATTGAAGCATTTTCTTCATTGACAACGCGTTTCCCGGATCACAAATATGCCCTTGCATCCCACTTCCAGCTGTACAGAATTTACCAGAAGCAGGGTGATAAGGTCAATGAGCAGAAGGAAAGTGATTTTATCTGCAGGAATTATCCGGAGAGCGATTATTGTCAGCTGATAAAAAATCCTGAACACGAACTCAACATACTGGCGGAGCGTGAAAAAGTTCGCGTGTATTACGATTCAACGTACATGGAATACACACGAAACCATTACGCCGTAGTTGTTGAGCGTTGTAATTACGCCGATTCAGTTTTCGGAACCAGGCATGAACATGCAGCGAAGTTTGCATACATCCGCGCATTGAGTCTCGGAAAAACACAGGGTGCACCGCAGATGGAAACTGCACTGGTGAAACTGATTGAGAATTTCCCGAAAGATCCGCTGAAGGCACAGGCGCAGTTAATGCTGGATTATATCCGCAAATCAAAAAGTGGTGTGGGTGTGAATCCTCCGGAGAGCAACAAAGTTGATTCAACTTACAAACTCGACGACAAAGTTCAGTTCCAGTACATGGTAATTGTGCAGAACGGCGCCGGCGACATCAACAAATTCAGAACAGTTCTGTCCGATTTTAACACGCAGAACTACGGTTCCGCTGGCCTGACCATTACTTCAATGGTAATTGATCCCACTCACCAGGCGGTGATCGTAAAGAACTTCCAGGATCAGTCGGCTGCAATGGCTTACTACAACAACCTGAAAGGTCATCCGGAAATCTTCGCATGGCTCGGCGTCGGCACCTTCCAGGCAATGGTGATTTCCACCCTGAACTTCCCGACCTTCCTTAAAAACAAGGATGTTGTTGGGTATAAGAAGTTCTTCGATGACAATATTCTCAATAAGAAGTAATTATGTCGGTAAGTATTTAGGCAGGCGGGTCGGACGTATCAAACGTGACTCGCCTGCTTTTTGACTTATCTACTTATTTACTTTCTGGGAGCGAATTTTTCCGGAGTCTTTATCATTGACGCCAACATGTAGCCGATCTCATTTAAAGTCTGCTCATGTCTGTCAAATTGCTCTTGCGTGATGTATCCGCAAACCAAAGCAAACTCCAACCACAACATTGTTTCGGAGGCTTCGCCATCGAATATTCTCAGCTTGTTTACAAACTGTTTCGGATAGACTCGCTTCCGATATCCTTCGACAATATTTGCGCAAATAGATCTTGATGATCTGCGAACCTGGCTCGTAAACCCGAAGCGTTCTTCTTCCGGAAATTTTTTCGTTACATGCAAAATGCTGGTTGCAAATTGAAAAGTTTTCTGATAAATAATCAGCGCTTTGTACCCATTTCTGTTGTTCATTGGAGTTGATTTTTCGGCAAGATCAGGGTGGCCCAAAGTCACCAGTCGGGTGTCAAATGTTTACAATCGGCTATAAGTGTTTGCAAGCATTTGTAAACGTTTGCTCCCTGCTCTGCAGCCTGAAAACGAGGATATTAACAATGGTCGATAACTCTGCCTTGTTCCCTTAAACGCAATGTCTAACTTTACCTGACCCTACTCGCCGACTTAAAAGACTTGCCGACTTAAAGACTTCTGCAAAATGTTTAACAACAAAACTTCTGCTCCCATGCGTAACAACACTCCTGATTCAGGAACAGTAAACATCATTGGTTCCGGAACAAGCATTGAAGGGGATGTAATTTCAGGGGGCGATATCCGTATCGACGGAAATCTCAAAGGCACGCTGAAAACGCGTGGCAAACTGGTGGTGGGCCCAACAGGAACAATCGACGGTGAAGTGTCGTGCCAGAACGCCGATGTATCAGGAAGCATCCGTGGCAAAGTCAACGTAACCGAATTGCTTTCGCTGAAGAATTCTGCCAAGATCAACGGAGAAATCATCACCGGAAAACTTGCGATTGAACCGGGAGCAGATTTTTCAGGATCATGCAGCATGGGCGGTGTGGTGAAAGACATTCAGCATGAGTCAGCAGAAAAGCTCGCCGAAAAAACAGCCTAACGATTTAGGC
>Ga0255338_1003426_pt1 | contig 19125 bp, 19 predicted proteins | sample MeOH1_35cm_T4_19_FD_203715 | JGI IMG/M metagenome (GOLD analysis project Ga0255338, IMG submission 203715) | Sandy soil microbial communities from University of British Columbia, Vancouver, Canada - MeOH1_35cm_T4_195 | ecosystem: Engineered > Artificial ecosystem > Sand microcosm > Unclassified ...
CAGCTCCACGCGGTGGCCCGCCTCGGCGAGCACGCGCATCTCACGGAGCTGCCGCCGCGTCAGCGCGCGCTGCGCCCCGGTCGCGGTGAGCACGGGCACGGGCTCGGTCAGCACCGGCGTCCACTCGGCCGGGCCGTGGTGGCCGCGCCTGACGTCGCGGCCCAGGAGCAGCAGAGCAAGCAGGGCGAGCACTGCCCCGACCACACTGCCCGGGACCAGATAGGGCGTCGTGACGGTGCGCGGCCACGCCAGCTCGAGCGTCGGCGGTGCGGCCGCGCCGTCGGCGGCGCTGCCGACGACGAGGAGGCTCCACCGTCCGGGCTGTGCCTGCCACGTCAGCTCGGCCGACCCCTCGCCCGCGGCACGCGCCACCCACATGTCGGAGGCAGCAGCGTCGGGTACAGCCGTCGCGGTCGCGGCCTCGTCGGGCGCCCCGCTCGCCGACCCGGTGGCCTCGTCGGGCGCCGGGGCGGTCGCCTCGCCAGGCGACGCGGTCCCCGGCCGTGGTGCCGAGGTGAGCGCCAGCGCGTGCCAGCTCACCAGTCCGCTGACGCGCTGGTGGGCGTCCGTGCCCACCCAGCCCTCGACGTCGGTGTCCCGGCCGATCGCCAGCACCACGTGCCCGCCGTCCGGCACGGTCGCCGTGACGGTGACGGGGTCGCCCGCCATCTCGAGGACGCCCGGGTCGGTGACGACGATCGCCTGGTCGGCGGTGGCCGAGGCCCGCAGCACGTCGTCCGCCCGCCAGACCGTCGCCGAGGCGATGGCCAGGCCGATCAGTGCCAGGCCGACGACGCCGACGAGGGCGTGGATCAGTCGCTTCAGCACGCGGTTCCTCTCGAATGGGACAACCCAGGATAGGCGGAGCTCGCTGCACGGCCCGTCCGGGCGTCCGGGTGACGGGCCTCGAAGGGGTGCGCGATCCGCGTATCCTGGCGCCGGACTTCGGCACCGGCGCGCGCACGCCGGCTTGCGCCGGAGGCGAGAGCCCATCCTGGAGGAACCGTCCGTGGCCGACGACACCCCCCTCTTCCCCGTGGTCAACTTCCGCGGCTACGAGCGCAGCTCGGTCGACGCCCGCATCACCGGCCTCGAGCGCGCCCTCGCCGAGGCGCGGGCGCAGGTGGAGCAGGCCGACGCCAAGGCGCTCCAGGCTGCGGGCGAGCTCTCCGAGGCGCACCGCCAGCTGCGCGAGGCGGAGCGGCCCACGTACACGGGGCTCGGCTCGCGGATCGAGCAGCTGCTGCGGTCGGCCGAGGAGCAGTCGTCCGAGGTGATCACGCAGGCGAACGCGCAGGCCGCCGACGCGGTGGCACGCGCCAAGCTCGCGGCCGGCCAGCTGCGCGCCCGCGCGGAGAACGAGGTGGCCGAGCTGTTGGCCACCGCGCGCCGGGAGGCCGAGGAGGTGCGCACCACCGCCAGCACCGAGGCCGAGAGCCAGCTGCTCGCCGCGCAGCGGCGCGCGGAGGAGCTCGTCGGCTCCGCGGAGCGCGAGGCGCAGCGGATCCAGACGTCGATCGCCACCGAGGAGAGCGAGCGCCGCGCCACCCTCGAACGCGAGCTCGGCACCCTGCGGGCGACCACCGAGCACGAGGCCACCCAGCTGCGCATCGCCACCGAGCGGACGGCCAGCGAGCTGCGTTCGCGCACCGAGGCGGAGACGGCAGCGCAGCGGGAGTCCGCCGAGCGCTACTCCCAGGACCTGCGGCAGTCCGCGGACGCCGAGACCACGGCCCTCCGTCAGCGGATCGACGCCGAGACCGCCGCCGCCACCACGGAGGCCGAGCGCTACGCGGCGCGGGTGCGGCAGGAGGTCGCCGAGGAGGTCGCCGCCGCGCGGCAGCAGGCGGCCGACGAGGTGGCGTCGCTGCGCGCCGCGGCCGCGCAGTACTCCGACGAGCTGCGCGCCACCGCCGAGCGGGAGGTCGCCGCCCTGCAGCAGCGGGTGGCGGCGGAGGTCGCCGCCCTGAGGACGGAGGCGGACCAGTACTCCGCGTTCGTCCGCGCCACCGCCGACCGGGAGACCGGCGAGCAGCGCGCGGGCGCCGCCGACGAGATCGCGGCGGCCCGGACCGAGGCCGAGCAGGCCGTCGCACGGCTGCGCAGCGAGGCCGAGCAGTACGCCGCCGAGCTGCGCGCCACCGCCGGCCGCGAGACCACCGAACTGCGCGAGCGCACGGTCGCCGAGACCACCCAGCTGCGCGACACCACCGACCGCGAGACCAGGCTCCAGCGCGAGACCGCCGAACGCGAGACCGCCGAGCTGCGTGCCACCACCGCTCGCGAGACCGCCGAGCTGCGCGAGACCACGCGGCTCGAGGTGGAGCGTGCCCTCACCGAGGCGCGGCGCACCATCGCCGACGAGTCCGCCCGGGCCAGGGCTCAGGCCGAGACCCTGGTGGGCGACGCCGAGCAGCGCCTGGCGGACGCCGAGCTGGAGATCGCGTCCAAGCGGGCCGCGGCCGAGAAGGCCGACGAGGAGCGCGCGGCGACCGTCCGCGCCGAGACCGAACGCCTCGTCGCGGAGGCCGAGGCGCACGCCGCCGAGGCCGAGGAGCGGGTGGCCAAGGCGTTGGCCCAGGCGGAGAAGGTGCGCACCGACGCCGAGGCACACGCGCGCGACCTGCTGTCCAACGCCCGGAAGAACGCCGACCGTGTGGTCGCGGAGGCCCGTGAGCACGCCGAGAAGCAGATCTCGGACGCGATGAACGAGTCCGAGCGGGAGCGCACCGCCGCGCAGCGTCAGGTGGAGGACCTCAACCGGCAGCGCGAGTCGATCACCACCTACCTCGACGAGCTGCGCAACCTCCTGGGCACCGAGCCGGACCAGCGCACGATCGAGAAGGCCGCGAAGGCCGAGGCGGTCTTCGCCGAGACCCCCGCGGGCAGGGCCGCGGCCGCACGGAACGCCAAGTCGGCCCGGGCCACCGGCGTCAAGGCGAAGTCCCGCCCCGCGCCGGTCTCCGCGGCGGCAGCCGCCCCCGGTGCCGACGACGGCGGGGCTGCGGCCGACGCTCCGGCGCGGGTCGACGCCGAGGCACCGGCCGACGAGGTGAACCCGACGCCGAGCGCCCCGGTGGCCGACGACGACGCGAGCCCCGACCTGGAGGACACCGGGGTGATCCCCGTCGTCGTCGACGACCCGGATGCCGCCCCGGCGCGGTGAGCGAGCAGGGCGGACCCGGCGCCACGGAACGCTGGCGTGCCGACCGGCGCGCCTCCGCCGCCGAGCACCACGAGCGGTTGACCGCCCGCCAGACGGCGGAGTCGGCGCGGGCGCGGGCGCTGCTGGCGGGCTTCGTCCGCCAGGCGCTCGCGGACGGCCCACCCCCCGGACCCCTGCGGGCCCGCAGCTTCGACCGCCGGCGCACGTACCGCACGCCGCTGATCGGGTGGTACCTGCGCCAGGACCGGACGGTGGGCGTGGACACCGACGGCGAGTTCTACGTGCTGCTCGCACCGACGAGCCTCGGCGCGCTGCTGCGCGGCGCACGCCCGGAGCCGAGCGAGCCGCCGCTGGTGCTCGGCGCAGGCGGCAAGGACGGCGAGTCGATCGACCTGGCCGACGCGATCGCGAAGGTGCTGGCCCAGCGCTGACCGGCTACTGACCGTCCGCGACGTCGGCGTGGCGGGCCAGCTCGGCCAGCGCGCTCGCGACGGTGTCCGGGTCCTCGACGGCGGACAGGTGCCCGGCGCCGCGCACCACGACGAGCGTGCCGCCGCCGGCGGCCATCGCCTCGGCCTCGTCCACGGGAGTCACCCGGTCCTCGTCGCCCACCACCACGGTCAGCGGGCCCCGGAAGTCGCGCAGGACCGCCGTGCGGTCGGGCCGCCCCGCCATCGCGCGCTGCGACCACGCCAGCCCGGCGGGAACCTGCTCCTGCACCCAGGTGAGCACCTGCTCGCGCACGTCGGGGTGCGCGGCGCGCGTGGTCTCACCCAGCAGGCCGTCCACGTCGGGCAGCACCTCGTTCACCGTCCCGGACCCCTCCAGGCGGTCGGCCCGCGCCCGACGGTTCGCCGCGGCCTCCGCGGTGTCCGCCACGGCCTTGGTGTCCAGCAGGCCGAGGCCCGCGACGAGGTGCGGGTGCCGCTCGAGGAGGGCGAGGGCGACGTATCCGCCCATCGACAGCCCCGCCACGACGGCCCGCGTGACGCCGATCCCCGCGAGCAGCTCCGCGACGCCGTCCGCGGCGGCGTCGAGCGAGGGCTCCGGCAGGGTGTCGGCATTGCCCGGCGTGCCCGGCAGGTCCACCGCGTAGACCGCGCGCGGCGCCGGGACACGCGACCCCGCGGCCAACCACATCCGCGAGTCGAGCGGGAACCCGTGCAGCAGCACGAGCGGCAGTGCGGCCGACTCCGGTGCCGGGCGGATCGTCGTCAGCCCCGTGGCGCCACCGTGCTCGCTCATGCGTCCTCCTTCGTCGCGTCGTGCGACGGGCTCGCGTGGGTGCTCGGCCCGTCCCAGGTGTGCGGCAGCGGGTCGTGACCTGGTAGGACGTGCCCGACGATCTCGTCGAGCACCCGACGCACCGAGGCCTCGCCGACCCACAGGTGCCGCGCACCCGGAACACCGATCATCTCGGCCTGGGGCACGCGCGCAAACCGGAGGGCGGCCTCGTCGGGTCGCAGGTAGTCGTCGAGCTCGGGCACGAGCGCCACGAGCGGGCGCCCGAAGCGCGCCCAGGCGTCGAGGTCGTCGTCAGTGGCACGCTTGAGCGGCGGCGACAGGAGGATCGCCCCCGCCACCGCGGGGTCGCGCCCGTACCTCAGCGCGAGCTCCGTGCCGAACGACCAGCCGACGAGCCACGGGTGCGGCAGGTCGTGGAACTCGGCGAACTCGATCGCCGCCGCGACGTCGTACCGCTCGCCCTCGCCCTCGTCGAAGGAGCCCTCGCTGGTGCCGCGCGGGCTCGTCGTGCCCCGGGTGTTGAACCGGAGCACCGCCAGCCCGGCCAGCGCCGGCAGCCGCCATGCCGCCTTGCGCAGCACGTGGCTGTCCATGTACCCGCCGTGCGTCGGCAGGGGGTGCAGCGTGACCAACGTGGCGGCCGGGGTGATAGGCCCACCGACGGCGTCGACCGGCCGCGCCAGCTCGCCCACGAGCGTCAGCCCGTCCGCAGTGTGGAGCTCCACCTCCTCGCGCAGCGCCGGCAGGACGGTGAGGGATCGGATCACGGTGCTCATCGCGGTCGAGCGTACGACCCTCCACGCCGGAGCCCCCTGCTGTCGGTCTCGCCGGCCGGGGTTGCGACGACCCGCAACCCCGGGCCGGCGATCGTGGCCCGTCTGGCGAGTCGGCAGGTGTTGGTTGCGGTTCGCCGACGCCATCCGCAACCAACGGCTTCCGATCGGCGAGCGAAGTCTCGCCGAACTCGTGGGCGTCGAGCAGCGGGTGGGGGTCAGTGGCGGGGTCAGTGGCGGGTGGGGGTGGGGGTCAGTGGCGGGGTCAGTGGCGGGTGGGGCCGCGGCGGTCGCGTGCCTGCCAGCAGGCGGAGTGCCAGTGCCGGCGGCCGGCCACGCCGTCGCCCAAAAGGTCGTCGGACCGCCAGGCGACCACGTGGCCCGTGCCCGGCGCGATCAGCTGGTCGCAGCCGGGGCACCGGTACTCACGGTCGGAGCCGCGTACGCGTTGCACCACCCAGTCCCCGTCGGCGGCGCTGACCGACGAGCGTCCGCCCGTGGCACGGTCGAGGTCGAGCGGCACGTGCGGGGCGGCGTACGGCCGCTTGCCCGACCTCCTGCTGCTCGGCATGACGCCATCCTCCCCCGCTGCTCGTCGTGCACCGGACCGGCGTCGCCCGGCGACCGCGATCCTCCCCGCGGGCTCGTCGTACGCCCGACGAGCGCTCCGCCGACGGGCCCGCCGCCGGACCCGGCTACGCGACGACCGGCGGAAGCACCGTGTGGGTGCGAACCACCTCGCGGTACCAGAGCGCGGAATCCTTGAGGGTCCGCGTGCCCGTCGGGTAGTCGATGTGGACGATGCCGAACCGGCGGTCGTACCCCCAGGCCCACTCGAAGTTGTCCATGAGCGACCAGAGGAAGTAGCCGCGCACGTCGGCGCCGGCGTCCATCGCCGCGCCGACGGCGTCGATGTGGTCGTGGACGTAGTCGAGACGGTCCTGGTCGTGGACGCGGCCGTCCACCACGTCGTCGTAGAACGCGGCGCCGTTCTCCGTCACCGCCAGCGGCAGGTCCGGGTAGCGCTCGTGGAGCTCGACGAGCAGGCGCGTCAGGCCGGCCGGGTTGATCGACCAGTCCATCGCCGTGCGCGGGCCGGGCAGCGGCACGAACTCGACGTGGTCGCAGCCCACCCACGGGGAGTGGCGTGACGTCTTGTGGCCGTCCGGGCCGGGCTCGCCGTCGCCGACCGCCGGCTGACCGTGCCTGACCACCTGGTCGGCGTAGTAGTTGAGGCCCAGCACGTCGAGCGGGACGTGGATCAGCTCGAGGTCGCCGTCCCGGACGAAGGACCAGTCGGTGATGTGGCCCGCGTCGGCGAACACGTCCGCCGGATAGCGACCCTCGATGAGCGGCTGCAGGAACACCTCGTTGGCGATCACGTCGGCCCGCCGGCAGGCCTCGACATCCCCCGGCCGGTCGCTGGCGGGGCTCAGCACGTGCAGGTTGAGCGTGATGGAGACCTTGGCGCCGGGCAGCTCGTCGCGGATCGCCCTCGCGGCCAGCCCGTGCGCCAGGTTGAGGTGGTGCACCGCGGCCAGCGCCGTGGCGTCGTCGGTGACGCCCGGGGCGTGCACGCCCGACGCGTAGCCGAGATAGGCCGAGCACCACGGCTCGTTGAGCGTGGTCCACGTGTCCACGCGGCTGCCGAGCGCACGCGCCACGATGCGCGCGTACTGCGCGAAGTGGTACGCGGTCTCGCGGTTGGCCCAGCCGCCGCGGTCCTCCAACGCCTGCGGCAGGTCCCAGTGGTAGAGCGTCACCACGGGCTTGATGCCGGCCTCGACCAGGCGGTCCACCAGGTCGACGTAGAACGCCAGGCCCTCCGGGTTGGGCTCGCCGGTCCCGGTCGGCTGGATCCGCGGCCACGCCACCGAGAACCGGTACGCCTCCAGGCCGAGGTCCTTCATGATCGCCACGTCCTGCGCGACCCGGTGGTAGTGGTCCGAGGCCACGTCGCCGGTGTCGCCGTTCAGCACCTTGCCGGGGGTGCGGCTGAAGGTGTCCCAGATCGAGGGGCCGCGCCCGCCCTCGTGCGCGCCGCCCTCGATCTGGTACGAGGCGGTCGCCGAGCCGAAGACGAAGTCGGAGGGGAAGCGCCGGCCGGACGGGCGGGACGTGGGCATCGGTCGCCTTTCGCGGGAGGAACGGCCCGCCGATCGGTGCGGGCGCGTGGGAACGCTACCGCGCTCCACGTACCCCGATCGAATCGATCCGATCGGCGGCTCAGGCCGTCGCTCGGGACCCCTCGGCGCTTGGCGTGCCCGGAACCCAGGCCCCGGCCCGCAGCACGCGCAGCGGCCGCAGCTCCCCGTCCGTGACCAGCAGATCAGCCCGCCGGCCGGCCACGAGCGCCCCGAGGTCGTCGCGCCCGAGCACCCCGGCCGGTGTCAGGGTGGCGGCCCGCACGGCGTCGGCGAGCGGGACCCCCGCGGCGACGGTGCTGCGGACCACGTCCAGCAGGTGTGCCACCCCGCCCGCGATGGCGCCGGCGGCCCCGTCCTGCCCGACGATGCGCGCCACACCACCGGCCACCCGCACGTCCATCGGCCCCAGCCGGTAGTCGCCGTCCGGCATGCCCGCGGCCGCCATCGCGTCCGTCACCAGGACGATCGCGTCCGGCCCGAGAAGGTCGAACACCGCCCGGACGGTCGCCGGCGCCAGGTGGGTGCCGTCGGCCACCAGCTCGACGACGACCTCCCCGCGCGCGGCCGCGGCCAGGCACGCGGCGACCGGCCCGGGGTCGCGGTGGTGCAGGGGGCGCATCCCGTTGAACAGATGGGTCGCCGTCGGGCGCGCCGAGCGCGCGATCGGGTCCACGGCGAGCATCTCGTACGCGCGCGCGATCGCCGCCTCGGCCTGCTCCGCGCTCCCGTCGGTGTGCCCGATCGACGGCACCGTGCCGGCCAGCACCAGCGCCGCCAGCACGTCGTCGGGCGGGTCGAGCACGCCCTCGACCTCCGGCGCAACCGTCATGGTCACCAGGTGGCCACGTGCCGCGTCGGCCAGGCGGGCCACCAGCAGCGTGTCGCCGACGATCAGGTGGTCCGGGCTCTGCGCCCCGCGACGCTCGTGGGAGAGGAACGGCCCCTCGGCATGGATGCCGACCAGCACGCCCGCCTCGACCGCGTCCGCGAGCAGTGCGGCCCGCCGCTCCAGCACGTCGGCCGGCGCGGTGACGAGGGAGGCGACCAGGCTCGTCGTGCCGTGGCGCAGGTGCTCGGCCGCTGCCGTCGCGACCTCCTCGGCCGTGGTGGCGTCCGGGAAGCTGGCGCCTCCGCCGCCGTGGCAGTGCACGTCCACCAGGCCGGGCAGCACCAGGTCGTCGGTGGGCTGTGGCCGCAGGTCGCGCCACCCTCCGGGGGCGTCGACGGCCGGTCCCACCCAGGTGATCAGCGGCCCGTCCACGGCGACCGCCCCGTCCTCGAGGATCCCGTCCGGCGTGATCACCCGCCCCCGCACGACGAACGGCTCGCTGGCGACCGGCTGCTCCACGCTCACGCACCCATCCTCTCAGCCCTCGAGGAGGGCGCCGTCCCCGCGGCCGTCCGGTCCCGGCTCCCGCCGGTGGTCGACCGGTCGTGGGCCCACGAGCGCGCCGGCGGCTGCCCCGGCGGTCAGTGGGACGACGTACAGCAGGAGCGCCAGGGGCCACTCGGTACGGACGAAGTCCCACGGCGCCATGTGCGTGAACAGCAGCTGCTCGGCCAGGCCGAGGACGGCGCCCACGAGCGTGCCCGTCACCACGCGGGGGGTCCGCCCCGGACCGGCGCGGCGCAGCGCCGCGAGCGCCGGAGCCGCCAGCGGGACGGCGAGGACGGCGGCTCCGACGCCCATGAAGACCAGGTAGAACGCCGCCGCCTCGAGGCTGACCGGGCGCACTGCGCTCGCCACGGCGACCGCCCCGAGCGCGAGCAGCAGCCCGACGAGCGCGCCCCAGGCGATCGCCACGAGGGTGCGGCGGAGCGTCAGGGAGTGCTCGGCCAGCTCGGCCACGAGGTCCACCACGTCCCCATCCTCCCCCGCCGATCCACCCGTTCCTTCGTCGAGCGCTGCCGCGACTCGCCGAGCGCCACCGAAGGTGTGCGCGAGCTGGGCGTGGCGCCGGCGCGCTCGGCGAGGGATGGGCACGTGCGGGCGCGCTCGGCGAGGGATGGGGAGGTGCGGGCGCCCGCGGTGTGGGCGTGGCGCGCGGCGAGGGGGTGGGTCAGAAGAGTCGGGTGGAGGCGTCGTCGACGCCGCGCATGCCGTCGTAGTCGAGCAGCAGCACCTCGATGCCGCGGTCCCCGGCCAGCGTGCGCGCCTGCGGAGCGACCGTCTGCGCCGCGAGCACCCCCCGCACCGGTGCCAGCAGCGGGTCGCGGTTGAGCAGCTCCAGGTAGCGGGTCAGCTGCTCCACGGCATCGATGGTCGCGCGCCGCTTGATCTCCACCGCGACGTGCCGCGCGCCGGTCTCCACGCGCGGCCCGCGCGCCATGATGTCCACCGGCCCGATCGCCGTCGGGAACTCGCGCCGCACCAGCGTGTGCCCCGGCCCGAGGAGCTCGATCTGCTCGGCCAGCAGCTCCTGCAGGTGCGCCTCGACGCCGTCCTTGACGAGCCCGGGGTCCACACCGAGCTCGTGGTCCGAGTCGTGCACCACCTCGTACAGCTCGATGACGAGCCGGTCGTCGGACTTGGTCTGCTGGACGGTCCACACCTGCGTCACACCGGCCGCCGCGGCCTCGTCGGACGGCGCGCTCACCGTCAGCGTGCACGGCGGGCTCATCCAGTTCAGCGGCTTGTACGAGCCCCCGTCGGCGTGGAGCAGCACCGAGCCGTCGGCCTTGACGACGAGCAGTCGGCGCGCCAGCGGCAGCCGCGCGTCCAGCCGGCCCGAGTAGGCGGCGGTACAGGAGGCGACGACGAGCCGCACTAGATCACCGAACCGATGCTGCGCGGCGTCGCCTCGATCCACGACGTGAACCCGGCGTAGGCGTCGGCCGACATCTGCAGGTACACCTCCCGCGCCCCGTACGGTCCCACCACGCGACAAAGGGCCAGCACCGCGGGAGCGCGGCCCGCCGGCGCGGGCAGCGTGCGCCGTTCCAGCACGACGAGCCCCGTGCGCTCCCACACCCCGGCGGCGCGCGGCGCCAGGGAGTTGCGTCGCCACCAGTACAAGCGCTGGCGACCGTACTGGGCGATGCCGCGGCGCCACGGGCCGGCGTCCGTGGGAGCGAGCGAGCACGAGAACGAGCCGATGCGCCCGTTGAGGGTGCGCAGCCGCGAGAGCCACAGTGCGGCGGAGGCGACCGACGCCGCGAGGGCGACGGCGAGGGCGATCATCAGCCCCAGCGTCGCCCCGTGCACCTGTCGGGGCTCCTAGCGCGTCTCGGCCGCGGCTCGGGCGGCCTCGACGACGATGGTCACCTGGTCCGAGTCCACCGACAGGAAGCCGCCCTCCACCGCCCAGCGCCGCACCGCACCGCCGGGGCCCTCGATCACGCGGACCTCACCGGAGCGCAACAGCGCCAGCACCGGGGTGTGCCCGGGCAGGATGCCGATCTCGCCGTCGGCGGCCGGCGCGGACACCTGGCGGGCAGGACCCGACCAGACCCTGCCGTCCATGTCGACGAGGTCGACCTCGAGCTGCGCCATGTCAGACCCCGTACTCCTTCTGGATGCGCGCCCAGTTGCGCTCCAGGTCCTCCAGGCCGCCGATGTTGAAGAACGCCTGCTCCGCGATGTGGTCGAACTCGCCCTCGGCGATCTTCTTGAACGCCTCGACGGTCTCGGCCACCGGGACGGTGGACCCGTCGACACCGGTGAACTTGGTGGCCATGTAGGTGTTCTGCGAGAGGAACTGCTGGATGCGCCGGGCCCGCGCGACGACGGTCTTGTCCTCCTCGGACAGCTCGTCGACGCCGAGGATCGCGATGATGTCCTGCAGCTCCTTGTTGCGCTGCAGGATCGCCTTCACCTGGGTCGCCACGTTGTAGTGCTCCTGGCCGACATACCGCGGGTCGAGGATCCGACTGGTCGAGGCCAGCGGGTCCACCGCGGGGTACAGGCCGCGGGAGGCGATCTCGCGGGACAGCTCCGTGGTGGCGTCCAGGTGGGCGAACGTCGTCGCCGGCGCCGGGTCGGTGTAGTCGTCGGCCGGCACGTAGATCGCCTGCAGCGAGGTGATCGAGTGGCCGCGCGTCGAGGTGATGCGCTCCTGGAGCTGGCCCATCTCGTCGGCGAGGTTGGGCTGGTAGCCCACCGCGGACGGCATGCGGCCGAGCAGCGTCGACACCTCGGAGCCGGCCTGCGTGAACCGGAAGATGTTGTCGATGAACAGCAGCACGTCCTGGTGCTGCACGTCGCGGAAGTACTCCGCCATCGTCAGGGCGGACAGGGCGACGCGCAGGCGGGTCCCGGGCGGCTCGTCCATCTGGCCGAAGACGAGGGCCGTCTTGTCGAAGACACCCGCCTCCTCCATCTCGACGATGAGGTCGTTTCCCTCGCGGGTGCGCTCGCCCACGCCGGCGAACACCGATACGCCTCCGTGCTCCTGCGCGACGCGCTGGATCATCTCCTGGATCAGCACGGTCTTCCCGACGCCGGCACCGCCGAACAGGCCGATCTTGCCGCCCTCGACGTACGGGGTCAGCAGGTCGATCACCTTGATGCCCGTCTCGAACATCGTCGTCTTCGACTCGAGCTGGTCGAAGGCCGGGGGCTTGCGGTGGATCGGCCAGCGCTCGGTGATCTCCAACGTCTCGCCGGGCTGGAGGTTCAGCACGTCACCCGTGACGTTGAACACGTGGCCCTTGGTGACGTCGCCCACCGGGACGGAGATCGCGGAGCCGGTGTCCGTCACCACGGCGCCGCGCACCAGACCGTCGGTGGGCTTGAGGGCGATCGCGCGGACGAGCGAGTCGCCCAGGTGCTGCGCGACCTCCAGGGTCAGGCTGTGGGTGGCCTCGCCCTCACCCTGCCCGTCCAGGGTGATCTGGACCGTCAGCGCGTTGTAGATCTCCGGGATCTGGTCCGGTGGGAACTCGATGTCCACGACCGGACCGATCACTCGCGCGACGCGACCGGTCGCGGTGGTCGGCTCAGCAGGTGCCGTGCTCATGATGTGGTCCTCGCTTCGGTGGGTCAGGAGGCCGCCCCGAGCGCGTCCGCGCCCGAGACGATCTCGCTGATCTCCTGGGTGATCTCGGCCTGGCGGGCCTGGTTGGCCAGCCGGGTGTACGTGCGGATGAGGTCCTCGGCGTTCTCCGTCGCGGTGTGCATCGCGCGCTGGCGGGCGGCGAGCTCGGAGGCGGCGGCCTGGAGCAGGATCGCGTAGATCCGGGCCCGGACGTACCGCGGCAGCAGCGCGTCGAGCACCGCGTCGGGCCCGGGCTCGAACTCGTAGAGCGGCAGCACGTCGTCCTCGCCGGGCTCGACGACGCCCTCCACCACCTCGAGCGGCAGCAGCCGGATGACGCGCGGGCGCTGCGTCACCATGTTGACGAACTGCGTGGAGACGACGTGCAGCTCGTCGACGCCCCCCTCGGACAGCGGCGCACGGTAGGCGCGCAGCAGCTCGCCGGCGATCTCCTCGGCCAGCTCGGTGGTCGGGGAGTCCGAGTGTCCGGTCCAGGCGACCTCCGGCGGGCGCTGCCGGAACGTGTAGAAGGACTCGGCGCGCCGGCCGGAGACGAACAGCGCCACCTGCTTGCCCTCGCCGCGCAGCCGCGCCACCAGCTTCTCCGTCTCGCGGATGACGGTCGCCGAGTAGGCGCCGGCCATGCCGCGGTCCGAGGCCACCACCAGCACCGCGGCGCGCCCGGTCTCCGTGCGCTCGACGAGGAAGGGGTGCGACACGTCGGAGTGCGTGGCCAGGGCCGACACCGCGCGGGTGATGGCGCGCGAGTACGGCGTCGCCATCGCCATCCGGTCCCGGGCCTTGCCGATGCGCGAGGCCGCGATCAGCTCCTGGGCGCGGAACATCTTCTTCAGCGCCTGGGTGGACCGGATGCGCTGGCGGTAGACGCGCTGGGTACCTGCCACGGCTACGCCCTCTTCTGCCGGACGATCTGCTCCTGGTCCACGTCGACGGGCTCGTCGATCCCCTCGGGGGCACCCACCAGAGGCGTCTCGTCGAACGTCAGGAAGCCGGCGCGGAAGTCCTCGACCGCCGCCTCGAGCGCCGCCTCGGTCGCCTCCTCCAGCTTGCCGGTCGAGGCGATCGTGGTCAGCACGTCGGTGTTGCGGCGCAGGTGGTCGAGCAAGTCGCGCTCGAAGCGGCGCACGTCCTCCAGCGGGACGTCGTCGAGCTTGCCCCGGGTGCCCGCCCAGATCGACGCGACCTGGTCTTCGACCGGGTACGGCGAGTACTGGCCCTGCTTGAGCAGCTCCATCAGCCGGGCGCCGCGGTTGAGCTGGGCACGGCTCGCGGCGTCGAGGTCGGACGCGAACATCGCGAACGCCTCGAGCGAGCGGTACTGCGCCAGGTCGATCTTCAGCGTGCCGGACACCTGCTTCATCGCGCGCACCTGCGCGGCGCCGCCGACGCGGGACACCGAGATGCCGACGTCGACCGCCGGCCGCTGGTCGGCGTTGAACAGGTCGGACTGCAAGAAGATCTGCCCGTCCGTGATCGAGATGACGTTGGTGGGGATGTACGCGGAGACGTCGTTGGCCTTGGTCTCGATGATCGGCAGGCCGGTCATCGAGCCGGCGCCCAGGTCGTCGGACAGCTTGGCGCAGCGCTCCAGGAGGCGGCTGTGCAGGTAGAACACGTCGCCCGGGTACGCCTCGCGCCCCGGGGGCCGCCGCAGCAGCAGGGAGACTGCGCGGTAGGCCTCGGCCTGCTTGGACAGGTCGTCGAACACGATGAGCACGTGCTTGCCCTGGTACATCCAGTGCTGGCCGATGGCCGATCCCGTGTACGGAGCGAGGTACTTGAAGCCCGCGGGGTCGCTCGCCGGGGCGGCGACGATGGTCGTGTACTCCAGGGCGCCGGCGTCCTCGAGCGCGCCGCGCACCGCGGCGATCGTCGAGCCCTTCTGGCCGATCGCCACGTAGACGCACCGCACCTGCAGGTTGGGGTCGCCCGACTCCCAGTTGGCCTTCTGGTTGATGATCGTGTCGATCGCGATCGCCGTCTTGCCGGTCTGGCGGTCGCCGATGATCAGCTGCCGCTGGCCCCGGCCGATGGGGATCATCGAGTCGATCGCCTTGAGGCCGGTCTGGAGCGGCTCGTGCACGCTCTTGCGGTGCATCACGCCGGGCGCCTGCAGCTCCAGGGCGCGGCGGCCCTCCGTCGGGACCTCACCCAGCCCGTCGATGGGACGGCCCAGCGGGTCGACGACCCGGCCCAGGTAGCCGTCGCCGATCGGCACGGACAGCACCTCGCCGGTGCGCTTGACCGGCTGCCCCTCCTCGATGCCGGCGAACTCGCCGAGCACCACGACGCCGATCTCCCGCACGTCGAGGTTGAGCGCGAGGCCCAGCGTGCCGTCGGCGAACTCGAGCAGCTCGTTGGCCATCGCGCCGGGCAGGCCCTCGACCTGCGCGATGCCATCGCCCGCCAGCGTGACGCGGCCGATCTCCTCGGCCGCCGCGGCGGGCGGCTCGTACGACTGGACGAAGCGGTCCAGCGCGGCCCGGATGTCTTCCGGCCGGATCGTCAGCTCAGCCATGGTCCTCGTTCTCCTCACAGGTCGCGCGCGGTGCGCGCGTGGTGCACGTCATGTCAGCTCGCCAGCTGCCGACGGGCGTCGGCGAGCCTTGCCAGCACGGTCGCGTCGATCACGTCGGGACCGGACTGCACGCGCAGCCCGCCGACCACGGTCGGGTCCACGACCACGTTGAGCTGCGCCCGCCGGCCGAGCGCCCGCTCCAGGAGCGCTGCCAGCCGCTCGCGCTGCGGGCCGTCGAGGGGCGCCGCCACCGTCACGGTGGCCACGCGACGGCCCCGCCGCTCGGCGATGAGGTCCATCGTGTCGCCCATCTGCGCGACGAACCGGCGGCCCCGGGGCGCCGCGGCCGCGCGGCGTGCGAGCAGACGGGTCGGAGCGCTGAACGCGGACCCGAGCACGTCGTCGATCAGCGCGGCGCGCGCGGCGGGCTGGACCGACGCGTCGTGGAGCGTGCGGCGCAGCTCACGCTGCCCCGCGAGCGCACGCGTGATCTCGAACAGCTCCTCCTCCACGCGGTCGAGCTGGCCCGCGGACTCGGCGGCCGCCAGGGCGGCGACCTGCGCGAGCCGCGACGCGGCAGGGGCGAGGTCGTTCTCGTCGGACCAGCGCGCGGCGGCCAGGTCCTGGACCACGGCGACCGTGCGGGCGTCCGCCCGTTGGAGCAGCCGGGCGGCCACCGCCGCCTTGGCGGGCGCCTTCGTCGACGGGTCGGTCAGCACGCGACGGAGCGAGCCGGAGGCGTCGAGGGCGTCGACGAGCGCGAACAGCTCGTCGGCCAACGACAGCGCATCGGCACCGGCCGCAGCGACGACCGGCTCCCACCGGTCCTCGACCGCGGCGAGCGACGCCCGACTCGTCCCCCGCATCAGGAGGCCGTGCCCTTCGCCGCGGAGGCCGCCACCGTGCCGGCCTCCAGCTCGTCGAGGAACCGGTCCACCACGCGCGAGCGCCGGGCCTCGTCGGCCAGCGACTCGCCGACGATCTTCGACGCGAGCACGGTGGCGAGCGTGCCCACCTCGGACCGCAGCGCGACCGCCGCCTGCTGACGCTCGGCGTCGATCTGCCGGCGGGCCGTGTCGGAGATGCGCGCGGCCTCGTCCCGCGCCTTGCGCCGCAGCTCGGCGACGATCTGACCCCCCTCGGCGCGCGCGTCCTCGCGGATCTTCGCGGCCTCGGTGCGCGCCTCGGCGAGGTGCTGCTGGTACTCGGCCAGGGCTGCAGCGGCCTCCGCCTGCGCCACCTCCGCCTTCGCCAGCCCGCCCTCGATCTTGGCCGCCCGCTCGTCGAAGATCTTCTGGAAGGTCGGCAGCACGTACCGCCAGAACGGCACGGCGATGATCAGGACGACGATCAGCGAGCCGACGACGTCCGCGGCCGCCGGCACGAGCAGCCGGATGCCGTCGATCTCCTCGCCGCCCTCGGCGGCCGCCAGCACGGCCGCGGTCAGCGCGGCCGCGCTCACTTGAACAGGAACCCGGTGATCAGGCCGAGCAGGCCGAGCACCTCGACGAACCCGATGCCGATGAACATCGTGGTGCGCAGCTGGCCGGCGACCTCGGGCTGGCGCGCCATGCCCTCGACGGTCTTGCCGATGAGGATGCCCAGGCCGATGCCGGGGCCGAGCACCGCGAGGCCGTAGCCGATGGTGGCGACGTTCCCGGAGACGGCGTCGGCTGCGGCGAGGATGAGGCTGGAGTCTGCCACGGTGGCGTTTCCTTCCTGTGTGCCCGGCCGGTCGGCCGGACGGTGGGGTCAGTGCTCGTCGGCGATCGACAGGCTGAGATAGACGGCGGTCAGGACGGTGAAGATGTAGGCCTGCAGGGCGGCGACGAAGATCTCGAAGAGCGTCATGATCAGGCCGCTGATGCCCGTGAGGAGACTGAACGCCTTCATGGCGGGTGCGCCCTCGAGGAGGAAGTACTCCGTGGCCGTGAAGCAGAGCACCAGCATCAGGTGCCCGGCGATCATGTTCGCCATGAGTCGCAGGGCGAGCGTGGCCGGCCGGAGCACGAAGACCTGCAGGAACTCGACCGGGGTCAGCAGCACGTAGAGGAACGGCGGCACGCCGGCGGGGAACAGGCTCGCCTTGAGGAAGCCGCCGACGCCGTGCTTGCGCACCCCCGCGGCGAGGTACATGACGTACACCCACAGCGCCAGAACCAGCGGCAGCCCGATGCGCGAGGTCCCGGCGATGTTCAGCCCCGGGATGACGCCCGTGATGTTGAACGCCAGGATCGAGACGAACAGCGTGGTGAGCAGCGGCACGTGGCGGCGGGCGTTCTCCTTGCCGAGGACGTCCTCGGCGATGCCGGTGCGGACGAAGTCGAGCACCCACTCGATCGCGGCCTGGAAGCGGCCGGGAACCAGCGTGGCGCGGCGGGCGGCCGCGACGAACACCCACACGACGGCGACGGCCGCGACGATCCGCACCAGCTCGATGCGGTTGAACTCGAACCACGTGCCGTCGAAGAGGACGGGCGGGGGGAAGAAGTCCGCGATCGTCGGCGCGTGGAAGCCGCCTTCGTCGCCCGCGGCGAGCGGAAGCACCGTCACGAGGCTGGTCAGGGCGTACTCCTGTGATCGTGGGGTCGAGCGTGGCGTCTTCCGGAGCCGGGCACACGCCATCGGCATCCCGGCCCTCATGGATGCATGGAAGCCTAACCCATGCCGCGGCGACCTCGGCCCACCACCTAGGTCCTCGGCGAGCGTCCGGGTCCGTCCGGTTCGCCGGGTTCGACGTAGGGCACGCGTCCCGTCGTCACCGCGCGGTAGTCCAGCAGCGCAGAGCCGAGCACCCCGAGGGCCAGCACGGCGCCCAGCACCGGCTTGGAGTAGAAGTCCAGCGGCCGCAGCAGGGCCAGCGCGACGACGACGACGAGCACCTTGGCCAGCCACGTGCCCATGACGACCACTGCCATCCCCGCCGGGCTCGACCGACCGGTGCGCAGCATGGCCACCACGGTGGTGGTGGAGAACAGCACCGCCAGCCCCCAGCCGATCAGCGCCCCCCAGACACCGGGGAGCCGGGCGACGAGCCCGCCGACGGCGACGGCCAGCACCAGCAGCCCGCCGAGGAAGAGCAACGTGTCGCGCAGCGCGCGCCGGAACACGGCGTCCGCGCCGACGGCGACCGGGCCGGGGGTCATCGCGCCTCCTGGCGACCAAGGGAACGCCCGCGCAGCGGCCCGAGCGTCAGGGCCGTGGCGACGGCCACGCCGGCGGCCACGAACGCCAGGACCGCGGCCGTGGACCACCGCACCAGGCCCGCGGCGCCGAAGGCGAACACCGCGGTCCACAGGTACATGATGCCGACTGCCCGGCGCTGCGAGTGGCCCAGCGCAAGGAGGCGATGGTGCAGGTGGCGGCTGTCCGGGTGGAACGGCGACTTGCCCGCCCCCACGCGCCGGACCACCGCCAGCACCATGTCCAGCAGCGGGAGCACCAGCACGGCGAGCGGCAGCACCATCGGCAGGAAGGCGGGGAACTGCTCGCGCGCGGTCACCGCCGCGGGGTCGATCTGCCCGGTGAGGACGATCCCGGCCGCGGAGATGACGAAGCCGAGCAGCATCGCGCCGGAGTCGCCCATGAAGATGCGCGCAGGGAACAGGTTGTGCGGCAGGAAGCCGAGGCACACGCCGACGAGCACGGCGAGCACCATGGAGCCCAGGCTGGCGTACGACTCGCTGGTGCTGGTGGTCAGCAGGTAGGAGTACCCGAGGAACGCGACGCCGCCGATGGCGAGCATCCCGGCGGCGAGCCCGTCGAGGCCGTCGACGAAGTTCACCGCGTTCATCGCGACCACGACGGACACCACGGTGACGAAGATCGACACGCGGCTGGACCAGGCGGTGACGCCGAAGAGCGGCATCTGGAACAGCAGCACGCCCTGCCAGGCGAGGAACCCGGCGGCGAGGATCTGGCCCATCAGCTTGGTGAGCCAGTCGAGGTCCCAGATGTCGTCCGCCACGCCGAGCAGGCACACCAGCGCCGCGCCGCCGACGATCCCGATGATCGGGCGCGGGTTGTCGAACACCGACTCGAGGAACGGCAGCCGGCTCGCCATCGACATCGCCACCACCAGGCCGCCGAGCATCGCCATCCCGCCGAGACGTGGCGTCGGCTGGGTGTGCACGTCCCGCTCGCGCACGGCCGTGATCGCCCCCCAGCGGATCGCCAGGCGGCGCACCACCGGGGTGAGCAGGTAGGTGGCGGCGGCCGCGAGCACGAGCAGCAGGAGGTAGACCCTCACGAAGCGCCGCCGTCCGCCGGCTCGTCGGGC
>Ga0255338_1003427_pt1 | contig 19123 bp, 18 predicted proteins | sample MeOH1_35cm_T4_19_FD_203715 | JGI IMG/M metagenome (GOLD analysis project Ga0255338, IMG submission 203715) | Sandy soil microbial communities from University of British Columbia, Vancouver, Canada - MeOH1_35cm_T4_195 | ecosystem: Engineered > Artificial ecosystem > Sand microcosm > Unclassified ...
TCAGTCCAGTTTGTTCAACGATTCTCATGACTCCGACACCCTTGCGATGCATTCGCACCACTTGCTTGCATCGCTCGTAGCACTTCACGCAGCTGCTTCCGCGCATCTCCTTTTTCCATGTTACATGGGCATCTATCAGCAGTAAAAGTTCACGAATAAATCGTGCCGGGTCTATGGTCAGAAAAAAAAGGGAAATATGAAATGAACAATAATAAGCCTATACATGTCCTATTCACTTAATACATCTGTGATACTCGTTTTGACAGATAAAGTCCGACTATTGGTATGATATAAGGCACATGAAATCAGATACAAAACACATGAATAGCGGCATTGGCTGGCAATTTGATAACAGCTATGCTTGTTTACCAGAATACTTCTACGCGCAGCTTAACCCTGTGCCAGTGCGTGCACCACGGATTGTAATGTTGAATTATGCGCTAGCAGAATCGCTGGGGTTGGATATCCGGATGCTACCCGAAGAGGAAATCGCTTTGCTATTTGCCGGAAATATATTGCCCAATGCAGCGCAACCCATTGCGCAAGCCTATGCCGGCCATCAGTTTGGCCACTTCACGATGCTCGGTGATGGACGAGCAATATTACTTGGCGAACATCTCACATTAACAGGCAACAGGTTTGACATTCAGCTAAAAGGGTCTGGCCAGACGCCATTTTCGCGACGCGGTGATGGCCGTGCAGCGCTTGCGCCCATGCTACGTGAATACATTATCAGTGAAGCGATGCATGCGCTGAACATACCCACCACACGTAGTCTGGCTGTAGTCGCTACAGGTGAATCCGTAATGCGTGAGTCCGTGCTGCCCGGCGCAATTCTTACCCGAGTGGCGGCAAGTCACATTCGCGTAGGTACGTTTGAATATATCGCAGGGAAAGGAGATGTGCCAGGAATTAGAACCCTGGCTGATTATGCTATTCAGCGCCACTACCCGGATCTTAGTGAAGCTGAGAATCCTTATCTATCACTTTTAAACAAGGTGATTGAGCGCCAATCATCACTTGTCGCGAAGTGGCTGCCGGTTGGTTTTATTCACGGAGTGATGAATACGGATAATATGACCATCAGTGGCGAGACGATTGATTATGGCCCCTGTGCATTTATGGATACGTACAATCCGCATACGGTTTTCAGCTCAATCGACCATCAGGGCCGCTACAGCTATAGCAACCAACCCCATGCGGCGCAGTGGAACCTTGCGCGCTTTGCCGAAACATTGCTTCCGCTAATTCACCCGGTGCAGGAAAAAGCAGTATCGTTAGCGGAAGAAACGATCCATTCTTTCTCCAATATATTTCAAAACCACTGGCTGATGGGAATGCGTAAAAAGCTGGGGCTATTCACTGAAGAAGCTGAGGATACTCAACTTATTGAAACCCTACTCACATGGATGCAAAAGCATCATGCTGATTACACCAATAGCTTTCGTGCACTTGTTTCGGAAGCCTTGCCCAAAGATGCTATGTTTCGTGATGTTGAATTTGTTGAATGGCATGCACGCTGGCAAGCAAGACTGTCGCGCCAGTCCGAATCCAAGGAAATGTCATTCCGCTTAATGCAAGCGAATAACCCCGCAATCATACCGCGTAACCATCGAGTTGAAGAAGCGCTGGCAGCAGCCTCTGAGCATGGCGATTACTCGTTGATGCACCAATTGCTCGCGGCAGTAACAAACCCATACGCCGACGTGCCAGAATATAGCCAGTACTGTACTCCACCAGAACCCTCAGAATACGTATATCAAACCTTCTGCGGAACGTAATCTTCTGTTATGTGACTATATAAAAGCGGAGAATGTACCGCTGAAGTGTGCATATTTTCGTGGTTATCACGGAATAAAATTGTACCAATCCAATACCTATAGACTGATGCGATTAGCATCAAGTGAAAGGCGAAAGAATGTATAGTCGTCTAAAAATGTGTCGTCGGATGCGTTGGCAATTTTCTGTGCCATAAGCTGCGGTGAGGTTATCGGCATAAATGACTTGTGGCAAATTTGTGTCATTTTTGTGCCACAACCGAGGCTTTTGGAGACCAACCGAGACTAATGGGGGATTTGTGATATTTGAACTAACATACTGTTTTATATTGGTATTAGTTGGTATTGAGTGGTCTGGATTAGACCACTTATTGGGACGGAGACTACCGAACAGTATTATAAGTAACTGTTAATAATATATTATGTGTGTAATATAAAACAAAGTTACCCCTTTAATAAAATTTATGATTTAAGTTCTTTTCATCTATTAGTTACGATTCAATCAAACCAGAGCCCGCAGTCACTCTACCTGCAAGAAAAGTGATGATATCACTGAAGCACAGTCAGCTAATTAGCTTCTGAGTACTGGCAGTTGTTCGTCTTTTGGCACAAACTTTAATGCAATACCGTTGTTGCACCAGCGTTCTCCACGAGGAGGTGGGCCATCACTAAATACATGACCTTGATGACCTCCACAACGCACGCAGTGGTATTCCGTGCGTGGCACGATCATCTTGAAATCAAGCTTTGTCGCTATGTGCCCAGCAATCGGCTGAGTAAAACTGGGCCAACCCGTCCAGCTTTCATATTTATTTGCGCTTTCAAACAACGGCAGGTAACAGGCAGCGCAAATAAAGGTACCTTCACGATTCTCATAAACCAGATTACTGGATTCCGGGCGTTCAGTTGCTTCTTCAAACAGTATTTGATAAGCCCTGGGTGAGATTAATTCGCGCCATGCTTTATGGGGTTTGTTTAGGGGTATAATCGGATTGGGTGCGTCTCCAATTATATTTTCTCGGATGCATGCAGGAATTAGCGGAAACATGGCTACCATGGCGAGCGTTTGTAACAAAGTACGTCGTTTCATGAAATTTTCTCCAGAGCAAGAGTATTCGTGAACTGTCGATCAAGTCTGAACTACTACAGTTAATGGCATAATCATTGATGATTTACGGGCACCATTAACACAAAACCTTGCTCTATTGAATCAATAAACTATTATCGGTTTATCAGCAATCTCATTTCTTGAACTCTTTAGATCGAGTGGAAAATGTTTACGCAAATGTTTGCTGACAGCGTTGATTCCTTCTATTACCCCTGCTTCAAATTGCTGCTGTCGGAATGCTGTTTCCATAGTATAACAAATACTTTCCCATTCATTACTGGAAACTCTGGAATGAATTCCGCGATCAGCAATTATTTCTACATCACGATCGGCAAGCAACAGATAAATTAATACACCATTGTTATATTCAGTATCCCATATACGCAGCTGAGAAAATACTTCTATTGCTCGTTCGCGGGCATTCTGATCTCTAAGAAGAGGAATAGTATTTAGTGAAGCTTCCACAGCAAAGCAAATTTCACCACCGTGGCTTATTTCAGATTGTTTAATTGCCTGTTCAATAGCTTCTAGGGAAGCGGCGGAAAATGTTCGTTGTACCGAAAGTTGTCCTGTTAAAAGATGACGTATAATGCGAGAAAAATTCATTTACCATCTCCCCGACGCGCCACCACCACCAAAACCTCCTCCACCGCCTCCATATCCACCCCCAAAGCCACCGCCTCTTCCAATGCTTCCACCCCGATAGTTACTATTCGACCAGCTATCACGCCCATTTCTGTAGATTCCTCTTCCTGTGTTCTGAAAGAGACTCAAAATGAATACAAAAATAGCGATGAGTAAAGCAGTAACTACAGAGGAAAATAATAACCAACCAATAAGCCCTACACCGATACTAGTTACGATGGATCCAATAAATCGTCCAAGAAACGCCTGTAACATTCTTCCCATCATAAAGAGTCCAACCAAGATGGGGAAAAAGTTTTCAAGCATAAAATTCACGTTGCTGGAATCACTGCTGCTATATTTAGCCTGTGGTGATGGAAGTGACTCTCCTTCAATCAAACTTTGTATTGCTTCGATACCGGCATCAATACCATCCACAAAATTCCCTGATTTGAATTTAGGCAGAATAATTTCCTCAATAATTCGTTTTGCCACAGCATCGGGTAAAACACCCTCCAGACCATAACCAACTTCTATACGCAATGCTCTATCATTTTTTGCGATGAGTAACAATACTCCGTCATCGATACCTTTACGCCCCAATTTCCAAGATTCTGCAACACGCATTGAATATTGTTCTATCGTTTCGGGTTGAGTGGTAGGTACAATCAGTACGGCAAGTTGATTGCCTTTTTTCTTTTCAAATGCAGTTAAATTTTGTTTTAAGCTTGTAATCTCATGGGTAGAGAGTGTTGAGGTCAGATCAGTCACGTGGGATTTAAGTAATGGAATTGCTACATCTGCTTTGGAACATACAGCAGTAAGCAGTAGAAGAACTACTATTAATACTTTTACTGAAGTCTGCATCAATCTGACGGATCTCATAGTATTCAAAACGTTAAAGTAAGGTGTTAAAACATAGCACTAGGCGTGTCACCTTTATTTTCCTACTGATTCTTGAAGGTTAAAATCAACCTTCGGTGCAGTAGATATCTCTTGTTCATTCTCCACTGTAAAGCTTGGCTTTGTCTGAAAACCAAATACCATCGCTGTGAGATTGCTGGGGAAAGAACGCACTACGACATTGTATTCTTGTACTGATTTGATATACCGGTTGCGGGCCACGGTAATGCGGTTCTCGGTACCTTCCAGTTGTGCTTGCAAGTCACGAAAATTTGTATCTGACTTAAGTTCTGGATAATTTTCTACAACCACCAACAAACGTGAAAGAGCACTTGATAGTTCTCCCTGTGCGCTTTGGAATTTGGAGAATGCTTCAGAGTCATTGATAAGCTCAGGTGTAGCTTGAATTCCACCAACTTTGGAACGGGCGTTAGTTACACCCAACAGCACATCCTTTTCCTGAGCAGCAAATCCTTTTACGACATTTACCAGATTGGGAACCAAATCAGAGCGACGTTTATATTGGTTCAACACTTCCGCCCAGCTTGCTTTAATCTGTTCATCGGCAGATTGAATCGTATTGTACCCACACCCACTTAAAATCAAGGTGCAAAGAATCATAAATATTGTCAATAACTTATACATAAACATCTCCTTCCAGAATCAATTAATCATTATGTGGAGATTCAAATTGCAATTATGCTGATACTTAAATAGTATTATTGAGATGTCAAATCAACACTAAGAAATTTCAAGGTGTCAGCGTGCAATAATTTCACATTTTATCTATATAAAAGTGCATATTTCTCTTTAATACTTACTTTTCTTGGCAGCATAAACTGCTATTTCATTAATTCATCTTGAACTGCGATAACTTTGTTTTTATATCCTTTAAATTGAAATCCATCTTATGATTCATCAGTTTGTGTTATTTGATTATTAAAGTAAATTTTTTCATCATAAAAAATACTAGACTTTTGCCTACACTAAATTTCTTTTGCTACTAATTGCGATCGTTCGTTCGAGGAGCAACGATTTAGTGAACATACACGATTCCTCTATTGATGCTGCTAATATTAGGCCGGACTGACTACTTTTTATTCATACTCGACCTTATTTACAGAATTTGTGAATAAGTTTTTATCCCTAATTTATAAATCCCTGTCAGCTTAATCGACAAATATTTTGTCGCTGACATTCCCAAAGAATAATCCCATCGATGATGTTAATTGCAGTCTTTGGTTTGGAAGCATTCCCTTGATGACCTCCACAGCGCACGCAGTGGTATTCCGTGCGTGGCACGATCATCTTGAAGTCAAGTTTTGTCGCTATGTGCCCAGCAATCGGCTGGGTAAAACTGGGCCAGCCTGTCCAGCTTTCATATTTATTTGCACTTTCAAACAACGGTAGGTAACAGGCAGCGCAAATAAAGGTGCCTTCACGATTCTCATAAACCAGATTACTGGATTCCGGACGTTCAGTTGCTTCTTCAAACAGTATTTGATAAGCCTTGGGTGAGACTAATTTGCGCCATTCTTTATGGGATTTGTTTAAGGGTGTAATCGGGTTGGGTGCATCTCCAATTATATTTTCTCGGATGCATGCAGGAATCAGCGGAAACATAGCCACCATAGCGAGACTTCGTAACAAAGTACGTCGTTTTATGAAATTTTCTCCAGAGCAAGAGTATTCATAAACTGTCGTATGCAGGGAGTCTATTCAACACAAATGAATATCATGTTATGAAATATTTCTGATCAAATTTGATGTTGTTTACTGGTAAATGTTCAAAGCTGAGGGACAATACCATGCTACAAACACATTTTCGGTGTCGTTATGAAAACATGTGCTTTCTCATAGTAGAAAGGGACAGATACTAGCCATTCGCACGCAGCAGATTGTTCAATCAAGGTAAACCGGCATCCTTCAAAACCTGAATGATAATTAAGGCATATGGGGTCACTTGCTTCAATTAGAATTTATTCAAGAGTACTTTAACATCAATTGCCAACGCGTTATTCTTTGAATGTTTTTTAGGAAATATGTTTTAATCCATCATCGTTTAATAAATACTAGGCCAACAAGCAATCTATATGACCAAGCAATGCTTCGACAAAGCAAAAGAGCTGATCGATGCGGCGAATAGTGAAGACCCAAACCGGGAAACCAGCGCAGGGAAAGATTGGCCGAAAGAACTGCTTTACTCGGGTCGCATGTCTGACATGCTCGAACGCTATGCACCCGATGTCGATGATGTCATAAAATTGGCGGTGAGTGCCCAGCACATCCAACGCTGGAAATCACCACGCAGCGATTATCCGATGAATCGCAAGGGATATCATCAATGGTGTGCCGGATTGAACAAATTTCATGCCGACACCGTTGCCGATTTGCTCGCAATAGCTGGATATGACCATGAATTCATTGCGCGCGTAACCCAAGCCGTTGGCAAAAAATCGCTGAAAACCAATCCGGATACCCAGCTATTGGAAGATGTAGCCGGGCTGGTTTTCCTCGAGCACTACCTGCTTGACTTCGCGGGCAGGCATCCTGAATACGATGACCAGAAATGGATCGATATCATTCGTAAAATCTGGAATAAGATGACCGTTCAGGCTCAGCAATTTATACTTGCCGGACATATCCAATTATCTGACCCAATAGCTACTGCACTGATCAGGAAAGCAGCTTCCGAATGAATCAAGATTCTGTTATGACTGAATTAGCAGGCCATTGAAAAACGTTTTCGAGGAAGCCGAAGCAAGGCAAAAACAGGTGGGAAAGTGCAGTTTATGCTTAATAAATGAGCATTTTGAGCCTGTTTTTAACGCCGCAGCGGCAACGCAGATAGTTTTTCAGCGGGCTGTTAAAGAATTCGCCATAACACATATTATCCATATCGAATAGATTGCCAACAGCAAGTTGTCTAGAGTTCCCCCAAGAACATGTAGGGTAGGGAGAAGGTTGGCGATGTTGGTGTGAAATCGGCAGGTGCTGAATTCATCGTGACTGGCTGAATTGTTCACACAGATTTTCAATGGTGCCGGATTCGCTGCGAGTCCGGAAGAAAGTGCCGCTCAGTGTCCGAGCGTTCCTCTAACACTTGGCAGTTGGTGTAAATTGCGCCGCGCAGTTGCTGTGCCGGCCAAGGCAGGAAAAACTCGGCTTCAATCAAATCCTATTGGAAAAACTCGATGATCTTCTGGCGTAGCCTCGCGACATCGTCAGGACGGCGAGCGCTCATCACGATGCAACCCGGATATTGTGTCTATAACGCCGTTTCGCAGTCGACTTGCGCTGTTGCATCGACCACATGGTCGATCTTGTTGAATACGCGGATACGCGGGACGACATCCGCGCCGATTTCCTCAAGCACCTGCTGGGTGACCTCGAACTGGCGTTCAAACCCGGGGATCTCTGGCGTCAATGACGTGAAGCAGTAATGACGTATCCAACGCTTCGTCAAGCGTTAATTTGAACGAGGCGACAAGCCCATGTGGCAGATTTTTGATGAAGCCGACCGTATCTCTGACAAGCACGCGTGGCACGCTCTCCTGGTGGAGAGCTCGCACTGTGTGGTATCGAGCGTTGCGAAGAGTTTATTCGCGACTAATATTTCACTGCCTGTAAGTGCGTGCATCAAGGTGGATTTTCCGGCGTTCGTATAGCCAACCAGCGCCACGTTGGCGAGCCCCTGCCGCTCTTGCTGTCGCGCGCGCTGTATCTTGCGTTCGGCATCTATCGCGATAATCTCCTGCTGAAGCTCGGCGATACGGTCACGGATCTTGTGACGGTCCAACTCGGTGTGTGATTCGCCAGCGCCTCGGCCCCCGGCGCCACTGCGTTGCTGTCTCACGCAGACAGAGTGCCGTGTTAACCAAGGCGCGCAATTTCCACTTGGGCGCGCGCAGCATGAGAGCGGGCGTTGCGGTAAAAAATTTCGAGAATCACCATCGTGTGGTCCATCACTTCGCAGCCGACCTCATTTTCAAGGTTGCGCGTCTACGATGGTGAAATCTCATGGTCGACCAGGAGGGCGTCTGGCTATCTGGACGAGCGGCTATTTTCTCGAGCTCGGTGGATTCGGCTTCGTTGTCTATGAAGCAGCGTATCTCCTCCCGTTTACCGGCACCAAGGTAAGCTGTAGCGTCGAAGCTGGAGCGTTTTTGCACAAACGTGTTGGCAACTTTATAATCCAGTGTCATTGCAAGTTCGCGCAGTTCGGTCAGCGATGCTTCGAATTCAACATTGCTGACATTTGGCAACTGAACAGCCGCCACGACAGTAAATCTGTGTTTTTCTTTGACTTCTATTGGTATTGGAAAATTGTGTTTCTTGGATGATGGGAATCGAAAAGTGCCTTAAAAGGCTTCTGTTGCCTTCGTAGAAAAAGATATGGATTTGTGTGTAACTAAGATATTGTTTTATAATATCTTAATTGGTTTTTGGTAATCTAGACTAGACCATTTGAGCGGCGGGAATAGAACCTTGGTCTATTGCTGATATATCATCACTTATTGTTTATCTCTTCTATTTTCGTGTCATTTCAAGGCATTTTCATGGGTTTAAAAAGACATATGTTATATGCGCAGTTAAGTCTAAACTTATTTACTAAGGCTCTCAAGAGTACTGCCGTATATAATCATATGTTTATTCGTGATAAAAGCATTAATTTTCTGTTAGCTTACCATTATATGTATTTGTAGCCCCCGTAATGGAATGGACGCCCACTACCCTAAGCGGCATCGAAGTGCCAAAGTAGCAGTGCTGTAATCCACTTAATTAGAGAGGAGCGTCCGACATGAAGATTACAACGATAGGTATTGATTTGGCAAAAGCAGTATTTCAAGTTCACGGTGTGGATGTGCATGGTAAGACCGTGCTGCGCAAGCAACTACGCCGCAGTGAGATGGCGAAATTCTTCGCCAATCTTGAACCTTGCCTGATTGGTATTGAAGCATGCGGTAGTTCACATTATTGGGCGAGAAAACTGAGTGAATTTGGACATACTGTCAGGCTTATGTCGCCCCAGTTTGTCAAACCCTACGTAAAGACAAACAAGCATGATATGGCAGATGCGGAAGCAATCTGTGAAGCTGTGAGCCGACCCAACATGCGTTTTGTGCCAATCAAGAACATAGAGCAACAGGCCATTCTGTCGGCACATCGTGCCAGACAGGGGTTTGTGAAGGCGAGAACTGCACAATCGAACCAGATACGAGGATTGCTTTCAGAGTTTGGAATCGTGATGCCACAAGGGATACATTCGATCATGAAGCGAATGCCGGAAATACTGGAGGATAGTGAGAACAACTTGCCTGGCGTGATGCGGAAGTTACTGGAACGATTGACAGAGAACCTGAAGGAGATAGATCGTCAAGTAGTTGAATTGGAGAGGCAGATCCAGTTGTGGCACCGTGAGAACGAGGCCAGCAGTAAACTGGCGGAGATTCCTGGAATAGGCCCGCTCACGGCCAGTGCAATTGTGGCGACAGTAGGCAGAGCCAAGGAATTTAAGAGTGGTCGTCAGTTAGCTGCATGGATGGGATTGGTGCCCAGACAACATTCCAGTGGGGGCAAACAGAATTTGTTGGGCATCAGCAAGCGCGGTGATACCTATCTCAGAACACTACTAATCCACGGAGCAAGAGCCGTGATTCGATTTGCCGAGAACAAGGCAAAGCCAGAGAGCTGGTTGAGAAAGTTGATGACTCGGCGTAACAAGAATGTAGCAGCGGTTGCACTGGCGAACAAGAATGCTCGGATCGTTTGGGCACTCCTGGCCAACAACCAGACATTCCATCCCGATTACACCCCGGCAACTATCGTTGCCAAAATGTAATCGAGGCGGATGAGTAAAATCTGAGTAACAACGAATTATTAAGGAATTCTACGATTGCACAGGCAATTATGAAATGATGGCGATACTGGTAAGACCGTGAGTAGAAAAACCTGTAAGTAACACAGCACATAAAGTGCGACCCCGTGATCAGGAACTACTCAGCGGATTCCATCAGGGATAGAAGCAACAGCTTCACTAAAAATCCGAATGTATGGCTGCAATCTTTACCTTCGCCCCATCATCAATTAAAAGCTTGGCAAATGTGGGCGTCCATGTATGTTACTTGAACGGAGAAAGATAATATAGGTTCTTGACAAAATACTTGATATTACAAATTTCTATATGTAAATTACAGTAACCTATAAATCTATATGCAAAAGCATTAGCTATAAAATAAATAATATAAGCTATGTCATCAGAAGATAAAACAAAAGTCAGTTCTCCTGCAAAATTAGCAATACCTTCTGCTGAATCCCCGCCAAATTCCGTGATAAGTACCACAGCCATCTCACTGGGAAATACGAAAATTGAGCTAGGAACGATTCTAAATCAAGTTGGTTGCTACATTTACATGAAGGATAGAATGGGGTGTTACACGTATGTAAATGAGAACGTTCAGGATCTTTTCAGTACTTCACTTGATAATATTATCGGTCGGGATGATAGCGACTTTTTTGATTTGGAATTTTCGAATGATTTAAAGCTCACTGACTACCGCGTGATCAAGTTTGGTGAAACGATTAAGCAAGTAGAAAAGGCTATTATCAAATCAACTGGCGAAACGCGAATTTACCAATCAGTCAAGCAACCAATACACGATGATCACAGCCAAATCATTGGCTTGTGCAGGATTTCCATTGACATCACCAAATTCAGGCAAACAGAGGATACGCTGAATCAGCTCATCAAACATCTAACACCAGCCATACACGCTAGTGGTAAGAGCACACTATGTGGCGAAAAAAATCTCGATACTGAATTCCGTGTTTGCTGGCCAGATGGAACTATCCGCAATCTTCGCGTGATAGCTACCGTAACACACGATACTTCCGAGAAAGCCTCACAAGTAGTCGGTACGAATTGGGATATTGCCAGCAACATACAATCTGATGATTTCATGTTGTTAGCTAGCGCGATTTATCAATCGAGCAGCGAAGCTATTATGGTTACGGATGAAAATAACATTATTAGACACGTTAACCCAGCATTTACCCATATGACGGGTTATGAGTTGGCAGATGTAGCTGGCAAGAGTCCCAGAATTTTTAATTCTGGTCGCCATGACAGAGTTTTTTACCAGAAAATGTGGCAATCAGTTAAGAAAAATGATCATTGGCAAGGCGAAATCTGGGATCGACACAAGGACGGTACAATTCATACCAGATGGTTAAATATCAGCGTTATTCGTCATCCCGATGGTCACATCTATTGCCATGTCGCACAGTTCTCAGATATTACTGAGAAAAAACAGAAAGATGATTTAATCCTAACGCAAGCGAGTTACGATCAATTGACCGGTTTACCCAATCGCAATTTATTCAAGGATCGATTGGCTCAGGAAATCAAAAAATCGCATCGTAGTGGATTACTACTGTCATTGTTTCTCCTTGATCTGGATCACTTCAAGGAAATCAATGATACTCTCGGTCATGATGTAGGGGATGCGTTGCTTAAAGAGGCTGCGAGTCGTATTAAATCATGCGTGCGTGAAATTGATACCGTAGCGCGCTTGGGAGGAGATGAATTTATCGTTATTTTACCTGAAATCAATAACAAACTACGTATTGAGATGGTTGCTCAGCATATTATTCATGAAGTAAGCAGGCCATTTCAATTCAATCAAAATCAAGCTGTTCACCACATTTCTACCAGTATTGGTATCGCTGTTTATCCGGAAGACGCCACGGACATGGAAAGCTTAATGAAATACGCGGATCAGGCAATGTATGCTGCGAAACAACAAGGACGTGGACGTTTTTGTTACTTTACGCCTGCCATGCAGCAGAAAGCAAATGATAAAATGACGCTTATTCATGATCTTAGGTATCTGCTGATACGTAATGAGCTTCATGTCTACTATCAACCTATTTTGGATTTAACCTCTCAACGTATCGTTAAAGCAGAAGCCCTGCTGCGTTGGGAACATCCGCAACGTGGCCTGATCAGTCCTGCTACCTTTATTCCGCTGGCAGAGGAAAGTGGCTTAATCCAAGAAATTGGTGAGTGGATGTTTGATCAAGTTATTGCTCATATTCATCAATGGCGTAAAAAATATGGCGATACGGTGCAAGTCAGTGTAAATAAATCTCCGGCACAATTTAAACAACACAACAAACAGCTCTGGTCTGAAAAACTGATGCGACTGGGATTGCCAGGAAATTGCATTAACGTTGAAATTACTGAAGGTTTATTGTTAAAAGATACTCCTGATGTTAAAAAGCGCTTACTGGAATTTCGCAATTACGGGATTGAGGTTTCTATCGACGATTTTGGTACTGGTTTCTCCTCATTATCTTACCTTAAGGCATTTGATATCGACTATCTCAAGATTGATCATTCTTTCATAAGTAATTTAACCAACAATACAACAGATCACGCATTGGTTGAAGCCATTATTTTTATGGCGCACAAACTGGGTATCAAGACTATTGCCGAAGGTGTAGAAACGCAAGAGCAGCAAGATTTGCTAATTGAATTTGGCTGTGATTATGTGCAAGGTTATTTTTATTCTCCTCCCATCCCTGCAGAAGAATTCGAGAAATTGATCAATCAACAACAGAATGGACGTAATACTGAAGTGGTACCGTAAAACTGGACAGGTTGTTAAGCTCTGTTATGACACTATAAAGGATCATAATCATGAGCAAGAAACGCACACAATATTCCAGAGAATTCAAGGCGAAAGTAGCGCTGGCTGCGATACGGGGAGATGAGGCTATTCCCCAACTGGCAGCACGTTATGGGATGCATCCCACACAGATCAATAGTTGGAAACAGCAACTCATTGAACAAGCGGGTTGAATTGTTTTCCAAAAGTAAAAGTCTTCTCCACGCCTGTGGGGGTGTTTCTATTGCATTAAATAACCAATCAAAGTAGTGACCTAATCTTGTTGGGATTAATGAACTATTGCAGCATAAAAAAGTGTCCTGTTTTAGTTGACCATTACATGGTCAGGCGTTTTAATTAATAGGGATTACTTCCGCCCCAGTTTTTAGTTTATCCAGATAATCAGCCCATTGTTGCATCATCTTGCGTTGCTCAGGTAGGTGAGCTGTACGATTATAGGCCTATCCGTTAGGGTCACGTACGGCATGAGCAAGTTGATGTTCGATAAAATCAGCACGAACGCCAAGAACTTCATCAAGGATCGTTCGTGCTACTGCCCGGAAACCATGTCCGCTCATTTCTTCTTTATCAATACCGAGTTACCGCATGGCTGCGAGAATCGCATCGTCACTCATAGGTCGACTAAGATTCGTGTACTTGGAAAAACAAATTGACTGTTTCCGGTAAGCGGCTGCAGTTCACGCAATATTTCTATCGCTTGATGGGCGAGGGGAACGATATGTGGTGTATTAGTCTTAGTAACAAGGTAACGCCATTCAGCAGTATCAAAATTAATATCAGTCCAGTGGGCATGGCGCAATTCACCTGGGCGTACAAAAACCAAAGGTGCAAGACGTAGTGCACAACCTACTGTGAGCGTACCTTCATAACCATCCATGGCTCGTAATATTTTAGCGAATCGTTTTGGCTCGGTAGTGACTGCAAAATGCGTACCTTTGACAAGTATCCAGCGCGCCACGTAAATCACTCAAAGGGTCGCGCGCTCTGCGCGGCCAGTTGCTACAGCATAGCGAAAAACCTGCCCGCAATTACCTAATACCCTGTGTGCAGTTTCCAATGCACCTCGTTTTTCAATCCGACGTACTACATCCAGTAATTTAGGTGCAGTCACTTCAACAATGGGTTTTGCCCACCAATCCATGGAAAAATATCGCGTTCTAACCGTCGGATAATGCGATCGCCATGATTCTTTGCCCAAGTTGATGAGTATTTGGCAAACCATTCCCGTGCTACAACTTCAAAACTACTTGCAATTCGATCGGTTCGTGCTGATTTCTGTATTTTACGGTTTTCACTGGGATTTACGCCATTAACTAAAAGCTTACGAGCTTCATCCCGGCGTTCACGTGTATCTTTCAAGCTCACATCAGGATAAATACCCAACGATAACAGTTTTTCTTTGCCTTCGAATTTAAAGCGGAATCGCCACCACTTACCTCCGGCAGGGGTAACAATAAGGAATAGACCACGTTCATCAAAGAGTTTGACAGGCTTTATTCCAGGCTTGGCATTGCGAATTGTGGTGTCGGTCAGGGGCATTTGGGGTAACTTCTTTTTGAAAAGTGGGGTTACCCCGAAGAGTTACCCCTATCTAAAGATAGATGCTGTAGGACGATGTTTACCCCATACTGGATTTGAAAAACCCGCACTTAGGCGGGTTTAAGGATGTTGTTGGACTTCTTAAAATGCTCAATTGGGACGGCGACTACCAGAAAGATATTGTAACTAAATGAATATAAATATTATCTAGTGCTTTGTCATTGCATGTTACCGTCAAAGTTACTGTCAGTGCTGTAATGCCACGATATCTTAAAAAGTGTATTGCTCCGCTTTTTCCTTGTCTATTTCAACTTACGATTCCCCGTGGTCTTGCCACGGGGATCTAATTAGGCTTTAGAATGATGGGATGCGAGATGTCGTAGAGAAAGCGAGCCAGTGTGCGTGGCAGATACATTATCACATTGTATTTCCTGTGAAATACAGACGCGGATTGTTAGATGAAGCGGTTGTAAAAATTATAATGCTGACTGCGAAAGAGATAGAAGAGTGATACGACATTGAGTTTGAGCAGATAGGTTGCGACAAAGACCACGTACATATACTTTGTACTGCACATCCTAAGATTGCACCGGGTCAGATTGTTAGGGTGTTCAAAAGCATAACAGCACGGGAATTGTTTAAGAGGAAGCCGGATTTGAAACGAGATCTGTGGGGTGGTGAGTTTTGGACGGATGGCTATATTATGTTGCAACTGTAGGGGAAAGAGCGGATTGGGGTGTAGTTGAGCGGTATGTAAAGAACCAAGGCAAGCCAAAAGAAGAACTGCGTCAGCTTAAGCTTTTCTAATACCCCGTGGTTTTGCCACGGGGTTGTTTATTTGCAATACTTACTGCTGCAGGCACAATCAAAACAACAATACCTCCAAAAAGAAAAATAAGACCGAAAATTATGAGCCACCTAGAAGCAGATGGTGGGTTTAGTTAATCATTCGTAGGTTGCATTATGTAGCCCTCATGTGAATAAAACTGATATATAAGCTACTACAACATTGCTTATTTACGACAATTGACGACAAGACTATTTTTAGAATATGGAAATATGGCTTGGCCATGTGTTTGAATTTATTTATGCGTTTCAGAGGTGCATTCTTACTCTTCTATTTAAAATGGTTTGTATGGATTACCAACAATTCAGGTGACATGCCCCATAAACTCAACCTATCGCATTGCTACCTATTGTAAATTTCTCAAAATTTCTGCCCCTACACCAATATCGGTTGTCTCGCAACTGTGAGTTTGCCCTACGTTCCCGATGATAGGTACTTTTATTTTGTTACCACATTCTCGGAAAGGAATGTCAATCGTGGTTGACTTCTGTTGAAGAGGAAGATCCTTGGCTACCGTCATCAGGTTCTGGGAAGTATCGGTTACGATTCCATCTCCTGAATGGAAATCAACTAAGCTGGACAAAGTAGGTTGCCCCGTTCCAATTATCGAAACATAAAGTACATCGGATGGAAGGGGATGCGTCGTCAAGTTGTTAAGCACATTCAAGGCCGAACTGTTGGGTTGTAAATCCTTGATTGCAACACTGTTTGAATCGATATGCGAAGGTAGAAGATCGCAAATGCCGACTTTATCGAATATGTCGAAAATATCGAAGTTAACGTGACATGTCTCGGCCCAAAAACTCCCTTGATGCGGGGTCCCAATAGTAATGAGTTTCGCAACATCTTCTCGATACTGAATTGTTGTTGCCGAATCGAACACTCGAGCTAACCCTTGCAGATATTCTCTTGCAGCAAGACCACCTGTGCTATGGCCAATCAGAAGGACTTTTGTTGCCCCGGGATTTTCATCTAAAACCGCTTGAATGATTACTGCTAATTCCCCTCCCTGAACATCAAGAAATAATTCCTGATTGTCAGAGAAATTTAATGTGTAAAAGTTACCAGTACTCCCCGTACAGCTAGTAGAATCTGATGGGCAACTTATAGCAACTGTTTTTGTGGCCGGATTAAAAGCAGGCATCCCGCCGAACGTCCAACCAGCACTGTTAATCAGATAATCTCTATAGGATACCCATGTGTCTGCAGAAGAAGCGATACCATGAATAAAGACGACGGGATACGGCTTTTCTCCACATCCTGCTTCTTTCAGCAAAGCGGATAAATCACCCATATCCCGCGGCGAGGCATCGTCTGGCCCCTGGTAATAGACATGGTTATCTGCAGAGGAAACGCCTACATAAGCATTGGTGTCGGGGTAATAGCGATAGGTATAGGGTGAAGAGAATTGCACGCCTGATAACGGAGGTGAAAACAGATTGGGGTAGAATGTTTGTGCCCAATTCATCATGCACATAATATCAGGCGGCGTCGCGGTATTGGTTTTCACCGTTGAATCATTAGCCGATGCTGTATTGCAAATTGCCGCGACAATTATCACTCCGAGTGCGTGCGTTAGCAAGGAATTGCTTTTGCGTTGTTGGTTGTTCATAGTATTTTCCCAAAGTAAAGAATCAAGGCGGCCAACGATGGGAAAGTTATCTTACCCATTGACCAAATTCGAGATACGATTGATATCACATCAAGATTTTGAAATAATATAATGATGAAACTAACCGCAGTCGGTACGGAAGCGCACATAACGGGTTTGTGAATAGCGGAGATGGGATGGACGCCTCCCTGTGGGGAGCGCAGGGGTAAGCGGTAAAGAATGAGGTAGCCTCTCGCGGACCTAACGGCATCTAAGTACCAAGGTGGAGATAATAAGATCTCTCCACAAATGGACGGCGGAGCTGAGATGAATGCTACGACCTATGGGTTGGATATTGCAAAGCGAGTTTTTCAACTGTACTGGGTGACGCACGAGAGCGGCGAGATACGCAGCAGAAAGTTGGGCAAGAATTGCTGGAGTTCTTTGCGCAGCGTGAAGCTGGGCTGATAGCAATTGAGGCATGCGGGGTAGCGCGCACTGGTGGCGGCGCAAACTGATGGCACTGGGGCATGAAGTCAAATTGATTCATACCAAGTTTGTCCGGCCCTTTGTGCAAGGCAACAAGACCGATGTGGCAGATGCCAAGGCAATCTGGACAGCGATACGGCAACCGGGGATGCGCACGGTTGCCGGCAAAACAGAAGATCAACAAGCAATGTTGGCATTACACCGGATGAGATTGTCGCTGATCAAGTTCCGTACCATGCAGGTGAACCAACTGCGTGGTTTGCTTTACGAGTTTGGCATTACGTTGAAAAGTGGTCGGCAAGCAGGTCTGGCAGAAATACAACAGCACATGGTTAACTGGAAGAAATCGTGCCTGGCATGCTGTTTGATGCGGTAAAGGAACAATTGAAGCGGCTCGATGGAATCGAAACAGATGTGCAGAATATTGAATGCAGAATCAAAGATTGGTAGAAACAGCAGGCTGCATGTAGGAAGATTGCTGAGATCCTAGGTGTGGGAATGCTGACGGCAACTGCTCTGGTCGCCACAATGGGCGAAGCAAGTTACTTCAAGTATGGGCGAGAATTCGCTGCTTTTGTGGGGCTTGCTCCAAGGCAGAGTGGCACAGGAAGCAAGGTCAAGCTGCTAGGTATCAGCAAACGGTGTTTCAAGCATCCAGGCGTGCGCTGCAAAAAGATTTTTAGCGCATGGAATGAGGTAACATTGGAAAAAGATTACGTTAGTATAAAGACGACAATCCCCAGTGTATGGCGTCCTATAAGAATTAACTTGGCAATACCCGCATGCAGATTTCCTGAAAATCTGGTATTTCTCAAAATGCTTCTATGAGCGGAGTCTTACGATAACTCAGACTGAGTGATAGCTCAAAGTGCGATAGCGTACAGACGCTTCTTTTCGCGGCCCGTATCTTTTGCGTAATTGCAATTCATGTCTGTAGCTTTTTCTTTCAGACAAGCTGTACTGAATGCAAGTCGCTTCATACATCGCCTTATTGGAGAATGCAACATGAACGATATCAACATGCAAGCGTGCATAGATGCGTGTAGTCACTGTCACGAAACCTGCTTGCATACCGCGATGAATTATTGCCTTGTGGTAGGCGGCAAACATGTCGAAGCCAATCATTTTCGCCTCATGATCAACTGCGCCGAAATCTGTCAAACATCGACCAACTTCATGTTAAGCGGTTCTGCTCTTCACCAGAAGGTTTGTGCAGTCTGTGCTGAGATCTGCGATGCTTGCGCCAAGAGCTGCGAGCAGATCGGCGGCATGGAAGATTGCGTCAAGACCTGTCACGAATGTGCGGAGAGCTGCCGCAAAATGGCTACCACCAAGCCTTATTAGGCTGAATTGAGGAACGAATCCAACGATAGATAACCTCCAGTTTCTTCGGTTTCGATATTTAATTGGGCTCTAGACTAGCAGAGATTAATAATAGGTAAACCCCCGGCTCTGCCGGGGGACTCCTGAAGGTTTGACCGTTACGGCAGTCGTCGTAACGTTCTCGTCCCAACCACGAGACGAGGAGTCAAAGATGAAGGAGTGCCAAAGTTT
>Ga0255338_1003428_pt1 | contig 19123 bp, 14 predicted proteins | sample MeOH1_35cm_T4_19_FD_203715 | JGI IMG/M metagenome (GOLD analysis project Ga0255338, IMG submission 203715) | Sandy soil microbial communities from University of British Columbia, Vancouver, Canada - MeOH1_35cm_T4_195 | ecosystem: Engineered > Artificial ecosystem > Sand microcosm > Unclassified ...
AGGCACCCGATATCGGTAACACAGAACTCATCAGCAGGTTTGCATCGGAAGAGATCAAACAGCAGTTCCTCCATCCTTTGCTCGAAGGGAAGATCCGCAGTTGTTTTTCCATGACGGAACCGGAATTTGCCGGCTCCAATCCTACGCGTTTGGCCACAACAGCCGTAAGAGAAGGAGATGAATACGTGATCAACGGACATAAATGGTTTACTTCTTCTGCCGATGGCGCTGCTTTTGCAGTGGTGATGGCCGTAACCAACCCCGAAGCCAAACCCCATGAGCGGGCCAGCATGATCATTGTACCCACCGATAATCCAGGCTTTCAGTTTGTTCGCAATATTCCCATTTTTGGCGAAACAGGTGAGGGCTGGGCCAGTCATGCAGAGATCAATTATGTAAACTGCCGCGTACCCGTAACCAACCTCATCGGCCAGGAAGGAATGGGGTTCCGACTGGCACAGGAGCGCCTGGGGCCGGGCCGCATACACCATTGCATGCGTTGGATCGGTATTGCCGAAAAAGCATTTGACCTGATGTGTCAACGCGCCGCTACCCGCGAGCTGGAAGAGGGTGTGATGCTGGGAGAAAAACAATTTATCCAGGGGTTTATTGCCGAGAGCCGGGTAGAAATAGATGCAGCAAGATTACTGGTATTACGTACCGCTTACAATATAGACCGGGTAGGTGCCAAAGCCGTACGCGACCAGGTATCGGGTATCAAATTTTATGTGGCCAATATGGTTTTGAAAGTGCTCGACAGGTCTATACAGGTGCATGGCGGCATGGGGTTAACCGACGCAACCATGCTGGCCAATCTATACCAGCACGAACGGGGTGCCCGCATCTGGGATGGCGCCGATGAAGTGCATAAACAAAGTATGGCACTGAATATTTTGAAATCCTATGGCCTGGATATCCGGAAAAAACGATAAGCGAGTTTGTATTAAAAAAGTATTTTTTCAACACAGAATACATGGAGTGACAGAGATGCACACAGAAATTATGTACGATTATGAGTAGTAACCCAACACCTGCCGGGCAAGAAGCTTTACTGGATCTGCCCGCATTGAACAACTACCTGAAACAACAGGGCGTATCGGTTGGTGAAGTAATTGGCTGCACCCGCTTTACCGGCGGCTATTCTAATCTTACCTACCTGCTACAGACAGTTGATAAAGAATATGTGTTACGCATGCCCCCGCATGGTGCCAATATCAAATCGGCCCACGATATGGGACGTGAGTTCCGGGTACTGCAGGCATTGAAACCGCATTACACAAAAGTGCCCACCCCCCTTCTCTATTGCGAATCGGCAGCCATTATTGGCGAACCGTTTTACCTGATGGAGAAACTGGATGGTATCATTCTTCGTGCGCACAATGCCCCTGAAATGAATATCGCACCGGGAACATTCCGGGGTTTGTCGGCCGCTCTGATCGCTAACCTGGTGGCACTGCATGCATTGGATATAAACACTACCGGACTTATACAACTGGGCAAACCGGATGGTTATGTACAACGGCAGGTAGAGGGCTGGATCAAAAGGTACTATGCAGCCGAAACCGATACAATTTCTTCCATGAATGCAGTGGCAAGCTGGTTACAGCAGCAAGAACCGCCCGCACAGGCACCGGCTTTCCTGCACAATGATTATAAATACGACAATGTAATTCTCAACCCCGCAAACCTTTCAGCGATAGTGGGTGTGCTTGACTGGGAAATGGCTACTATAGGGGATCCGTTGATGGACCTCGGTGCCTGCCTCGCTTATTGGTTCCAGGCGGGCGAGGAAGACGTATTCAAAAGCTATAATCTTACCTGGTTGCCCGGCAATTTTTCGCGCAGAGAAGTGATAACGCAGTATGCCGTCAAAAGCGGAAGAGATCTTTCTCAGATCTCTTTCTATTATGCTTTCGGCCTCTTTAAAAATGCCGTTATCGCGCAGCAGATCTATCACCGCTGGAAACAGGGCCACAGCAGCGACGCCCGTTTCGGTACCTTATTACCTATGATACAATTACTAGGACAAAAAGCGGCGGATGCTATAGAAAAAGAGGTCCTGTAAAAAATCTGTGATTCGCTGTTCCTCTGTGTTGAAAATTAAAATAGATGCTATTGAATGATTGGGCATGAGTGGTGTTTTTCAACACAGCCTCAGAGATACGTAGTTACACAGAGAAAAGCAGTTGTTTCACCAAACATTAGTGATTCGATATTCGACATTCCTTGTTCGATATTCCCTACTCCTCCCTTCTACGCAACGCCCCCTTGGGCACATTCTTCGACGCTTTATACTGCTCAAAACTCTGCTGGATATAATAGCCCAATTCCAGATCATTCAGCAGTTGCACCACTTCGTAATCGGGCCGGTAGCGAACCATAAACGTATCGAGCTCGGGCGATACCAGTTTGGTGATCTTACGAACAAACTGTTTGCTGAACCGGTTGTTCACGTATTTCTCCTGTTCCTGGTCCAGCAGGCGTTTCTGCAAACTCAGAATACTGCGGTTCCGTTTTACACGGAACATATTGATGATCTCATCCAGGTCAAATCCCACCGTTAACCCACCGGGATTATAGGTTGGGTTATTACTCAGCCTCAGTCCGGGTTTTTTGAAGTCGAAGATCTTGGCGTAATCTTTCCTGTTTTGCAACGAGTCGAATTTGTAATAACTGTTCCGCACTTTTACTTCCGGCAGTTCAAAACTGCGGATATGGATCATCACATTAAAATTATCGAGGTTGGTAATGGTATCCACCGGGTATTTCATGGTGGTTTTGCCGATCAGCGAGAACCAGATAGAATCCCTGGCAGGCACAGTAATGGTATACTTACCCAGCGAATCAGTGAGGGTTCCCCTGCCGGATGTACTGAGTACACCTACCGCTTCCAGTGGCCGGCGGGCAGATATATCGTACACTGTTCCGCTGATGGTAACTACCTGGGCATGGGCCTCGGTAAGAAAACATACAGACAATACCAGCAGCAGAATGAGTAGCCTTTTTCTCAAATCCATCATTTAGGCTGTAATATTAAAGCAGCAGCGGCAGAGTACAAGAAATGTAAAGGGAATTAACTAGGTTTTTGCAGAATAACAACTGATCTCCTTTCGGAAGTAAGACCAACTGGATTTTTTACCGGCTGTTGCTGTTTAAAACTTTGTATCAATAATATAGGGCAACATGGTGCGCCAGGTGGGCCAGTCGTGGGTAATATCATGCCCCCATATGTCCAGGTCGTAGTTGATTCCCTTGTTGTAGAGCACCCCTGCAAAACGCCTGGACGCTTCCGGATCTTCATAGGCGCCACTGCCGCTATAAATATGGATATGATGGCTGGCCCTGATTTTTTCGAGATACCAGTGATCGGTAAGGTTGGGTAAATAATGTTCCGGACTGTTATAGTATACCTGCTCATCAAAAAAACCCTTGGTATATTCTGTAAGATTATATACCCCGCTCATACTGATCACACCATTGATGATATCGGGTCTTTTCAGGAAAAGATTCATCGCATGCAGGGCACCGAAAGAAGCACCACAGGTGTAGATCATAGTTTCCTGACTGGTGGCATTGCGGATAAAAGGGACCACTTCGTTAAACACATATTCATTGAACTGGTTATGACGGATGGCTTTGTGTTCGGGCACCATCTCATTGTTCATCCAGCTTTCTTTGTTCATACTATCGATACTGAACACCCGCAATTTGCCCGCTTTGATCAATGGCGATAAAGCATCTATCAACTGAAAACGTTCATATTCCAGGTAATCAGCGGCTGCAGTAGGTATCAGTAATAAGGCAAAACCATAATGCCCGTAAGAAGCGATCGGCATCTCTTTTCCCAGTGCGGGACTATACCAGGACGTGAGTTCTCTGTTCATTGCGTAAGGATTGGAGAATGAGAAACAGCTGTGGTATTGGAATAGAGCACTCCGTTCCCGCATCTTTTATTCCGGCTTTCAAAATCTAGTCAATACAATTCTTCTTGATCTCCTTCCACAGATCACGGTAACACTGTGCAGCATAACTGCTGGCAGCAAAGGTTTCGAGCGGCGCTTCGTTAATACCCATTTTTTCTACATCGCTCAAGTAAGGAATATAACTTTTCAGGAAAACCTTGTCTTTGTAAAAACTGTTCATGACTTCATGGTGCAGGTTTTTTCTGTGATCTACCATACTGAAGAAACATTTGAGTTTGGAGAGATCCAGTTCATGTTCTTTAAAATAACCCGCCACTGTTTCGTAAGAACGGATAGACAAAGTAGTAGGGATATTGGGCATCAGCACCCAATCAGCCCCAAAGAAAACAGCATCATGCAGGATGGAAATGCCCGGCGGACAATCCAGGATCACTATGTCGTAGTCTTTTTTCAGTCCGGCCAGTAAAGAAGAGATCTTCCGCTTCGACTGTTTCATTTCACTCAGCAACACATCCGCATGACGCGCAGAAAGATCGGCGGGGATGATGTCGAGATGCTCGTAAGGAGAATGCTGCACGGCATCCAGCAGGTCCATTTCGCTGCTCAACAACTTGCGCGACTCGTTTTTGGTACTGGCTTCGGCACCCAGGTAAAAGGAGGAGGAACCCTGCGGGTCCATATCCCAGATCAGGGTTTTATAGCCTTCTTTGGCAGCTAAATACGCCAGGTTAATAGTGGCGGCGGTTTTACCAACCCCACCTTTCAGGTTATAGAGTGCTAGTGTGACCATACTCTAATATACGGAATTACTGAATCTGACGAGATTTTACAGATTTTTATCGATCAGCTCAACCGTGCCTTTGTGGCCTTGGTGTGAGAATTTTTTAGCACACCAAGGCCACAAAGGCACGGTTACAATCGATCGCTATAGAATAGAAAGCATTACACCAGCCAACCCATTACTAAACACCCCAGCACGATCAGCGGGGCGGGAATTTTATGGCTGCTGAGCAGGAGAAAAGTAACAATTACCACCACCAGGTCCCAGATCCCGACCGTTTCGGCCTGGATCAGTGAATTGAGAAAACTGTCTTTGATGAGGTAACAGGTGGCACCGGCCATAATACCTACCACGGCCGCATTAATGCCTTCGAGCGAGCGGTAAATGACAGCATACCGCTTCAGATTATTCCATACCGGGAAAAAGAATAAAACCAATAAAGCACTCGGCAGAAAAATGGCGATGGCCCCGATCACACAACCCAGCAGCTGCATCCCCGGACCCTGGTCGCGCAATACCATGCCCCCGGTAAATGCTCCGATTGAAAATACCGGACCAGGGATGGCCCGCACCATGCCCGAGCCGGTTAAAAAATCGGTCCGGTTCATCCGCAGTACATCTCTTCCCGTTTCCTGCACCCTTTTGGTTTCGGGGCGGGTTACATATTGTTCATACATCAGTGGTATCAGTACATCACCCCCACCAAAAACCAGGCTGCCAAAACGATAGGCATTCTCAAACAGGTTGATGGGCTTGCGGTTTTCCCAGTTTTGGCGACTGGCTGTTTCAGAGAAATAACCCGCCAACCCAAACAAGGCAAAAAAGATCAGGATATTACCCCAGCCAATCCGTTTGTTCAGGACCTGTTGTTTCGGGATCCTTTTATCACTGAAATTGGTAGCAATACCCGCTGCCACAATCAGGGCCGGAAAAATCCAGGGTGTTTTAAAAGCGAGAAAAGTAGCCACCGTAGCCAGCAGCATAATTATGCGGGTAATCGTATTGGTAACGGCCACTCCAAAAATCCGGAACGCAGAATAAGCGATAAACCCGATGGCCATGGGTTGTACAAATTTGAATACGCCCACTTTCAGGCCCATGTCATCGAAATAATCCAGCAAAAAAGAAATGCCACCCATCAAGGTACAGGCAGGCAGGATCCAGATCAGCAAAGTAATAATTGCCAGGGGAAGACCTCCCCGTTTGTAGCCGATCAGGGTTAGTGTCTGGGTAGAAGAAGCACCCGGCAGTAACTGGCAGAACCCATTGTATTCGATCAGCTCTGTTTCCGTAACATCTTTCCGTTGCTGTACAAAGGTTTTCAGCATCATGCCCATATGTCCCTGCGGACCACCCACCGCCGTAATACTATGCCAGAACACAGCACGCAGAAAAGGGAGATGGCGGATTAAAACCATGAGTTACAACGGGGTTATAACCGGAAATTAATAAAATTTACAGGGAGGGAACGAAATAAATAGCCTGCTGACCTTAAAACAGGTTCTCATTCTACTAAAAACCGCGCCTTTGCGAGAAATATAAGCTCGCAAAGGCGCGGTTAGAACAGTTTTATTTCTTCAGGCCGATCTCGCGTAAACGTTCATCCAGGTATTCGCCGGCAGTGGCATCCGGATAGGCTTTGGGATGTGTTGCATCAATACAGCTCTCCAGGCAGGCCAGACTCATCTCGCTGCGCGGATGCAGGAAAAATGGCATAGAGAAGCGGCTGGTATGCCAGAGTTCTCTCGGCGGATTTACCACACGGTGCGTAGTACTGCGTAGTTTGTTATTGGTGAGGCGCTGCAGCATATCGCCCACATTTACCACGATCTGCTCGGGCAGGGAAGTAACATTTACCCATTCGCCCTGTTTGGTCAGGATCTGTAACCCATCTGCCGAAGCACCTACCAACAAAGTAATGAGATTGATATCTTCATGCTGCTCTGCACGGATGGCGCTCTTGGGTTCATTGGTAATGGGCGGATAATGTATACAACGCAGGATGGAATTTCCGTTGTGCACTTGCGCATCAAAATAATGTTCATCCAGGCCCAGGTACAGGGCAATGGCCTGCAACAAAGCTTTCCCGCTTTTTTCAAAATGGCGGTACGCATTAAAGAGTGTTTGATTGAAGGGGATGACCTCCGCCACAGAAACATTGGCAGGGTATTCTGATTGAATGGGATCATTGTCTTCCACTGTTTGTCCATACTGGAAAAACTCTTTCAGGTCCGGCGCCTCACTGCCTTTGGCATGCTCACGGCCAAAACTGGTATATCCACGCTGGCCGGCCAGTCCGCTGATCTCATAATTCAGTTTCTTCTCCAGCGGCAGCGCAAAAAACTGCTGTACATATTCATATTGGTGGGCAATGAGTTCATCGGGCACCCCATGGTTTTTAACGGCTACAAAACCCACTTCTTCATAGGCTTTACCGAGCAACTCTACAAAGGCTGCTTTACGTGTTGCATCACCACTTAAAAAATCAGCCAGATCAACAACTGGAATAGACATATTCATTAGATTTTATCGTGAACAATCAGATCTGTCCGGATCTGCCGCGAAAAGTACAAAACAAGTACGAGACCAGGTAGTATGTAGATAAGATGGGTTTCTTCCAAATTTTTATCAACTTTAAGCCATGATCCGCCAACTCCTGCCTTTCCTGCTCCTGATTTCCTGCATCCTGACCAGCTGTACCAACAAATACCAGAAACTGGCTTCCCGATATCAATTTACCAATGAAGCAGGCGTGCCCGACTATCACAATCCCGACCACTGGGCGGCATTACCTGGTAAATGGGATCCCTCAGACAGTATTCCCCGCCCCCTGCGCAGCAGTTATGCGCCGGATACAACAGCAGATGTCTTTTTTATTCATCCCACTACCTATACCGACAAACACAAAGCCCTGGGATGGAATGCCCCTATCGACAATGCAGAACTGAATGCCAAAACAGATTATTCTACCATCCTTTTCCAGGCCAGTGTATTTAATGAAGCCGGAAGCGTGTATGCACCCCGTTACCGGCAGGCCAATTATTACGCCTATTTCCCGGTAACGGCCGAAGACAGCCTGCAGGCTTACGCCGCTTTTGAAACAGCTTACCAGGATGTGAAAAACGCTTTTCAATATTTTCTTTCCCGCTATAACCATGGCCGCCCCATCGTAATTGCCGCCCATAGCCAGGGTGCACAACATGCCAAACGTTTGCTGAAAGAATTTTTTGACGGAAAAGAGCTCGGTAAACAATTGGTAGCTGCCTACCTGGTAGGTATGCCATTGGAGCCTGATTGGTTTACCTCCATTCAACCCTGCATCACACCCACACAAACAGGCTGTGCCGTAAGCTGGCGTACCCTGCACGATGGCTATAAGCCGGAATATGTGGCCAACGAAACATTTATATCCGTCGTTACCAATCCGCTTACCTGGGACAGCAGCAGGCTGATGGCCGAAAGAACAGATAACAAAGGCGGACTGTTACTGAACTTCAACAAACTGATCCCGAAAATCACCAATGCCCATGCAACCGAAGGCGTGCTCTGGACAGACAAACCGCATTTTTTTGGCAACCTGTTTCTGACCACCAAAAATTACCATGTAGCCGATCTGAATCTTTTTTACCTGAATGTGAGAGAGAATGTAAAACAAAGGGTGCAGGCTTTTAAGCAATTGCAAATAAAGTAGATAGTGTTTTTTCAGACTCCGGGCTAAAGCCCGTTTTCCTATTATTAAAAATCCTTTGACCCACGCCCTGAAGGGCGTGGCAAATATAATGACCCTGTTTTCAACTTTCCACTACCTAAAGGACTCAGCAACTGTAAGTATACACGTTTCATCTTGCCATACCGTTGAGGGCTTGGTAGTCGAAGAGTTTACTGTAATGAATTCAGCATTTTAGTCCCGCGTTTGCAAAAAGAAGGTCCCGCCATCAGCGGGACCCCATTATTAATACCCCCAATTGAACCCTTGTTTACTGCTTCTCGAAACGGATGGATTTGATAAAAATATCCCCGCTGAAAGCATTGATTACATAACGCCCGCTGTGCAGGTCGGCCATGTTCAATTCCAGTTGCTGCCTGCCCTCATTTACCTGCGCCACCATTGTTTTGGCGATACGGCCATCCATATCCAGCACTTTGAATACCAGTCTGCCGGTTTTATCGGCCATTACGGTCATATAACTGAGTTCTTCTACCAACCCGGGCTGTAAGTTCTGGATATGCATGTGTCTTCCTTTATGTTGCAAAAAATCGGGGGTAATTATATGACAACCGATCTGCGTTTATCGCTGCTCAAATAAGGCAAGGATAGTGCCAAAAAATAGTGCCGGGAGCAGAAACGGGAATTTTCCCATGAACGGCAGGGGGATTTTCCCCTGCTTGGTAAAAGTGGAATGGGATGGACACAAAAAAAGCAGCCCGACCGGGAGCTGCTGTATACAATTTTCTTTATCCAACCTGAGCGGTGTTATTTTTTCCCCTTTTTGATGGGCCTGGAAACCGGGTTGAGCTGTGTTTTCAGTTTGTCTATTTCCTGGCTCAATTGCTTTACGAGACGGGTAAGTTGTTCCAGTTCTTCTTTCGAAGCTGCCCCATAGGGTTGATGGGCAGGTTGTTGTACCTGTGAAGCAACCATACTGTCTTTAAAGAAGCTGGTTATATCCACCCCCAGTATCTCGGCAATCCTGAGCAGGCGGGTGGCAGAGGGGTCGGTTTCGCCACGTTCTATTTTGGCATAGGCACCGGGGGTGATATCCAGTTCGGCAGCCATATTATCCTGGGTATAATCCCTGCTTTGCCGCAGCCTCCGTATACGTTCTCCAATGGTTTTTTTCACAAGTCAAATTTCTTCAACACCCAACTCTTCGACTGTCTTAAAAGTATAGTTTATGATATTTTAAATACATTTACTGTCTTTATAGTGCAATATTGTTGTTTAACGACAGTTTTTGTACGCAACCAAACCCGGTAAGACAGATGCCCACATTACATTGGATAGGAAAAGACAAGGTGATCAACCATCACCTCGCCGTTCCCTTTCGTGTGTTAGAGCATGGGTATGGATTTACGGATGGGAAAACGGGCAGTGCCGAAACCAACAGCGGCAATAAAATCATACATGGCGATAACCTGGAAGCGCTCAAAGCTTTACTGCCAGAGTATGAAGGAAAAATCAAGTGTATTTATATAGATCCGCCGTACAATACAGGGAATGAAGGTTGGGTATATAACGATAATGTGAATGACCCGAAGTTGAAAAAATGGCTACATGAAGTGGTGGGTAAAGAAGGGGAGGATCTAAGCAGGCATGATAAATGGCTATGTATGATGTATCCCCGATTGAAGTTACTCCAGAAACTGTTAGCTGATGATGGTGCGATTTTTATTTCAATTGATGATAATGAACTGGCTAATCTAAAAATATTAACAGATGAAATATTCGGATCTGCAAATTTTATAGAATTCTTCTCTTGGCATAAGACTTATTCTCCTTCAAATTTATCACAGAAAAGTAAAAAGTGCCTTGAGTACGTTATTTGCTATGAAAAGAAAAGAAATAATCGCAGATATAAGGGCCTTTCAAAAATAAATGAAGCAGACAACCCTTTAATAAAGAGTAATAATCAGAAGAAAACGCTCAAATTTCCAAAAGAGTCAATAGTTTCAACCATTACGGAAGATTTTTATTTCAGTGCAGGTAAGTATGGTACAAAAGTAAACGAGGTAGTTCTCCTAAATAATGTATGGTATCGAAATGGGAGATTTGAAAATGACCTATTACTTGAATCGAAATTTATCTGGACACAGGAAAATCTTGAAAAAGAAATATTGCAAAAAACCAAGATTATTTTTAAAGGTAAGTCACTTGCACCTCGCTATGATAAAGCAAATTATGAGCCGGAAGTACCCAGAAACCTTATTGATGCGAATGATAATGTTGGCACAACCGAAGAAGGCGGTACCATTTTAAAAGAAATATTTGGTGAGAAAGTTTTTGATTATCCAAAGACTCCAAGTCTATTAAGATACCTAATTAATTTCATATCAGACCCAAACTCTATCATCCTCGACTCCTTCGCAGGTTCCGGCACCACCGCCCATGCTGTTTTAAACCTCAACAAAGAAGACGGTGGTAACCGCAAATTCATTCTCATAGAAATGGAACCCTATGCCGAAACCATTACGGCCGAAAGAGTGAAACGGGTTATCAACGGTTATGCAGACAAAGGAGCTACCGGTGGTGTTTTTGATTACTACACACTGGGCCAACCGCTGTTTACAGAAGATGGCAACCTGAACGAAACAGTTCCGATGAAAGAACTACGGAAATATATTTTTTACACCGAAACCCAACAGCCTTTACCGGATAGTAAAAAAAACAAAGACAACCCTTATTTGCTGGGGCTGCATAACCAAACAGCCTACTATTTCGTATTTGAACCCGGCCAAACCACCACCCTTGATCACGAGTTACTCGCTACTATACGAACCAAAGCAGAACAATACATCATATACGCAGACAATTGTACCCTTACCAAAGAATTCCTGACCCTGTCTGCCATCAGTTTTAAAAAAATACCGAGGGATATTACCCGGTTTTAAGCCAACCCTATGGAACTGAAAAAATACCAGCAGGATGTAATTGCAGATCTGGAAAGATTTCTTTCGCGGATGCAGGAAGTAAAAAATCTGGGCGGGTCTTTTCACAGCTTCTGGTCGGGCCACCCCAAAACTCCTTTGCAGCCCTTTCCGGGTTCGGCTATTGAGCCTTATAAAAACAATATTCCCGGCGTACCGCATGTATGCGTAAAAGTTCCTACGGCAGGAGGTAAAACCTTTATAGCCTGTAATGCCCTCAAAACCATATTCGACGCTTTTTACCACGATAAAAACAAAGTAGTGGTATGGCTTGTCCCTTCCATTACGCTACTGGAACAAACGCTTCGCAACCTGAAAGATTCCTCCCACCCCTACCGCCAGAAACTGAACACACATTTTGGTAACCGGGTAGAGATCTTCGATAAATCAGGTTTACTGCAAGGCAGCGGTTTTAACTCATCCAGTGTGCAGGAACAACTCAGCATTATAGTAATGAGCTTTGATAGTTTCCGCTCGCGAAGCAAAGAGGATAGGAAAGTGTACCAGGAAAACGGGAACCTGCAATCGTTCAGTCCCATGCTGGCCAACGAAGAAGAGATCAGTCTCATGAAAGTGATACAGGCGCTGAACCCGCTGGTTGTGGTAGATGAAAGTCATAATGCCGAAAGTGAGTTAAGTGTAGACATGCTTACCAACCTCAATCCCTGTTTTATTCTCGACCTCACCGCCACACCCCGGAAAAACAGTAATATCATCAGTTTCGTAGATGCCATGGAACTGAAGCGGGAAAACATGGTAAAACTGCCTGTGATTGTATACAACCACCACGATAAAACAGATGTGATTCAGTCGGCCCTGCAATTGCAGCAAAAGCTGGAAAAAGAAGCAGCGGAAGAGTACAAAAATGGCGGAAGATATATCCGGCCCATTGCGTTGTTCCAGGCCCAACCGAGAAATGCGGAAGACAATACCACTTTTGAAAAACTAAAGGAAAAGCTGATTGAACTAAAAATACCCGCAGAGCGGATCCGGATTAAAACAGCCAATATCAATGAGATAAAATCTGAGGACCTGATGAGTCCCGATTGTCCGGTTCGCTTTATCATCACCGTAAATGCGTTAAAAGAAGGGTGGGACTGTCCCTTTGCCTATATTCTCGCATCCCTTGCCGATAAAACATCGGCGGTAGATGTGGAACAGATATTGGGGCGTGTATTGCGGCAGCCCTATGTTACCAAACACAAATTCCCCTTACTGAATCTCAGTTATGTATTAACGGCTTCAGACAAATTTCTGGACACACTCGACAATATTGTAAAGGGACTTAACAAAGCCGGCTTCAGTAAACAGGATTATAAACTGCCGGATTCGGTTTCCGCCACTGTTTCGCCGGAACCTGCCAATGTATTTAACCAACTGACCGTATTTGCTACAGATAAGGAGGATGCCTCGGAAGATATCACAGCCGATATTGATTCACCACGGATCATGGCTATGATTGAAACACAGGTTTCTACCGAACCTGTATCCATGATTGAGACCCTCGCAATACAGGAAACAGCAGCCATGGATGCGAAAGTGAAGGAGTTGGCTACTGCACAAACGATATCCTTACCATCAGAAATACAGTCGGCCGTGAAAAAATATCCCATGAAAGAATTTTGCCGGACAGAGGCGCTGGCCATGGAAATACCACAGTTTTTCCTGAAAGTACCTGCCGGAGAAATTTTTGGCGGAGATAAACTGTTGGAAAAAGACGAGTTACTGGGAAAAGAGTTCCAGTTATCGAAAGAAGATATCAAAATTGATTTTGACAATATCTCATCTAATCTCTATAAGGTAGACCTCGACGAAAGTAAAAAAGATCATACCCCCAGTTTCATCAAACTGGATGGAGATATCCGGGAAAATCTGCAGGCATACCTTCTCGATCCGGCCCGGAAAGAAAGCAGAGTCAAAAATTTTACCAAAAGAATCATGGATAGCATTGGCAAGTTTGATCCTGTTTCAGACGGAGAAATAAAACAATATATCAGCAGAATCCTGGGAGGTTTTACCGACGAGCAATTTACAGAACTGGCTAACCAGGAATATACCTACGCCAGAAAAATCAAAGACAAGATCAATAGCCTGAAAGAAACATTTGCTGAGAGGAAATTCAGAGAGTTTCTTGATACCGATAAAGTGTTGATACGGCCTTCGTATCGTTTTCCTGTTGAAATCATTCTCGCCGATAAAGCCAAAGATTTTCCGAAATCATTATACGAAACAGAGGGCAGTATGAATGGTTTTGAAGAACGGATTATCAATGAGATAGCCAATATGGAAAATATTGCTTTCTGGACACGGAACATAGAAAGAAAAGGCTTTTGTATCAACGGCTATATTAATCATTACCCGGATTTCATCATCCGCAGTAAAAGCGGCAAAACAATCATACTCGAAACCAAGGGCGACCACCTGGATGCAGATCAGAAAATACGGCTGGGAACTGCCTGGGCCCATAAAGCGGGTAATGCGTACCGGTATTTTATGGTATATGAAAACCGTTCAGTAAACGGGGCGTATACACTGGATTCCTTCCTTTCAATCATCCGGGCAATTTGATAGTAATAGAATATCAAAAAACGGAATAGCTCCGGCATAGTACTAACCGGCAAAAGTTTAATAACCCCAGCCTTCAGGCTGGGGGCAACACGAATACATACAACCGGTTTCAGCCCTGACAACCGCTTATTATCTCCCATAAAAAAAGCCCGCTCCTAAAAGCGGGCTTCCCAAAAATCATAAAAAATATGCGCAATCAGCGATCAATTTCCGTACACACTCAAAAACTTGATCCGCATGATCTTCAGCTGTTCCCAGTTATAATTGTTTTCACTCAACTCTTCCTGCGCTACCTGCAATGAGGAGGTTTCGCAGCTTTTGAAATACTCGATGATCTCTTCCTGGTCGTAGGCGTCCAGCCATTCATCAATGGCATAATCGAGGTTCAATTTGGTGCCGCTGGCGGCAATGGTTTCCATTTCTTCCAGCAACTCATCTAATTTCAGGCTCTTATTTTTGGCAATGGTTTCGAGCGGGATCTTTTTATCTACGTTCTGGATGATATATATCTTGTTATTGGCTTTATTGGCCACACTTTTCATCACAAAATCATCCGGTTTTTCAATATCGTTTTCTTCCACATATTTTGCAATCAGTTCTACAAAGGGCCGGCCGTATTTTATGGACTTCCCCTTACTCACCCCCTGGCATTTCTCCATTTCTTCCAGTGTGGTTGGGTAAATGGTGGCCATATCCTGCAGCGAATTTTCGAGGAAGATCACAAAAGGAGGCAGGCTTTTTTTCTTGGCCTCTTTCTGGCGCAGCTCTTTCAGCATTTCAAACAGCTTCTCATCTGCGGCCGCACCGGATTGGGATGCATTCTCTCCTTCATCCTCATCAAACTGCGCATCTTCGTACAGGTTGTTGAGTACGATTTTGAAAGAAGCCGGTTTTTTGAGAAACTTCTCCCCTTTCTCCGTCATCTTCAGCAAACCATATTCCTCAATATCTTTTTTGATCAGGTTCTCCAGTAACATCTGGCGCACTAGGCTATTCCACAAATGCGCGTCTTTGTCTTTACCGATACCGAATACCGGCAACGCATCGTGCCGGTAAATATTGATCTGCGGTGTCAGTTTACCCATCACCACATTCACCACATAATCTGTGGTAAAACGTTCGTCCAGCGCCTTGATCACTTTCAGCATTTTCACTACATCATCCTTGGCTTCTATTTTTTCTTTGGGATGCAAACAGTTGTCGCAGTTACCGCAATTAGGCGTATCCCAGTTCTCGCCGAAGTAATGGAGCAAGATCTTCCGACGGCATACCGCACTTTCGGCATAAGCCACTGTTTCATCGATCAGTTGTGCGCCCACTTCCCTTTCGCTCAGGGGTTTATCGCGCATCAGGTGCTCCAGCTTGGAAACATCCTTGTGCGAGTAATACAGTACACAAAGCCCTTCCATACCATCTCTTCCGGCACGGCCGGTTTCCTGGTAATAGTTCTCTATCGACTTAGGTATATTAAAATGGATCACATACCGGATATCAGGTTTATCGATGCCCATTCCGAATGCGATGGTGGCCACGATCACCTGTACATCTTCGTTCAGGAACTGGTCCTGCCTTTCGGCGCGCAGTTTCTGGTCAAGGCCGGCATGATAGGCCACAGCTTTGATCTGGTTGGCTACCAGGATCTCGGCCAGCTCTTCAGTGGTTTTACGGTTCAGGGTATAAATGATCCCACTCTTGCCTTTGTGACCGGTGATGAATTTGACAATACTTTTGATGGTCTGGTCTTTCGTGATCTTGGGCTGAATCTCATAATAGAGATTAGACCGGTTAAAAGAGGATAGAAAGATATCCGGGTCGCGCAGGCCCAGGTTTTTGACAATATCGCTTTTTACTTTGGGCGTGGCGGTAGCGGTTAAAGCTACTACCGGTACATCGGGGTTGATGATATCCATCATCTCGCGCAGCCGCCTGTATTCGGGCCTGAAATCGTGGCCCCACTCAGAAATACAATGGGCCTCATCTACCGCGAAAAAAGAAATATTCAGGTCGCTGAAATAATCCAGGTTCTCCTGTTTGGTCAGGGTTTCGGGTGCTACATACAGCAGTTTGGTTTTACCACTGGTAAGGTCATCCTTCACTTCCTTGATCTGTCCTTTGTTCAGGGATGAGTTCAGAAAATGCGCCACTTCATCTTTTTCGCTGTAACCACGAACCAGGTCAACCTGGTTCTTCATCAGCGCAATCAGCGGCGAAACAATGATGGCACAACCCGGAAGAATCATGGCCGGCAACTGGTAACAAAGGCTTTTACCCCCGCCCGTTGGCATGATCACAAATGTGTCTTTCCCGTTCAGAATGCTGTTGATCGCTTTTTCCTGTGTTCCCTTGAACTCGCGGAACCCAAAATACTGTTCCAGGGCCCCGTAAATATCGTGGGAATGTGCTGTTTGGGTCCTTGCAGCAGCTACTTTGGAGGATGCTGCCTTCTTAGGCCTGGGGGCAGCCGTTTTGGTAGCTGTTTTTTTAGTACTTGTTGCCATGTATCAAAATCAATTTTCTCCTGCCGGATGGTACAGAAGCGCTCTTTTCAATCAATGTATAATATACTTCTTTTTACCCGGAATCGTCACTTAAAAATTTTAAACGGCGAGGATCACTGCGTGTACGGCGGCAATCGGGTTCCCTGTTCCGGGGTCAGCAGAAAGCTTTTGTAAAAAGGGTAGCGAAGTTACTAAAGTATGCCTGCAATACTGTCACATTGCTGTTAAAGTTTACCTTTGCTGCACATGAATGCAATTATCCGGCAAACTGCCCTTCATACCATTGAACTGGAAGCCCAATCTGTAGCTGGTCTGGCTGCTTTTGTAGACGACAGTTTTGAAAAAGCTGTTACCCTCATTCACCAGTCGAAAGGCCGGTTGGTCATCAGCGGTATCGGCAAGAGCGCGATCATTGGCCAGAAGATCGTGTCTACGCTGAACTCTACCGGTACCCCTTCCCTTTTTATGCATGCCGCCGACGCCATTCATGGCGACCTGGGTATGATTCAGCAGGAAGATGTGGTGCTGATCATCAGCAAGAGCGGCGAGAGCCCCGAGATCAAAGTGCTGGTGCCCCTGATCCGGAACTTCGGAAATACCCTGATTGGTATGGTGGGTAATACCGGCAGTTTTCTGGCGCAGAACAGCGACCTGATACTGAATACCACGGTAAGCAAAGAAGCCTGCCCCAATAACCTGGCCCCTACCAGCAGCACTACTGCGCAGATGGTGATGGGAGATGTGCTGGCTGTTTGCCTGATGCAGCTGAATGGCTTTACCGGCCAGGATTTTGCCAAATACCATCCCGGCGGTAACCTGGGCAAACGTTTGTACCTGCGGGTGGCCGATTTGATCACCGCCAATGAAAAACCGGCCGTTCTGCCCGGCGCCAGCCTCAAAGAAGTGATTGTAGAAATTACGGAGAAAAGGCTGGGGGTAACCGCCGTTACCGACAACAGCAACCGCGTGATCGGGATCATTACCGATGGCGACCTGCGCAGGATGCTGGAAAAGAGCAATGATATCAGTTCCATCATCGCCAAAGACATCTTATCACCACAGCCCAAAACCATTGTCTCCTCTGTATTAGCGGTAGAAGCCTTAGATGTATTAAGAAAAAACGATATTAGTCAACTGATCGTGGAAGAAGACGGTAAATACCTCGGCATTTTACACCTGCATGATCTGGTGCGGGAGGGAATTGTTTAACCAATATTTGCAGGTATTCGACAAATAAGCCTGTAATATTGCACCACAAAATTACAGTATTTAATTATTGCAGATGAACAAGCATCACTATGTTGCGATCATGGCAGGTGGCATCGGAAGTCGTTTCTGGCCAAGCAGTCGCAGCGGTTATCCCAAGCAGTTTCTCGATATTCTGAATACGGGCAAAACACTTATTCAATGGACATATGATCGCTTTGCTGCTTTTATACCTGCAGAGAATATTTTTATAGTTACTTCTGAGGAATATACACATATTGTAAAAGAGCAGTTACCGGATCTGAATCCAGAAAACATTCTGTCAGAACCCAGCCGTAAGAATACAGCACCTTGTGTGGCTTATATCTCCTATAAATTATTACAAAAAGACCCCGAAGCCTCCCTGATTGTGGCCCCCAGCGATCACATGATCCTCGATGATGAGAATTTCCGCAAGATCACTTTGCAGGCGCTGGATTTTGTATCGCATATCAAATCACTGGTTACCCTGGGTGTGAAACCCACGCATCCCAACACCGGTTACGGTTATATCCAGCACGGGGCACTACCTGTGGCAGACGGGATCTACCAGGTAAAGACCTTCACCGAAAAACCCAACCTGGAACTGGCCAAAGCCTTTCTGGCCAGCGGCGATTTTCTGTGGAATGCGGGCATCTTTATCTGGCAGGTAAAAAATGTGATCAAAGCATTTGAAATTTACCAGCCCGAAATGTTCGAGTTATTTGATTCGGAGAAAGAACATTTTAACACCGCGGCCGAAAAAGAGGCCATTAACCGGATCTACCCGCTCTGCACCAATGTTTCTATTGATATTGCTATCATGGAAAAAGCAGACAATGTGTACGTGATCCCTTCTTCTTTTGGCTGGAGCGATCTCGGCACCTGGAACAGCGCCTATGATAACCTGGAAAAAGATTACCTCGGCAATGCCGTAGCAGGTGAGAATGTGATCGTGATTGATGCAACCAAGTGTATGGTATCTGCCGCCAATGAAAAATTAGTGGTGTTACAGGGGCTTGATGATTTCATTATCGTAGACACCAAAGATGTACTGCTGATCTGTAAAAAAGAAAAAGAACAATCCATCAAGGAATATGTGGCGGAGGTGAAACGGAATAAGGGAGACAAATATCTCTGATTACGCTAGCACTGATTTCACTGAAACGCTGATTTCGGTGATTAGATATAAAGGGTATACTATTTTGCGACCGGAACTAACAACCGGTCGCTTTTTTTATGTGCAAAAACAGGCCCTGCGAAGCCTTTCTGGCTGAATAATTATTACATTTGAAAACCAGCCTGTTAACACCAGGATCCTTTCCTCACTGGCTATTGTTGAACATCACTAATTGTATGGCTCATGTCGCAAACAAGAACCGTTATCACCGGCACCGGAAGTTTTATTCCACCCAATATCAAGACCAACCGTGATTTTGCAGAGCAGGATTTTTATACAGAAGACCATGAGCGGATCGTAGCGG
>Ga0255338_1003429_pt1 | contig 19118 bp, 22 predicted proteins | sample MeOH1_35cm_T4_19_FD_203715 | JGI IMG/M metagenome (GOLD analysis project Ga0255338, IMG submission 203715) | Sandy soil microbial communities from University of British Columbia, Vancouver, Canada - MeOH1_35cm_T4_195 | ecosystem: Engineered > Artificial ecosystem > Sand microcosm > Unclassified ...
AGTCTGCCCGGGCGGTGCCGGCCGCCCGGCACCGCGCTCAGTACCCGCTCGGCAGTCGAGGGGTGTAGGGCGCCTCGAGCGCCGCGACCTCGTCCTCGGTCAGGTGCACGTCGAGGGCGGCGACGGCGTCGGCGAGGTGGTGCTCCTTCGTGGGACCGACGATCGGCGCCACGACGGAGGGGTTCTTCATCACCCAGGCGAGCGCGACCTGCGCCATCGGGACACCGTGAGCCTCGGCGATCCGCTGCACGGCGTCCACGATCGGCTGGTTCTCCGCGCCGACGTACCGCTGACCCATCGCGTCGGTGTCGGCACGCCTGGTCCGGGTGCCCCACGGCCGGGCGAGCCGGCCCTTGGCCAGCGGGCTCCACGGGATCGAGCCGACGCCCTGGTCGGCGAGGAGGCCGAACATCTCGCGCTCCTCCTCGCGCTGCAGCAGGCTGTACTGGTTCTGCATCGAGACGAACCTGGTCCAGCCGTGGAGGTCGGCGGCGTGCTGCATCTTCGCGAGCTGCCATGCCCACATCGACGAAGCCCCGAGGTAGCGGGCCTTCCCCGCCTTCACCACGTCGTGCAGCGCCTCCATCGTCTCCTCGACCGGCACCTCCGGGTCGAACCGGTGGATCTGGTAGACGTCGACGTAGTCGGTGCCGAGCCGCGCCAGCGACGCGTCGACCTGCTCCATGATCGCCCGGCGCGACAGTCCCGACCCGCCCGGTCCGTCGTGCATCGGGAAGAAGAGCTTGGTGGCCAGGACGACGTCCTCACGGCGGGTGTACTTCCGGATCGCGCGACCGACGATCTCCTCGGAGCTGCCGCGTGCGTACATGTTGGCGGTGTCCCAGAACGTGATCCCGAGCTCGACCGCCTGCTGGAAGACCGGCTGGGCAGCGTCCTCGTCGAGCATCCACTCGACGCCGCGCTCCGCGTCGCCGAAGCTCATGCAGCCGAGCGCGATCCGGCTGACCCGCAGCCCCGAGCTGCCGAGACGGGTGTACTCCATGTGCCGCTCCTTCGTCGATGTGCACCGTGCAGGCCCAGACAAGCACGCACCGGCAAGGCCTTTTCGCTACAGCGACGGGCCGGCGTTGCTCTCGACGTGGGTCACCGGGACGTCGGAGAGCCGGGCGAGGCGGTGCGGGAGGTCCAGCACCAGCCAGCGCGACAGGCGCCTCGGCAGGGTGGCCACCACGATCCCGTCGTACGCGGTGTCGGCGAGCAGCTCCTGGGTCCGCTCCACCGGCATCGCGTCGACGACCTCCCCGGAGGCCTCGACCCCGGCGCGCCTGAGCCTGGCCAGCTCGTGCTCGAGCCGGCCCTCGGCGAGCGCAGCCGCGATCAGGTGGGCGTCGGGGATCACCCGGTCGATCGGTGGGTAGTCCCACTGCTGGCGACCCTCGGTGTCGGTCACCGGCACCAGGAACCGGAGGGTGCACGAGCCCGCGGCGACAAGCTCGTCGAGCGCGGCGACCAGCTCCGCGCCACCCAGCGTCTGGTTGGCCACGACGAGATACCGGGCCATTCCGATCGCCTCCCACCCTGCCGACGACGTCTCCTGCGGAGGCACCACGATCCTACGGCGCGGACCGGCCGGCGGCGAGGTCCCGACGCCGTCGACGCCGGGCCCCGCCGCGAGCGGTCGGTCAGCGGACGACGTCCCAGACCTGCAGCTGCACGCCGTTGCCGTACGTCGCGTGCTCGACGAGGTCGAGCCGGGTCTTGTCCTGGTCCTCGTTGGCCCACAGCCGGTTCCCGTCGCCGAGCAGGACCGGGAAGACCAGCAGGTGGTAGCGGTCGACCAGGCCGGCCGCGGCGAGCGACTGGGCGAGCCGGGCGCTCCCGTTGACGATGATCGGGCCGCCGTCACCGGCCCTCAGCGCGGCCACCTCGTCCAGGGAGCGCAGCACGCTGGTGTTCGCCCACAGCGACGTGTCGGTCCCGGTGGTCGACACGACGTACTTGGGCATCGCGTTGTACTCCGCGAACTCCGCCATCTGCGGCCACACCGGCGCGAAGAGCTCGTAGCTGCGCCGGCCCAGCAGCAGCGCGGTCGCCTCCTGCTGCTCACGGCCCTTGATCTCGTACGCCGCCAGGTCCGGCTCGATGTCCTTGAACGTCCAGCCGGCGTGCCGGAAACCGTCGTCGCCGCCGGGCGAGTCGATGACACCGTCGAGGGAGATGAACTCGGTGACGATGATCGTGCGCATGCTGTGCTCCTGTCCGTGAGGGTGACGGGCCCTGTTGCCGTCACCCACTCCACGAACGGCCCACGGCCGATACGACAGGCGGCCCGGAGCTTCTCCGGGCGGTCAGCCCTCGACCAGCTGCACGAGCCGGTTGGCCGTGCAGGCGATCGCACCGGACGGGTACTGGAAGCAGCCACGGATCTGGACCAGCGCCGGCGCGGACAGCGTGCCGGACCCGAGGGGCTCGAGGGCCGCGTGCCAGACCAGCGCGCCGGGAGTCGAGTGGCCGCTGTCGTTGGTGACGGACCCGTCCCACGCGGAGTCGTCCCGGGTGACCTGGCCGGCGACGTGCCACGTGGTCTCGCCGGCCACGTGCCAGAGCAGTGCCGCCCGGACGGCGTTGGGCGGAGCACTCATGTAGACGGGGAAGTCCCCGGTCGAGCCCTGCCACTCGGTCGGCGCCGCGAACGCGGGGGTCCCGGTGCCGAAGCTGAAGGTGGTCGCCGCGCCGCGGTTGCCGGCCTTGTCGAGCGGCACGACCCCGAGCGTGTGCCAGCCCGGGACCGGCTGCCAGGTGAAGGTGTCGTCACCCGACGCGTCGGCCGCGACGAGCGGCAGCACCGTGCCGTCGACGGTGACCTCGAAGCCGCCGGTGTCCGCCGAGCCGTCCAGGGTGAAGGAGGCCGAGGCCGGCATCGGGTTGAGCCACTGCCCGTCGGTGAACACGTCGGAGGTGACGACCGCGGCGGCCGGCGGGGTGACGTCGGTCTTGAATGCCTTGGCCGCCGGGGTCTTGCTCTTCAGGACCCCGTCGTGGCCGTAGGCGGCCACGGAGTAGACGGTGCCGTCGACCAGCACCCCCGCGGGCATCGTCACGCTCGCCGTGCCGCCCGAGGGCACCGGGTCGCTCGCGCCCGACCACACGACCGGGGAGGTCGGCGTGGTGCCCTTGCGGACCTCGAAGAACCCGCGCAGGCTTCCGCCGTCGGGGTCGGTGACCGCAGCGGTGAAGGTCGGGGTCAGCGACGATGCGTAGCTGTTGACGCCGGGCGTGACGGTCAGGGCCGTCGGGGTCGCGGGGTAGGAGTCGTAGGTGACGGTGAGGGTCGGGGCCGTGGCCGGGTCGGCGGCCTCCTGCGAGCGGAACTTGCGGTACGACGACGCGGCCGACTCCTTGTCGGCGCGCAGCTGGATGCCGAGCCGCGCCGAGCCCTGCACCCACGCGGAGGCGATGGCGGTCGCGTCGAACGTGACCATGCCCTCGTCCGGGCAGGCGCTCGCGCCGTACGACGCCGTCGACGTGGCCGAGCCGGTCGCGGTGACCGCGGGCTGCTTGGACCACTTCAGGCCGTCGATGGTCCAGGTGCCCGTGATGCGTGACGCCCGGACGGCCGTGCCGGCACAGGCGCCGGTCGCGAAGTTCGACAGCCGCAGCTCGGCGGAGGTCACCACCGCGCCCTGCGGGATCGCGGCGAGCGCGGAGTAGTCGAAGTCCAGGAACGAGCGCGACTTGGACAGTCCCAGGTTGGTGGAGCCGACCTGCAGCTCCGGTGACGTGGACTGGCCAGACGTCGGGCCCAGCGAGTTGACCCAGCTGTCGCCGGTGACCGGGAGGACGACCGTCGTCGTGCCGTCCGGGTTGGCGCCGGCGGCGAGACCGGTGAGGGGCGCAGTGGCGAGACCGGGCGCGGCCACCGCGGAGCCCGAGGCCGCCGGCATCGAGGCGACCGACGTCAGGAGTGCGGCGGACGCCACCGCCGAGAACGAACGCAACCAGACACGACGAGACACCCGCGACCTCCAACGAACCGCCCGAGCGACCCCGTGGCCGCGCGCTGACGTCCGGCACAACGGACGACCGGGCGCCGGGTCACGACGGCTGGCTAGACCACCTGGGTCGGGCTGCTGCCCAGACCGTGCTTCGCCATCTGCCGCTGGACGAACCGGATCGCCGCGCGGGGCGCGACCTTGATCGCCAGGCCCATCAGCCTGGCGTCCGGGCCGACGTGGATGTGCAGCCGGTCCTTCTCGATCCCGTCGAGCATGATCCGGGCCGCCTTGTCGGCCGAGGTCATCCGGGCGCTGCCCTCCTCGACCGCGGGCGGCTGCACGCCGGAGTTCTCGGTGATCGCCGTGTCGATCGCGCCCGGCATGATCACCGAGACCCCGACGCGCGTGTCGAGGAGCTCGGCGTACAGGCCCTCGGTGAGGAGCTTGACCGCCGCCTTGCTGGCGCCGTAGATCGTCTGGCCCGGGAACGGGAAGAAGCCGCCCATGCTGGAGACGTTGGCGATGTGCGCCTCGGGCCGGGCGACCAGGAGCGGCAGGAAGGCCCGCACCAGGTGCAGGGTGCCGTAGAAGTTCACGTCCATGACCCGGGCGATGGTGGCGTCGTCGAGATCGCCGACCGGCACGAAGGGCTGGATGATCCCCGCGTTGTTGAGCAGCCCGTCGACCGCTCCGTGCGCCGCGACGACGGCGGCCGGGAGCGCCGCCACGCCGGCCCGGTCGGTGATGTCCAGCGCATGGGTGGACAGCCGGTCGCCGGCCGCGGCGAGCACGGCCGTCTCCTCGAGGTGGGCGGCGTTCAGGTCGACCGCGGCCACGCGCGCGCCGCGCCGCAGCAGCTGCAGGGTGAGCTCCCGGCCCATCCCGCTGCCGGCACCCGTGACCACCCAGACCTTGCCGCCGACCTTCATCACAGGCTCCTCTCGCGTCCGACGGCCCGTCGCCACCGCGCGCCACGCTAGCGTCGCGCGCGGCGGGGCGTCCCGGCCAGAAGACCACGCCGGCCGGGTCGTTCGGCACTCCCGGCCGCTCCGGGGCACCCCGCAGGCTGGAGACGTGAAGAGGCGACGAGACGGCACCTACCTCGGCGACGTTCCCGCGTTCCGCCGGATCGTCCCCTACCTGCTCCGCACCCGTACCGGGTCGATGGTGTTCTTCCCGCAGCGCATCGAGGTGGACGGGCTGCTGGCCTGGTTGCACGACGCCAACGAGGGTCGGCCGCGGGACGAGCGGGTCACCCTCTTCGACGTGTTCCTCGCCGCCATCGCCCGCACCATGCGGCTCCGGCCGGAGACCAACCGGTTCGTGTCCGGCCGCCGGACCTACCAGCACCGGGACATCGCCATCTCCTTCGTCGTGAAGGAGGCGATGTCCGACCAGGCCGCCGAGTCCGAGGTGCGGCTGGTCCTCAGCGGCGAGGAGACCGTCGAGGACGTACGCCGGCTGGTGACCGCCGCGGTCACCCGGGAGCGTCGCGGCGAGCAGGGCGACGACGACCGGCTGGTCGCGTTCTTCGCGTCGTGGCCGCGCCCGCTGCTCGAGCTGATCAGCTGGCTGATCCGTGTCCTCGACTACCAGAACGTGCTGCCCGCCGCCCTGCGGAAGGCGATCCCGCTGTACACCAGCGCGTACGTCGTCAACACGGGTTCGCTGGGCATCGACCCGCCGTTCCACCACCTGTACGACTACGGCACCGCCAGCGTGTTCGTCGCGATCGGACGGGTCACCCGCGAGCCCGTGGTCGACGAGGACGGCGGGATCGTGGCCCGGTCCGGCGTCAACGTCGTCTACACCCTCGACGAGCGCGCGACCGACGGCTACTACTTCGCCCGCACCGCCGAAGTGATCCGCCGCCTCGTCGCCGAACCCGACCTGCTCGACCGCCCGGACCTCACCGTGGACGACATCGTGCCGGTCTGGCCGCCGCGGAGCTGACGATGGCCGCTTCGGACCTGCTCCGGACCCGCGGCCGGGGACTGCCCGGGCTGCTGGTGGAGCTCGGCGTGGTCGGCGTCGCCCTGGTTGTCAACCTGCTGGTCCGCTGGTACACCCTCGACGACCTCGACGTCGCGGTCGGACACGCGCGCGACCTGCTGTCGCTCGAGCAGCGGCTCGGGCTCGACTGGGAGCACGCCGTCCAGGACGCCACCCTCGGCGTGCCCTGGCTCAGCTCGTTCTGCGACTGGTTCTACGTCTGGGGCTACCTCCCGGTCCTCGCCGCGGCGATCGTGTGGCTCTACCTGCGCCGACCCTCGGCGTACGCGACGGTGCGCAACGCGATGCTGGTCTCGGGTGCGATCGGCATGCTCGGCTACGCCTTCTACCCCACGGCTCCACCTCGCCTCAGCGGCCTCGGCTACGTCGACACGGTCGCGACCGGCTCGTTCAACGCGGAGGCGCGACCGTCCGGGATCGCCAACGAGCTGGCCGCGATCCCGAGCTTCCACGTCGCCTGGCTGATCGTCGTGGCGGTGGTCGTCTTCGGCCTGACCCGTTCACCCACCCTGCGCGCGCTCTGCGTGCTGCACCCCGCGATGATGAGCTACGCGATCATCTCCTCCGGCAACCACTGGGTGCTCGACATCCCGGCCGGGGTGGCGATCACCGTCGTCGGCCTGTACGCCGCCGGCCGGCTCGCGAGCAGCCCGCACCGCACCCGGGAGCTCGCGACCGGGGTCCCGGCGTCGTAGCGGTCGATTCGGAGACAAATACCCCATGGGGTATGCTGGCACGACCCACCCGAGAGCAGGAGACGCACATGAGCGAGGTGTCCGGCCCCGCCGCCGCCCCGACCGCCCGCCCCCGCCGCGCGAAGCACCTGATCGACCTCGACGCACCCCGCCCGGTGCGCAACGTGCGCGCGGAGAAGGAGAGCCTGACCCACGTGCAGCAGTGGGTGATGTCGACCCTGGCGGTCACCACGGGTCTGCACATGGCCGCCGGCCTGATCCTCGCCGCGATGTTCCTCGACGAGCGCGGCGCCGGCTCCCAGGTCGGGCTCAACGTCATCGCCGGGATCTTCGGAGTGGGGTCGGTGGCCTCGGCCCTGGCGATCCACCGCCGCCCGTGGCTGAGCCCGTGGCTGCTGCTCGGCACCCTGCCGACCCCCGTCGGCCTCTGGCTGACCTTCCGCTGACGACCCTGGTCCGACCGGCCGGGGTCTTTGGGCCCTGTGCCCGCCGGGCGCCCGAACCGATGCTGGAGCCATGGAGCTCCTGGAGCTGCGCCGTCAGGCGCGCGCCCTCGTCGACGACCCGGTCCTGACCTACCGGCAGCGGATGCACCGCCTCGCGGCGCTGGCGGAGAACGCGCTGGACCCGCCACCGGTGTCGGCGGCCTGCGCCGAGGCGCTGGAGAAGCGGGTCATCTGCGACCTCTACGAGGGCAACGCCCCCTACCGGCCCCGCTACGTCCTGCCCGACTACGCGACCTTCCTGCGTCGCGGGTCCGCGTTCCTCGAGCTCGGTCCGGCCGGCGACCTCGACGAGGCGCTGGCCCACCTGCTGATCGCCTACACCCAGGTGCCGTCGATCACCGGCTACCCCGTCTGGCTGGGCGACCTCGATGGCCTGCTGGAGCCGTATGTCGCCGACCTCGACGACGACGAGCTGCACCGGCGGCTGCGACTGTTCTGGATCTCGCTGGACCGGATCCTCCCCGACGCCTTCACCCACGCCAACCTCGGCCCGGGCGACACCCGCGTGGGCCGCACGGCGCTGCGGCTGGAGCGCGAGCTGCTCCAGGTCGTCCCGAACCTCAGCCTCAAGGTCGACCCCGAGCTCACCCCGGACGACCTGGTCCGCGACGCGGTGGAGACCGTCTTCGCCTGCGGGCAGCCGCACTTCGTGAACCACCCGATGATGGTCGGCGACCTCGGGCCGTCGTACGGCGTGGCGTCCTGCTACAACTCACTGCGCGTCGGCGGCGGCTCGCACACGCTCGTCCGGCTGAACCTGCGCGAGGTGGCGCTGCGCCACCAGGGCTCGCGCGAGTCCTTCCTCGAGGACCTGCTGCCGACGTACGTCGAGCTCACGGCCGAGCTGATGGAGTCACGGATCCGGCACCTGGTCGAGGAGGCGCGGTTCTTCGACCACTCCTGGCTGGTCGCCGACGGTCTGCTGCACCTGGACCGGTACTCCGCGATGTTCGGCCTCTACGGGCTGGCCGAGGCGGTGTCGCTGGTGCTCGAGCACGAGGGCGTCGACGGTCACTACGGGCGCGACGACGTCGCCGATGAGCTCGCCGAGCAGGTGCTGCAGCGGGTGGCCGGTCTGGTCGCCGCCCGGCCGATGCCACACTGCGAGGGCAACGGCGGGCGGGCGTTCCTGCACAGCCAGTCCGGCATCGACTCCGACATCGGCGTCACCGCCGGGTGCCGGATCCCGGTCGGCGACGAGCCCGACCTGCTCCGCCACCTGCGCACGATCTCGCCCCACCACGCATTGTTCCCGGCCGGCATCAGCGACGTCCTCGCCTTCGACGAGACGACGCGGCGCAACCCGGAGGCCGTGGTGGACGTGATCCGGGGCGCGTTCCGGACCGGGCTGCGCGACTTCACCTTCAACCTCGACAGCAACGACTTCATCCGGATCACCGGGTACCTGGTGCGCAAGTCCGACCTCGCGAAGATCGACCACGGGGCCCGGCACGACAGCACCTTCCTGGGTGCCGGATCGGTCGCCGAGTCCCACGTCGACCGGCGAGCACCCAAGCGGGTGGTGGCCCATGAGCTCGACGCCGGTCCGGCTCGCTGACGTCGTCCCGTTCTCCTGGGTGGACGGCCCGGGGAACCGGTTCGTCGTGTTCGCCCAGGGCTGCCCCTTCGACTGCCTGGCCTGCCACAACCCGGAGACGATCCCGCCGCGCGGCCCCGAGACCAGGGACACGAGCGTGCCCGCGCTGCTCACGCAGCTGCACCTCGCGGAGCCCTACCTCGCCGGCGTCACGGTCTCCGGCGGCGAGGCGACGGCGCAGTGGCCGTTCGTCCGTGACCTCTTCACCGCGATCAAGGCCGACCGGCAGCTGTCCCGGCTGACGACGTTCGTCGACACCAACGGCCACGCGCTGCGACGGGTCTGGGACGCACTGCTGCCGGTGACCGACGGCTTCATGGTGGACCTCAAGGCGCTCGACCCCCTGGTGCACCGGCGGCTGACCGGACGCGGGAACGACCTGGTGCTCGACTCGATCCGCTACCTCCACGAGCGCGGACGCCTGTACGAGGTCAGGCTGCTGCTGGTGCCGGGGTTCAACGACTCCCCCGACCAGCTCGACCGCACTGCCGCCTGGCTGGCCGAGCTCGACCCGGACCAGCGGGTGGTCGTGATCGGCTTCCGGCCGCACGGCGTCCGGCCTCCACTGGCGGACCTCCCCGAAGCCGGGCCCGAGGTCCTCGAGCGCGCCCGTGCCTCCCTCCACACCGCCGGACTGGGCCATGTCGTCGTGGTCTGACGCACTCTCACCGGGTTTCCCGGACGTGCCCGCACGCCTCCGGTTACCGTCAGTTTCCGCAACACCGAGCAACCAGGACCCGCCATGAGCACGATCGCCCCGAACCCCTTCGGCCCGTACGCCACGCCCGAGGAGCTGGCGAAGGGCAAGCGCAAGGCGATGCTCAGTCTCTTCGTGGCCGTCGTCGCCGTGGCCGGGTTCGTCGTCGCCGCCCGCACCGTGGCGGACGGCCGGCTGATGACGGTCTACCTGGTCGCCGCTGCGCTGCACTTTGCCGCCAGTGTGAGCGCCTCGGTGCGCTGGTCGCGGACGCCGGACTTCGGTCGCGACGGCTGACCTCGTCCCGACCACGCGGGCCTGCCGGCCTGCTGTCGGACGGGGCTGCGAGAGTGGCGCCCGTGCGCCTGGTGGCCTGGAACTCCTGCGAGCGGTTCGACCGCAACTTCGTGCACCTGCGCGACCTCTGCTTCGACATCGCGGTGGTCACCGAGTGCGGGCCGTTCGAGGTCGGCCTGGACCAGGTCCGCGAGGTCACCTCCGTGCTGAAGCCCGGCGTCGACGGGCCCGGCCACACCAAGCACCTCGGCGTCCTCGCCCAGGAGCCGTGGCGGGTCGAGCCGCTCCCCCTGGTCGACGACCAGCCGTGGCTGCTGCCGGCCCGCGTGACCGGACCGGTGGACCTCACCGTGCTCGCCGTGTGGGCACTCGGCCCCGAGTGGGTGCCGGGTCGGCTGTCCTACGCGGCCCAGACGGCCCGGGTGATCGCCGAGGTGCTGCCACAGCTGGAGGGCCCGGTCGTGCTCGCCGGTGACCTCAACGCCCCGATCGCCGGCAGCGCCCGGCAGCACGCCGCCAACGTCGCGGCACTCGCGACGTTGGGGATGGTCAGCGCCTGGACCGTGGCCCGGCCAGGCGTGGATCCGGCGACGGAGCCGACGCTGTTCCACCAGTGGAAGCGCGACCAGCCGTTCCACATCGACCACGTCTTCGTGCCCGAGGCCTGGGCCGAGGACGTGAGCGTCACGGTCGGCGGCTACGACGACTGGGTCGCCACGAAACGGTCGGACCACGTGCCGCTCGTCGTCGACGTCGCGCCGCGACAGCTCATCCGCGAAGGGCCGCCACCCGCTTGAGCAGCCGGGTCTCCTCGTCCCAGGTGAGCGGCACGTCGAGGACACCGAGCCAGTCCTGGAGCTCGCCGTCGGCGAGGTCCCGGTGCTCGGTCGGCTGCCCCGGGCGGCGGACCGTGACGGTCTCGCCGGTCACCACGACGTGGCGGTCCGGCAGGTGCCGGGCCAGCATCAGCCCGCTGCGGAAGTGCGAGCCCGGGAAGGTGCTCGTCCAGTGGTGGCCCATCGCCACGTCGACGGGGAGCACGTCGAGCTCGTCGGTGGTGTGGGTCAGCTCCCAGGCGCCGTCACGGTGGCGGAGCAGGCCCCACCCGCCGTCCGGCGTACGCCGCACCTGGTGGCGCCAGCCGAGGTAGTCGTCCTCGGCGCCGTCGGCCAGCGCGATCGGGCGCAACCGGCTCGTGCCGAAGCCGGTGTCGCACAGGAGGCGCTCGTCGTCGAGCAGCACCTCGACCACCATGTGGGTGCGGCCCTGCTGGGTGCCGGCCCCAGGATCGCCGACCCGGCCGAGGCGGCGGCGGACGTCGTACCCGAGCCGCTGGAGAGCCGCCGCGAAGATCGTGGAGTGCTCGAAGCAGTAGCCGCCCCGCCCCCGGCCCACGAACTTCGCCTGGACCGGGTCGAGGTCGACACCGCGGTGCTGGTCCAGCAGGACGTCGAGGTTGTCGAAGGTGAAGGTGCGCACGTGCGCCTCGTGCAGCTCGTCGAGCGCCGCCCGGGACGGGGCCCGCTCCGGGACGCCGAGCCGCGCCAGGTAGCCGGCGAGATCGAGCCGGTCGGTCTCCCAGGGATCCGCAGGCATGGTCATGGTGATGGAGTCTGCGCGCGACCGGTGCCCCGGCGCCAGCGGAAAACCGGCTGGCTAGGCTCGGCCTCATGTCCTCGGAGCTGCGCCGCGTGGCGATCTTCTGCGGGTCCGCCCCCGGCACCGACCCCGGCCTCCTCGACGCGGCCTACGCGGTCGGAGCCGGCCTCGCCGAGCGCGGCCTCGGGCTCGTGTACGGCGCCGGTGGACACGGCCTGATGGGGCGGGTGTCCCAGGGCGCGCTCGACGCGGGCGGCGAGGTCATCGGCGTGATCCCGCGCGCGATGGTCGAGCGCGAGTGGGGCCGCGACGACCTGACCCGGACGCACGTGGTCGAGACGATGCACGAGCGCAAGGCCCTGATGGCGGAGTACGCCGACGCGTTCCTCTGCCTGCCCGGCGGGCTGGGCACCCTGGAGGAGATCTTCGAGGTCTGGAGCTGGCGCCAGATCGACTTCCTCGACGACCCGGTCGGCTTTCTCAACGTGGCCGGGTTCTGGGACCCGCTCCTGGTCGCGCTGCGCGGCCTCGTCGACGCCGGCTTCGTGCGCCGCGAGGTGCTCGACGACCTCGTCGTCGCGACCACCCTCGACGAGGCCCTGGCCGGTCTCGCGGCGAGGGTCGGCACCCGGCTGCCGGACAAGCTGCCCGACGCCGGACCGCTCAGCGGGTCTGCCCCTGCGTGAAGAACCGCTCGGCGTCCTCGTCCGCGGGGTGGATCAGCTCGATCCGCAGCTCGTCGAGCGTGACGTCCACCGGAGCACCGAACTGCGCGACGACGGAGATGGTCCGCACCACGTCGTCGCCGATCCGGAACCGCGGGCAGAGCACGCGCGGCGACGCGTCCGCCGGCTCACGGGGCGCCGGGCCGGCGGCCTCGACGGCGAGGTCGACCAGCGCCGCGAGCTCCATGTCCTGGGGGTAGCGCGCCGCCTCCGCCTGCAGCCGCCGGATCGCCGGCCAGGCGACGTCGTCCCAGTTGTCGATCAGGTCGCGCCAGACGCCGGCGTAGGTCAGGCGCACGACGTTCCGCTCGTCCGAGCCGGCGAGGAAGCGGGCCGCCGCGGCGTTCATCCGCACGATGTTCCAGTGCCCGTCCACGGCGTACGCCGGGTAGGGCTCCTGGCGCTCCAGCATCCGGTCGACCACGACCCGGAACGACGCCAGGTCCTCGCCGTCCAGGGCCGACTCCGGGTAGACCGCCGCCAGCCCGGCGGACAGGAACAACCCGTTGCGCTCCCGCAGCGGGAGACCGAGCGCCTCGGCCAGCCGGCCCACCATGTCGCGGCTGGGGCGGGACCGTCCGGTCTCCAGGAACGACAGGTGCCGCGACGTCGTCTCCGCCGCGACCGACAGCTCGAGCTGGCTCAGCCCGCGGGTCAGGCGCCAGCGGCGCAGCGCCGATCCGAAGGGGGTCGTCCGGACCTGGACCCACGGCCGGGCCACGGCCCCGGAGGTGGGGGAAGCCCCCGGGGCCGTGGGAGTCACCGCCGGTCGCCCGTCGCGGGGACGAGCCGGAGCGCGAGGAGCATCCCGAGGGCGAGACCGAACACGAGGTGCTCGATCACGAAGGTGCCCCATCCGGCCATCCTGGCCATGTGGGTGATCTGGTCGCCGCTGCCGAAGACGCTCGCGGCGATCGGGAGCCCGATCCAGCTGCTCACCGCGAACACCATCGCGCCGTAGAGCAGGCCGAGGCCGACGATCGCCGACCGGCCCAGCGCGAGCCGCGCGACGACGACCGCGAACATGGCGCCGTACATCGCCCCGGTCATCATGTGGATCATCGCGCCCAGGACGGCTGGCCCGAGCTCGACGTGGAAGGCGCTGCCGGCCATGGCGCTCTTCATCGACGCCATCATGGCGTCCTGGGAGATGAACAACGACGCGATGTGGTACAGCGGCGTGAAGAACCCGGTGTCCTTCGACCAGGCCGCCAGCATCGCGTACATGGCCATCGCGAGCGAGGCGACGGCGCCCGCTCCGGCGCCGATGACCACGGCGCGGGACAGTGTGCTCCGGGTCGGGGTGGTGTGGCTGAGATGTGTGCTGGTCACGTTGTGCTCCAGGTGTTGGGGTTCTGACCTGGCCACCTTCCCCGCAGTCCCGGGGTCACGTCGGTGAGCCTGGTTACACAGCGGGCCGTTCATGGCCGGATCCGTCACCGGTGACGGCGCTCGGCCTCGGCCTTGATCCGGTCCAGCGACGTGCGGACGGTGTCCTCCCAGGTCCGGGCCACGAGGTCGCCCCACCGCCGGCCGAGGCCCCAGAGGTCGGTGCCCAGCTCGCCGTCGTAGGTCAGCAGCGTGACGTCGGCCTCGACCTCGACCAGGCGGAACGACTCGACGACGTACGGCACCGGGCCACGCAGCAGCCGGAATCCGATCCGTCCGGGTGGTTCGAAGGTCACCGTCTCGGTCGTAGTGGCCACCAGCCTGGCGCCCAGGGGCGTCCGGTGGGCGGCCAGGACGAAGCCGTCGCCTCGCTCGAGGATCTGCACCTTCTCCCTCATCGCGCGCGTCTGTCGGACGGCGTACGGCGCGGTGGCGGCGTCGTACACGACCTGGCGCGGCGCCGCGACGGTCACCTCGATCGGGCCGAGCGGCCGGACGCGGCGCCCGATCCCGAGGTCGATCGTGAGGGCGCCGGTGACGGCGCCGAGGTAGAGGCCGGCACCGCCGGCCGCGCCGGCTCCGGCGAGGGCGGCTCCCCGGCTCAGGCGCACGGCTTCTCCGCGACGATCAGGGAGTACCCGACGACGCCGTCCTCGACGGCGCGCCGGGCCGCCTCGAGGACGGGCCGCGCCCGGTCGACGTCGAGGCCGAGCTCCTCGAGTCGCGCACGCGAGGTCATCCGCAGCAGGTCGAGGCGGGCGCTGATCTGGGCCACCATCCGCTCGACGGCGGCCCGGTGGTCCTCCGACGAGCGGATCACCAGACCTGCGTCGGTGAGCAGGTCGAGGTACTCCGCCGTCGGGCGGGCGTCGGCCACGCAGGCGACCCACGCGGCGACCGAGGTCAGCTCCTCGGGCAGCCGGTCCCGGTCCGCGGTGATGTCGGTGATCCCCACCCGCCCGCCGGGGGCGACCACGCGGGCGAGCTCCCGGGTCGCCGTGGGCTTGTCCGGGAACGTGCAGAGCGCGCACTCGCAGAGCACGACGTCGAACGAGGCGTCCGCGAAGGGCAGGCACTCGGCGTCGCCGGTGCGGAACCGGACCCGGTCCGCGAGGCCACGCGCCGACGCGGCACCCGCCGCCAGGGCGACGTTCGCGCGCGCCAGGTCGAGGCCCTCCACCTGGGCGCCGTACTCGGCGGCGGCCATCAGGGCGGTGGTGCCGCGCCCGCTGGCCACGTCCAGGAGCCGCTGCCCGGGGGTGCACTCCAGGAGGGTGAGCAGGCGGCGGGTCAGGTCGAGACCGCCCGGGTGGTAGGACTCCCCGAGCAGCAGGGACACGAGGTCGGAGGAGTAGCTGGTCACGCAGCAGGCCTTGGCGACGTCCGGGTCGACGGTCATGACGACGACCTCTTCGAGCCGTAAGGCGTTGCGGCCAGGATCGGCTGGAGCTGGTGGGCGTTCGGGACGACCGGGGCCACGGCGACCCCGCTCATCTGCTCCCGGACCTCCTCGCGGTAGCCGACCGAGTTGTAGGCGCAGAACGGGATCAGCCGGCCGTCGGGGGTGATCTCCTCGACGCAGCACTTCTTCAGCTGACGGACGTTCAGCGTGTACGGGTCCTGGAAGTCCTGGACGACGATCATGAACGCGATGTCGGTGATCGCGGTGACCGCCTCGGGCAGGTTCACCCCGCAGGCGTCGGCGCAGTCGAGGGCCGCGGCGACCTGGGTGAGCCGTTCGTCGTTGGTGGCGGTGCCGATGAACGCCGAGGCGCTCCACAGCTTCTCCAGCGCCTCCCTGATGTCGTGGTCGGGGACGACCCGGTTGGACACGTAGTCGAGGTGGTCCTCGACCTGGAGCAGCCGGGGGATCGGCACCAGGCCGAAGTCCGGGTCGTCCGGGTGTCCCTGGGTGATCAGGTAGGTGATCGAGCGGCAGGTCGGGAAGCAGCACGGCACCGGGAAGAAGTCGTCGGCCCTGAACCACTGGGGCAGCTGCGCGGCGATCGCGTGCAGCACGTCGGAGTTGGTGAGCCGGGTGAGCGGGTCGAACTCGACGTGGCGACCGGAGTGCGTGACCGGCTGGAACGCGATCGACCGTACGGCGGGATGGCCGAGGCCGTGCCGCACGATCGCCCCGATCTCGTGCTCGTTGACGTCCTTCTCGATGGCCGCGACGAGGGTAACGGTCAGCCCGGCCTCGGCGCAGTTGTCCAGCGCCCGCTGCTTGGTCTCCCGCAGGTCGCGCCCGCGGATGGCGAGGTGCGTCTGCGCCTCGAGACCGTCGAACTGCAGGTAGACGTTGACCGGCCGGCCGGGGCGGTTGCGACGACCGAGCTCGGCGACGAAGCGCCGGTCGGAGGCGAGCCGGATGCCGTTGGTGTTGAGGTTGACCGCCCGGATCGGGCGCTCCTGGGCGAGGTCGATCATCCCCAGCACGTGCGGGTGGATGGTCGGCTCGCCCCCGGAGAACATCACGACCTCGGGCTCACCCTCCGCGGCGACGAAGGCGTCCAGCATGGTGGCGCACTGCTCGAGGGTGATCGAGTAGCCGTCGGGCCCGTTCTCCCGCGGACTCCCTGAGTCGGCGAAGCAGATCGGGCAGTCCAGGTTGCAGCCGGTGTTGACCTCGATGATCCCGAGACAGGCGTGCTGCTTGTGCTCGGGGCACAGGCCGCAGTCCTTCGGGCAGCCCTCGGACACCTCGGTCTGGGTGCGCAAGGGCAGCGTGCCCGGCTTGTTGAAGCGCATCGACTCCACGTACATCTGCGCGTCGCCGTACACGCGGGCCTCGAACTCGCCGTGCTCGGCACACCGCTTGCGCAGGAAGACCTGGTCGTGCCGGATGTTCACCTCGCCGTCGATCACCTCCTTGCACACCGGGCAGATCGAGCGGGTCATCTCGACGAACACCTCGTCGCGGTCCTGGGTCATGCCGGTCACGCTAGGCACGGCGCCGGATCGTCACCGTGTGCGCGGTTACATTCGCCGGCCGGCTCCCGGACCAGGATGGCCGCCATGAGCAGCCAGACCTCGACCGGCCGATCCGACACGGGTGAGCCCTCCCCCGCCGGGACACGGGGCCCGCTCGCCGTGTGGCGGATCGGCATCGCCGGGGGGCTCACGGCGATCCTGTGCTGCGTCGGGCCGACCGTGCTCGCGTTGTTCGGCGTCGTCGGCGCGGGCACCGCCTTCGTCTGGGCCACCGACCTGTACGACGGCTATGCCTGGTGGTTCCGGCTGGCCGGGCTGCTCGTGCTCAGCGGCCTCGTCTACCTCTCCCTGCGTCGCCGCAACCAGTGCTCTCTCGCCGGCGTGCGCAGCCTCCGGCGCCGGCTGCTCGCCGTCCTCGGCATCGCGGTCGGCACCTACGCGGTGCTGTACGCCGTCACGACCTGGCTCGGGACGCTGGCGTAGCCGACCCGCCGGCGCGCCGGTGACCGAGCAGCACGCCCGCCAGGGCGACCGCGAGCCCGGCCCGGATCGCCACGTCCGCGAGGTTGAACGTCGGCGTGTAGCCCTGCACGTGGATCCAGTCGGTCACCGCCCCGTGGGCGAGGCGGTCGGCCAGGTTGCCCAGGCCACCGCCCAGGGCCAGCGCGATCCCGACCCTCTTCAGGCGACTCCCGGCGCGGGTCAGCCACACCGCCAGCGCGAGCAGGGCCGCCGCGGAGATCGCGACGACCCAGTGCGGGTGGCCGGCGCCGAGGCCGAGGCTCGCGCCCCGGTTCAGGACCAGCTCCACCCGCAGCGGCGGTCCGTCCGGGCTGAGTGGTGGCACGTAGGCCCGGACCCAGGCCTTGGAGACGAGGTCGACGGCGGCGGTGGTCACCGCGACGACCCATGGGGCGACGGCCATCGCGTCCTCCTCGGCGTCGCGGCTCCCGGTCAACCTAGGCGGTCCGCGCGCCGCCCTACGTAAGCGCGCTCACGGTACGCCGGCCGACGGAGCCCTATCGTCTGGACACCCCCAGGACCCCGGCGCGGCCCGTGCGCCGGCCCACGACCGAAGGACCACCGTGCCCACCGACCTCAGGACCGTCCCGACCGACCTCGAGCTGCTCACCCCCGAGGGCGAGGCCACGCCACTGTCCACCGTGCTCAACCACCGCCTGCTCGTCGTCCAGCTGGTGCGGTACTTCGGCTGTCTCCCGTGCCAGGAGTGGCTCACCGACCTCGACGCGGCGAGCGAGCGGCTGGCCGGGCACGACGTCGGCGTGACCGCCATCGGCGGCTCCGCCGACTACCAGGCGCAGTGGCTGCGCGACGAGCGCGGCGTCAGGATGCCGCTGCTCCTCGACCCCGACCAGCGCTTCCGGGACGCGGTCGGCGCCGACCAGCCCCTGGGGATCCGGCTGCTCAACCCCAGGGGCGCGGCCGCCTACGCCCGCTCGCTGCGCCACGGGTTCCGCCCGCAGAAGATCACGCGCGACACCGTGCAGGCCCCCGGGGTGGTCATCCTGGACCGCTTCGGCAACGTCTGCTGGCAACACGTCGGCACCCGCATCGGCGACTACCCGGACCTGGCCGTGGTCGAGGCCGCGGCGGTCCAGCTGTCCACGATGACCTGACGGGGGACGGCCCCGCCGTCCGGCGGCCGACCCACCGCCCTGCCCAGGGGATGCCGTCCGGCGCGTCGCTCGGTGTCCGGTGGCCGTAGAGCAGGCTCCGGCTCAGGGCGCCAGCAACCCGGTGACGCACCGGGCGAGGGCCAGCAGGTCGAGGCGAGGGATGCCGCTGCCGAGGCACGCGATCGTCGCCTGGGTGCGGGTGAGCACCTGGGGCACGATCGCCGTGACGGTCCCGACCGAGCCGGCGACGGCGGCCTGCACCGGGGTCGCGGTCTTCGGTGGCGCGGGGGTGCCGGCCGCCGCGCGGGTCAGCTGGGACGAGGTGGCCGCAGGCGGAGCCGCGGCGGCGGGTGCGGGCGGCGTCTTCGGCCTCGGCGCCTGCTGCCCGTGCGGCGGTCCCCCGCCGGCGTGGGTGGCGGGCGCGAGCACCGTGCCGCCGTAAGTGCCGGAGGGGACCGCGGTGTAGAGACCCGTCGAGTAGGCGTCCATGACTGCCAGCACGAGGTCGACGTACCGCGCCGAGTGGTTGTACCGGTACGTCGCGGCCCGCTGGCCCGCCCGGGTGGCCAGGTCGTCGTCGCCCGAGCACAGGTACACGGCGGCACCGAGCGCCGCGTCGTCGATGTCCTGTGGGTTGCGGACGCCGTCCCCGTCCCCGTCGACCTTCACCGCCGCCCAGGTGGCCGGGATGAACTGCAGGGCGCCGACCGCCCGGTCACCGGACGGATCGCCGTCGATCTCGCCGGCGTCGGTGTCCGCGATCCTCCGGGTGCCGTGGCGCCCGTCGAGCGTCGGCCCGTAGATCGCCGGCATGCTGACGCCGTCCTCGGAGAGGACGCTGCCCCCGAACCTCCCGTGGTCCGACTCGACCCGTCCGATCGCCGCGAGCTGCTCCCACCTCAGGTGGCACGTCGGGTCGGAGGCGTCGACGACCTGCGCCGCCCGCTGGTACGCCGCGAGGGCCGGCGAGGGGATCCCCCACGCCGATGCCGAGGCGACCACGCTGTCGACCGCACCGGCCGCGACCGCCGGAGCGACCGCCCCGGCCACCCGCATCGAGGCGGTCGAGGTGA
>Ga0255338_1003430_pt1 | contig 19113 bp, 18 predicted proteins | sample MeOH1_35cm_T4_19_FD_203715 | JGI IMG/M metagenome (GOLD analysis project Ga0255338, IMG submission 203715) | Sandy soil microbial communities from University of British Columbia, Vancouver, Canada - MeOH1_35cm_T4_195 | ecosystem: Engineered > Artificial ecosystem > Sand microcosm > Unclassified ...
CGGGGCACAAGGTCACGGTGGTGGAGACGCCGTTCGCCCGCATCGGATTGTCGATTTGCTACGATCTGCGGTTCCCCGAGCTCTACCGCGCGATGGGCAGCGTGGACATCATCATGGTGCCTTCCGCGTTCACGGAAACGACGGGCAAGGCGCATTGGGAGACGCTGATCCGCGCCCGGGCCATCGAGAATCTCGCCTACGTCGTGGCGCCGGCACAGGGCGGCTATCACGTGAACGGACGCGAAACCCACGGGGATTCCATGATCGTCGACCCCTGGGGCATCGTGCTCGACCGCCTGCCGCGAGGCTCGGGCGTCGTGGTAGCCGGCGTCAATCTTGCCTATCTCCAACGTCTGCGCCAGAGCCTGCCGGCGCTCACCCATCGCACGCTGCACCAGTGCTGAAGCGGCGCGAGGTCGAAGCGGCGGGCCTGGCGCTGCATATGCACAAAATCTGCCGTTATTTTTGAATCGGACTCGACGTGTCACCGACCACACCGGAAACCGCTTTTGCCACCGCGCAGGACATCCTGCTCGCGCCCCACGCGCTCGACCAGCAGCAGCTGCAGACCGTGTTCGGCGAAATCCTTACGCATCGCGTGGATTACGCGGACCTGTACTTCCAGTACAGCCGCAACGAGTCGTGGAGCCTCGAGGAAGGCATCGTCAAATCGGGCAGCTTCAACATCGACCAGGGGGTCGGCGTGCGCGCCGTGAGCGGCGAGAAAACGGCGTTCGCCTACTCCGACGACATCACGTTCGATGCGCTGCAGGCCGCGGCGCATGCGACCCGGGCGATCGCCCGGCAGGGGCAATCGGGCGCGACACAGGTGGCGCGCATCAACGGCGGCCGCTCGCTGTATGCGCCGCAGGATCCGCTCGGCAGCCTGCAGGACGCGGACAAGGTGGCGCTGCTCGAGCGGCTCGAGCGCCATGCGCGCGCCCTCGATTCGCGCGTGACGCAGGTGATGGCGTATCTCGCGGGCGAGTACGAGGTCGTGCTCGTGACCCGCAGCGACGGCGTGCAGGCGGCCGACGTGCGTCCGCTCGTGCGCGTGTCGGTGCAGGTCATCGTCGAGCACGAGGGCCGGCGCGAGCAGGGCAGCTACGGCGGCGGCGGGCGTTTCGATTACGCCTATTTCACCGACGATATATTGCGCGAGTACGCGCGCCGCGCCGTCGACCAGGCGCTGCTCAATCTCGATGCCCGTCCTGCGCCCGCCGGCACGATGACGGTCGTGCTGGGACCGGGCTGGCCCGGCGTGCTACTGCACGAAGCGGTGGGACACGGGCTCGAGGGCGATTTCAACCGCAAGGGCACCTCCGCCTTCAGCGGGCGCATCGGCGAGCGCGTCGCCGCGCCCGGCGTGACGGTCGTGGACGACGGCACCATCGCCGGCCGCCGCGGCTCGCTCAACATCGACGACGAGGGCAATCCGACGCAGCGCAACGTGCTGATCGAGGACGGCGTGCTGAAAGGTTATCTGCAGGACAGCCTCAACGCGCGATTGATGGGCGTCGCGCCCACCGGCAACGGGCGGCGCGAGTCGTACGCGCACATCCCCATGCCGCGCATGACCAACACGTTCATGCTGAACGGCGAGCGCGATCCGCAGGAGATCATCGCCTCGGTGAAGAACGGTCTCTATGCCGTCAATTTCGGCGGCGGTCAGGTGGACATCACGAGCGGCAAGTTCGTCTTCTCGGCGTCGGAGGCGTACGTCATCGAGAACGGCAAGCTCACGCATCCGGTGAAAGGCGCCACGCTGATCGGCAACGGTCCGGATGCGCTCACGCGCGTGTCCATGATAGGCAACGACATGGCGCTCGACTCGGGTGTCGGCACGTGCGGCAAGGAAGGCCAGAGCGTGCCCGTGGGCGTGGGCCAGCCGACGCTCAAGATCGAAGGGCTCACGGTAGGCGGCACCGTTTAATGGCGTGATGCGGTGGCTGTAAGGGCGACGTCGCTCGTCAGCAGTCGCTGGCGTGGTCTATAATGCGTTGATTCGACAAGTGAGTTGACGCATGCCGTACCAGACCGACGATTTGCGCATCAAGGAGATCAAGGAGCTCGTTCCGCCTTCGCACGTCCTGCGCGAGTTCGGGATGACCGAGAAGGCAGCCAGGACCGTGTACGAGACGCGGCAGGCGATACATCGTGTGCTGCACGGCGCGGACGACCGTCTGGTCGTGATTCTCGGCCCGTGCTCCATCCACGACGTGAAGGCGGCGAAGGATTACGCGGAGCGCCTGAAGGAAGTGCGCGCGCGCTGCGAGCGTGAGCTGCTGATCGTCATGCGCGTTTACTTCGAGAAGCCGCGCACGACGGTAGGCTGGAAAGGCCTCATCAACGATCCGAACCTCGACGGCAGCTTCCGCATCAACGAAGGTCTGCGGGTCGCGCGCCAGCTCCTGCTCGATCTCAACGAAGCCGGCATGCCGGCGGGCTGCGAGTTCCTCGACATGATCACGCCGCAGTACATCGCCGATCTCGTGTCGTGGGGAGCGATAGGCGCGCGCACCACCGAAAGCCAGGTGCATCGCGAGCTCGCGTCGGGCCTGTCATGCCCCGTCGGCTTCAAGAACGGCACCGACGGCAATATCAAGATCGCGGTCGATGCGATACGGGCCGCGCAGGCGCCGCATCATTTCCTCTCGGTCACCAAAGGCGGGCACTCGGCGATCGTCTCGACCACCGGGAACGAGGACTGCCATCTCATCCTGCGCGGCGGCAAGCAGCCCAACTACGATGCGGCCAGCGTCGATGCGGCCGCCAAGGGCATGGCCGAGGCGGGCATACCCGCGCGCATCATGATCGACTTCAGCCACGCGAACAGCAGCAAGAATCCGCAGAAACAGGTGGAAGTCGGGCAGGACGTCGCGCGCCAGATCGCGGCCGGCGACGACCGCATCTGCGGCGTGATGGCGGAAAGCCATATCAAGGCCGGGCGGCAGGATCTCGTGCCGGGCAAGCCGCTCGTGTACGGCCAGAGCATCACCGACGGGTGCATCGGATGGGAAGACAGCCGCGCGCTCCTCGAGGTGCTGGCCGACGCGGTGCGCAAGCGCCGTCTCAAAGCCGAAGCCGACGCGCAATAGCTGCTCGTATCGACAGCTACGCTGCGCCGGCGCCATGGCGGCGCGCCATCATTGCACTGGCGACGGCTTGCCTCGGCGCTGTCCCCGCGACTGCCGCGCAGATCGCCGTCACCGACGATCGCGGCGCGACGCTCGCCTTGAGCGGTCCCGCCGCCCGCATCGTCACGCTCTCACCGCATCTCACCGAGCTCGCGTACGCGGCCGGCGCGGGCGACAAGCTGGTCGCGGTCGCGCGCTATAGCGACTATCCCCCCGCGGCACGCGCGCTGCCGCAGATCGGCGATGCCTCGCTGGTCGACCTCGAACGGGTGGCTGCGCTCGGGCCCGACCTCGTGCTCGCCTGGAAAAGCGGCAACTCGCCCGCCGACATCGCGAGCCTGGAGCGGCTGGGCTTGCGCGTGCATGTGAGCGAGGCCGCACGCCTGGGCGACGTCACCCGCGTATTGAGGGCGATAGGCGAGCTTGCCGGTACGATGCAAGCTGCCGAGCGGCAGGTCGCGCAGTTCGAGCGGGAGATCGGTGAGCTGCGCGAGCGTTACGCCGGCCGGCCGCCGTTGCGCGTCTTCTACCAGATCTGGGACCGGCCGCTGCTCACCGTGAACGGCAGGCACATCATCAGCGACGTGCTGTCACTGTGCGGCGGCGTCAACGTGTTCGCGCGCGCTGCCTTGCTGACGCCGTCGGTCTCCGTCGAGGCATTGGTGGCTGCGCATCCCGAGGTCGTCGTGGGCGGCAGCTCATCGTCGAGTCCCGGAGAGCTTGCGGCGCAGTGGCATGCGCTGCCGGTGGCGGCGCTCACCCGCCTGCCGGTCGTTGCGGTGCCCCCCGATCTCATACAGCGGCAGACGCCGCGTATCGCGGAAGGCGCCGCGCTCATCTGCCGCCGGCTGGAGGAAGTGCGTGCTTCGCGGTGAACGGTGAGCGCTGAACGGGCGAAGCGTGCAGAGTCGGGGTTCCGGTTCACCGTTCACGAGTCACAGGTCACGGCTTTTATCGATTCTTCCCCTGCTGCCACAGCGTGTCGCCGACACCGGCGTGGCGGTTGAGCGCGCGTGCCAGCACGAACAGCAGGTCCGAGAGCCGGTTGAGATAGTGCAGGAGGTGGGCGGGCAGAGGTTCCGCCGCGTGCAGAGCGACGACATGCCGCTCCGCGCGTCGGCAGGCCGCGCGCGAAACGTGAGCGAGCGCGGCAGCGCGGGTGCCGCCGGGCAGGATGAAATCCTTGAGCGGCGGCAGATCCGCGTTGAGGGCGTCGATCGCCCGCTCGAGGCGCGCCACGTGATTTGCGGCGAGCAGGCTGTGCCCCGGTACGCTCAACTCGCCGCCCAGGTCGAAGAGATCGTGCTGCACGCCCACCAGGCACTCGCGCGCGGCGGCCGGCAGCTCCTCGCAGAGCAGCACGCCGAGGTGGCTGTTCAGCTCGTCGACCGCGCCTATCGCTTCCATGCGCGGGCAGTCCTTGCGCACGCGCGTGCCGTCCGAGAGCCCCGTCGTCCCGTCGTCGCCGGTGCGCGTATAGATGCGTGTCAACCGATGTCCCACGTTGCCTCCTTCTTACTTGGCCGTCGCCTCGCTGCGCTCGAGCTTGGCATCGGCCTCGGCGCGCGGCTCGCCGTTGGGCAGCGCCACGTTGCATTCGCGGAAGATGCGCGCCTTCGACAGCCGGCAGATTTCCGGGTCGAGCTTGGGATAGATCGCGCTCACGGCGCGGAACTGCACGGGGAAGATGTTCTCCTGCCCGATGTCGTCCAGATAGCGCCCGCGCGAGAGGAACTGCAGCACTTCCTTCTTCACGCCGTAGAAATAAAGCCCGCCGCCGAGCCGCCGCCGCCGGCGCGCTTCCTGGGCGAGCATTTCGGCGCCCGCGATGTCGATGAAGTTCATCGCGGTCGCATCGACCAGCACGTGCTTCTGGCCGGGATGAGTGAGATCGATGTCCTGCAAGTACCGCTGCACGTGGTCCACCGCGCCGAAGAAGATGGAGCCGTTGATGCGGATCATCTTCAACTGCGGACAGTCGGGCAGGCCCGTGTCGGTGGAGTAATGATAGCTGTGCTCGCCCGGGTCCGGCTTCACGTCGAGGATGAGAGGGCGCGAGGTGCGCTTCAAGTACAGCATGAGCGAGAGCATCACGCCGGTGTAAATGGCGAACTCGAGCTGCACGAACAGCGTCGCGAGCAGGGTGATCACCAGCACCGCGCTCTCCGAGCGGCTCACCTTCAGCACGTTCCGGATGCTCGGGATGTCGATGAGCCCCCATGCGACCAGCAGCAGTACGCCTGCCATGGCGGGTATCGGCAGATATTGCGCGAGCGGGGCTACGAGCAGCAGCACGAGCACGAGGAAGATCGCCGAGAAGATGGAGGCGAGCGGCGTCTTCGCGCCCGCTTCGTAGTTGGCCCCGCTGCGGTTGAGCGACCCGCTCGCGGCGTAGGCCGAGAAGAACGAGCCGATGATGTTGGACAGTCCCTGGCCGATGAATTCCTGGTTGCCGTCGATGCGCTGCTCCGAGCGGACGGCGATGGCGCGCGCAATGGAAATCGCCTCCGTGAGGCCCACGATGCCCACCACGAGGGCCGCGGACGCCGTCTTGCGCAGCGCCTCGAGCGAGAATTCCGGCGGCGAGTACTGCGGAAACGCGCTCGGCAGCGCCGACACGGTCGCGATGTGATGCGCCGCGTCGAGCCCCGGTATCCAGCGCAGGATGTACGCGTAGACGCCGCCGGCGATCATGGCCGCGATCATGTAGGGAAAGCGCGGATAGCGGCGGCGCACGACGATGCCGGCGAAGAGCGTGACCACCGCCACGGACGTCACGAGCCAGTCGATGTTGCCCACCTGGAGCACCAGTTGCTCCACGGTCTCCATGAACGAGATGCCGCGCGGCATCGGAATGCCGAAGAAGTGCCTGATCTGGCTGCCGACGATGAGAAAGCCCGCCCCCGCGGTGAAGCCGATCACCACCGTCTGCGACACGAAGTTGACGAGTATCCCCATGCGCATCAGCCCCATCGCGAGCTTGAACGCCCCGGCCAGGAACGACATGGTGAGCACGAGCTGTATGTACTCGTTGGTGCCGGGCTGCGCGATCGCGCTCATGGTCGAGAAGATCACGATGGACGTCGCCGTGGTCGGGCCGCCCATGAGATGCCAGCTCGAGCCGTAGAGCGCCGCGACGATGGCAGGAATCATGGCGGCATACAGGCCGTATTCGGGCGGCATGCCGGCGATGGTCGCGAATGCGACGCCCTGCGGAAGCACGAGGATCGCGCCGGTGAGGCCCGCGGAGAGGTCTGCGTGCACCGTCTTGCGATTGACGCGGGGCCACCAACGAAGAAAGGGAAAGAGCTGGAGCAGCCAGTTACGGGGCAGGAGGGATATGCGCGCGTTCAACGTATTCTATGGCCATCGGTCGATGGCGCATTATGGGTCATGACGGCGAGTGCCAGCAACGGTGCGGGTTTTCCGCTATAATCGCCGGCCGTAACGGTCACCTGCTTTCAGAGCTCACGAAATGACATCGCGCAAGATTATCGGCATGTCCCTCGCAATGGCGCTCGCCCTGGCCACGGCGGGGGCGGCGTATGCAGCCGGCAGTGCGTCGGCGGGAAAACAGAAAAGCTCCATGTGCGCCGGCTGCCACGGCATAGAGATGTATCGCACGGCGTTTCCGGACGTCTACAGCGTGCCCAAGCTGGGCGGACAGCACCCGGCGTACATCGTGAAGGCGCTGAACGAGTACAAGTCGGGCAACCGCAGCCATCCGTCGATGCGCGCCATCGCAGCGAGCCTCACCGAGCAGGACATGGCCGATCTCGCCGCTTATTACGGTTCCTCGTCGTCGACGGCGAGCGCCGCCAAATAAAACAACGTCTCCGAGGCATGACAGCAATGATAGTGAGAGTACTGACTGCAGGTGTGGTCGCGCTGCTGGTGGCCGGTGTGGCGCAGGCCGGTGATGCGGAGGCGGGCAAGGAAAAATCGCGGCCGTGCGCGGCCTGCCACGGCCCGGACGGCAACAGCCAGGCGCCGGATTTTCCCCGGCTCGCGGGGCAGTATTACGATTACCTCGTGAAGGCGCTGGAAGATTACAAGACCGGCGCGCGGAAGAACCCCATCATGGCGCCCCAGGTCGCGAACCTGAGCGTGCGCGACATGCAGGATCTCGCCGCGTATTTCTCGCATCAGCAGGGGCTCGTCGGCAAGCGCTGAAGCGCGCGAACGCATGCAACAAAAAAGCCGGCGCGAGCCGGCTTTTTTGCGTTTCTGCTCTTTACCCTAACTCCTTACTCCTCACGGTGTCGATCAGTCTTCGCTGCGCATCGCGGCCTTGCGCTCTATGCAACGCAGGTAGACGCCTTCGTCGGGCGGCCGCCCGGCACGTTGCGCTTCCCACAACGTCTCGCCGAGGCACTCGAGTATGCCGTGCTTCGCATCGTGCTCGGATCCCGTCTTCGCCGCCAGTCGCTCGTAGCGCTCCCGCAAGCCGTGCGGCTGATCGATGGAGAGCTGCTCTTCGATCGCCAGGTGCAGGGACAGATGCAGGAAGGGGTTCAACTGCCCGCCTTCCGGCGTGTAGTCGCGCTCGAGATTGTGCTCCGGGTTTTCCAGCAAAGGCTGGTACTCGGGATGCAGCAGTATCACCTGGAGAGCGACTTTTTCCAGGTCGGTGAGCGGCGCTTCGTCCCGGTACTTCTTCCAGGTGTCGAAGAAGAAACGGCGCGCCTCGTCGCGGCTCGGAGAGAACATGTTTCAGTAAAAAACGTGATTCGTGAGTGGTGACTCGTGATTCGTGACCGGTGAACTACGCGGGTTGGACAGCGGACATCATAGGGATATCCCGCGCTTGTGCCCACTTTCCCGCGGTACCCACGAGTCACGAGTCACGGGGCACCGGCGTTTTGTGCTTGTACTCGCACAGGTCGTTGATGACGCACTCGGGGCATTTGGGCGTGCGCGCGACGCACACATAGCGGCCGTGCAGTATCAGCCAGTGATGGGCATGCTGCCTGAATTCCTCGGGGACGACCTTCAGCAACCGCTTCTCGACCTCCAGCGGGTCCTTGCCGGGCGCCAGATTGGTTCGGTTGGACACGCGAAAGATGTGCGTATCGACCGCGATGGTCGGTTGCCCGAAGGCGACATTGAGCACGACGTTCGCCGTCTTGCGGCCCACGCCCGGCAGCCGCTCCAGCGCTTCCCGGTCCTCGGGCACTTTTCCGCCGTGCTCCTCCAGGAGTATCCGGCACATCGCGATGATGTTCTTCGCCTTCGTGCGATACAGCCCTATGCTCTTCACGTATTCTGCGAGGCCCGCTTCACCGAGCCGCAGCATCTGTTGCGGCGTGTTGGCGTGCTTGAACAGCCGCGCCGTCGCAATATTCACGCTCTTGTCCGTTGCCTGCGCGGAGAGCACCACGGCGACCAGCAGCTCGAACGGCGAGCTGTAGACGAGCTCGCTGCGCGGATGCGGATTCGCGGCGCGCAGACGTGCGAAGATCTCGTGGCGTTTTGCGGGATTCATGGTGGACTTTGGGCCGGATTGTAGCGCACTGCCGGCGCGGCACGGCGCTCTGCCTGGAGATCGCGGGCCGGCTATGCTAGAAGCTATCTCATAGAACTGCATCCCGCAGCGCCCCGTCGCACACGTGCCTATTTATGAGATAGCTTCTAGTGTCACGTTCGAAATACATGCTTCCGACATGACCATACCGCTGCTCTCGGTGTTCATCCCCGCGTACAACGCCGCGCCCTTCATCCGGCAGGCGCTCGAGTCCGTACTCGACAACGGCTACGGCGACATGGAAGTCATCGTGGTGGACGATGCATCGACGGACGGCACTTGCGATGTCGTCGCGGCTATCCGCCATCCCGCCGTGCGCCTCGTGCGCAACTCGGTGAATCTCGGCGTCGCGGCCACTCGCCGCGCGGGCGTTGCGCTGTTGCGGGGCGCTCATGTCGCGCTGCTCGATGCCGACGACATCGCGGCGCCCGGACGCTTCGAGAGCCAAGTGGCGCGCCTCGAAGCGCCCGACGGCCCCGACATCGTGGGCGGCGCCATCGAGCTCTTCGGCGACGTCGAAGGTCGCAAGTATTTTCCGATGACAGATCTGCAGATCCGCACGGCCCTGCTGTTCGACGCCTCGTTCGCCAATCCCGCGGTGAGCATGAGGCTCGCGCCGTTGAGGGCAGGCGCGATCCGCTACACCGTCGAAGCGGGGCCTGCCTGCGATTACGCCTTGTGGGCCGACGCGCTGTTCGCGGGACTCAGGTTCGAGAATCTGCCGGACGTGGTGACCCGCTATCGCAAGCACGCAGGCGCGATGACGAACAACTCGCTTGCGCCCATGATCGCGCAGTCGGCCGCGATACGAGGTCGCGTTGCGCGGCACTACTTCCCGGCCTTGAGCGATGCAGAGGTCGGGGCCATGGCCGATGCCTTGTCGTATCACCTGCCGGGCGGCGCGCGCCTGGTGGCCGCGGTCTACGCGCTTTCCCACGCTGCGGCGCTCGCGCCGGAACGGACCGATATCGACAGCGGGCTGCTGGTGCAAATGTTGCAGGCGAACGTGCTGAGGATCATCGAGCGCGGCGTGCGCAAGGGCAAGCTGGATTACGCGCTGCTCGAGCGCATGACTGACGAGAACGCGTTCTTCGAGCGCTGGCGGTCGGCGGATGGCGGCGCGCTCGATGCGCAGATCATGTCGTTGCTCGCGTAGCCCGCTCGCGGACGATCCTGTACGGAAAAGCCCGTTCTTGGTATAGTCGCGACTCTGCCGCACGCCTGCTATCCCGCAGCACGACGCCCTCATTCACATGCGCACACTCGCCCACCTTTTCACCAGCAACCGCACCTGGTCGGAGCGCATACGCGGACAGGACCCGCAGTTCTTTCTCAAGCTTTCGCGGCAGCAGTCGCCCGCGTACCTGTGGATAGGCTGCGCGGACAGCCGGGTCCCGGCGAACGAGATCGTCGACCTGCTGCCGGGCGAGCTGTTCGTCCATCGCAACATCGCGAACCTCGTCGTGCATACCGACCTCAATTGCCTGTCGGTCACGCAGTTCGCGGTGGACGTGCTCAAGGTGAAGCACATCATGGTCGTGGGGCACTACGGTTGCAGCGGCGTGCACGCCGCCATGCGGCGCGACCGCATCGGCTTGAGCGACAACTGGCTGCGCCACGTGCACGACGTGCAGGACAAGCATACGGCCATCCTCGAGCGGATGCCGCGCGAGATCGCAGCCGACCGGCTGTGCGAGCTCAACGTGCTCGAGCAGACGGCCAACGTCTGTCATACGACCATCGTGCGGGACGCCTGGGAGCGCGGGCAGGAGCTGTCGGTGCACGGCTGGATTTACGGGCTGCGCGACGGGCTGTTGCGCGATCTCCACATGACCGTGAGCGGCGCGGAAGAAAGCGCCTCCGTGTATCGGGCCGCGGTTGCCGCGCTGGCGGCGAAGTAATCCTTCCCGCCGCTTCTCAGCGCGCGCGTGCCGCGAGCCGCAATCGCGCGCGCTCCATCACACGCTCTATCGTTTGCCGCTTGCGCAGATCGGCTCCGGACTCGTGCGCCGCAGGGGCCGTGTTGGATTCGCCGCTATTCTGCAACCGCCGCGTGCGCGCTTCGTAACGTCGGCGAGCGTGCTGCGCTTCGGCACGGCGCGCCTCCGGCTTTTCTGCCGGCGCTTTCTCGACGAGAGCGATGCAGTCCACAGGGCAGGGTGGTATGCAGAGCTCGCAGCCGGTGCACTCCGAGCCGATGACGGTGTGCATCAATTTCGCGGCGCCGACGATTGCATCGACCGGGCAGGCCTGTATACACAGCGTGCAGCCTATGCAGCGCGCCTCGTCGATTACCGCGACAACGCGAGGACCGATAGTCCCGCAGGCCGGGTCGAGCGGCTTTGGGGGCACGCCGAGCAGGCCGGCGAGATCCGCTATGCCTTCAGCGCCGCCCGGGGGACAGCGGTTGATGTCGGCCATGCCGGCGGCGAGCGCTTCGGCATACGGACGGCAACCGTCGTAACCGCACTTGCGGCACTGTGTCTGCGGCAGCAGCGCATCGATTGCGTCGGCCGATGCTGCGGTGCTCATGCGCATGCAGTGGCCGCAGGAACGTAGGACCGGCCGGTGTCCTGCGCCAGTCCTTCGTGCGTGACCCGGCCGCCGCAAGTTTGCACGCCGAGGGCCAGGCCTGCGTCATCGCGTATCGCGCGTGCGAGACCCTTGTTCGCGATGGCGAGCGCATACGGCAGCGTCACCTGCGTGAGCGCGATGGTGGCCGTGCGCGCGACCGCGGCCGGCATGTTCGTGACGCAATAGTGCACCACGCCTTCCTCGACGTAGAGCGGCTCGGTGTGGCTCGTCGGCCTCGACGTCTCCGCGCTGCCGCCCTGATCGATCGCCACATCGACAATGACCGATCCCGGGCGCATGGCTTTCACGTCCTCGCGCATCAGGAGCTTGGGCGCCTGCTTGCCCGGGACGAGGACGGCTCCGATCACGAGATCGGCATCGCGCACGAGGGCCTCGAGATTGGCGCGCGTGGACGTGACGGTCTTCAGGCGCGAGCCGAAGATGTCGTCGAGCTGCGTAAGCCGTGCCGGCCTGCGCTCGAGCAGCGCGACCTCGGCTCCCATGCCGAGCGCGACGCGTGCGGCATTCTGCCCGACGGTGCCGCCGCCGATCACCACGACACGCGCCGGCGGCACGCCGGGCACGCCGGCGAGCAGCACGCCGCTGCCGCCGTTCGCCATCTGCAATGCCCATGCGCCCATCTGCGGCGCAAGGCGGCCGGCGATCTGCGACATGGGCATGAGCAGCGGCAGGCTGCCGGCGGCATCGGTGACCGTCTCGTATGCGACCGAGATCACTTTTGCATCGAGCATCGCCTGCAACAGCGCCGCATCGGGCGCGAAGTGGTGGTAACCGAACACGATTTGCGCGGGATGGAGCAGGGCGAATTCGCTGCGCTGCAACTCCTTCACCTTGATGACCATGTCGACGTCGTATGCCGCCCGCGCATCGCCTACGATGGCCGCGCCCGCGTCACGGTAGTGCCCGTCGTCGAACCCGGCGCGCGACCCTGCGTTGGCCTGCACGCACACCGCATGGCCTGCAGCCACGAGCGCGCGTGCTCCGGCAGGTGTCAGCCCGACGCGGTACTCGTGATTCTTGGTTTCCTTCGGTACGCCGATCAGCATGAGCCGGGATCTCCCTCGTCAGACGGTGGCCGCACGAAGACGCGAAACTGCGCCCGTATTCTACCGCAGCGCTGAAGTCACTCCCGGGACAGCGGCGGCTCAACCGCGCTCGCTCTCTGGACTTCGGGGAGGAGAAGACACATGGCGGGCCGCAACGCGGTTGCAGGTCGCGAGCGCGCGATCGACGAGGCGCGGCAGCAGGGCGTTCAGCTTCAGGAAGAAGCGCTCGGGCCATCCGATGTAGATCTCGCTGCGGTCGTGCTCCAATGCAGGATACGCACGGAGCCACCGCGGTGCACTCTCAACCGGCGGGCTCTTCCAGCGGCTGCCAGCGGCCGTCGATCAGTCCCTGCATCGGCTGGAACTGGATCTTGTAAGCCATCTTGCGGCTTTGCGCGATCCAGTAGCCCAGATAGAGATGCGGCAGGTGCATGCGCCGGCACAAGTCGATCTGCCACAGCACGTTGTAAGTGCCGAAGCTCGCGCCCGGCACGTCGGGCTCGAAGAACGTGTAGACGGAGGACACGCCGTCCAGCAGCTCGTCCACGATGCTCACCATGCGCAGCACGCCCTCCTCGCGAAACTCGATCAGGCGCGAATCGACGTTGCTCTGGAGCAGGAAATGCCGGTATTGCTCGCGGCTGTCCTGGTCCATGCCGCCGCCGCTGTGCCGGCGCGACTGGTAGCGCAGGTACAGGGCGTAATGCTCGGCGTTGTACTTGAGGTCCAGCATCTCGGTGGTGAGCTCGGCATGCCGCTTCGCCGCGCGGCGCTGCGCGCGGCCCGGCTTGAAGTCGTCGACCACGATGCGCACCGGCACGCATGCCCGGCAATGGTCGCAGTACGGGCGGTACGTGAAGGCGCCGCTGCGCCGGAAGCCGGCGCGTACCAGCTCGCTGTACACGGGCCCGTCGATGAGATGGCTGGGAGTCGCAACCTGCGAGCGCGCCATGCGGTCGTGCAGGTAGCTGCACGGATAAGGCGCCGTCGCGTAGAACTGGAGGACCGACAGCGGAAAATCAGTCAAATAGGTCATCGTCGAAACGCCACGTGCCGGGGCTTACGGGGTAGTTTACCAAGTCCGAAAGCTTTCTCATAAACTCCCCGCGGGGAATCGGCCTCGCCCCCAGCGAGGCGAGATGAGCGGTCTCCATCTGGCAGTCGATCAGCCCATAGTCCCAGCGTTCGAGCTGGCGCACGAGATGTGCGAATGCGATCTTCGATGCATCGGTTGCGCGGGTGAACATCGATTCCCCGAAAAACACACGCCCCAGCGCGACGCCGTACAGCCCGCCTGCGAGCGTGCCGTCGATCCACGTCTCCACCGAATGCGCGATCCCGAGCGCGTGCAGCTTGCCGTACGCGCGCGACATGTCCTCGGTGATCCAGGTTCCGGACTGGCCCGCGCGCGGCGCCGCGCAGGCCCGCATGACTTCACCGTAGCAAGTATCGACCCGCACTTCGTAGTCGCGGCGCCACAGGCGCTTGCGCAGCGAGCGCGACAGCCGGAAGGCCCGCGGCTCGAGGATCATGCGCGGATCGGGGCTCCACCACAGGAGCGGCTGTCCGTCGCTGTACCAGGGGAATATGCCGTGTCGGTAGGCATCGAGCAGCCGCCGCACGGAAAGGCTGCCTCCGGCCGCGAGCAGGCCGTTTGGCTCCTCCAACGCCCGGGAGACCGGCGGAAACGGCGCATGGGCATCGAGCCAGGGAATCATCACCGCTATTGTAAGCGAGACTGTTTTGACCTTGATCAATATAGGGGTTTATCGGACGACCTACCATTGAACCCACATTTCAATCAGTTGCAAGGAGAAGCACATGAAAGAAAGCAGACGATGGATGGTGGCTGCGCTCGGCATGGGCCTCGCGCTCGGCAGCGCCGCGCATGCGGCACAAGGCGACTGGCTCGGTCGGGCACGGGTCATCCACATCGCGCCGGACGCGAGCTCATCGGCGCTCAACCTGGACGTGGACAACCGTACCACGCTCGAGCTCGACTTCAGCTACTTCGTCACGCGCAACGTGGCGGTGGAGCTCATACTCGCCACGAAAGAGCACAACGTCACGTCCAATGGGGCGGACATAGGCTCGGTGGCCCTGTTGCCGCCGACGCTGACGGTCCAGTACCACTTCGCGCCTGAAGCCGCGGTGCGCCCGTATGTCGGCGCCGGCCTGAACTACACCCGTTTCTACGACGTGAATCTCGGCGGCGGCACATTGACCGCGGACCGCAACAGCTGGGGCGGCGCATTGCAGCTCGGCGCCGACATTCCGCTCAACAAGACTTTTTTCCTCAACGTGGACGTGAAAAAAATCTGGATAGAGACTGACGTGAAGTCCGCCGCCACCGGCGCGACGGTCGCCAACCTGAAGATCGACCCCGTAATCTTCGGCGTCGGCGTCGGAATGAAGTTCTAGCCGTTCTCGGGCGGGGTCCTCCCGTCCCGGCCGTCGCCGCGCAACTGCGCGGCGACGGCGTCATCGCTGCCGCGAACCATCCGGGCTTGATGTAAATCAAGAATACCCGAAGGTCTCGCGCGTACCATGCCCCTGTGGATACTCTGCCCGCCACCGCGGATATGCCTGCGGCCTCGTGTTACCACTGCGGCCTGCCGTTGCCCGTCGTGTCCTTCCCGGTCGATGTTGCGGGCGTCGAGCACCCGACATGCTGCCGCGGCTGCCAGGCCGTTGCGCTCACCATCGTAGGTCACGGGCTCGAAGCCTATTACCGGCACCGCACCGAGCCGTCCTCGAGCCCGGCGCCTGCGGCAGTGTTGCAGGAGCTTGGCATCTACGATCTACCGGAAGTGCAGCGCGCGTTCGTGAGCAGCGTGGACACGGGCGAGGAGAAGGAAGCCTCTCTGCTGCTCGACGGCATTACTTGCGCGGCCTGTGTCTGGCTCATCGAGCGGCGCGTGTTGCAGGTGGACGGCGTGCGCTCGGTCAGCATCAATTATGCGACGCGCCGCGCGCGGGTGCGGTGGCGCGACGGCGCGACGAAGCTCTCCGCAATCCTCGGTGCGGTGTCGGAGATCGGCTATGCTGCACAGCCATACGACGCCGCGCGGTCCGATGCGGTGCTCGCCCGGGAGCGCCGCAGCCTCATGTGGCGGCTCTTCGTGGCCGGCTTCGGCATGATGCAGGTGATGATGTATGCGCTGCCCGCGTACATCGACGACGGTACGATGACCGCGGACATCGAGCAGCTCATGCGCCTTGCGAGCCTCGTGCTCACTGTTCCGGTCGCGCTGTGGTCTGCGATGCCGTTTTACGCCGGGGCCTGGCGCGAGATCAAGAGCCGCCGGCTGGGCATGGACGTGCCCGTGGCGCTTGGCATCATCGGGGCTTTTCTCGCGAGCGTGTACGCCACCGTGCGCGCGAGCGGCGATGTGTACTTCGATTCGGTATCGATGTTCGTATTTCTGCTGCTCGGCGCGCGTTATCTCGAGCTCGGCGCGCGGGCCAAAGCCGCGCAGGCGCAGGAGCGGCTGGTGCGCGAGACGCCGGCCGTCGCCGAGCGGTTCGACCGCTACCCGGCGCCGACGTGCAGCGAGCGGATCGCCGCCGCGGCGCTCGTGCCGGGCGATCACGTGCTGGTGCGACCGGGCGCGGCGTTCCCGGCTGACGGCCGCGTGGTCGACGGGGAGGGCGCGGCGGATGAATCGTTGCTCACCGGCGAGGCGCGCCCCGTGGTGAAACAGGCGGGTGATCGCGTCGCAGGCGGGGCCATCAATCTGCACGGACCGCTCACCGTGCGCGTCGAGCAGGTAGGCGAGGACACCGTGCTCGCGGCAATCGTGCGGCTCATGGATCGCGCGCAGGCCGAGAAGCCGCCGATCGCGCGCGCCGCCGACCGCGTGGCGCAATACTTCGTCGCTGCGCTCCTCGTCGTCACTGCTGCAGCGACGGCGGCGTGGCTCGCCATCGATCCGGCGCGCGCGCCGTGGATAGCGATCGCCATACTGGTGGTCACGTGTCCCTGCGCGCTGTCGCTTGCTACGCCTGCAGCGCTCACGGCTGCGACCGGAGCCTTGTACGAATCGGGCGTGCTGGTGACGCGCGGTCATGCGCTGGAAACGCTCGCGAGGGCGACGCATTTCGTGTTCGACAAGACCGGCACGCTCACGCTGGCGCAGCTGCGCGTGACGAAGACGATGCCGTGCGGCGGACGCGATGCGGCGGAATGTCTCACTCTCGCCGCTGCACTGGAAGCGCGCTCGGAGCACGCCATCGCCCGCGCATTCGTGAGCGCCGCGCACGCGTATCCCAGGCCTTATGTGCTTGCCGACTTCCGGCACACCGCGGGCGCGGGCATCGAAGCGCGGCTGGACGGGCGCGTGATGCGCATCGGCACGCCGGCGTACGTGGCATCGCTGCACGGGCAGCCGGTTCCCGGCGCCGCGCAGACGATAGGCGACGATGCGACTCTCGTCGCGCTCGGCGACGGCAACGGCTGGATCGCGTTCTTCACGCTGGGCGACGCCTTGCGCCCCGATGCGAGCAGCGTCATACGCGCGCTGCGTGCCGCGGGTAAAACCGTCTGCCTGCTCTCCGGGGATCGCACCGCGCGCGCGCGTCAGCTTGCGCACGAGCTCGGCATCGACGAAGTGCGCGGAGATGCCGCACCTCACGACAAGCTCGCGTTCGTCCGGGCGTTGCAGGAATCCGGCGCGGTGGTTGCGATGATCGGCGACGGCGTCAACGACGCGCCGGTGCTCGCACAGGCGCAGGTCTCGGTGGCACTCGCCGACAGCACCGAGCTCGCGCAGGTGAGCGCCGACGTGGTGCTCATGTCCGAGCGGCTCGAGCCGCTGCTCGCTGCAGTCGGCACGGCACGCCGCCTGTCGCGGGTGATACGCCAGAATCTCGCGTGGGCCGTGGCTTACAACGCACTGGCATTGCCGCTTGCAGTGGCGGGTCACGTGACGCCGCTCCTCGCCGCAGCGGGCATGTCGCTCTCGTCGCTGACCGTCGTGCTGAACGCATTGCGCCTGCTGCCGACGAAGCGTGATCGTATCCGCGTGCAGGCGCTGGTGAACGGTCCGGTCGGGCGGGATGGCAGCGACCGAGTCGCGCTTGCGCCGTCGCGACCGTCGGCGGACGCAGGGGTCACCGCGTGAGCGTGCGACTCCCTCCGGGCTAAAGCGACATGGACATCCTCTATCTGCTCATACCGCTGAGCCTCGTGCTCGTATTTCTCATCGGCGCGGTCTTCTGGTGGGCGGTGCACAGCGGCCAGTTCGAGGACCTGGAGGGGCCGGCGCACCAGATCCTCATGGACGACGACGAAGCGCCGGTGCGGCGCTCCGCGCGGCGTTGACGTTCGCGGGAACGCCATGGATTTTTCCCAGAAGCGCCTGAGCCTCAAGCTGGTCTGGATCGCGGTAAGCCTGCTCCTCGTCGCGCTCGCCGCCATCGGTTACACGCTGCTGCAGTCCTGGAAGCTCGAAGGCGGCGCCGCCGTGATCAACGACATGGGCAGCGAGCGCATGCGCTCGTACCACATCGCCTACCTGCTGTCCGAAACGTTGCGCAATCCCGAGGGCACCGCGCGCGCGCAACTGCCGGAGGAAATGGACCGGCTGGAAGAAGTGCTCGCCGTGCTCAAGCGCGGCGATCCCGCCCGCCCGCTCGCGTTGCCGCGCGATCCGTTGATCATTGCACAGGTGGACGACATCGACCGCCTGTGGAGCGCGCGGATCCGTCCTCATATCGACGCAGTGCTCCGCGAGAGCCGGGCCGAGCGCAGCGCGGAGCTCATGCAGCGGCTGCGGCCCGAGATCGAAGACTTCGTGCAGAGAATCGACACCGTGGTGCGCGCGGTGGAGCGGCAGAACGCCTATTACACGGAGCTGCAGCGTTACATGCAGCTCGGACTGATCGCGCTCGCGGTGGCGGGCACGGTCACGCTGATCTATCTCATGTTCCTGCTCGTCGTGCGTCCCGTGGAAAAGCTCTCCGAGGGCATGCAGCGGATGGCCCTCGGCGACTTCGATGTGCGCCTGCCGGTGGAGACGCGCGACGAGTTCGGCGCGCTTGCCGACGGCTTCAACAGCATGGCGGCGCGCCTGCAGGACTTGTACGCCACCCTCGAAGGGCGCGTGGCGAGCAAGACGCGCAGCCTCGAGGAGAAGAACCGCGAGCTCGGGACGCTCTACGACGTCGCGACGCTGCTCAACGCGTCGGCGCCTACCGAGTCGCTGTGCCGCACTTTCCTGCAGAAACTGATGGCGACGCTCGGAGCGCAGGGCGGCGCCGTGCGGCTCATCGACCCGAGAACGCGCGACATCCATCTCTACGTCCACGAGGGTATTGCGGAGGCGTTCGCGCGCGAGGAGCAGTGCGTCGACATGGGCCACTGCTTCTGCGGCGACGCCGCGCTGCGCGAAGCGTCCCTGGTCGAGACCTTGCCGCCCGCGAAGCCGAGCGGCGAGCCTTATCGCTGCTACAGGGCGGGATACAGGACGGTGTCCATATTTCCCATCCGGTTCCACGAGGAGCTGCTCGGCATCTTCAACTTGTACTACGAATCGCCGCGCACCGTCAGTCCCGAAGAGCGGCACATGCTGGAGACGCTCGGCGACAATCTCGCGGGGGCGATCGAGAACCAGCGCCTGCTCTCGCGGGTGAAGGAGATGGCCGCGTCGGAAGAGCGCACGCTGCTCGCCCGCGAGCTGCACGACAGCATCGCGCAGTCGCTCGCATTTCTCAACATCGAGGCGCAGATGCTCGAAGACGCACTGAAGCAGCCGGACGCCGAAGAGGCGCGCGACATCCTCGCCCAGATTCGTCTCGGCATCCAGAGCAG
>Ga0255338_1003431_pt1 | contig 19110 bp, 16 predicted proteins | sample MeOH1_35cm_T4_19_FD_203715 | JGI IMG/M metagenome (GOLD analysis project Ga0255338, IMG submission 203715) | Sandy soil microbial communities from University of British Columbia, Vancouver, Canada - MeOH1_35cm_T4_195 | ecosystem: Engineered > Artificial ecosystem > Sand microcosm > Unclassified ...
CGCTCGTGGCCGCCGCCGTGCATCTGCGCCTCGATGCGCACGCGCGGCTTGCGGCGCACGTACAGCGCGCCGATGCCCTTGGGGCCGTAGGTCTTGTGTGAGGCCAGGCTCATCAGGTCGACCGGCAGCGTGGCGAGGTCGATCGCCACCTTGCCGGTGGCCTGGGCCGCGTCCACATGGAACAGCACGCCCTTCTCGCGGCACAGTTTGCCGATGGCCGGGATGTCCTGGATAACGCCGATCTCGTTGTTCACGAACATGACGCTGATCAGGATGGTGTCCGGGCGGATGGCGGCCTTGAGCTTGTCCAGGTCGAGCAGGCCGTCTTCCTGCACGTCCAGGTACGTGACTTCGAAGCCCTGGCGCTCCAGTTCGCGCATGGTGTCCAGCACGGCCTTGTGCTCGGTCTTCACCGTGATCAGGTGCTTGCCTTTGCCTTGGTAGAAGTGCGCTGCGCCCTTGAGGGCCAGGTTGTTGGACTCGGTAGCACCCGAGGTCCAGACGATCTCGCGCGGGTCGGCGCCAACCAGATCGGCCACATAACCGCGCGCTTTCTCGACGGCCTCTTCAGCTTCCCAACCCCAGGCGTGGCTGCGTGAAGCCGGGTTGCCGAAATGCTCGCGCAACCAGGGAATCATGGCGTCGACCACGCGCGGATCACAAGGCGTGGTGGCGCCGTAGTCCATATAGATCGGGAAATGAGGGGTCATGTCCATACAGGCTCGCTACGAAACTCGGTAAAAAATGTCTTGGAAATCAGGATTTGGAAAATGCATTGCCCAGCGCAAACACCGAGTTGGGCGCATTCACCCGCACCGGCTTGACCACCGGCATGGCAGAGATGGCGCGCTTGACGGTCGGCTTGTCCTCGATGGTGATGCCCTTGGCCAACTGGTCGTCGACCAGCTTTTGCAGCGTGACGGAGTCGAGGAACTCGACCATGCGCACGTTGAGCGAGGCCCACAGTTCGTGCGTCATGCAACGGCCGGCGTCGCCCAGGCAGTTTTCCTTGCCGCCGCACTGGGTGGCGTCGATCGGCTCGTCCACCGACAGAATGATGTCGGCCACGGTGATGTCGGCGGCCTTGCGCGCCAGCGTGTAGCCGCCGCCGGGACCGCGGGTGGACTCGACCAGCTCATGGCGGCGCAGCTTGCCAAACAGCTGTTCGAGGTAGGACAGCGAAATCTGCTGGCGCTGGCTGATAGCCGCCAGCGTCACGGGGCCGTTGCTCTGGCGCAGGGCCAGGTCAATCATTGCTGTGACCGCAAAGCGGCCTTTGGTCGTGAGGCGCATCGCAAACTCCTGTTCCGGGTTTGACTATTGGTATTTCCCCGGAGTTTGTGGCTCCGAGGTGCTATTCCACCCTGCCCGGCTGGTAACCACGACCCTTGAGTCGACCGTTCACCGAGCTTTGTTGACTAATTGGGTCAAGTATAGCAAAAAACCCCGTAGTCTGCTCGGATAAGACTCCCGCCGCGGTATCAGCGGCCAGGCGTGACGCCCGGCGTGGGCTACAGCCCAGCCGGATGGTCGGGTACGGCGGCGCCGAAGGCGCGCGCCTTGAGCAGGTTGAGCTGGTCGCGCGTATGGGCGGCCTGCTCGAACTCCAGGTTGCGCGCATGCTCCAGCATCTGTTTTTCCAGCCGTTTGACCTCGCGCGCCATGTCCTTCTCGCTCATTTCTTCCACCTTGGCGCGCGCCATGGCCTCCTGCTCCAGCCGGTCGGCTTCGCGGCCGGCCTTCTCGCTGTAGACACCGTCGATCAGGTCGCGCACCTGCTTGACGATGCTGCGCGGCGTGATGCCGTGCGCCAGGTTGTGCGCAATCTGCTTGGTGCGCCGCCGTTCGGTTTCGCCGATGGCCTTGGCCATGGAGTCGGTCACCTTGTCGGCATAGAGAATGGCCTTGCCGCTCAGGTTGCGCGCCGCGCGGCCGATGGTCTGGATCAGCGAACGCTCGGAGCGCAGGAAGCCTTCCTTGTCGGCGTCCAGGATGGCCACCAGCGACACCTCGGGGATATCCAGGCCCTCGCGCAGCAGGTTGATGCCCACCAGCACGTCGAAGGCGCCCAGCCGCAGGTCGCGCAGGATCTCCACCCGCTCCACCGTGTCCACGTCGCTGTGCAGGTAGCGCACCTTGACGCCGTTGTCGGTCAGGTAGTCGGTCAGCTGCTCGGCCATGCGCTTGGTCAGGGTGGTGATGAGCACGCGCTCGTGCTTGTCGACCCGGATGCGGATTTCCTGCAACACGTCGTCCACCTGGTGCGTGGCCGGACGCACCTCCACCTCGGGATCCACCAGGCCGGTCGGGCGCACCACCTGCTCCACCACCTGGCCGGCGTGCTCGTTCTCCCAGTTGCCCGGCGTGGCCGAGACAAAAACCGCCTGGCGCATCTTGGTCTCGAACTCCGCGAACTTCAGCGGCCGGTTGTCCAGCGCGCTGGGCAGGCGGAAGCCGTACTCCACCAGCGTGGTCTTGCGCGCACGGTCGCCGTTGTACATGCCGCCGAACTGGCCGATCAGCACGTGGCTCTCGTCCAGGAACATCAGCGCGTCCTTCGGCAAATAATCGGTCAGCGTGGCGGGCGGCTCGCCCGGCGCCGCACCCGACAGGTGCCGCGTGTAGTTCTCGATGCCCTTGCAGTGGCCCACTTCGGACAGCATTTCCAGATCAAACCGGGTGCGCTGCTCCAGGCGCTGCGCCTCCACCAGCTTGCCCATCCCCACCAGTTCCTTCAGGCGCTCGGCCAGTTCCACCTTGATGGTCTCCACCGCCGCCAGCACCTGCTCGCGCGGCGTCACGTAATGGCTGCTCGGGTAGACGGTGAAACGCGGCACCTTCTGGCGGACGCGGCCGGTCAGCGGATCGAACAGCTGCAGCGATTCGATTTCGTCGTCGAACAGCTCGATGCGCAAGGCCATCTCGCTGTGCTCGGCCGGAAACACGTCGATGGTGTCGCCGCGCACGCGGAACTTGCCGCGCGAGAACTCCGTATCGTTGCGCTGGTACTGCATGCGCACCAGTTGGGCAATCACGTCGCGCTGGCCCATGTGGTCACCGGCGCGCAAGGTCATCACCATCTGGTGGTAGGCCTCGGGCTGGCCAATGCCGTAGATGGCTGAGACCGTGGCCACGATCACCACGTCGCGCCGCTCCAGCACGCTCTTGGTGCACGAGAGACGCATCTGCTCGATGTGCTCGTTGATGGCCGAGTCTTTCTCGATGAACAGGTCGCGCTGCGGCACATACGCCTCGGGCTGGTAGTAGTCGTAGTAGCTGACGAAATACTCCACTGCGTTTCGAGGAAAGAATTCGCGGAATTCGCTGTAGAGCTGCGCCGCCAGCGTCTTGTTGGGCGCGAACACGATGGCCGGCCGCCCCAGGCGGGCAATCACGTTGGCCATGGTGAAGGTCTTGCCCGAGCCGGTCACGCCCAACAGGGTCTGGAACACCTCGCCGTCCTGCACGCCTTCCACCAGCTTGTCGATCGCCTCGGGCTGGTCGCCTGCCGGCGGATAGGGCTGGTACAGCTCGAAGGGCGAGCCGGGAAACGTCACAAACGTCCCGGCGGGGGCCGGACCGGCGGCGTCAGAAGGCACGTTCGCAAGGGCGGTGGGTGATGGCATGAAAAGGCAAGTCAATGGGCGGGACGAACAGGCATGTTATCGATTGCCGACCGGGCACGCTCCCGCACGGCAACGCATCCAGTGCTGACAGGCTTTTCCCGCCCCGAGGCTATAGTGCGGATACCGTTTCCCGCTTCCTCTTGTTGCGCCCCGATCGCACGGGCGGCGCGGTGACATCATCACCGCCAATCCTGTCTATTTATACAGTATACAAAATCCGTCCCAATGATGGCAACTGGTTTTTTTCAGATCGCACGCCGGAGCTGATGTGGCGTCCCCCAAACTCACCCTCGATTCGTTCTGTGCCTGGGATGGTGAAACCCTGGTGCTAAACGTTCTCGGCACACCCGGCGCCAAGCGGGATGCCATCGGCAAAGTCAAAGGCAAGCAGCTCAAGGTCAGCGTCACGGCGGCACCGGTGGCCGGTCGGGCAACCGATCACATGGTCCGCTTTCTGGCCGCTCAATTTGGCGTGTCGATCTCTGACATCGAAGTCGTCTTCGGAAGATTCAATGTCAACAAACAGCTGCGCATCAAGTCGCCCAAGGTGCTGCCGTCGGTGATCGACAAACACGTGTCGCCGGGCACGTGAAAAACCGGCTCTGAGGCTGGCGCGCTCAAGCCGCGCAACACCGATCACTTCCGCGCTGCCAACCCAGCCGGCCTGTGGCCGGTAAAATGCGGATCGCCGAACAAGGTATTTCGCTTTTTCTCAGACTTCACTTCACTGGACTCTCACATGTCACTCTTTTCCACCGTCGAAATGGCACCGCGCGACCCGATTCTGGGTCTGAACGAACAGTTCAACGCCGACACCAACCCCAACAAGGTCAACCTTGGCGTGGGCGTGTATTTCGACGACAACGGCAAGCTGCCGCTGCTGCAATGCGTGCAGGCCGCCGAGAAGACCATGATGGAAAAGCCCACCGCGCGCGGCTACCTGCCGATCGACGGCATTGCCGCCTATGACGCCGCCGTCAAGAGCCTGGTGTTCGGTGCTGACTCCGAGCCGGTGAAAAGCGGCCGCGTCGCCACCGTGCAGGGCATCGGCGGCACCGGCGGCCTGAAGATCGGCGCCGACTTCCTAAAAAAGCTCAACCCCACGGCCAAGGTGCTGATTTCCGACCCGAGCTGGGAAAACCACCGCGCCCTGTTCACCAGCGCCGGCTTCACCGTCGAGAGCTACCGCTACTACGACGCCGCCAAGCGCGGGGTGGACTTCGCCGGCATGCTGGCCGACCTGAATGCGGCCCCGGCCGGCACCATCGTCCTGCTGCACGCCTGCTGCCACAACCCGACCGGCTACGACATCACCGCCGCCCAGTGGGACCAGGTGATCGCCGCCGTCAAGGCCAAGAACCTGGTGCCTTTCCTCGACATGGCCTACCAGGGCTTCGGCAATGGCATCGCGGAAGACGGCGCCGTCATCGGCAAGTTCGTCGCCGCCGGCCTGGACTTCTTTGTCTCCACCTCGTTCTCCAAGAGCTTCAGCCTGTACGGCGAGCGCGTTGGTGCCTTGTCCGTGCTGTGCGCGAGCAAGGAAGAAGCCGACCGCGTGCTGAGCCAGCTCAAGATCGTCATCCGCACCAACTACAGCAACCCGCCCACCCATGGTGGTGCCGTGGTGGCGGCTGTGCTGGGCAACCCCGAACTGCGCGCCCTGTGGGAGAAGGAGCTGGGCGAGATGCGCGTGCGCATCAAGGCCATGCGCCAGAAACTGGTCGACGGCCTGAAGGCCGCCGGCGTCAAGCAGGACATGAGCTTCATCACCCAGCAGATCGGCATGTTCAGCTACTCCGGCCTCAGCAAGGACCAGATGGTGCGCCTGCGCAGTGAGTTCGGCGTCTACGGCACCGATACCGGCCGCATGTGCGTGGCCGCGCTCAACAGCAAGAACATCGACTACGTCTGCCAGGCGATTGCCAAGGTGATGTGAGCGGGTTCTGCTCCTGACAGAAACAGCCGCCGCGCAGCCATGCCGGCGGCTTTTTTCATCGCCAGCACGAAGCCGTGAAACGTATTAGCCTGAGATGGTCATGTCTGCCCTGTCCCGCCTGTTTGCCCGCCCTCGCCTCTGGGGCGCCGTCACCGGTGCCCTGCTCGGTTGCCTCGTGCTGCCGGCCGTGGCCGCGCCACCTGCCTTTGAAGACACCCTGGCCCAGCGCGTGCTGGCCTGCACCGCCTGCCACGGCGCCCAGGGCCGCGCCGCGCCTGACGGCTACTACCCACGCATTGCGGGCAAGCCGGCCGGCTACCTGTACAACCAGCTGCTGCATTTCCGCGACGGCCACCGCAGCTACCGCCTGATGACGCAGATGGTGGAGCCCTTGAGCGACAGCTACCTGCGCGAAATCGCCGAGCACTTTGCCGCCCTCGACCTGCCCTACCCCGCGCCCAGCCCGGTGTCGGCCACGGCACAGGCGCTGCAGCGCGGTGAACAGCTGGCGCTGCGCGGCGACACCGCCCGCCAGGTGCCTGCCTGCGTGCAATGCCACGGCGCCGCCCTGACGGGGGTGCAGCCCAGCATTCCCGGCCTGCTGGGCCTGCCGCGCGACTACCTGAACTCACAGCTCGGCGCCTGGCGCAGCGGCCAGCGCCGCGCCCATGCGCCCGACTGCATGGCCACCATCGCCCGGCGCCTGAGCGACAGCGATGTGTCCGCCGTCAGCGGCTGGCTGGCCAGCCAGCGCCTGCCGGCCCATCCGAAACCGGCCCGGGCACTGCCTGCCGCCTTGCCGATGGACTGCGGCAGCGCCTACGAACTCTCGCCCGCCAGCGCGACAAGGGGGCAGCGATGAGCGCCGGCACGCACCACCCTTTCCGCCATGCCCAGCGGGGCCGCTTGTTGCCCGCGCTGCTGGCACTGTTCCTGCTGCTGGGCGGACTGGTGGCCTGGCTGTGGTGGCCGGCTTCGCCCATTGCAGTGACCGCGACGACCCCGTCAGCGGACCGCGCCACGATCGAGCGTGGGCGCTATCTGGCCACGCTGGGCAACTGCCAGGTCTGCCACACCCCGCGCGGCGGCGTGCCTTACGCCGGCGGGCGCGGCATGGCCACCCCCTTCGGCACCGTGTTCAGCAGCAACCTCACGCCCAGCCCGGCGGGCCTGGGCACCTGGAGCGCCGACGACTTCTGGCGTGCGCTGCACCACGGCCAGTCGCGCGACGGGCGCTGGCTGTACCCGGCCTTCCCCTACAACAACACCACCCACATCACGCGCGCCGACAGCGACGCGCTCTACACCTACCTGCGCAGCCTGCCGCCGGAGGCCACCCCCACGCCGGCACACCAGCTCGACTGGCCCTACAGCACCCAGGCCGCACTCAAGGTCTGGCGCACCCTGTATTTCGAGCCAGGTGCGGCAATCGCCGCTGCAGACGGCCGCCCGACCGACGACCTGGACGTGCAGCGCGGCGCCTACCTGGTGCGCGGCCTGGGGCACTGCAGCGCCTGCCATGCACCGCGCAATGCGCTGGGTGCCAACAGCAACATGCTGGACCTGGCCGGTGGCCTGATTCCGGTGCAGAACTGGTACGCCCCCTCGCTGACCAACCCCGCCGAAGCCGGAGTACAGGACTGGACGTTGGACGACATCGTGGCGCTGTTCCAGAGCGGCCGTGCCGGCAGCGCCCAGGTGACCGGCCCCATGGCCGACGTGGTGCAGCACAGCACGCAGCACTGGCGGCCCGCCGACCTGCGCGCCATGGCGCAGTACCTCAAGCAATTGCCTCGCACCGGGGAACCGCGCCAGAGCGCGCCAGCCGCAACCGGTGTGCGTGCGAACGCGGTCGGCGCCAAACTGTTCGAGAAGCACTGCGCCGAATGTCACGGTATCGAAGGCCAGGGCATCCGCGGCGCCGACGGCCGCTTGGCCTACCCGCCGCTGGCAGGCAACCGCACCGTCACCCTGGACTCGCCCGCCAACTTGGTGCAGATCGTGCTGAACGGCGGCTTTGCGCCGGCCACGGCGGGCCACCCACGCCCCTTCGGCATGCCGCCCTTCGTCCTGACCCTGAGCGACAGCGAGGTCGCCGCCATCCTGACACACCTGCGCACCCAATGGGGCAACCAGGCCGCGCCGGTGACGGCATTGGAGGTGGAGCAGTTGCGCGCGACGGCAACGCGTTGAGCCTGGCAAAAACGGGGGCAAGCGCCCTCGGTTTTTCATGGCCTTTTTGGGCCTCAGCCCTTGCCATCCATGCACAGGAAGCTATACTTTTTATAGCGACCATCCGCCAAAATGCCATCTCGGCACGCTCGGGGCCACGTGCTGGGCCAAGGTGAAGACCACGGCGGCAAAGGTGTCATGGCCTTGCCTGCAAGGCTGCTGCAAGTTCAGGATTGCAAAGTTGTCGCTTCGTGCCGCACCCACACGACCGGAATGGACTGTCGCCAGTTGGACCCAAACACGCTCAAGAGAGCTGATTGCCCATCAGGTCAAGCCAGGCTTGCTGGCCGTCCCCGGCAAGTCAGCCGATAATCGCTGATGGGACACAGATTCATGGCCCAGGCCAGTCTGTGCTGAACACTCGAAAACTGATCTTATGAAACGTCTGGATGACTTCCGCATGCGGCTTGGCCGCGAAGAACTGGTGCCCCTCATGATTGGGGGCATGGGCGTGGACATTTCCTCCGCCGATCTGGCACTGGAGGCCGCCCGCCTGGGCGGTGTGGGGCACATTTCCGACGCGATGATCAAGACGGTGACGGACCGTCGCTACAAGACCAAGTACGTCAAGGCCAAGCAGGCGCAGTACCAGTACAACGTCGAATCGGCCGACAAGTCGGCAGTGAAGTTCAACCTGGGCGACCTGGCCGAAGCCACCAAGCTGCACGTCGAGCGCACCATGACGCGCAAGCAGGGCAGCGGCCAGGTGTTCATCAACTGCATGGAAAAGCTGACGATGAATGCGCCGAAGGAAACCCTCAGCGTGCGCATGAACGCCGCGCTGGACGCGGGCATCGACGGCATCACCCTGGCAGCCGGCCTGCACCTTGGCTCCTTCGCGCTGATCGAAGGCAATCCGCGCTTTCGCGACGCCAAGCTCGGCATCATCGTCTCGTCACTGCGCGCCCTGCAGCTGTTCCTGAAGAAAAACAGCCGCCTGAACCGCCTGCCCGACTACGTGGTGGTGGAAGGCCCGCTGGCCGGCGGCCACCTGGGCTTCGGCATGGACTGGGCGAAATACGACCTGGCCACCATCGTGGCCGAGATCCTGCAGTACCTGAAGCAGGAGTCGTTGGACATTCCCGTCATTCCCGCCGGCGGCATCTTCACCGGCAGCGACGCGGTGCGTTTCATGGAAATGGGCGCCTCCGGCGTCCAGGTGGCCACGCGTTTCACGGTAACGAAGGAGTGTGGCCTGCCGGACGACATCAAGCAGGAATACTTCAAGGCCAACGAAGAGGATATCGAGGTCAACGAGATCTCGCCCACCGGCTACCCGATGCGCATGATCAAGTCCAGCCCCGGTATTGGCGATGGCATCCGCCCGAACTGCGAGGCCTACGGCTACCTGCTCGACGCCAATGGCAAGTGCGCCTACATCGATGCCTACAACCGCGAGGTGGCAGCCCACCCCGGGGAGCGCAAGGTCAAGGTCTGGGACAAGACCTGCCTGTGCACCCACATGCGCAATTTCGACATCTGGACCTGCGGCCAGCTGGCCTGGCGCCTGAAGGACACGTCGGTGCGCCACGAGGACGGCAACTACCAGCTGCTCACGGCCGAACACGTCTTCGAGGACTACCAGTTCAGCACCGGCAACCAGGTCCGGCTGCCGGAGCTGGAAGCAGCGCCCGCCTGAGGCCAGGTCTCAGGCTAGGCCGAAGCGCCGGCGAAACGCGTCACAGAACTGCGCGCTGCCGCTGATCGACAAGGTCACCGTGTGGCGCGACGCGCCGGCCGGGCTGAGTAGGCTGCTGAACTTGCCGTTCACCTCGTCGTAGGCAATGGCTTCATGGGCGGTCCACTCCTGCTGGCCTTCCAGGTTGTAGTCCCACTCGCCGCCCTCGTCCAGCGGCGCCCGCATGTCGTGGAAGGTGGCGTAAGCCCAATCCAGCACCAACGCAACCTCGGCGCGCACCGCTGCCACGTGCGGGGCCGCCGTTGACGCCATGGCATCAAAGGTACCGATGCCCTGCTCGTCTTCGCTGTAGTCGAAATCGAGGTAGTTCAGGCTCATGGTCTTGCCGCTCGCCCCGCTCAGGGCTGGGCGGGTTCTTCGGCCGCCGGCTTGGCCTTGCGGTGGCCGTGTCTGGGCAGAAGCTCGACATAGACCGCGGCGGCGCCATCCTTGGCGGCGGCATCCAGTTGCTCGATCAGGTTGCCGAAATGCACCGGCGCAGCCGCCTCGGCGCTGAGGCCGATCTTGCAGTCGAAGTCCCAGAAGTCCACGCCCTCGGGCAGGGCCGCGCGCCGCTGGCGCTTGGCGTATTTGCGGATGTCGTGCTTGACGGCGTCGAGCACGCGGTCACGATGTTTGCCCTCGATGTTGAGCTGGTAGGTTTTGCGCACGATGGGCCTTTGGAAATTCACGGGGGCTCGATTATCGTCGCACACCCACAGGCATGGATACGGAAGCGCTTAAACTGGGCGCCCCTACTGAGCACCTGTTCATGCCATTTTCTTCCCTGGGCTTGTCCCCCGCCCTGCTGCGCGCCGTCAACGCCCGGGCTTATACGGCCCCCACCGCCATCCAGACTGCAGCCATTCCGGCCGTGCTGCAGGGGCGCGATGTGCTCGGTTCGGCGCAGACTGGCTCGGGCAAGACGGCAGCCTTTGCGCTGCCGCTGTTGCAGCAACTGGCGCAGGCCCCCAACAACAAGCCGCGGCACGCGCGCACGCTGGTGCTGGTGCCCACGCGCGAGTTGGCAGCGCAGGTGGGTGAGGAATTCCGCAGCCTGGCGCAGCACCTGCCGCAGCCGCTGAAGGTGACCGTGGTGTTTGGCGGCGTCTCCATCAACCCGCAGATGATGGGCCTGCGCGGCGGCACCGACATCGTGGTGGCGACGCCCGGCCGCCTGCTGGACCTGATCGAGCACAACGCCCTCACACTGGCCGGCGTGGCCACCCTGGTGCTGGACGAGGCCGACCGCCTGCTGGACTTGGGCTTTGCCGAAGAACTGGAACGCGTCCTCGCACTGCTGCCGGCCCAGCGCCAGAACCTGTTTTTTTCCGCCACCTTCCCGCCCGCCGTGCAGGCGCTGGCGCAAGTGCTGCTGCATGAGCCGGTGCGCGTCGACGTGCTGCCCGAGACGCAGAGCGAGCCGGACATCGAACAGCGCGCCATGGCGGTGGACGCCGGCAAACGTACCCAGTTGCTGCGCCACCTGATGGCACAGCACGGCTGGAGCCGGGTGCTGGTGTTCGTGGCCACCAAGCACGCGGCCGAGATCGTGGCCGACAAGCTGCGCAAGGCCGGCATCGATGCCGAACCTTTCCACGGTGAGTTGAGCCAGGGCAAGCGCACCCAGGTGCTGGCCGATTTCAAGGCCTCGCGCATCAGCGTGATGGTGGCCACCGACGTGGCCGCGCGCGGCATCGACATCGCACAGTTGCCGGTGGTGGTGAACTACGACCTGCCGCGCTCAACCACCGATTACACCCACCGCATCGGCCGCACCGGCCGCGCCGGCGAGAGCGGCCTGGCGCTGAGCTTTGTCAGTGCTGCCACTGAAGCGCACTTCCGCCTGATCGAGAAGCGCCAGGGCCTGCAACTGCCGCGTGAACAGGTGGCGGGCTTCGAGCCGACGGACACCGCCCCTGCGGTGCCATCGACAGGCGGCATCAAGGGCAAGCGCCCGAGCAAGAAGGACAAGCTGCGCGCTGCCGCGGCCCGCGGGCAATGAGCCGCTTACCATTGGCCGCATGCCTGACTTCCTGACCCTGCTGGTTGCCGAACCCGTCATCACCGCGGCCTATGTGGTCTTCGGGCTGGTGGGCTTCGGCTCCACGCTGGTGAGCGCGCCGCTGCTGGCCCACCTGCTGCCCGTCTCCACCGTGGTGCCGACGCTGGCACTGACGGACATGATCGCTTCCTGGTCCAACGGCTGGCGCCTGAGCCAGCACGTGGCACGGCATGAGTTGGTTCGACTGGTGCCGGCGCTGTTTGCCGGCAGTGCCCTGGGGGCCTGGCTGCTGTTCACGCTGCCGCTCAAGCTGCTGATGCCGCTGCTGGGCGCTTTCGTGGTGCTGTATGCGCTCAACGGCCTGCGGCCGAAAGCCGCGCCCTCGCCCATCTCGCCATGCTGGGCCTGGTGGTACGGCAGCGTCGGCGGCGTGTTCAGCGCGCTGTTCGGCGCCGGCGGCTGGGTCTATTCGCTCTACCTGCTGCGCCGGCTGGACGACCCGCAGCAGATCCGCGCCACGCAGACGACTGTGTTGATGTTCAGCTCGGTGGTGCGGGTGGCCCTGTTCCTGCTGGCCGGACGCCTGCTCGACCCGCAGCTGCTGTGGCTGGTGCTGACCCTGCTGCCGGCGGTGGGCCTGGGCCTCTACATCGGCCACCACATCAGCCTGCGGCTGGACCGCCGCCGCTTCCTGTTGCTGCTGCACAGCGTGCTGCTGCTCACCGGCAGCAGCCTGCTGGTCCGCTCCTTCGTCTGATCAGCCCCAAATGACCGAGCGCATCGAGATCGATGCCCCCTGGAACTTGGCGTTGAAGAACTGCGGCACCTCCTTGGCGTCCGCCGCGCCGGCGGCGTAGAGCAGCGGCAGGTAGTGGTCGTAGGTCGGGTGCGCCAGCTGCGCCACTTGGCCGAGCCGCTGGAAGTTCTGCAACTCATCCAATTTGCCCTGCGCGATCTGCTCGCCAATGGCGCGGTCGAACTCGATGGCCCAGTCGTAGGCTTGGTCGTTCGATGCACTGCGCTGCATGGTGCGCAGGTTGTGCACGATGTTGCCGCTGCCGACGATCAGCACGCCACGCTCGCGCAAGCCCTTGAGTTGCTGGCCCAACGCATAGTGCTCGGCCGGTGGGCGGCCATAGTCCATGCTGAGCTGGATGACCGGAATGTCGGCCCGCGGGAACATCGGCTTGAGCACGGCCCAGCTGCCATGGTCGAAGCCCCACTCGTGGTCGTCCAGCCCCAGCGGGGCGTGGGTATGGGGCTGCTGCAGGCTGGCCGCCAAAGCTTGCGCCATGGCGGGCGCGCCGGGTGCCGGGTACTGCTGGTCGAACAGGGCCTGTGGGAAGCCGCCGAAGTCATGGATGGTTTTGGGCTGGGCCATGCCGGTCAGCCACCAGTCGCGCGTGATCCAGTGCGCCGAGATGCAGAGGATGAGTTGCGGTTTGGGCCATTTGGCGCTGGCATGAGAGCCGAACTCGCCCCCCAGGGCTTCCCATTGCGGCCGGAATTCGTTGTCTTCGATCACGTTCATCGGGCTGCCGTGGCCGACAAACAGCACCGGCATGCGCGGGCTGGGTTGGAGATTCTGGAGTTGGGAGAGGCTGCTAGCCCCGGCAAAGGCGGTCATCTGGGTTCCGATCAAGGTGCTGGCGCTGCCGCTGAGGGCGGCCATGAAGGTGCGGCGTTGCATGTATTTTCGCTTTCTTCTCCAGAAGGAGTGGGCAACGGGCCCTGAAGTTCCGCGCCGGCTAAGGGTTTTTCTGGGGGCTAAACATCGGTGAAATTACGCAAGCGGAGCTTGGCCGCAACTGCTATATTGCACTGCAGCAATCCTCAAGAAACGAGCCCGCGATGCTTTACCAGCTCTATGAATCCCAGCGCACCCTGATGGAGCCTTTCTCCGATCTGGCGCAAACCGCGGCCAAGGCCTTCAACAACCCGCTGCTGCCCTGGGGCCAGATGCCTTTTGCCCAGCGGGTGGCGGCCGGCTATGACCTGATGCACCGGCTCGGCAAGGACTACGAAAAGCCGGAGTTCGACATCCGCACCGTGGGCGTGGACGGCGTCAACGTGGCCATCCACGAGCGGGTGGAGCTGGACAAGCCGTTTTGCGAGCTGCGCCGCTTCAAGCGCTTCTCGGATGACCCGGCCACGCTGGCCAAGCTCAAGGGCCAGCCGGTGGTGCTGATCGTGGCGCCGCTGTCCGGCCACTACGCCACGCTGCTGCGCGACACCGTGCGCACCATGCTCAGGGACCACAAGGTCTACATCACCGACTGGAAGAACGCCCGCACGGTGCCGCTGTCGCAAGGCGCGTTCCACCTCGACGACTACGTCAACTACGTGCAGGAGTTCATCCGCTACCTGCAACAGGCCTACGGCAACTGCCACGTGATGAGCGTGTGCCAGCCCACGGTGCCGGTGCTGGCCGCGGTCTCGCTGATGGCCAGCCGCGGCGAGAAGACGCCGCTGACCATGACCATGATGGGTGGCCCGATCGACGCGCGCAAGTCGCCCACCTCCGTGAACAACCTGGCCATGAACAAGAGCCACAGCTGGTTTGAGCACAACGTGATCTACCGTGTGCCGAGTAACTTCCCCGGTGCCGGCCGGCGCGTCTACCCCGGCTTCATGCAGCACGCCGGCTTCGTCGCCATGAACCCGGACCACCACGCCAAGAGCCACTACGACTACTTCCAGCACTTGATCAAGGGCGACGATGCCAGCGCCGAGGCGCACCGCCAGTTCTACGACGAGTACAACGCCGTGCTCGACATGGATGCCGACTATTACCTGGAGACCATCAAGACCGTGTTCCAGGACTTCAGCCTGGTACAGGGCACCTGGGACGTGAAGAACGAGCAGGGCCAGCTGGAGCGCGTGAAGCCGCAGGACATCAAGACCACGGCGCTGCTGTCGGTCGAAGGCGAGCTGGACGACATCTCCGGCTCGGGCCAGACCGAGGCGGTGCACACCATCTGCAAAGGGGTGCCGAAGCAGTTGCAAAGGCATCTGGAGGCCAAAGGGGCCGGCCACTACGGCATCTTCTCGGGCCGGCGCTGGCGCGAGATCGTCTACCCGGCGGTGAAGGCCTTCATCCTGGCACACAACAAACCGGCCAAGGCCGCAGTGGCAGCACCGAAGGCCAGCGCCAAGAGGCCGGCCGTTCGCAAGGCGAGCGCCAAAGCGGCGTGACGATCGGCCGGATAATCGGCCCCATGCCTGCGACTGCCGACCAGATTCTCGACGCCCTGCCCCAGACCCAGTGCACGCGCTGCGGCTACCCGGACTGCGCCGGCTACGCGCAGGCCATTGCCGCCGGCGAGGCACCCATCAACCAGTGCCCGCCCGGCGGCGCCGAGGGCATTGCGCGGCTCGCCCACCTCTCCGGCCAGCCCGCAGCGCCGCTGAACCCGGCGTTCGGCACGGAAGGCCCACTCACCGTGGCGGTGATCGACGAAGCCTGGTGCATCGGCTGCACGCTGTGCATCAAGGCCTGCCCGACCGACGCCATCCTCGGCAGCAACAAACGCATGCACACCGTGATCGAGCCGCACTGCACCGGCTGTGAACTGTGCATCCCGGTCTGCCCGGTGGACTGCATCCGCCTGGAAAACGTCAGCGGCGAACGCACCGGCTGGGCGGCCTGGTCGCCGGCACAGGCCGCCACGGCCCGCCAACGCTATGAATTCCATAGCTACCGACTCAAGCGGGACAAGGCCGAGAATGACAAAAGGCTTGAAGAAAAAGCGAAGATGAAGCTGGCCGACCTCGGGGCCCATTCGCTGCACACCGACCCAGCCGTGCTCGACAAGAAGCGCGCCGTGATCGAAGCGGCGCTGGCGCGTGCCCGGGCGCGGCGCGTCGGCGGCACCTGAGCGACTGCGACGCCGCGGCGCCTCAGTGCGCCACCAGGTTCTTGTAGACGCCGCAGCCGATGAACACGTCGTCCACCTGCTGCACGTAGGACATCTTGGTCTGCAGCGTGCCGGTGGCCGGGTTGGTGATGTCGTACTCCACCCAGCCCGGTTCATGGCTGGCCTGCGCCACGATGGCATCGAGCAGGCCCTGGCCGTCGATGCCCGGAATGTCCTGCACCCGCGTACCGACCTTGGCCGGGTTGCCGCCGAAGGCCACATAAGCGCCGTTGCGGTCGAGCGCGAAGACGTACATGTCGCGGTCGTGGAAACCCTGCGGCGGATCGGTCAGGCCGCGCAGAAAACCGTCGCGCCCGCTCTGCTGGCGGAACTGGACGGCACGCTGCACCAGCGCCAGCGCCTCGTCGGCCGTGCCCTGCTGCAGGCGAAAGGCTGCAACCGCCTGCGCCAGCGTAGAGGCCCGGCTCTCCAGGTTGACCGCCTGCGTCACGGCCCGCTCCACCATCTGCGCATTGCGCTGGGTGATCTCGTCGAGCTGGCGCACCGCCTGGGTGATCTCGGTGAGCGAAGTGCTTTGCTCGGTACTGGAGGTGGAAATATGGGCCATGTTGTCAGCCACGCCGCGGATGCCGGAGACGATGTCGGCAATGTGGGTGCCGGCAGCACGGATCTGCCCCACGCTGGTGGTGACCTGATCGCTGGAGGCGCCAATGAGCTGGCGGATTTCCTTGGCCGACTCGGCCGAGCGCTGCGCCAGCGAGCGCACCTCGCTGGCCACCACGGCAAAACCGCGCCCGGCCTCGCCGGCACGCGCCGCTTCCACCGCCGCATTGAGCGCCAGGATGTTGGTCTGGAAGGCCAGGCCGTCGATGACGCCGATGATCTCGTTCATGCGCTGGGCCGTGCCCTGCACCGCCTCGACCGACTTCACCGCCTCGGCCATGGCCTGGGCACCGCGGTCGGCCACGTCGCGCACGCGCGCCGCCTGGCCGTTGGCCTGCTGCGTGGTCTGGGCATTGTCCTGCACGGTGCTTGCGAGCTCCTGCACGCTGGCAGACGTCTGTTCCAGGTTGGCGGCCTGCTGCTCGGTACGGTCCGACAGTTCGCGGTTGCCGGCCGCCAGGCTCTGGCCGGCATTGGCCACCAGCGCCGAATTGCTGCGGATGCTGGCCACCATGGCCGACAGGCTGCCGACCATGGCCTTCATCGATTGGGACATGTCGGCGATTTCGTCATGGCCGCGGATCTGGATCTGTTCGCGCAGATTGCCCGCTGCCGTCTGGTCCATGAAGCGCATGACGCGGCGCAGGTCGGCGATGAAGCTGACGTAGAAGGAGATCATGAAATAGAGCAGGACCAGCAGCCCCACGCCGCCGGCGGCCGGCCCCGCCCAGTACAAGGCAGCGGCAGCCGCCAGCATCACCACCAGCAGTACCGACAACTTGGCCGACAAGTGCATGCGGCGCATCATCCACGCGCCGGGACCGAACAGACGCTTGAGGAATCTCATGAATATGTCTCGCTTATGCTTGTAGTCGCATATCCTGCCTCAGCGCGTGCGCGCAGAAAAGCAGGAAATGCCCTGTTTTTGCGCAGTATATGATTCGAAAACTTGTTTGAATCAAGTAGTTGAGCCAGACGAAAGCCCGTAAGTCCATCGTCAGTGTCACCCGCGATAAGTCAGGGATCTCACGGTGGAAAACGAAGTGCCGGCGGGGTCTTATTTCATGAGGGCCGACGAAAGCTAACGCCAGTCCGGCCCAGGCCAGCGGCGTTCAGCGCTCAAGGCGTGGCCAGGCCGTTCAGGCGCCCAGTCTGGCGAAAGCGCTGACCACCTCGGGCGGCGCCTGCACCAGTTCGATCAGGACACCCTCGCCCGCGATCGGAAATTCCTCGCTGGCCTTGGGATGCAGGAAGCAGATGTCGAAACCGGCGGCCCCTTTGCGAATGCCGCCCGGCGCAAAGCGCACGCCCTGTGCCGTCAGCCATGCCACCGCCTTGGGCAGGTCGTCGATCCACAGGCCGACGTGGTTGAGCGGCGTGGTGTGCACGGCGGGCTTCTTCTCGGGGTCAAGCGGCTGCATCAGGTCGACCTCGACCTTGAACGGGCCTGTACCCATGGCACAGATGTCCTCGTCCACGTTCTCGCGCTCGCTCTTGAAGGTGCCGGTGACTTCCAGCCCCAGCATCTCGACCCAGAGTTTTTGCAGGCGAGTCTTGTCGGGCCCACCGATGGCAATCTGCTGGATGCCCAGCACCTTGAATGGTCTTTGCATGGTTTTCTCCGGAGGTGCGACATGAGGGTCAGGACCCCATTTCGCTCGCTGTCACCTGTCTCCGGTCAGATCCCTGTCCTGAATGGGGATCCGACCCTCATCTCTTTCAGACGAATTCCACGATCGGCTGATCCACCACCAAGCTCTCGCCCTTGGCAGCCAGCACCTTGCCCACCACGCCATCGGCAGCAGCGAACAGCACGTTTTCCATCTTCATGGCTTCGATCACGGCCACGCGCTCGCCGGCCTGGACCTTCTGGCCGGGCTCGACCGCCACATCCACCAGCAGACCCGGCATAGGCGAGAGCACGAAGCGGCTCATGTCCGGCGGCGCCTTGAAGGGCATGAGCTGGTGCAGCTCAGCCATGCGCTGGGAGACCACCAGCGCCTCGATGCGTGTACCGTTGTGCTGCAAGCGCAGGGCCAACGGGTTTCTGAGCGTGCCGCGCTCGACCTGGGCGGTGAAGCTTTGGCCGTTGACCGTGCCCGTGATGCAGATGTCATTGAGACGGGAATTGCTACAAATTTCATAGCTACTCTCGCCGATCCTGACGATCGCCGTGCCGGTTTCACCCACGAACTCGTCGACATGGACCGGGGAGTAGCCGTGCTGGCCGTCGGCGCCCAGCGTGATGACCACATAGTCCTTGCCAGCGTTCACGGCATAACCAGGCAATTGACCCGAGATGGTGGTCGCGCGTTCCCGTGATTTACGCCGCACAAAGGCCGCCAGCGCCACCAGGAAGTCCGGATCTTCGTGCGGCACGTCCTCGGCCGCAAAGCCCTTGCCGTAGTGCTCGGCGATGAAGCCGGTGTTGAAGTCGCCGGTCACGAATTTCGGATGTGCCAGCAAGGCGGCCTGGAACGGGATGTTGGAGCTGATGCCGCGGATGACGAAGCCGTTGAGCGCCTCGCGCATCTTGGCAATCGCGTCCATGCGGTTGCTGCCGTGCACGATGAGCTTGGCGATCATCGAGTCGTAGTACATCGGGATCTCGCCGCCGTCCTGCACACCGGTGTCCACCCGCACGCCCAGCAGGTCGGCCGTATTGGCCTGCCACATGCTCTGCGCCGGTGGCGTGAAGCGCACCAGGCGGCCGGTGGAAGGCAGGAAGTTGCGGAACGGGTCTTCGGCATTGATACGGCACTCGATGGCCCAGCCGTTTCGCTTCACATCCGCCTGCGTCAATGGCAGCTTTTCGCCGGCGGCGACACGGATCATCAGCTCCACCAGGTCCAGGCCGGTGATGCACTCGGTCACCGGGTGTTCCACCTGCAGGCGGGTGTTCATTTCCAGGAAGTAGAAATCCTGGTCCTTGCCGACCACGAACTCCACCGTGCCAGCGCTCTGGTACTTCACGGCCTTGGCCAGTGCCACGGCCTGCTCGCCCATGGCCTTGCGGGTGGCGTCGCTGATGAAGGGCGACGGCGCCTCCTCGATCACCTTCTGGTGGCGGCGCTGGATCGAGCATTCGCGCT
>Ga0255338_1003432_pt1 | contig 19109 bp, 21 predicted proteins | sample MeOH1_35cm_T4_19_FD_203715 | JGI IMG/M metagenome (GOLD analysis project Ga0255338, IMG submission 203715) | Sandy soil microbial communities from University of British Columbia, Vancouver, Canada - MeOH1_35cm_T4_195 | ecosystem: Engineered > Artificial ecosystem > Sand microcosm > Unclassified ...
GCCTGGGCGAGATAGGCGCCGACGCCGACAAAGGCCGTGCGCGCGGAATCGGTCCAGAAGGGTTCACCCCGCTCAGGAGGCACGAACAACATGGTCGCGATCTTCTGAAGCTCGATGATGACCTGGTCGGCGTCCTGCCTGTCGATATAGCTGAGCGGGTTATAGCGCGCGGTGCGCCCGTCAGGATCGGTCGGGTTGAACAGATGGACGGCCTGGCCATGCTGTGCCCGGAATCCGGCGGTCGCATCATAATTCTCGCGCTTCACATCGAGAACGACCGTCGAGCCCTGCCAACTCAGCAAATTGGGGATAACGATGCCGACGCCCTTTCCTGACCGCGTGGGGGCTTCGACGATGACATGCTCATTGCCCTTGAAGATCAGGTAACGGCCGGACTTCCTGGCCAGAACGATCCCTTCCTTGCCCCGGAAGCCATGGCGCGTAATCTCGCGTTCATTGGCAAACCGGGCCGCGCCGTGAAGCGGTGGCTTGCGCGTCACGAACCAGTAGAGGAGCAAGCCCGAGAGCAGCGATCCGGTTGCCATGCCGCCGGCGAGCCCCTTTTGGACGACCGGGTCGCCGCGATAATACCAAAAGAAGGCCGGCATCTTCAGCGGGTCATAGGCTGATGCGGGGAGGCCAAGAACGAACCATGCCACGATAGATGCGGTGAGGCACAGGAGCAGGAGGACGGCTGGGATGCCGATCGCCAGCGTCGCTGCCCTGTTCATGCCGCGTGCCGCCCGGCCGGATCATAGTAGATTTCCGTCACGCGAAACTGGCCCTGGACCTTCTTCATCTGGACCACGACATCAACCAGGATCTTGAGAAGGGAGCGGATATCGTCGCGGCCAAGATCCGCACCGCCCTCGCTTTCCTTCACCAGCAAGGTGAGCTGGTCGAAGGCCAGTTCAGCCGAGGCGGCGTGGATCGTCGTGATGGAGCCAGGATGGCCGCTGTTGACGTTACGCAGATAGAAGAAGGCAGTGCCGTCTCGCAGCTCCTGAAGCAATATGCGGTCGGGCCGCATCCGCAGCGCGCTCTCCAGCAATTCCTTGGCCGTGACCTTGGCGGCGCCCTGGCCATCCTTGCTGTAGGTCATGTGGACGACATTGCGGTGGGGAACCACCAGTTCGCGCGTGTCTTCGATGGTGAGCAGCCGTTCCTCCTGCGGGATGAGCTGGATCAGCCCCTTGGCGAAGGTGGTCTTGCCCGACCCGGTCGCGCCGGAGATCAGGATGTTGAGGCGGCTGCGCACCGCGGCCTTGAAAAATTCCACATGACGCCCCGCCGCCAGTAGCGCGACGAGTTGATGTTCGGTCTCTGTCATGCCGCGCTCAGCGACGCGCGTTTCGGTAAAAAGGCCGCTCGCGTGGAAATCCTCCATGCTCATGGCTTTGGTCGAAGGCTTGCGGATCGTGATCGACACGGTTCCGTCCGGCGCTACCGGCGGCGCGACAATCTGGACGCGCTCGCCGGTCGGAAAGATGGTGGAGCAGATCGGATTCTCGCGCGTGACGTCCTGGGAGGTGAACGCTGCCGCCGCCGTTGCCAATATGTTGAGGCGGGGCAAGGTCAGCGTGTCTTCGACCGCCCAGGTCCATCCGCCCTTGCGCTCCACTGCCACTTCCTGGGGCTGGTTGATGACGACCTCGGTGACGTCTTCATCATCGAGATATTTGCGCAACGGTTGGATCGCATCGTCCAGCACCGCCGTGTTGCGAAAGGCGGTGACGCTCATTTCAGGGCCAATCCATAAACCTGGCTGAAGTCGAAATCCTGCGCCACGGTGATGGAGAGGGCGGTGCCCTGTGCCACCCGCAAGACGGGCTTTATCTGTTGCGTATCCTGGAGGATGGTGGAGGCGGAGTCCGAGGGCACGCGGGTTACGTTGCTGCCGGCCTGGCCAACGGCATTGGATGCGACGGAGGCGCCATCTTCCAGCACGCTGAACAGCAAAGCCGAGCCAAAGCGCTCCCAGAAGAAGCGGTCGACTTTGCCGCCGATGCCGGCACGGCCCAGGCTGTCGGATGCCGGTGAGGCAATGTCGATCGACACGCCGCGCGGCGTGACGGCGCGGCTCCACATGGCGAAGAGACGATATTGCCCGCGATTGAGGCCGCCCTGATATTCGCCAAACACGCGCGTGCCTTTTTCCATCAGCACCACCCGGCCATTGTCGGAATAGATGTCGCGCGGGACGATGCAGGTCGCATAGCCCGGCACGCTGCTGTCCATCGCGGTCTGGAGGGTGCAGGGGATGATCGAGCCTGCGGTCACCAGATAGTTGCGGTCGCCGATCATGCGCGCGCTGGTGCGGCCGATCGCCGAGGTGCGCTTGAGATTGTCCAGGGCGGTAGTTTGTTGGGAAGCGGTTTCAGGACCCCCGGCTTCGGGCAGGTTGCCGCCAAAGGCTGGAGTTGGGCCGGCAAGCGCTTGGCCGTCGGTGCCGCTATAGGCGACGAGCGTGGAGCGCCGCGCGGAATCGCGCAGCGCCTGCGCCTCCGCCATCCGGCGCTGTGCTGCGGTTGCTTCGGGAGATTGGGCGCGGTTGGTCCCAGCGCTGGCCGAGCCGATTGCGGGAACTTGCTCGCCGTTGAGCGCGATCGGCGCATTGGGATCGCGCGGTGCGCTCTCCAATGTCGGTGCGATCACGGTTTTGGGGTCATAAGGGACTTCAGGGGCTGGGGGCTTGGCCTTCACTTCCGGCAGCTTGTTGTTGCCGCCCACGCCCGCAGCGATGGTGAGGCCGGCAAAGAGAAGCGATCCACCCAGCGCCCCCACGACGATCATCTTCTTGGTATCCCACTGCACATTGCTCAGCGAAGGGATGCGATTGGGTCGATCGATCGCGGCTGCATCGCGGTCGATCTCATGCATGTCCGGGGTCGCGTCGACGTCGAAATGCCTGTCGCTCACATCAATCCTCCGTTTGCCGCTGAACCACTTCCGAGGCGGTATCCGTCTTGGGATCGCGGCCGTAGAAATTGGGATTGTCATTGTAGATGCACAGCACCACCTTGCCCCGGCGCAGGCGCAGCTGGCGGAACACGCCATGGATCACGACAAATTCGTCGCGGACGTCGAACGATGCTGTTGCCTCGCTGCCATCGGGATTGACGGTGAAGATGGCGGGGATCTCGCGCTGATTGGGGAAGCGCAGGACCGTGAACTGGCCGTTGTCGGTGACCTCGGAGGGGGCAAGCTCCGACGAGCCCTGCACGGTGTAACTAAGGTTGCGGGTGCCTTCGAGGACGCCAAGATCGAGCGCCGCCTTGATCGCGCCATTTTGCTGCGCGAGGACCTGGGCAAGCTGCTGGCGCGTGGCGGCTTCCCGTCGTGCGGCCGCTTCCTGCTCGGGATAGCGGACCCGGACTTTGTAGAAAGTCTCGGCAGACCGCGCATTGGCGACTGCCGTCAGGGTAAAGGTGTAATTGCGCTTCTGCCCCTCATAGTCGGTGACGACGATGAGATTGGTGCCGCCCGCTCGTTCGCGCGGTTTGATGAACAGGGAGTTCTCGGCCGGGGCGACCTCCCAGGAGACGGTGTCGCCCATGGCGACAAATTTGATGACCTCGCCTTGGGCGAACTCGATCTGCGTGGCGGTACGGAAGGCGCTGCGGACCGCGATCACATTCTGGTCGCTATAATTGACCTCCCTTACCCTATGGTCAGCCATGACGGGGCGGGGCGTGTTTTCAGCGCTGGCGCTTGTCGGGAGCGTAGCGGTCATCAGGGCGGCGGATGCCAAGAGGAGTTGTTTCATTTTCCACCTATCTCGACGTCCGCACGATAGGCCTTCACCTGGAAGCCGAGCGGATTGGCGTAGCGACCTGCTTCGGATTCCGGTTTGGAGAGTATGTCGAACGTGATGGTTGCGATGGCAGGCGTTTCGGTGGCCTGCCCGTCCCGTTCCAGCCGCTTGGTGAACCGCACCTGGGCCACGGTCGGGGAAATGAAGGAAACCGCCCGCACGGCGACAAAGACGGTATCGCTGGCGGTCAGCTGGTTTTGAGGGGAGTCGGGATTGTCCTTCTTGTAGAAGCTGATCCAGCGGCGCTGTTCTTCCGGCGCCGACAGCGCGAGGACCTGGTTGAAGAATTCCTGCCGGGCCTGGGGTATCCAGCCTTCGCGGGAGCGGACATAGTTGGCGAGGAAATATTTGCGGACCGCCTCGTCATAGGTGACCGTCTTGTCGCCGCGCAGTTGCTGCGTCACCTCGGTGGCGCCGGTCGAGCGATCAACGGTGACGACATAGGGCACCACGGTCTTGAGCGGGGAGAGCATCGCCACGGAGGCAACGCCGACCACGGCAATGGCGCTGGCGGCGCCCGCGACGATCCATGCGAGCCGCTTTGATCGTTCAGCCGCAACGAAGCGTTCCCGATCCCAGCTTTGGGCTTCGGCAAAATAGGACTTCAGGTCCTCGGCGCTGTCTTTGACCCCGACCGCCATGATCAGCAGCTCGCATAGACGGGTTGGGGGGCACTGGCCGGGGCTGTCGGCAGAGGCCCCGCCTCACTGATAGGCGGCACGGCTTCCTTCTTCGCCGCTGAGCCATTTTCCGTGGGCGTCGTCGATGAAGGGAAGAACTGGGTTGGCGCCGGACCCGATGTCGGTGCCGCCGCACTGCGCGCGGGGAGGGTAGGGAGGATCGTGCCATAGAGGTTGGCTGGACGCTTGGACTGGCCGTTGCAGCGCGGGACCTTGGCCTCTTTGGCGGCAAACACAGGTGCAGCCAGGGAAACTGAAAGAAGGGCGAGCGGCGCGAGCGCCTTGGCGAAGTTCATCGGTGTGTCTCCTATCGCGTCCGGGTCAGCGTACCGCCGCTCCCGCGGCTGCCGCCCAACTGCCACGCGCCAGCACCAATGGCGCGAACGCCGCTTGCAGGGCTGCCTGCCATGGTGCGGCCGGCAGCCGGGCCGAGGTTTACGGTAACGGCGTTGGCGAATTGGGCGGCAAGGGCAGGGCCACCGCCACCCAGCCCCGATGCGAGGTTTGGAATTTGCAGGAAGAAGTAGAAGCCCAGCACATAGAAGGACAGGGCCTTCATCACCGCGATCAGCAATTCGTCGTCGTTGCTGATCGCATTGATGAATGTATCGGTCGTTTGCGAAATGAACAGCGTGACCAGCAGTGCGAACACCACCAGCATGATATAGCTGATAGCGGAACCCAGCCACGCGAAGAACCATCCCCTTGTGGAATCGAACAACAAGGCGGCCACAAATAGAGGGCCGACGACTGCCAGCAATGCGAGCGCGAAGAGAGCAAAGGCGCAGATCGTGAAACCCAACGCGCACGAAAGCAGGGCGACAATCAAAATGATGAGACTGGCGATTGCGGCGAGGATGATTTCGACGAAATTGTTGGGAATGCCGACAAGATTCATGCCAGCGGCATCCGTGTGCGCCTGCACAATCGCTTCAATCTTCGTGATCGCGTGGAAGGCACCTTGAAGGAGATTGTCAAAATAGCCGCCAAGACCCGCAACATTTGCGCCGCCGAGAGCATTGGCGAATTGCCCCGGCAAGCCATTCATTGTGAAAAGGCCGATCGAAGCGCCGTATAACGAACTGACTGCCCATGTGAGGGCTGCAAGCTTGAGCGCGCGATAGACAAATTCCCGCGCCGGATATTGCACAGCGCCTCGAAGGATCGCTCCACCCAGCAACACGATATAGATAGTCACGCCGACCCTGAGCGGGCCGGAGATGATACCGATCACCGAGGAATAAAGTGCGATGATGCCGACAAGGGCGCCATCCACCGAATTCATCATGTTCTCGAAAATCGGGAAATCCATTGCTGGCCTACCTTATTGCGACGTCAGATACCCATCTGCTTTTTCATGTGTTCACTTTGCTTTTTCTGGAGATTTCGGAGCCGCGCAGCGTTGGCGTTGTTGCAATTTTCGGTGACGACAGCGGGCCAGGTGGCGATAGGCCGCTGCGATGCTTTCCATTGCTCACACATCGCGTCGACCTGAGCGAATTCCTGCGGATGCTCTGATAGATATGGTGCTGAGCGGAGTGGTATGTCCGAGCGCAAGTTATCGCCCGTTTGCGATTTTTCGGAGGGCGAGCAAGCTGTCACGGCCAAAACCGGCCAAATCATGAAAGTTCTGAAATGTCGCATTAGTCGATACCTGCCTGTGCCTTCAGCTTGGCGAGTTGTTGCTGCCGTTGAGCGGCATACCCCTGATAGTCGGCTTCGGCCTTGGCGCGGCGCTGTAGCTCGACCGCTTGCAGGGCCATCATGTCATTCGTCATTTGCGCCTGCTCGAGCTGGAGGCGGGCGCTCATGTCGGCGCGCTCAGCCGCCGAGTTGGCGCTGTCGAGACGGGTGCGCAGTTCTTCGAGCCCTTCGCGCCGGCTTGTCACAGAGTCCCCGACCGATCCCGCCAGGCCAGCGGTGACGGCCGCGCTGCGCGCGCCCGTTTCATAGCTTGCGCGGGTTCCGTCCGACACGTCCGGCGACAATTGGCCCATCAGGCCCTGATATACGCTGTCGGACCGCCCGCGCAGGCTGCCGATCACATCGAGATTGCCATTGGCGTAGCCGTCCAGACTGCCGGACGATACGTTGAGCTCCCGCATCGCATCGGTGCGCAAACTGCTTGCGACCCGCCCGATGTCCGTCGCCTTGTTGAGATCGCGATAGAGGTCCCGGGCCTGCTGCAGCTGGTTGGCGCCCTGCTGCAGCATCGAGACGCCCTGGCGCACTTGCTCAAGCTGCTGGAAAAGGCCGCGGGTGTCGCTCACAGGGATGCCCTGAGCCTGCGCTGCGGTCGCGACCATCAGGAGCGGGGCTCCCGTCACCCAATAGCGAAGTTGTCTGCCTTTCATTGGACCTAATCCTTTCAACTTGAACGCCGCCGCTGATGGAAAACCGGAAGCCAAACAGCGGGATCAGGCCCGTGCTCGGCAATCACCTCGCAGGCGACAGCGGTCGTTTCCGCACGCCCCGACAGAACCGCCAGCTCATTGTCGAGACCGGTCAGATCCAGTTCTACGACGACGGAATCATGACCCTGCTTCACCAGGAATTTGTGGGATTCCTGGGCAAGTTCCTCGCGGATGAGAGCAAATTCGGCCTCGGTCATGGAGAAGCCCTCGATATAGTCGCGGCGCTGCCCATTGGGGTTGGGGAGCATGATCTTGGTCGCGACCTGCTCCAGGATCGAATGGCTGATCTCGCTCTTGAGCGCGTCACCGGGGGATTGGGTCGCGAACACCATGAGCGCATTGCGCTTGCGGTAGGTTTTGAGGCCATCCTGGGCGAAGCTGCGAAACGCATTGTCTCCCAGCGCCTTCCAGAATTCGTCGATGACGATCATGGTGCGCTCGCCGGTCAGAAGCTTGTCGATCCGGTGGAACAGGTAAAGCATCAGCGGCGCGCGGATATCGGCATTGTCGAGAAAATCGGTCATGTCGAAACCGACGAACCGGGCATCGAGGGTCATCTGGTCTGCTTCATTGTCGAACACCCAGCCCAGCGCCCCACGCGATGTCCATTTCTCCAGCCGTGCGCCGACCCCACCTTCATCCGCCATGCCGAGCATGGTTCGCAGCGCGTCGAGTGACCGGGCAGCCGATGGCAGCTTCATGACGGCGGCAATGCCATCATCGATCCGCTTCTCTTCCTGCACCAAAATCGGCCGCCCTTCGACGCGCACGAGCTGGCGGATCCACAGTGATAGCCAGGCCCGGTCTTCCGCCGTGTCGGCCAGCGCCTTCAGCGGAGCGAAGCCTGTCGGTACGCCGTTGGTGAGCGTCAAATAAGTGCCGCCGCTTGCCAGGACAAAGATCTGGGCACCGCGATCCTTATCGATGAAAATCTGCCGGGCGCCGGTCTTCTCCGCCTGCGCCATCAGAAAATTGAGCAGGACCGTCTTACCACCGCCCGTTGGGCCGATGACCATCGTGTGTCCGACGTCGCGTTTGTGGAAGCTGAAGAAGTAGGGACTGCGTGCGCTGGTCTTGAGCAGGGCGATGGCATCACCCCAATGATTGCCGGTCGCGTGACCGGCGGGATAGGTGTGGAAGGGCGCGAAGGCCGCGAAATTAAGCGAGGTGATGGGCGCGGGCCGGGCGCGCCAGGCAAAATTGCCGACAAGCTGGCTCCAATAGGCCGCTTCGAGCGCGGCCCCCTCGCGCGCGGCCACCATGCCGGTGTCCGCCAGCGCTGCCCGTGCGATCGACATATGATCGCGCAGGGATTTGAGACTCCCGCCATAGACCGCCAGGGTAAAATGATGGTCGCCCAGCACGAAGCGGTTCGACATGAGATCGTCGGCCGCATCGACCAGGTCGTGCATCTGGCTGATCGCCCGGTCGTCGGCATTCTCCATCTGGCGCTGCCGCAGGCGGAAGCGTTCAGCCGCGGTGGCGCGGCCGAGAAAGGTGAAGGACTGGGTGAGGACGAAACCAAAATCGACGGCAAGCAGGGATTCAAACTGCCGGGGCGTGGTATAGGCGGGATATTCGCGAATGCCGAATATGCCGCCGAAGGAGCTGCGATCGGCATCGCGGACTTCCACGGTCTCCCCGCCAAAAATGACCCGCTGGCGGTAGAGGGCACTGCCCAGATGCCCTCGGATGATGGGCACGCGACGATAGCGACCGGTCATCACCATTTCGGCGACCTCCAGGGGTTCGGAGAATTTAAGGCCCCGATGGCCGTAGATGGCGAGACGACGAGGCTCGCAGCGCGCCATCAGCTTCTCGAAATCGCGCGCCTTATCCTCGAGAAACTCGATCAGGTCCTGGTCGACCGCATGGGCGGCTGCGTCATTCCTGTCTTTGGACCGGAACAGATGGGCCAGCTTGTCCGCGCCATGCGCGGAAGGCCGCACCAGCAGCGTGACGAAGAAGCGGTTGATGAACATCCGCTCCCGATTGATCCGCGCAAAATACGCCGCATCGAGATCGCGGGCGAATGTCGATCGGAAATGGCCGCCAGGATATTGTTCGACCCGCGCTCGGACCAGATGCGTCCAGATCGACAGGCGATCGTCATGGAGGTTGCGGAGCATGCCATTCAATTTGGCGTGCCAATCGTTGAGGTCGCGGACATCGGCGGTCTCAAAGGCTCGGCCCTGCAACTCGAAGCTGAGCAAACAAGCCCCGGAATCGAGGACGATCATCTGGTCGTTGATATGCCGCGCATAGGGCAGAAACTTGGTCGGCATCACTTCCTTGAGCGCGACCTTGAGCGGCACCTGGGCCGAGAGGGGATTGCGGCTAGCCATGGCGCCCGAAACCTTTGCGGGCGATGCCCTTGAGGGGGAGGGGGCTATAGCTCGATCCTCCCCAGAAGGTCCGGTTGCGGTTCGCTGCCTTGGTACGGAAGAACAGGAAGATGAGCCGGAAGGCGTTCACATCCTGGCGCACCACGATGCGCGCGAGACCGTAGCAGACGGCCGCGGTAATGGCTGCATAGACGGGATTATTGGTGCCGATGAGCACGATGGCTGAGATCAGCAGGATCGGCACCGCCGCTTCGATCGGGATGCCGGCCCATAAGGCAGGGCGGGTCACGGCAAGGAAAAGCGTGTTGCGCGCAATCTCTTCTCTCTCGTCGCTCAACCGTGCCTCCTTAAATCCAGAAAAATTTGCGGCCCGACATCATGCCGAACCGCCTGACCGTCAGGCAGAACCTGCGATTTGATCCACGATCCACGGCGCGGAGAAGATGATCGCGATACCGATGATCACGGTAACCAGGCCGCCGGTATTGACCCGGCCCATGAGCCATCCCGCGCCGGCAATGATCACGGCCATCACCGCCAAGGCGCGGAGCAGGCCATTGCTGAGCAAGGCCAGCACATTGTTAGCGAAGCCCTCCAGATTGGCGGATTGGGCAAAGGCGGGGTCGGGCGACAGAAGCGTCGCGATGCCCACGATCGTAGCCACGGCGGCGAACGATGTCGCCTTGCGTTGAAGCGGGGACATGCCCGCCATATGCCGTTGAACGGTCGATCGGATGGGCAGTACAGGCACGCGCAAGATTGCGTTGATCTTCATCAGCTTCCTCCAGTTTCCGCATGGCGAGCGCGCTCGAAAGCGGCTCGCGAAAAGACGTCCCAGCTCGGGGGTGGTGATGATGCCGGCGTCGGTTTGGCATCGGTCCTATTTTCAGCGGCCAGATCGGCCAGCATGGTGGCTGAGGGCTGGTCCTCGATGCTGCCAACTGTAACCGGCGTCGGTACGGCGTAGGCAACAGCGGTCACGCCATTGGCGACGTCGGCATTACTCAGCACACGGCCCACATAGCCATTGCGGAAGCCGCGAATTTGGCTGCCCGTATTGTACATGGAAAGGGCAACGCGGAGCGCCTCCTGCGGCATTCGGCCGTCGCGAACCCGATGGTAATTGCCCGCCAGCACTTGTCCCGCCGCCCCTATGTTGGCGCAGGGGTCGAACACGCTGTCCCAGCTGAGTCCGAGCGCATTCATATTGCGGGAATTGATCTGGCCAAGGCCAAGATCAACCGAATAGCCTCGGGCAATATAGCTCCGGGCAGTGCGGGCTGCATCAGCAGCGCTAGTCGGCCGATCGGGCTGTCGGCTCACGCCGTTGACGTTGAGCGCGAACTGATAGCCCTTGCTTTCGGTATGCACCACGGCGGCGATCGTGGACGGGGCCACACCATTTGCACATTGGGCGGCGAGGCCCATTATTGCGGCGGTCGTGAACTGCATTAGTGCAGCCCGCCCGGTATGGCCGTGGCCTCTGCTCGCGCGACCTCTGCGTCACTCGGAACAAAATAGGTTTGGCGGGTCCCATCCCGCATCGTCATGACGACAGTGCCGGGACGTCCATTTTTCGGCTTTGTATATCTGGCCGCCGCGACGCCACCGGCGCTGCACGTCGGGAAGCCCCCACCCAAAGCCAGGCTCCGCAGCAATTTGCGGATGGGCGGCACACACTGCGCATATTGCATCCAGCCACCGGGGTTGCTGGCACAGAGCAGCACTTCACAAGCCCATGTGCTGTCTGCGGCCTGGGCCGGATAGGACGTCGCTGAGCCTAACAGACATGCAGCAACGATGATGGGAGTGGACAAGCGATTTCGCATGTTTTCACCTCGATTGTGAAAACAGCTTATGTTGCTTTCAGACTCCTGCCTAGCCGCCCCTCAAGGCGCAAATAGCTGAATCTACGGGTTTATCTGGCTTTTGGCTTTTAGAAACGGGATGGATCGTTCCAATGGGGCGATGGATTGATGCCAATCAGCGCGCTGTAGCCATAGGCGTTGACGATATGGCGGATGGCTGACGAAACCTTTGAATATAAACGGATTCTTTTCTTATCATAGAGCGCAACATGATAGGCGGTCGATCCGCGCCAGCTGACCCGCACATTGATGTACCACTTGCCATCATCCTCCCGCTGATGCACCTGAACGTCGGTGATCGTACCGGCGACGGGGCGGTGGGACGTGAGTTCGCGTTCCAGGATCAGTTCGAGTTCCATTTTTCCTCAATAGTGATTTATATATATATCGCTGGCATAAGGTCGGCATTTCTATAAGCTCTAGGGTAAGTGGCAAGAGAGAGGAGGTCCAGTGAGCGGACGCAAATCCGATGCCGTGGCACGTGATGCCGAGTGCATTGTCCGACAGCTAGGCGGCAAATGGCAGGGTGACTACGCCATGTGTCGTTGTCCTGCCCATGCAGATGGCGACCCGAGCCTTTCTGTCCGTGTTGGTCGCAAGGCGGTGCTCTTTCACTGCTTTGCCGGCTGCACCTCCGACGCCATCGTCGACGCTCTGCGCACCGGGCATTTCGTTCCCGTGCGCGACCATGATCCTGGCCGACGCCATGAGGGGGGGAAGGCCGACTTCAACAAGCTCGCGCTATCGACCTGGCGCTTTGCCGATCCCTTCATCGGCAGTTTGGGGGAACGGTATATCCGCGGTCGCGCCATCGTGCCGACGGGCATCACCGCCCGTTTCGACGCGCGGTGCCAATTTGGTGGGGGTGAGGCCAAGGCGTTTGCGCCCGCCCTTATCGTTCCCGTCGAGGAAGATGCTGGCGTGGTCGCAATCCACCGCACCTTTTTGCGGCAGGACGGGAAGGGCAAGGCTGCGATCACCAAGCCCAAGAGATTGCTGGGGAACCCTGGCGGCGGCGCCGTGCGGTGGGGTGGCATTCCTGCTGACGGCATCTTGCGGCTTGCAGAAGGGGTCGAGGACGCCGCCAGCGTCATGAACATGCTGGAGCCGGATACCTTCGTGTGGCCAGTGCTGGGGATTGAGCGCTATCAGGCCATCACCATCCCCGAGAGCATTCACAAGGTCATCATCTACAGTCAGCATGGCGGTGAGGCAGAGCGCGCGATTGAACGCGCAAAGTCCCATCTTACCGACAAGGGGCGTCAGCTCGATGTGAAGCTCCCACCGCATTCTGGCGACTGGAATGACCTCTTGCGTGAGATCCGTGCGCAGTGAAGCTGTTTCCAGGGCTCCCTAACCATCAGCGAATCATGCTCGCACTGATGTTCGGGGCCGTGTCGGTTTATGCCTTGGCGCAACAGAAGCAGCAAATCGGCCGGATTGCGTCATTGCGATTGATCGACTCAGCCCCCCGCGTGATTGATGGCGATACGCTTGAAGTGTCGGGATCAAAGGTCCGCATCGTTGGGATTGATGCGCCGGACGATGATCTTCCACAGCTCAAGCAACTGTCAGCGCTGACGATGAAAGGTTTGGTTGAGCGCGATGGCGGTGTCGAATGTGCGGCAAGTTTGTTTGATGTCGCGCTTCGGCAGGAACAACAGTGTCGTGCCCCGGCGACGAGCTATGGTCGGCTGAACCTCTCATGTCGATTGAAGAGAAATGGGGCAAGCCTTGCGGCAACGATGGTGGCGCAGGGATATGCCGTCGATTATCGGCGCTATTCTGGCGGAGCCTATGTGAAGTTGATGCAGCGGGCGGCGCAGCAGCGGCTTGGCCTATGGGGCCAGGATTATGAAGGCATGCGCCGATTGGCGGTTGATCGAGCGGCATTGCCGCCATCTTGTGCCTCATAGTCGGAAGCGACGTGCGGGCGCTGTGTCAGCGGTTCGATTCCGTCCGAGCATTCTTTGAACAGAACCACCGGCCCCCAATAGGCGCGCCGATACTTGTTTCACTCCGATCCGACGACGGATCGCGCAGCATCCATAAGCGAACATTGGACGAACCCGCTTCGCGGGAGCTGGCGCGTGGTGCCGGCTTTGTCCAACACATTTGCGGAAGTGAGGACTGAGGTCATTTTGCCAGGTCCGGCCGCAGCCGTGACGCCATGTTTGAGTGCTCTCGAATCGGGCACAATCAGTTGGCTGTAAACACCAGCCTGATTGACCGAAGGAGAGTATCGATGACCCCGCTTCGTCTCCGCATGATGGAAGACATGCAGATCCGCAACCTGTGCGCGAACACGCAAGAATCCTATCTTCACGAGATTGCCGCCATCGCCTTTCAGAATGCTGATGTCGTGTATAATATCCTTTTCCGTGCAACCGCCGAAACCCTGCGGACGATCGCCGCCGACCCGAAGCATCTTGGGGCAGAGACCGGATTCTTCGCCGTCCTTCATACATGGGGGCAAAATCTCGGCCATCATCCGCACATTCACTGCGCCATCCCGGGTGGCGGGATATCGCCCGATGGGGACCGCCGGATTTCTTGCCGGCCGCGCTTTTTCCTACCCGTCCGGGTCCTCGGCCGGTTGTTCCGTCGCCTCTTTCTTGAAGCTCTGGAAAAGGCGTTCCGGATCGGGAAGCTGAAGTTTTTCTCGTCACTGGAGCACCTCCGCGACGCCGGTGCGTTCAAACGGTACCTTGGCTCGGTTCGCCGTATCAACTGGATCGTCTACTCCAAACCACCCTTTGGCGGTCCGGAACGGGTGCTGAATTATTTGGGACGCTACACCCATCGCATCGCCATCTCCAACAATCGGCTGATCGACATCGAGGGTGGCAAGGTTCGCTTTTCCTGGAAGGACTATCGCAACGGCAATCAGCGCAAGATCACGACCCTGGATGCCGATGAGTTCATCCGGCGCTTTCTCATCCATGTCCTGCCCCAGGGATTTCAGCGGATCCGCTATTATGGCTTCCTGGGCAATCGCTATCGCAAGGAAAAGCTGGCGCGCTGTCGCGAACTTCTCGGGATGCAGCAACATCCTGTTAATCAGGCTGCGCCTGAGACGGGGGCTGACGGAAACAAGGTCCAGGAATTTGCCGGTGTCTCCCAACGAATTTGTCCCGCCTGCCACTGCGGCCACATGATCTATATTGAAGTGCTTGAGCGGATTTCGCCATCGCCCCAACTCCGCCTGGGGTCAGGATCCATTGATGTGATCGGCTCGATATGATTCAGGCTCCTCAAGGAGACTGGATTTGAGTGACTTGTACTGGCTGACTGACGAGCAGATGGCGCGGCTTGAGCCGTATTTTCCGAAAAGCCACGGCAAGCCCCGGGTTGATGATCGTCGGGTGTTGAGCGGGATCATCTTTGTGAACCGCAACGGGCTGCGCTGGCGAGATGCACCGAAGGACTATGGACCGCACAAGACGCTCTACAATCGCTGGAAGCGGTGGGGTGACAAGGGCGTCTTTCTTCGGATGATGGAAGGGCTGGCTGCGCCGCAGGCTTCCGAGCGCAAGACGGTGATGATCGACGCGACCTATCTGAAGGCGCACCGCACGGCATCGAGCCTGGCGGTAAAAAGGGGATGCGGGACGCCTGATCGGCCGCACCAAAGGCGGCATGAACACCAAACTTCATGCCGTGACGGATGCGAAGGGACGCCCGCTCAGCTTCTTCATGACCGCAGGCCAGGTCAGCGATTATATCGGTACCGCCGCTCTGCTCGACGAGCTTCCCAAAGCCCAATGGCTGCTCGCTGATCGTGGCTATGATGCCGACTGGTTCCGCGATGCTTTGCAGGAGAAGGGTATCACGCCCTGCATCCCGGGCCGAAAATCCCGGAACAAAACCGTCAAATATGACAAGCGCCGCTACAAACGCCGAAACCGCATCGAGATCATGTTCGGCCGCATCAAGGACTGGCGCCGGGTCGCTACACGTTACGACAGGTGCCCAACCGCCTTCTTCTCCGCCATCGCTCTCGCCGCAACCGTCATCTTCTGGCTCTGATCAGTGAGTCCTGACCCTAAGATCCCAGCTTGCGCCGGGATGACCTGAGCAAAGCCCGGATCAGAAATATCCTTCCTGCTTCTTCTCCATGCCGGCCCCGCCTGCATCCTTGTCGATGGCGCGGCCCTGCCGCTCGGATGTGGTGGTCAGCAGCGTCTCCTGGATCACCTCCGGCAGCGTCTTCGCCTCACTCTCCACCGCGCCGGTCAGCGGATAGCAGCCCAGCGTGCGGAAGCGGATCGAGCGCTCGACCGGCACCTCGCCGGGCTTCAGCGGGAAGCGGTCGTCATCGACCATCAGCAGCATGCCGCCATCTTCCGCATTATCGCCGCGGCGCTCTGGCCAATCCCGACTTAGCCCGTGCGGCCGTGCCGCCCAGCCCCAGAACCCAGTCCTTCAATCTTGCAAACCTATCGAATAGCTGCGGTGAAATAGACGCACCACGATCGCTCGTCCCGATCACCCCGCATCCGCCAATCTTGGTTCCGAGTACATGGACCGTCATCACGAATAATCCGGGTTAGATTTGTCTTCACGACAGAACGATGAAGGTTCGAGACCGCCGCGCACCTTGGTGCCTGAAGATTTGCCGCTGCCTTTGCCTGGCCTCTGTGAGCTCGAGGCCGATCAGGTTCGGAGCGATCCGCGCCAAATTCAGCTTGAATAATCTATGCATACTAATATGCATGATGAGCGCACGGAAATTTGGTATTGCACATAAAATTTAATATATGTTTGTAGGGAATGGTTATGACGATTTCGCTTGAGCAGATTTTCGAACGGGCGAAAGCGCTTGCCGGCAGGACTGCCGATTTCGGTCGTGAGGACTATCTGCCCGGGCTAGAGGTGCTGGTCGACGCCGCCGCCAGCAGCCCCCATGCGTGCGATGCTCTCGACAATAAGATTCTTCAATATGCTGCACAGGTCCTTGCGATGCGCGCCTCTTCCGAGGCTGCGTCGAAAGCGGCGCCGGAATGCCTCGCGCAGCCGCTCGCGCCGCAGCTTGTCGTCATAGGATTGCCGCGTTCAGGAACTACCGCGTTACACCAAATCCTGGCCACGGATGCCTCGTACCAATGGATGCCGTCCTGGCTTACTTTCCGCCCACATCCGCGACCGCCACGGGCAGATTGGGATGGCGATCCCGTCTATCGCGACCGCGCCACTGCCTACATCGTGGAGGGGCCAAACCCGTTGCACGAGGTGGCGCCCGAAGACCCAGAAGAGTGTATTCTGGTTATGCAGCAGTCGTTCATGACGATGACATGGGTATCGTCGTTTGCCGTACCCGAATATCATGAATGGTTCATCGAACAGGACGAGCGCCCTTCCTATCTGCGCTATGCCGATAATTTACGTCTGATGGCAAATGGCGACACGAAGAGCACTTGGCTGCTGAAAAATCCCAGTCACACTTTCGGCTTTGCTGCCATGCTGGATATCTTTCCCAACGCTACCTTTCTGCATATCCACCGTGATCCGGTAAGCAGTATCGTTTCGGGTTGCAGCCTTGTGGCATCGATGGCTGGCAGCGAAGGCTTCTTCACTGCCAGCGAGCTGGGCAAGCACCGACTAAGGATATGGTCGCTGGCCGCGGAAAGAATGGAAGCTGCGCGAGAGGCCAACCCCACGCGGAAGATCATCGATATCGACTACCGGGCGTTCATCGCCGATCCAGTCGCCACGGTTAAAGGCATCTATGCTGAGCTGGGAAGGACGCATAGTCGAGATACTATAGACGCGATGGAGGCGTGGGTGAGGGACCGTCCCAGAGACCGACATGGCAAGCATCGCTATGCCGCCGAAGATTTCGGTCTCACCGCCGAGGTGATCCGTGATCGGATGGCGGGGTATATAGAGCGATATGGGATTGATCGCCCGATGGCGGAGCCATGTGGCCTATGACGGTAAATGTGAAGGATCGCGAAGACCTGCGCCGGGCGTGGGTTACCATGTGCCAGGAATTGGAGTCGGCGGGCCACTGGGTTTTGGATGATCTGGATGACATCGACAATCCGCAGGAACTGGCCGAAGCACTGCGCGCTGTCGCCAGAATGGCCATGATGTGCTTGCAACAGCGCATGGAATTCAATGATCCCGATTTTCCTCGATTCATGAGGTCTTGCGACGATCGCTACAAGTATGCCGGTCCCGATAGCTACGTGAACTATATGACCGCGCAGGTTCGCGGAACAGCAACCTATCGCGTTTCGGTCAACCATCATGGGCGTCCGATCCAGATCGGGCGGTTCTGGACGGACGAGATAAAACACAACGAGGACGGGTCCTTCGAGTTGCAGGTCGGCGGCGAGGAAGCGGCGGAGAACTGGAACCCTTTGCGTGCCGATGATGGCGAGGGTCCGTTAAAGGTGCCCGAACTGTTCCCCTTGGCGATGGGCAACTTCGGTGGTCGGCTATATTACCGCGATCTACAGGACCTGCGCCCTTCCACCATGAATATCGAGCGGATTGATCCCGATCGACCGCGATATCCGGAACCGCTTGCGCCAGCCAAACTGGCTGACCAGATCGATTCCGCAACTGAACTATTTCACGCGATATCGCGGTGGTGGCTTGAGCGTGCGGTACGCATTCGCACTGAGTATGAGCCCAACGTGATGGGCCCGCCGGGCTTGGTTCCGCCAGGGGTTCCCTCTTACACGCCTCCGAAGAACTGGGCGGTCAGCCCGCTTTATTACGGCATTTGCTGCTGGGAACTGGAGGAAGACGAGGCGCTGCTGATCACGACGCCGATACCGGATGTGGAATACTGGAGTTTCCAGACCCACAACACGTGGTGGGAATCGCCTGAAAATCAGCATCGTCAGACGAGTATCAGCAACGAACATGCCCATCTGGATGAAGATGGTCAGTTCCGCTGCGTTCTTTCCCATGTTGACCCGCAAGTGCCCAATTGGCTTGATGTCGGTGGTAGTCGACGGGGGTTCGTTTTCTATCGCTGGCTGCGGCCTGTCGGTGACATGCCTACGCCAGGGGCGCTGGTGGTGAAAATTGCGAATTTGCACGAACATTTGCCGTCAGGCCATCCGCACATTGACCCGCAGGCGCGAGACGAGATGATGGCGAGACGCCGAAAGTGGTACGCCGCGCGCTTCCAATCCTAGGAGCCCGTCTACGAATTGGTTTTCAGGACGGCGGATGGTAATCTGGCATTACTTAAGGGTTTTTTGGGCCGAATGCAGGGATAGTCTCGCGCAGATGGCTCAAGGAGCCGCGTTGATCTGAGCCCATTTATCGCTGGGCATACGCAAGCATGAGGCAGGATCACGCGACCGCCCAGAGTTTAGTGATATTATGGGCAGAGCAGACAAGGCTCCATTCATCTTTGACCTTGTCGAGTCCGCGCAGGAGAAACTGACGGAAGCCTCTGGCCTGCTTGATTTGGCCGAAGACGGGCTCTGGCAATTGTTTGCGGAGACGATAGCGGCTTCGATGTCCGCCAAGCTTGAGCTTGCGTCGCATTGCCTGGGTGAGTGGCCCGCCCACTTTTCCTCCGGTGGTCGGGCGCTTGGCTTGGCCGGTAGCAATGTAGGCGGAAATCTCGCGATCCTTAAGCCCGCTCAGATTGGCTTCGGAGCAATAGCCCGCGTCGGCGGAGATCTCCTTTGCCTTCTTGCCACCCATGTTTTCGGTCACAGCGTCGGTGAGCGGGATCAAGCAGGGGGAATCGGCTGACGAGTTCGACAGCGAATGCGCCACAATCACCAGCGCGGTCGCATCGACGGCGATCTGGCCATTATAAGCCTGAATGTAGCCATCCTTCGAGGGCATGATCCGGCTGTCCGGATCGGTGAAATTACGCTGCGCCTTGGGCTTGGGCGTGCCCGGCAAATGCTTGGGTTTACGGCCCGGTCGCGATCCACCATCGCTCGGATCGTCATCATCGCTCTTCGCCTTGGCCTTGGCCTTGGCATCGGCCTGCGCTTCGCCTCCGCTTC
>Ga0255338_1003433_pt1 | contig 19101 bp, 16 predicted proteins | sample MeOH1_35cm_T4_19_FD_203715 | JGI IMG/M metagenome (GOLD analysis project Ga0255338, IMG submission 203715) | Sandy soil microbial communities from University of British Columbia, Vancouver, Canada - MeOH1_35cm_T4_195 | ecosystem: Engineered > Artificial ecosystem > Sand microcosm > Unclassified ...
GGCAGAACTGCTACTCCGCACTCATGGCCGGGGGCGGCGTGCGCGGGGGCCAGGTCGTCGGTGCCAGCGACCCCCGCGGGGAGTACCCGGATGCCCGACCCCTCACCCCCGCCGACGTCTGCACCACGATGCTCCACTCCCTCGGCATCACCCGCACCGACGTCCTCGCCCTCGGCCTCCCCGTAGAAGGCGAAGTCATCGACGAGCTTTTCTAGTCTTCTTTTGGCCGCAAATGAACGCGAATGGACGCAAACGAGAATACAGGAATAAGTAACCACCGATGAATGCCGGTATACGCCGACAGAGAAGGTTACCTAAAGTTCAATATCGGAAACAACACCGAATGCGGTGGTGGAATCTTCTCAATTCTTATCGGCGTTCATCGGTGTTCATCGGCGGTTTCCTTAGCTTTGTGGCCCTTTGCGTTCTCTGTGTCTCTGCGGTGAATTCCGATCCTCCTCCACAGCGCATTACGCACGATGGGAAGCGAAAGGAGGATCTGGCCTGGTCGCCAGATGGGAAGCGGCTGGCGTGCAGCTATTACCATCAGCCGGGCCGTATCGGGATTGCGGTGATGAATGCGGACGGGGAAGAGCTGCAGGTATTGTCTAAGGACCCGGTTGAGCGAGCGCCGGGATGGTCGCCGGATGGGGAACGGCTCGTATTCGTACACGTCACGCAGTCTGGAACGGACGGGGAACTAGACCTGCACGAAATGGCGGCGAACGGAACGGCGCGGAAGCCGCTGGTGGGTGGCAAGAGCTTCGAGAACTTCCCTTCTTTCTCGCCGGACGGCAAGAAGCTGCTCTTCACCACCACCCGCGACAAGACGCAGGAGATCTACGTCGCGGATGCGGACGGCACGAACCTGAAACGGCTCACCTCCGATCCGGCGCTGAAGCAGTACCCGCGCTGGTCGCCAGACGGGAATCGCATCCTTTTCAACGCCAACCCGGACGGCAACTTCGACCTCTACACGATTGCGGCGACCGGCGGAGACTTGAAGCGTCTGACCGACGACCCGGCGATGGACACCTGTCCCGCCTGGTCTCCGGACGGGAAGCGAATTGCCTGGGCGAGCCTGCGCGACGAGAACCTGGAGATCTACGTCGCCAACGCAGACGGCACGACGCCGCGCAACGTAAGCCGCTATCCCGGCTACGACTTCTCTCCCGCCTGGAAGCCGGACGGAACCCTCACCTGGGTCTCCGACCGGGACGGACGCTACGACGTGTATGGGGTCCGGGAAATCGGGAAATGAGTGAACGGGGAAATGCGGAGCGGGTTCAGACTGCTCCATTTACTCATTTCCCCATTTTCTCCATTTACATCCTTACGAACTAGTCGACTGCCAGGCGGGCTTGTGCTCTTTCAGGTTCTTCTTGCTGACCAGATAGAGCGGCGTGATCTGGGGATTGGCGACCTTTTCGCCCTTCAGGTGTTTGATGGTCGCTTTCACCGCCTCACGACCCTGAGTTTCGGCATCCTGGAGCACGGTGGCGTAGATCTTGCCTTCGTCGATGTATTTGAAGGCGTCCGACTCTCCATTGAAGCCGATGATCTTTAACTCGCTGCGACCCTTTTGCGCGCACACGTCCGCTGCGGCCAGAGCGCCGTCATCGGACTGGGCGACGACGGCATCGATGCTGCCCTTGGGGAACTTCAGCAGCACGGTCTCCATCGCGCTCACGCCCTTGGTGCGGTCGAAGTCGTACGGGGTGCGCTGCACGATTTCGTAGCCGGTTTTCCCTTTAAGCGCCTCTTCCAGGCCCGCTTCGCGGTCGCGCTGCGGCGAAGAGCCGATGACTCCCTGAAGCAGCACGATCTTACCGCCTTTAGGTAGGGCGTCGAGGACCGCCTGACCCTGAAGCTTGCCGCCCTCTTTGTCGTCTGCACCCACGTAGGTCACCACGTCGCCGCCGTCCACCACGCGGTTCACCGTGATCACGGGGATCTTGGCCTGGTTCGCCTTCTCTACGCCAGGCACGAGTGTCTTGGTCTCGGTCGGGCAGAGGATGAGCGCGTTAACCTTCTGCACGGCGAAGGTATCGATGGCGGAGAGTTGAGTTTGCGCGTCGTTCTTACCATCAATCACGTTGATGGTGGCGCCCTGGGCTTTGGCCTCGTCTTCCAACCCTTTCCGCATCGCTACGAAGAACGGGTGGTTGAACGTGGGAATCGTGGAGCCGATGGCGTAGCTCGCAGACCCGCCGCTCGTGGACGGGGTGTTGGCGGAGGTCGAAGGGGAACTATCCGAGGGAGTGCTCGATCCACCGCCGCACGCACTCAGGGTTAGGGCACAGCCCGCCATTGCACCGGTGAGGAGCCAACGCCGGCTCCGGGTTCGCTTGTTCATTGCAGCCTCTTGGTTTCGATCAGCCGTATTCTGCCGCGCATGTTCGCTGTGCGAGGGCCGGGCGCCTGCTTCCGTGGCCGCTTACGGTGCGAATCACGTTAAGGGACAAAACATGACGCAGGGAACACCCGTGGCGCCACGGCGGCGTGAAGGGTTATGCGAAAACTGTAATGCGTAAGGACCGCTCTGGAGAGCAGAGGGTTACGTCTTACGCATTACTCGTTACGCGGTGGTGGGCCGCTTGCCGCGTTGGGCTCTAAATGCCAGTGCTATGGATCGCCCCGTTCGCTTATCGGCGGGCGCGGGCGCGGGCGTCCACTGCGACCGCCAACAGGATAATCAGGCCCTGGATCACCGGGCGCCAGTTGGGCTTGTTAACGGCCATTTGTAATCCCACGTCCACCACGCCCAGAGTGACGGCGCCCAAAAGCACGTTCCAGGCGCTGCCCACCCCGCCGCCCAGCGCGATGCCGCCGACGATACAACTCGCGAGGCTTTGCAGCTCATACCCGACGCCGGCTACGGGACTTGCCTGACCCGCCCGCGCGATCATGACCAGTCCACCGGCGGCTGCAAGCAAACCGGACAGCATGTAAGTGGTGATCTTGATGCGGTCCGTAGGGATGCCTGCGAGGCGCGCTGCTTCCTCATTACCGCCGAGGACGTAGACATACTGTCCGAAGGGCAATAGCCGGAGCACTACGGCTAGAAGCACCACCAGCGCCAAGAAGAGCAGCGACGCATACGAAAACTGGCCGATGTGACCGAAGGAAAGCTGGCGGAAGGCATCAGACTGGGTGCCCAGTGACATCGGCTGGTTGTCCGTATAGACGTTGGTGATGCCAAAGAAGGCAATCTGCGTCCCGAGGGTCGCCACAAACGGGTTGATGCCGACCTTTGCCACCAACGTGCCGTTGACCGCGCCGAGAAATGCCCCAGTGGCGAGCCCCGCAATAACTGCCACCGGGATCGATTGGCCGTGCTTGCTCAATAAGCTCGCGACTACGGCACCGGAAAAACTGGCGACAGCGCCTTGCGAAAGATCGAAGCCGCCGCCGATCAGGGGGAACGTCTGCCCCACCGCCAGGATGCCGATGATCGCCACCGCGTTCAGAATGTTGAAGAAGTTGTCGGGCGAAACGAAGGTCGGTGCTTTCGTTCCGAAATACACGCAAAGTACTACCAGGGCAATGACGCCTGTGAAAGGGCGCAAGCGGGCCAGCAGGTTGCCGGAGCCCATCGACTTCTTATCTGGCGCAACAGTCACTGGTTTTCAGCTCCGTCGATCGTTTTGCTCACTCGGAGCCTCCTACTATGGCCGCCAGAATCGCAGGCTCCGTAGCGCGTGCAATGGGCTCCTCGTACACTACCTGGCCCTGGCGCATGACGGCGACGCGATCTCCCAACCGCAGCGCCTCCTGGATGTCCGGAGTAGCCACGATTACACCCGCACCCCGTGCAGCCAGTGCGTGGATGAGCGCGTAGATATCCTCGCGCGCGCCGATATCCACCCCGCGGGTCGGTTCGTCGAACAGGTAGACGCTGGCGTTCCGCTCCGCGACGCGGCCCACCACGACCTTCTGCTGGTTGCCGCCGGAGAGTGACGCGATCTCCTGCTCCGGCCCCGTGCAGCGGACCCCATACTTGGCGATCAGCGCTTCGGCATTCTTCCGTATTCGTCCCCGGCGGAGCAGGCCCGCTCCGGACCAGCGGGCCAAATCGGTGAACGTGAAGTTCGCGCTCACGTCAAGCTGCGGGATGATCCCGTACGCCTTCCGGTCCCCGGGGGAGAGGAGGATGCCGGCCCGAGCCGCTTGCCGCAAGGAGCGCCAGCGGACCGGCTTCCCCTGGCGTCGCAACGTGCCGGAGCGTACCGGCACGGCGCCATACAGCGCCCAGCACAGCTCCGTCTGTCCAGCGCCGGCGGCCCCGGTGAGAGCGAGAATCTCTCCTCTGCGCACCTGCAACGATACGTTCCGGAAGACCGACCCGGTGAGTGCCTCCGCGGAGAGTACCGTTTCTCCGAGCGTGGTCTCGGGCCGCTCCCCGGATTCCACTTTCCGGCCGATCATCGCCTGGACCAGCTCGGCTTCACTGAACGCACCGCGCTCCCACGTGGCCACGTTGCGGCCGTCGCGCAGCACCGTCACCCGGTTGGAGATTTCGAATACCTCGCCCAGGTGGTGCGAGATGTAGATGATGCCGATGCCCCGCTCCTGCAACTGCGCGATGATCCGGAAAAGGCGGCGGATCTCACCACCGGCAAGCGCGGCCGTCGGCTCGTCCAACACGAGGACGCGCGCGTTGCGGTGCAGCGCCTTGGCGATCTCCACGAGCTGCTTTTCACCCGTCGTCAGCGATTTGACCGGCTGCTCCGCACGCAGAGGAAATCCCAGCGCCTCGAGATGCCGTCGCGCCTCCGCCAGGATGGCGCCGCGGGAGATGACAGGGAGCAGCCCGCCGATCCGCCGCACCGGCTCCTGACCAACGAGGATGTTCTCCGCGACCGTGAGCTCCGGCACCAGGTTGAACTCCTGGTAGATGACGCCGATGCCCAGCCGGAGCGCGTCATGCGGCGAGTGGATGGAGGCGGGCCGCCCGTCCAGCACGATCTCACCCGCGTCGCGCAGGTAGGCCCCCGAGAGGATCTTGATGAGCGTGGACTTGCCGGCGCCATTGGCGCCGACCAACGCGTGCACTTCCCCCGCGCGCAAGTCAAAGCTGACCCCGGAGAGGACGCGTGTGCCGTGAAACGACTTCTGGATTTCGCGGAGTTCGAGGAGGGACATGGGGTAGAGGAAACTGTCCGGGACCGTTTCGCCGGGCTACCCCGTGCCACCTCCTGAAGTCTTACTCCGCACGCGCGAAGGTGCAGAGATAGCCTGGAGCAGAAGACGGCTCCGAGGAGGTGATCCGAACCCGGTAACTCACCCCAGTGGCGGTGATGAGGCTGCCTACTTGACCGACGCTACCGAGTACCCGGTTGACCAGGTTGCCCTGACCATACGCAAGGCGGAGATATCCCACTTCCTCGCCTTCCTCCCGGCGCAGCATGTAGTGTACTGCGAGCCGGACACCGCTTTCGCTTAGCTCCAGGTCGCCATAAAGGTCAGGGGCAAATTCTTCAGTCATCGGTTCGCCTCGTAACGCGGTTGCTCCCTCGTTCTTCCGCCGAAAGGGGGGCAAATAAACGTCCTCCGTTGGCTGCGAAGCAGCCAGACGAACGCGCTTCGCGGGGAGATTCCACGATCGATCCTTTGAACCTCTGCGCGGAGATGGATCGAAGGATATTATTAGGAACTGGCTCTCGGATGCTCCGGCTACGCCTCCTGGTTCTGTACGCTGCACGCACGCTAGATTCCGTATCAGTATGTCAGATACTTCCTCCAGCTCCCCACCCCCCGATCCGGACGCCCGACCGGCGTCGCGACCGTTGGTAGGGGGAGCGACGATCCGCGAGCTAGAGCAGCGCGACCGCGAACTGCGCGACCGCGCCGCACGCGCCGAGCGCGTGGGAGTAATACGGCGGGTCGTTGTGGCGGTAATCGTTGTGGCAGTGGCATGGACGCTATTCACGGCGTGGCGGCAGTTGGATAGCGCGCGCACGCGGGCGGATAGCAACCTCCAGACCATTCAGTTCGAGCTGGAATCCCAACTCACCGAAGCGCTACGCTATGCACCGTTTCACGAGCAAACCGAGGTGAAGTTGCGGAGGCGGCTGGACTCGGCTAGAGCGGATCTGGTCTCCCCAGATCTCAATGTCCGGGCGCGCAGCGTCCCCACGGTGCGCGAATTCCTCGCACTCCGGATGCCGCGCGCCAAGGCCCGCGTGCGGCAAGACCTTGCCCCGTTGTACCCCGACTTCGCCAATCGCTACCGCGACTCGGAGGGGGTGATTCGCAAGCGGACCGGAGGCTACAACTCTGCTGCTCGAGAGTACAACCGGGTGTCCACGTCTTTCCTAGCCAACCTGATCCGGACCCTAGCCGGCTACCCCAAGAGCTTGCCACCGATCAAATGACGGCTAACCGTGACTCCGAAGGAGGACCGTGAGATGCAATCCGTGTCGGTCCATCGTTGGGTCGGGATTTCTCTCGCGGTAACTGCGTCCATCGCTGCTGCTGCGCCGCCAAATTCCGACACTTCCAGAGTGCCGATCCGGCTGGCGGATCTTCCTGTGGGTGCTCGGGGATACGTGGACGAACAGCCCGTATCTCCTAGCGACGGCGTCGTAACCCTGGAAGAGGGCCGGCATGCGCTGCAGATCGAGAAGGAAGTGCCCGGTGGCGTAGGCATCTACCGGTGCAGCCTCAGCGTCTCCCGTACCGATCGGAGAGCCGGTGACCGCGAGCCGCCTACCAGCTGACGAAGAATGTCAGCTCAAGTTGCTCGCCGCGGCAACCAGTGCAATCATTGGTGACACGGAAGTAATCGCTCAAGACTTACACGGGATGAGCATCCTGGCGCCGACACCCCAGTATCGGTTTGCCTCTCCGCACAACTTCCCCCGGCCTCCCGACGGCCCCCAAGGCGAAGCTGGCCCGCGCGGGTTACCCGGCGTGACCCGTCTCATCCAGGACCCGGACGGCCGGCAAATATTGGAGATCATCCCCACGCAATTGGGGTTGCGAGAGCTTGCTACCCGTCTCGAGAAACTCGGCGGCGCGCTCCGCGAATTACCCAACCCGCGCGTTGTGGACGTGAAGGTCTACACGCCTGGCCTTGAGAAGAAGCTGGACGCGCAGCTCGCTGCTGTGGCGAAGCGGTTCGGCGGGGCAGGCATCGGATTGACAAGCTACGCAGGGAGGCGCGGGCCGCGTGGCGCGGACGGACCACCGCCTGCCGGTAAACTGCCCGAATTGCGCCTCTCCGCCGAGCAGTCCGCGCGGATCGTGAGGGCGATAGTTGAAGATCCGACCGTACGCCGCCGCATCGAGACGCTCCGCAGCCGTACCGAAGCGGTGCAGCAGCGAGTTGAGCGACTCGAAGACGAATTCGACTTGCGGTGAGTGCTTGCGCCTACTGCGGATCTCGGCCTTCAGACAGCTCTTCGTACTCTTCGCAAGCGGCAACCAGGCGCGGGTTCTTCTGATGATGGCGCGCATAGAGGAAGCAGCCAATGAAGAGCGTGACCACCACGCCCACGTTGAGCGCCGGAGAGATGTGCGGTGCAAAGTGGTGGCCCACGAACTCCCACCCGCCTCCGCCTACCGGCAGAGTGAACTGGAGGCCGTGGACATACTCCAGCAGCAGCTTCACGCCCACCCATGCCACCACGATGTAGGCGCCGTCGATGAGCTTGGGATACCGCTTCACCAACTCCAGCACCTGGACGGTGAGCATCCGCATCATCAAGATGCCCAGCAAGCCCCCAACGATGATGACCCAGGTCTTCTTTGTCATCCCCACGGCGGCCAGGATCGAGTCGACTGCGAAGACGAGGTCGATCAGGTCGGCCTTGATCACAATTGTCCAGAAGAGCGACAACCCCATGAAGGTTGCCGCCTGGGCGGGGGTGACCCCAGCGGCAGGCTCTTCGTCCGGATGAGAAGTGAAGTGCTTGTAAGGAAGGTAGAGCAGATACAGCCCGCCGACCAGCGAGATCCAGGTGAGCTTGACCAGCCAGACGGCGAGTAGTGTGGCCACGATCCGCAGGGCGAACGCGCCCAGAATCCCGTAGTGGAGTGCTTTGCGCTGTTGTTCTTCCGGAAGCGGCATCACCAGGACCGCGAGCACCAGCGCGTTATCCCCGCTAAGCAGGCCTTCCAGAAGTATCAGAACTAGAATCGTGACCAGATCTGACCAGGCGAACTCGAGACCACTCACACTTACTCCCTCATCGACCGTACAGAACTCAAACTGGGCGCAGCCGCAGGAGCATCACTCCGAGATCAACCCTCGCCTCCCGTGATGCGGCTGCGATGAGCGTCGAGGGGGAAGTGCCTCTTGCCGAGGCGTTGAAGGCATTCCGCAGATGGATAAGCGACCCGTCGGCGCGGAGGTCTACTTTACCTTACCGCCTCCGACGCGATTTCGCATGCTATCTGCGGTCGACTACCACGTACATCTTCGTACGACGCCCGCTTTAACCCCTTGTCCCGCCAGCGCCTGTAGCAAAAAGGTCTGTCCCCGTTCGATCATCGAACCTATCGTCGATAGGCGTGCACACCCCATGGGGGAGTAACTCAAAGATCGAACTGACTATTCTCTCCAGAGCACTCAGTCCAGCTTACGGCTTCTGGGGAGGACCGCCCCTTAACGGGCAGGCGCCCGCAAGGTGATGGCCCTCGTTACTTCTTGACCGTAATGAACAAGGGCTCGCTGGCGTGGCTGACCTTGACGACGAAGTTGATCGAGACCTGCCCCAGCACCGCGATCGGAAGGTTCTGGATTTCGGGCGCGTCCGGCGCGGCTTTGAGGATGATCTTCCCCTTGGTTTCCGTGGGGCTCAACAACGTCTTGCTGGCGGCTTCGTCCAGCGACACTCCGGGAGGCAGCGGATCGCCGTATTTGCTGCCGAGGTGCCGGAGGTACACGTCCAGGATCACGTTCTTGTCGTAGCCGTTTTGTCGCACCACGTCTACGTCGATGGTCGCGGTGCCGCCCGGCTTCAAATCGGCGTGGTTGGAGCTGAGCTTCAAGACTACGTCGCTGGGCGCGGTGACGCTCACCACGTGGGTATTCACCTCGAAACGCCCCCGTCCACCACCAGGCAGGTAGATCTCTTCCAGCGGCGTGACTTCGTGGCGAACCGTCTGCATTTTGCCGTCCGCCTGGGGAATCTCGGCCGTCGCGTACATCCTGATGCGGCGGAAGTCCGGTTTGGCATCGGCCGCCGCGCGGAACACGACGCAGCCCTGGGTCATGTTCGCGGGGATGCGATCGGTCGTCGCCGTCACGCCGGGGGGAAGGTTCTCCGCCGAAAGCTTGATCTCTCCGGCGAACCCATTGCGCCGCGAGGCGATGAGGTAGACGGCGTACCCGCTTCCGGGACCAACCAGCGACTTGTCGTCGTCACACTGAACGGTAAAGTCCGGGCGCGAGGGGCGCGCAGAAATGTTGTAGACGTAGGTATCGCCGCCGCGCCCGTGTAGGTCGCGAATCTGGACGATGTACTCTCCGTCCGCGGGGCAAGTCCAGTCAATGCGGCTGTCTTTGCCGTTGGCGTCATCGTTGTTGGTGAGCGGCTTACCCTGCGCGTCCAGGATCTCCAGGTAGGAGTCAAGTGAGGAGTCGTTGCGGCGAGCGGTCACCTCAAAGGTGTACGGCTGCCCCTTTACGCCAGTGAAGCGGAAGTCGTCGACATCCCCTTCCTTTTCGATGCGGCCGTTGTAGCCGGCAGGCATCGGCATTGGGGTAGCGTCGCCCGGGGTGTTGTTCCCCTCTTTCTCCAGGGCCTGGGGTAGATCGCTCACCAGGAACGGCATCGGGTTGGTGGCCACGGTGCCTGCCTTCACCTGGACGTCCATGTTCCCCGGCTCCATCATCGGCACTTCGATATGCGCCGGAGGCATCCCGCCCAGGTTGAAGCCGATGGGTAACACCTCTACCGTTTGGCCCCGCTGTCCGGCCATGGGGTAGAGCGCCGTGAGAAACGGCTTGCGAGTGCAGGCAAGGCGATAGGTCCAACCGGCCATTCCCTGGTACCGCACGTCCCGCACCTGAATCTGATAGGTGCCCGCCTTTTCAAAGTGATGGGCGAGGAGGGGATCGGGACCATAGTAGTCGTCGGCGATCGCCAACTCCCGGCCCGTCTCGTCGACGAGAGTCAGGATGGGGTCAGAGTGTGCGCCACCACCGCCCGGGGAGAGATCGTGGATCTTGTCCTGGAGACGCGACGAGACGCAGCTAAAGACCACCTCGTCTCCGGCGTTCGCCTGGAACTTGAAGTAGTCGACGTCTTCGTTGCTCTGGATGCGCCCCTCGACGACGGATGGCAGTTCGATCGGGTTGGCCTCGGCGAGGGTGTTGTTGCCCTCCTTTTCGAGTACCTCCGGGTCATCCCCGATTACAAGCATTCCGGTGGTCGACATCCCCCGCGGCGTGGCCACCCGGAATTCTTGCGGCCCTAGCGGAGCATCTGCGCCCACGGTTACTTTGAGTGTGACGGCATTCTGGGGCTGGCCGGGCTTCAGCGCAGCGTCCGGCGGGACGATCGCTGCGGTGATGCCCTTGCTTTCGAACAGGGTGCCGTAGGCACCCGCAAAGTTGAACTGGCCTTCGACCCTGATGTCGGTCGTCTTACCGCGCTGGCAGCCGACGGGGTACACGCTCACGATCATCGGATAGCCGGTCTGGGCGCGGGCCGCGGCGGGAAACGCCGTGAAGACAACCGCCAGAAGCCATGCAATTCGCAGTTTCATCACCGGTACTCCCCGCTGGCCAATCGAAATCCTGGTGCCTTGCGGCAATCGCACGCTCACTTTGCCGCCTGCAGCTTCACAGGGCTAAGCGCCTCTCCGCGAAGTGCTTTCAGCACTTCGTCCGGCTTCACGAGCGTCCCTGTAAACGGCTCCTCCGCTACTGGCTCACCGCCGACCTTCCACTGCAGCGTCGCAGGGGCGCCCGTAGACGCGCTCAGGTACCCTTCCGGGGTTGCGAGGAGCCATTCCGGTTTTGCGGCGGGGTCCGGCAGCGCAAAACCCACCACCAGGAGGCGGCCGCTGGCAGCGTCCCAGAGGCGGATCAGGCCATTCCAACTCCCTGCGGCCACCCGCTTACCGTCCGAGGTCAGCGCTGCACAAAAGAGGGGATCGCCGCTGCTGCTATAGGCTTTCTGCTGGCCGCCGGAAACGCCGTCCCAAAGACGAACGGTCTGATCCTGGCTAACTGAAAGTAGCTGCTTACCATCTGCGCTCCGGCGGACCTCAAACACACTACTGCCATGACCGCCCTGGTTGCGCATCTGTTTGCCCGTCGCGATGTCCCACCAGCGCAAACCGGGCTCGCGTCCGCTCGAGATCACCGTCTTGTTGTCGGCAGAGATCGTTAGCGCCAGGACGTCCTGTTCATGGCCCGTGATCGTCCGCTGGGCCTTACCCGTGGCGGCATCGAAAATCTTCACGGAGTGGTCGCGGCCGCCCGACGCCAGCGTCTTGCCATCCGGCGAGAAGGCCACCGCGAGCACCGCGTCGGTGTGATCTTTGATCGTCAGTGAGGGGGTCGCCGCCGGAAGATCCCAAACCTTCACCGTCTTGTCGAAGCTTGCGGTCGCCAGTCGTTTGCCGTCGGAACTCCACGCCAGCGAGTAGACAACGTCGGAGTGCCCTGCCAGCTTTGCTACAGGCCGGGCGGGCGCGGCAGTGTCGTAGAGCAGCACAGTTCCCGACTGGGACGGCTCGCCGCCGCCGACTGCGAGCTGCTTACCGTCCGGGCTGAGCTCCAGGTCGTGCACCGCTCCCGCGATCCCATCTAGATAGGCGGAAACGCGGCCCTGCTCCAGGTCCCACACCGCCACCCGGCCATAGCTGCCGGCGAAGAGGCGCTTGCCATCTGGAGCGAAGCAGACCGCCGTCACCGGCGAGATCGGCCCTACTTTCAGCACCGCCTGAAGATTAGCGGGCGAAACCTTCGTGGTTGCCCCCGCCTTCATCGGCACCAGTTCCGCCGGCACGGCGGTGGCCAGCGGCACCATCACGTCCGTGTGCTTACGACTGGGTGCCGGCGCCGGCGCTTTAGTCGCGACGGTGGGAACCGCCGCCAGTGGAACTGCAGCCGCCACGGCAGCGGCCAGCAGGGAATAGGGAAGCGACTTCTTCATTGGCAGTTAACCGTGCGCGGCCGGTCCGAGGTTCCATCCTGCGAGACACATCGAACTGAAAACCTGGTGGATTAAGATTGAGATTACCGTCAAGAGTAGTGGCAATCGGCTCCAGCAACACCTGAACGCCTAACGCTTGAACGCCGTGGTTCCCGTCAGTGCTTGAACATGAACTCCCGCGAGTTCAGCAGTGCCCACAAGAGGTCCTCACAGCCTTCCTTCCGGTTGGGTGCCTGTAGGATCCCCAACTGCGCGCGGGTGGACTCTTCCGGCCGGGGCATGCGGCAAAGGGTTACCAGGTAGAGTTCTTCCACAATCTCCTCATCGCTCTTCTTCGCGCCGAGCAGCTTCGCCACCCGGCCAGTGCCGGACGCGACCTTGTTCTGAACGAAGTCACTGTTCATCAAGTGCAGCGCCTGCGCCATGTTCGGCTCCGCGCTGCGCTCACACTCGCAGGTGATCTGGCGCGGCGGCCGGCCAAATGTATCCAGGAAGTAGTTCTGCACGTTGGGGTCTGGCAACTGAACGGCTCGCATCCCCGCCGGGAGGTTCGGGAACTTCTCCGTGGTGCCGGTGGCGGCGTTGATGGCGTCCAGTAGCTCCTCGGCGGCCATCCGCTTCACCGCATACTTGGTGTAGAACACTTCGTCCTGCTTGTTTGCCGGCGTGGGGTTGGAGCTAAGCTGGTAGGTCTCGCTCACCATGATCTGGCGCAGGAGCTTCTTGACGTCGAATCCGTTCGAAACCAGCTCCTTCGCCAGCGCGTCCAGGAGCTCGGGATTGCTCGGCGGATTGGTGACCCGCATGTCGTCGACCGGGTCGACGATGCCGCGACCCATCAAGTAGCCCCAGTAGCGGTTGGCGATGTTCCGCGCAAAGAGCGGATTGTCTTTCGCTATCATCCACGTGGCGAGGACGCGGCGGCGGTCGATGGGGTCATCGGAAAATTCGCCGTCCAGCGGGCGGGGCTTCATCAACTTGCCGGTGCGCGGGTTGCTCACCTCGCCGCTGGGGTTCAGCCGCACCACCTGCTCGCCGCCGAATATTCCGAACTCCTGGCTGCCCTTGAGCCCCACCCGGGCGAAGAATGCCGCCATCTGCCAGTAGTCGTCCTGAGTCCACTTCTCGAACGGGTGGTGGTGGCACTTGGCGCACGTCAACCGCACGCCAAGGAAGACCTGGCTGGTGGTCTCCGCCAGGTCGGCCGGGTTACTGGCCACGCGGAAGTAGTTGGCGGGACCGGTGGTGTACGCACTGCCCTGCGCGGTGATCAACTCCCGCGCAAACTGATCCATCGGCTTGTTCTCGCGGAACGAGCCGCGGAGCCAGTTGTAGAAGCTCCACATCCCCTTGGGCTGCACCTTATCGCTGTTGTTGCGGAGCAGGTCGCCCCACTTCAGCGTCCAGTAATCCACGTATTCCGGACGGTTCAGCACCGCATCCACCAGCTTCGTGCGCTTGTCCGGCTCCTGCGAGGCCAGGAACGCGCGCACTTCTTCCGGGGTGGGGAGGATGCCCAGTACGTCCAGGTAAGCCCGGCGGATGAACTCCGCATCCGTGCAGCGTGCAGAAGGCAGCAAACCCATCTTCTTCCAACGAGCCGCCACTAACTCGTCGATTACCCCGGTGCGGGGGAAATCGGGAAACTGTGCAATTTCCTGGTAGGGTGCCACGAAGCGCGCGATAGTGGCCATCCCACGGTAGCGGACCATCACGGCCGTCGCGCCGCGCGCGCCCATCGCCACGCCTCCGTCTGAATCGACCGCCGCTACTCCATCGTTCAACGAGTTGAACTGCGCCTTCCGCGTCACGTCTTCTACGTGGCCGTCTTTGAACTTGGCCAGGGCTACCAGACGTTGGCCCTGCACCAGCTTTAGCGATTTTGCCGGGCCTTTGGCCTGCGGAATCGAGACGGTTACTTCCGGCGAGGAAAAGCGGATCACCCGCTCCGCAGGCAGCACTTCGACCGACGCGATCTCGCTGGCTTCCGGGGTCAACCCTGGGCCGCCGTCGCGGAGCCACGCTTCAATTACCTGGTATTCATGGGTGTCCGGCTTAAACCGGAGGCCACCGCCGTGCGGCACGGCCATGGTCGCTTTGCGGAGCAGCAGGCTGTCCTGGGGCTGGGGCAACACCACCCGCCGCCCTTCGTGCTCCTGAACGATCGAGGCGAAGTCGGAGGCCGGGTCATAACCGAGGAGCGAGAGGCGGAAGCCGCCCTTGCCCTTCAACGCGCCATGGCAGGCGCCCATATTGCAGCCCGCCTTGGTGAGCACCGGGACCACGTCGTTCTCGAAGCTGGTGAGCGCGTCCTTGCCGGCGTCTTTCACGGAAACCTTGACCCAGGCGGTTGCACTGCCGAGCGAAACTTTGACCTTGGCTTCGCCATCCGCCACAGCGACCACGCGCCCTTTACCGGCAAGCGAGACACCCTTGGGCGAAGAACTCGCGTACACTGCCGCGTCTGTGACGTCTCGCTCGACGCCGTCACTAAACCGGCCGGTAACGAGCAACTGGCGCTCTGCCGCTGGTCCGGTCAACGCTACCTCCGCCGGCTCCGCGCGTAATGATACGAGCGACGGCAGCCGGGGCGGGGCCGGGCGGGCCGATGCCTTGAGTGGCGACTTGGCCGCAAGCTTGGCCGGGGAACGGGGCACCGGCGCCGCGTGTGCGGAGAGGGTGACGAAGGCGCTCAACGTCACAGTCAGACGGAGCGGGCACTTTCCAATCGGCGGCATGGCTCTTTGATCTCGACCTTAGGCGGCTAAAGGCGTGGATCGCACACCAACGTCAGGTGCAACCCGCACTCAGATCAGAGCCCGATTGGGGGGCCGAGTTTCTAGCGATTAGATGATGGCGAGCCGAGGCACGGCGGGTTGAGCTACTCCTACTAAGTTTTTCGCAACTTTAATGCAAACTCAGAGAGGAACCGGCCTACTGTAACCGAACTTGCTCTTAACAAGGTCTAAACACTGAAATAGACCCGGATCTCCCAAGCGTACACGCAGTAATGGCGCTTCAGGCCCCTCCCAAGGAGGTTCCCGTGATACGACGACGAGGCTTCACCCTGATCGAACTGCTAGTTGTGATCGCGATCATCGCGATACTAGCAGCCATCCTTTTCCCCGTATTTGCGCAGGCGCGGGAGTCCGCGCGTAAAACCCAGTGCCTCAGCAACACCAAGCAGTTCGGCACGGCGGTTATGATGTACGTGCAGGACTACGACGAGCTGTACCCACTCTCGATCTACCCCGCGTCCATCGGCGGGTCGATGCGGGCGTTTTCCGTGTTTGATGCCATCATCCCTTACACCAAGAACGCCGGGATCGTAGCGTGCCCCAGCGAACCCAAGGCCATGGATTGGGACTCGGTGCTCGGTGTAGCCGCCTCGGGCCAGGAGCCGAACCCCGGCTGCTTTGGAGGCGCGCTTGGCACGTCGGTCGGAAACTTCAAGTACCTGAGCTACAACGCCAACTACGCAGTGTTTCAGGAGGGGCAGGGCAACCCGTACTTTGGCGGCGGCGGCGACCCCCCTACCGCGATGGCCTCAATGGCTCGGCCGGCGGATACAGCCATCTTTGCGGATGGAATCCTGCTCTGCAACTTCAAGAGCCCGATTGCGCACCTGGGTAAGGCGCCCCGGCACCAGAACGGTGTGAGCTGCACCTTCGCGGATGGTCACTCCAAGTTCGTGAAGGGCCGCTTCGACCCAGCTAAATCGTTCAGTGGCACCACGGGGGTCTGGGTAGTGGCAGACGGACCCTACGCCGGCAGCCCGGAGTTGTGGGGCATCGTACACGACGATGGCACAGTAGGTCAGTTCCCCTAGAGCTTACGAGCGACGCAGCCGGTAAAGGAACACCGGCTGCGTTCCTTCTCGCGGGAGGGCGGTCATTTGCCACGACCATCCTCCCGCCACCGCTTTCTGCTGAAACACGGTGGTCATCAGACGTCCCGGGTCCGTGAGCAGCACTTCGCCCTCGGGCTCGAGGGCGAGATCCAGAACGGCGAGCAGGGCGTCGAAGGCGGCAGGTTCGTAGGTGACGTCGCTGCCTACCACGAGGTCGAAGCGCTCGTGGAACGGCCACGCCCGCCAATCGGCGGCGGCGGCGCGCAGGGGAACGTCATTGCGGCGGGCGTTCATGCGGGCCAGGCGCAACGCCGGCGCCTGATTATCCGTGACCACCACGTCGCCTCCGGCCATCGCCGCGCCCAGGCCGCTGATGCCCACGCCGCAACCCACCTCCAGCACGCGTTTCCCGGAAAGGTCCAATCCCGCGAGATGGCGGGCAAGACCCAGGCCTGCGGCCCAGGCTACGGGCCAGTAGGGGATAGGGCCGCGCCCGCGGAACGCCAGAACATCCACGGCCGAAGCGCCATAGATGGAGAGCGCGCGCGGACCGAGGGTGAGCGACAGGTCGCGGAAGAACACGCCGGGCATTCCCGGTACCTGCATCCGGGTATAGCCCTCGTCCGCCCGGCGTCTCACGGCTGCGACGAGCCGGGCAAGCCCAGGATGGAGATTCCCTCGGCCCGAAGGAGCTCCACCACAGTCGGCAGCGGGAAGCCGACCACGTTCGTGTAGTCCCCTCGGATGCCGGCAATCAACAGCACACCGTAATACTGAATGCCGTAGGCGCCCGCCTTGTCCAATGGCTCGCCCGTGGCGACGTAGCTGCGGATCTCCGTTTCGTCCAGCGGCCGGAAAGTGACTTCAGTCGTTACGGACATGCTGCGGATCTCTTCCCCCCGGCCCAGGGCTACGGCGGTGACCACCTGATGCGTTCTCCCGGAAAGCTCCATGAGCATCCGCACCGCGTCCTCGGGATCGCGCGGCTTTCCGTAGACGCGGCCATCCAGCGCCACAATGGTGTCGGAGCCGATTACCAGTCGCTCCGGATACTTGCGCGCAACATCTCGTGCTTTCTCAGATGCCAGGTGCTGCGCCAGTTCCGGAACGTCGGCGTGCGTTGCCGGCATCTGCTCCTCATATTCGGAAGGGATAACCTCGAACGGAATCCGGAGCAGCCCCATCAACTCCCGCCGCCGCGGCGAAGCCGACGCGAGGATGATGGGGGAGTAGTCAAGAGGCGTAACTGGCACAGTGTTTCCCAATCAAAAAAGAAGACCATCCACAGCATACTCGTAGAGCGATCGCACGGACCACGAGGACCCTTACTGTGGGGCGAAGTCCGGCCCGATGGCGTTAGAGCGTGGCGACTGGCTCCGCGTCCGCCGGGACCGACGGCTCCACCGGAATGCGGCCTAACTCCGTCGCGACACGGCGCATCGTGTCCAGGCCGCGCTGGATGAGCGCGTCGTGGCGGCGGCGTTTGTCGCGGATGTGTGGCTCGATAGGCGGCAGTAGACCCAGGTTGCTGTTCATCGGCTGGAAGTTGTCGGCGGGACCCTGGGAGATGTAGCCCGCCAGGGAGCCGATCATGCTTTCGAGCGGGACCTCGACCGGGGTCTCGCCCCGGGCAACGCGCGCGGCGTTGAGCCCGGCCAGAATGCCGGTGGCGGCGCTCTCCGTATACCCTTCCACGCCGCTGATGCAGCCGGCGAAGAAGACCGGCGCACGGTGCCCCGCAGCCTCACGCACCGTATCGCGCAGCGCGAGGCTGCGCTCCAGCAGCACGGGGGAGTGGATATAGGTGTTCCGGTGCATCACTCCCAGCCGCACGAACTCCGCGTTCTGGAGGCCGGGGATCATCCGGAAGACCCGCTGCTGGTCGCCCCACTTCATCCGCGTCTGGAACGCAACCATGCTGTAGAGCGTGGCTCCCTGGTTCTCCTGCCGGAGCTGCACCACGGCGAAGGGGCGCTGGTCCGTACGCGGGTCGCGCAGGCCAACCGGCTTCATCGGACCGTACGCCATCGTCAGCTCACCGCGCTTCGCCAGCTCTTCGATGGGGAGGCACCCCTCGAACATCTTGAGCGGCTCGAACTCCTTGAGCGGAACCAATTCCGCTTCCAGGATCGCCGTGCGGAACGCCCAGTACTCTTCTTCGTTGAGCGGGCAGTTCAGATAGCCGCCGACCATACCGTCTTCCTGTCCCTTGCCGTAACGCGAGGCCTCGAAGACGATCGAGCGGTCGATGGAATCCGCGTCGATGATGGGTGCCGCGGCGTCGTAGAAGTACAGCTCGTTGGCGCTGGTCAGGCGCTGGATCTCCGCTGCCAGTGCGTCCGAGGTGAGCGGGCCAGTGGCCACGACCACTGGAACATCGTCCGGGATCCGGGTCAGTTCCTCGCGGAGCAGGGTGATGTTGGGATGCGTTTCGATCGCAGAGGTAATCTCCTGCGCGAATAGGTCGCGGTCCACCGAGAGTGCGCCGCCGGAAGGCACCGCCGCCCGGTCGGCCGCGGCGATGACGAGGGAGCCGAGCATCCGCATCTCGCTCTTCAGCAGCCCGGCCGGGGTATGGGGCAGGTTCGACTTGAGCGAGTTGCTGCAGACCAACTCCGCCAGGTTACCGGTGTGGTGTGCGGGGGTCTGCTTGACCGGGCGCATCTCGTAGAGCGCCACGCGGGCGCCCTCGCGCGCGGCCGACCACGCCGCATCGCAGCCCGCGAGCCCACCGCCAATCACCACTACGTCTGTGCCTTCAGGTAAGTTCATATCGCTGAATGGTACCATGGGAAGCGCGGTCGGTAAAGGCGCAGCGCAACTGGCAGCGCTTACTTGGTCACACATTGCAGGCGGGAGAGGCACCTGAGTTAGTGTATACAGGCGATTGGCCGAGGCAGCAGCGCGTTCGGCATCCTACGCTAGTGTGGTGATCTGAAGATCATGTTACACTCCAGCAGGCAGGGGCCACGCTCACAGACCTGCTACATGATTTCGAGATCACCACACTAGTGGCGTAGGAGGTTTCGCCAACCCGCAATTATTTAGGAGACTTGATAGGAATGGACCCCGTTTTCGAAGCGCTGACGGTGGATGTTGAACGAACCCGCTCCCGGATTCCCGCAGCGCTAAGTT
>Ga0255338_1003434_pt1 | contig 19099 bp, 17 predicted proteins | sample MeOH1_35cm_T4_19_FD_203715 | JGI IMG/M metagenome (GOLD analysis project Ga0255338, IMG submission 203715) | Sandy soil microbial communities from University of British Columbia, Vancouver, Canada - MeOH1_35cm_T4_195 | ecosystem: Engineered > Artificial ecosystem > Sand microcosm > Unclassified ...
GCGCAAAAACTGCTGCGCCAGGACCGCGCCGCGGCCATGTTCCGCCTGGGCATCAGCCGCGAACTCGCCGACATGCTGGTGGGGATGTCCCTCGCGCAGATCGTGCGGCTGGCGGCCACCAATTTCGTGCTGTGCGGCTTCCGGCTCGACGACGTGCCGTCGATGGCCACCATGGTCCACGCCCAGAAGGACAGCGTGCTGCAGCAGGCGCACATCTCGATCGTCCTGGCCGCGCGCCAGAGCGATGCGCATGTCCAGGCGGCGGCCGCATGAGCAGCAAGAGCGTCCTGCAGGAAGCCCGTGAAGTGCAGCGGGCGATCGATCTGATCGAGCTCGGGGCGCGCCTGCAGTTCCTGGAAGCCGAGGTCGACCTGAGCCGCGAGCGCCTGGTGCGCCTGTACAAGGAAATCAAGGGCGTGTCGCCGCCCAAGGGCCTGCTGCCGTTCTCGGTGGACTGGTACATGACGTGGCTGGCCAACATCCACTCGTCGATGTTCTACAACATCTACCGGTTCATGCTGGTGCAGGTCCATGGCGATCGCCTGGAAGCCCTCACCAAGAGCTACCGGATGTACCTGGAGCAGGTGCAGGTCTTCGGCGGCGAAGCCGTGCTCGATTTCACCCGCGCCTACACGCTGATCCGCTTCTTCCAGAGCGACATGGTGCATCTGACCACCTGCAGCCGCTGCACGGGCCAGTTCGTCGCGCACGCCTACGACAACAAGAGCGGCTACGTCTGCGTGCTGTGCCGCCCGCCCTCGCGCGCCGGCAAGACCGTGAAGGCCAAGCGCGCGTTCACCTCGCTGGTCAACCCGGAGCCGCCCGCCGTCGACGGGATGGACCTGGAGACGGCCCCCGCGGGCCGGGTTCACTGACGTGCCGGACCGACCCGCCAGAACGACGGCGCCGCGAGCGCCCCTCATCCGGGAAGCGTGAACCATGCTGGTCCTGGTGGGATACCTCGTCGTGGCCGGCGCCGTCTTCGGCGGCTACGCGCTCATGGGCGGCCACTTCGGCGTGCTGTTCCAGCCGGTGGAGCTGCTGATGATCGGCGGCGCCGCGGTGGGCGCCTTCATCGCCGGCAACAACGGCAAGACGATCCGCGCGACGATGCAGGAGCTGATGCGCCTGCTGCGCGCGTCGCCGCACAACCGCCAGCACTACATGGACCTGCTGGCGCTGCTGTACGAGCTGCTGGCCAAGGCGCGCAAGGACGGCATGATGAAGCTGGAGTCGGACGTCGACGATCCGGCCGCCAGCGAGATCTTCCAGCGCTATCCGAACATGCTGGCCGACGCCGAGCTGACCGAATTCCTCTGCGATTACCTGCGGCTCGTGATCAGCGGCAACACCGAGGCCTTCGAGATCGAGGCGCTGATGGACCACGAGATCGAGACCATCCGCCACGAAGGGGAGGTGCCGGTGCACAGCCTCTCGCGCGTGAGCGACGCGCTGCCGGCCCTCGGGATCGTCGCGGCGGTGATGGGCGTGGTGCACGCGCTGGCCTCGGCCGACCTCGCACCCTCGGAGATGGGTGCGCTGATCGCCCACGCGATGGTGGGCACGTTCCTGGGCGTGCTGCTCGCGTACGGCTTCGTGGCGCCGCTGGCCTCGGTCATCTCGCAGAAGGTGATCGAGAACATGAAGGTGTACGAGTGCGCCAAGGTGACGCTGCTGGCCAGCCTGAACGGCTACGCGCCGCAGATGGCGGTCGAATTCGGCCGCAAGGTGCTGTTCTCGACGGAGCGTCCGTCGTTCAGCGAACTCGACGGGCACGTGCGGGAAGTGAAAGCGCGCTGAACCGGGAACCGCCGTGAACGACGACAAGAAACGGGTGGTGGTGCGGCGGGTGGCCTCCAACCGGCACGACTCGGCTCACGGCGGCGGCTGGAAGATCGCCTACGCCGACTTCATGACGGCCATGATGGCGTTCTTCCTGGTCATGTGGCTGCTCTCGAGCGCCACGCCCAAGCAGCTCAAGGGCGTCGCCGAACACTTCAAGATGCCGCTGAAGGTGGCGCTGCAGGGCGGCCAGCGCAGCAGCACCAGCGTCAGCGTGATTCCCGGCGGCGGCGCCGATCCCGCGACCAAGCAGGGCGAGGCCGCCTACGCCGACGTGCGCGAGGACAGCCGCGAAGTGCAGCAGCTCGAGGCGATGAAGCAGCGCCTGGACGAGCTGATCGAGAAGAGCCCGGTGTTCGCGCAGTTCCGGTCGCAGGTGCTCGTCGACATCACGACCGAGGGCCTGCGCCTGCAGATCGTCGACAGCGAGAAGCGCCCGATGTTCGACCTGGCGAGCGCGACCGTGGTGCCGCACATGCGCACGATCCTGCGCGAACTCGCGCCGATGCTCAACGACTGGCCCAACAAGATCACCCTGTCCGGCCATACCGACGCGGCGCCCTATGCCGGCGGCGACCGCGTCTACAGCAACTGGGAGCTCTCGGCCGACCGGGCGAACGCCTCGCGGCGCGAACTCGCGGCCGGCGGCATGGCCGAAACCAAGGTGCTGCGCGTGATGGGCCTGGCCGACAGCATGCACCTGGACAAGGAGCTGCCGCGCAATCCCATCAACCGGCGCATCAGCATCATCGTCCTCAACCACCAGACGCAGGAGCGGATCGAGCGCGAGAACACCGGCAACCCCGGCGTGGCCAGGTCCGGCCTGCGCGTGCCGGGCGTACCGGCCCTTGCCCGGGCGAAGGCGGCTCCGGCCGCTGCGGGCTCCGCGGCACCCGCGACCCATCCCGCGCAAGTGGCCCAGGGCAGCACCGCGACGCCCGAGCCGCTTACGCGCTGACCAACGGCCCTGCCGCATCCATCATGGACATTCACCAGTTTTCAGAAGCTTTCTTCCTCGAGGCCGCCGAACTGCTGGCGGAGACCGAGCAACTGCTGCTCGCACTCGACCTCGCGAACCCCGACATCGAGCACCTGAACGCGATCTTCCGCGCGGCCCACTCGATCAAGGGCGGGGCCGCGACTTTCGGGCTCGCCGCCCTGACCGAGACGACGCACCTGCTGGAGTCGCTGCTGGACCGCGCACGGCACCGCGAACTGAGCCTGACCCAGGGCATCGTCGACGCCTTCCTGCAGACGAAGGACGCCCTCCAGCAGCAACTGGCGGCCTACCAGGCCGGGGACGAACCCGAAGCGGCCCTGGTGGAACCGATCTGCGCCGCGCTGCGTCGGCTCGCCGACGGCGGTGCGCCGCCGGCCGCGGCCGCACCGGCCGTCGTGGCGCCGCCGGCCGCGGCCGGCGTGCTGCAGGTCGAATTCCAGGAGCTCTCCGACAAGGACCGGGAGCTGCTCCTGAACGAGCTCGGCCTGCTCGGCAAGGTGCTCGCCAGCGGCGGCACCGACGGCGCGCTGAACGTCACGCTCGAGACCGGCTGCGGCGCCGACGATATCGTCGCCGTGTGCTGCTTCCTCGTGGACGAGTCGCAGATCCGGATCGCGCCGGCGGCGGCCCAGCCAGTCGCCGAGGCTGGCTGCGCGTCCGCCGCCGTCGCGCCAGCACCGTCGGTCGAAGCCGCGCCGGCCCGCCGGGGCGCGCCGGCGGCCGTGAAGGATTCCAGTTCCATCCGCGTCGACGTGGAGAAGGTCGACCAGCTGATCAACCTCGTCGGCGAACTGGTCATCACCCAGTCGATGCTGAGCGAGGCGGCGGCGATCCTCGACCCGGTGTTGTACGAGCGGCTCCTGGCCGGCCTCGGGCACCTGGAGCGCAACGCCCGCGACCTGCAGGAATCGGTGATGTCGATCCGCATGATGCCCATGGACTCGGTGTTCAGCCGCTTCCCGCGCCTGATCCACGACACCGGCGCCAAGCTCGGCAAGCAGGTGCGGCTGGAGACCTACGGCAAGGAAACCGAGCTCGACAAGGGCCTTATCCAGCGCATCGTCGATCCGCTGACGCACCTGGTGCGCAACAGCCTGGACCACGGCGTGGAGACGCCGGCGCAGCGGCTTGCCGCGGGCAAGGATGCGACCGGACGCCTGCTGCTGTCGGCGCAGCATCATGGCGGCAACATCGTGATCGAGGTCAGCGACGACGGCGCCGGCCTCAATCGCGAACGGATCCTGGCGAAGGCGCGGCAGCAGGGCATCGCCGTGAGCGACGCGATGACCGACGACGAGGTGTGGCAGCTGATCTTCGCGCCCGGCTTCTCCACCGCCGAAGTGGTCACCGACATTTCCGGCCGCGGGGTCGGCATGGACGTGGTCAGGCGCAACATCCAGGAGATGGGCGGCCATGTGGAGGTGAGCTCGCGCGCCGGGCAGGGCACCACCACCCGGATCGTGCTGCCGCTCACGCTCGCCATCCTGAACGGCATGTCGGTGAAGGTCGGCGGCGAGGTCTACATCCTGCCCCTGAGCTACGTCGTCGAGTCGCTGCAGCCGCGCGAGGAGCACCTGCACTCCGTGACCGGCGACGCGCGCGTGATCCGCGTGCGCGGCGACTACCTGCCGATGATCTCCCTGCACCAGCTGTTCGGCGTCCCCGGCGCGAAGACCGATCCGATGCAGGCAATCCTGGTGATCGTGCAGGCCGGCGACCAGCGGTTCGCGCTGCTGGTCGACGAGCTGCTGGGGCAGCACCAGGTGGTGGTGAAGAACCTCGAGACCAATTACCGGCGCGTGCCGGGCATTTCCGCCGCCACCATCCTCGGCGACGGCAGCGTGGCGCTGATCGTCGACGTCGGCGCCATGCCGCGGGTGCACGGCGCCTATGCCGCCAGCGCGCAGGCCCTGGCCCTGGCCGCCCAACGGGAAGCACTCGCTTCCTGAGCGCCGTGGCCCACTTGGCGGAAATTCCCATGAGCCCCGCCCGGCCGCCCGAAGGGGCGAATTCCCTCTCGGAGGGACAGGGCCGCAGGCCCAAGGGAGCACCAGTGATCTCCTTGCAGCTTCCGGCCGATGCCGCGTGCGACGGCATGGCAGACGGCGAGGACTTCCTTGTGGCCGACGCGGAACCGGGTGGATTCGTCGCCGCGACCTGGCTGATCGACGGGAAGAAGCAGGTGGTCGGCTATCGCCTCGGTTGGCAGGGCGCCGCGGCCGGCGCGGGCAGGGTCCCGCCCCTGCAGGCCACGCTGGATGCCGTGGCGCCGCACCTGGTGCACCACGAGCAAGGCTGGCTGCTGGGCAACAGCATCCTCCTCCTCGATGCCGATCCCGCGGCCCTGCCGGCGATCGACTGGCGCGGCATCCCGCCGGCCAAGGTCGTGCTGGCGTGGCAGTCCGGCGACTTCATCGCCGCCGAGCAGGGTGGAATGCTCGCCGCCTTGCGCGGCCAGGGCTTCGGCCTGATGCTGTGCGGCGCCAGCGCCCTGCCCGGGGATCTGCCGGGCAGGCAGTGGGTCACGCATTTCGACGTGGGCCGGCCCGACCCCCAGTTGGTGGCCGCGGGCCGGGCCGCCGGCCTGGCTGCGTCGAACATGATCGCCACGCGCGTCGCCGACTGGCGCGCCGTGGAAGTGTGCGCCACGCTGCGGCTGTCCGCCCTGCTGCCGTCCGACGACGGTTGCGCCCCGCCTCCGGGCGTGAAGCGCGAACTGCAGCCGGACGCGGTGCTGATCGTGCGCGTGATGCAGATGCTGCAGCGCAACGAGGGCTTGCGCGAGATCGAGGCCGCGCTCAAGCGCGACGCCGCGCTCACGTACCGCCTGCTGCGCTACATCAACTCGCCGGCCATCAGCGCGGGGGTGGAGATCCAGTCGCTGCGCCACGCCGTGGCCATGCTCGGTTATGCGCCGCTGTTCCGCTGGCTCACGCTGCTGCTGGCGGCGTCCACCAGCGCAAGCGGCAGCCCGCCGTACCTGCTGAAGAAGGCGATCATGCGCGGCCGGTTCGTCGAGCTGCTGGGTCAGGGGCTGCTCGGCGCCGCCCATGCCGACAACCTGTTCCTGGTGGGCATGTTCTCGGTGCTCGGCCAGTTGCTCGGCATCTCCACCCGCGAGTTGCTCGAGAAGGTGCAGCTCGCGGTGCCGGTGCAATCCGCCGTGCGCGACGGCAAGGGCATCTACGGGCCGTTCCTGTCGCTGGCGATCGCCTGCGGCGAGGGCGCCGCGGAAACGCTCACCCGGGCCGAGGAGCTGTTCATCGGCGGCCGGCAGCTGAACGCCGCCCTGATGCGTGCGACGCAGTGGTCGCAGGAAGTCCTGCGGGCCGGAGGCCACTGATGCGCCAGCGACCGATTTGCGGGTGTTTTGCCCGGTTGATCCGGCCATTGCGCGCCGTGTCCGCTGCGTACAGTGCAGCGTGAAGCCTGCCGCCCGCCCGTGATCTGCGAATTTCCCTTTACCGACAGCGATTTCTCCCGCATCCGCGCGCTGATCCACCGCCATGCGGGGATCGCGCTCGGCGCGCAGAAGCGCGAGATGGTGTACAGCCGCGTGTCCCGCCGCGTGCGTGAGCTGCGCCTGCCGACGTTCACCTCGTACCTCGACCTGCTCGAGGCGGGGCGCGACGGCGACGAGTGGCAGGTGTTCATCAACGCCCTTACCACCAACCTCACGTCCTTCTTCCGCGAGTCCCACCACTTCCCGGTGCTGGCAGATCTGGCGCGCAGGTGCCGCGGTCCCGTGTCGGTGTGGTGCGCGGCGGCTTCGACCGGCGAGGAGCCGTATTCGATCGCCATCACGCTGGCCGAGGCGCTGGGCGGCCAGGCTGCCTCGGCGCGGGTGATCGCCACCGACATCGATACCGACGTGCTGGGAAAGGCCGAGGCCGGCGTGTTCGCGGCCGAGCGGGTGGGGCGCATGTCGACCGACCGGCTCAAGCGGTTCTTCAACAAAGGCACCGGCGCCAACCAGGGCTACGTGCGGGTGCGGCCCGAGCTTGCGGCGATGGTGAAGTTCGCGCGGCTCAACCTGCTCGACGCCGACTGGCCGGTGCGCGAGCCGGTGGACGCGATCTTCTGCCGCAACGTCATGATCTATTTCGACAAGGCGACGCAGCGCCGGGTGCTGGAGCGCTTCGTGCCCCTGCTCAAGCCCCAGGGGCTGTTGTTCGCCGGCCATTCCGAGAACGCCTCGCTGGTCACGCCCGCCTTCCGCTCGGTCGGCCAGACCGTGTACGAGCTGGCCAACGCCCGGGGAGCGCAGCGATGAGCGACGCCATGACGGGGGCATTGGCCAGTCACCACTATTTCGACCGCGACTTCAACCGCATGGCGGTCAAGCTGCTGCCCGGCGAGTATTTCGTGACCACCGGCAGCACGGTGCTGCTGACGGTGCTGGGATCCTGCGTGGCGGCCTGCCTGCAGGACCCGCACGCGAGGGTCGCCGGCATGAACCATTTCATGCTGCCCGACGACGGCGACTCCGGTCCGGACGCGGCCGGCGCCATGCGCTACGGCAGCCATGCGATGGACGTGCTGCTGCGCGAAATGGTCAAGGCCGGGGCGCAGCGCGGGCGGCTGCAGGCCAAGGTGTTCGGCGGTGCCGCCGTCCTGCCCAACATGCCCACCTTCAACATCGGCGACCGCAACGCCGACTTCGTGCTGCGCTACCTGCGCGCGGAGCAGATCGACGTGCACGCCCAGGACCTGGGTGGCGCGCACGCGCGGCGGCTGTGCTTCCTGCCGGAAAGCGGCAAGGCGGTGGTGCGCCGGCTGCGCACCGCGCCGGACATCGAACTGGTCAGGCACCAGGATGCGGACCTGCTGCGGCGACTGGCGGACCTGCCGGCGCGCGGCGCCCGCCCGGCCGGGCGGGCGGCATGGGGGACCTGACGGGCATGAACAAGAAGATCACCGTCCTGTGCATCGACGACTCGGCCCTGATCCGGCAGGTGATGACCGAGATCATCAACGGCGAGGCCGACATGCAGGTGGTCGGCACCGCGGCCGACCCGCTGGTGGCGCGCGACCTGATCAAGGCCGTGAACCCCGACGTGCTCACGCTGGACGTCGAGATGCCGCGCATGGACGGCCTCGAGTTCCTCGAGAAGCTGATGCGGCTGCGGCCGATGCCGGTGGTGATGGTGTCCTCGCTCACCGAGCGCGGCTCCGACATCGCCATGCGGGCGCTGGAACTGGGCGCCGTCGACTTCGTGACCAAGCCGCGCCTGGGCATGCGCGACGGACTGCTGCAGTACGCCCAGGAGATCACGGACAAGATCCGGGCCGCGTCCTGCGCGCGGCTGCGCGCCCGCAGCCCGGCCGGCAATGCCGCCGGCGAGCCGCTGCTGCGCGCGCCGCTGCTGTCCACCGAGAAACTGATCGCCATCGGCGCCTCCACGGGCGGCACGGAGGCCATCCGCGAGGTGCTGCAGCCGCTGCCGCCGGATTGCCCGGCGGTCCTGATCGCGCAGCACATGCCGCCCGGGTTCACGCGCTCGTTCGCGCAGCGCCTGGACGGACTGTCCCGCATCAACGTGAAGGAAGCGGAGCACGGCGAGCGGGTGCTGCCGGGATTCGCCTACATCGCCCCCGGCGGCTGGCACATGGCGCTCGGGCGCAGCGGCGCCAACTACGTCGTGCACCTGAACCAGGACGCCGCCGTGAACCGGCACCGGCCCTCGATCGACGTCCTGTTCGACTCGGTCGCGCGCAACGCCGGCGTCAACGCGGTCGGCGTGATCCTCACCGGGATGGGCCGCGACGGCGCTGCCGGCCTGCTGCGGATGCGCCAGGCCGGTGCGCACACCTTCGCCCAGGACGAGGCGAGCTGCGTCGTGTTCGGCATGCCGCGCGAGGCGATCGCGCTGGGCGCCGCCGCCGAAGTGCACCCCCTCGATGACATGGCGCACCGCCTGCTGGCGCACCTGCGCACGTTCGGCGAGCGCGCCAACCGCGTTTGAAGCATCTGGAGTAACCGTGATGGACAAGACCACCAAGATCCTGGTCGTGGACGATTTCCCGACCATGCGCCGCATCGTGCGCAACCTGCTCAAGGAGCTGCAGTTCGAGAACGTCGACGAGGCCGAGGACGGCGCCGCCGGGCTGGACAAGCTGCGCGGCGGGAACTTCGGCTTCGTCATCTCCGACTGGAACATGCCCAACATGGACGGCCTGTCGATGCTCAAGGCGATCCGGGCCGACGCGGCGCTGGCCAGCCTGCCGGTGCTGATGGTGACGGCCGAGGCGAAGAAGGAAAACATCATCGCCGCGGCCCAGGCCGGTGCCAGCGGCTACGTGGTGAAGCCCTTCACGGCGGCGACGCTGGAAGAGAAGCTGACCAAGATCTTCGAGAAGATCGCCAAGGCCGGAGCCTGACATGTGCGACCAAAAGACACTTCCCGCGGACGCGGACAACGGTGCCGGTGAACTGCTCGGGCGCATCGCGCAGCTCACGCGCCAGCTGCGCGAGGGCATGCGCGAGCTCGGACTGGACCGGCAGGTGGCGCTGGCCGCCGAGGCGATCCCCGACGCGCGCGAGCGGCTGGCCTACGTGGCAGCGATGACCGAGCGCGCCGCCCACCGGGCCTTGAACGCGATCGACATCGCGCAGCCGATGCAGGAAGAACTGGCGGCCTCGGCCAAGACGCTGAACCAGCGCTGGAGCGAATGGTTCGCCGACCCGGTGCAGCTCGGCCAGGCCAGCGCCCTGGTGGCGGACACGCGCGCCTACCTGCAGCAGGTGCCCCCCAAGGCCGCCGCGATCAACGGCCAGCTGGTGGAAATCATGATGGCGCAGGACTTCCAGGACCTCACGGGCCAGGTCATCAAGAAGATGATGGACGTCATCAACGAGGTGGAGTCGCAGCTGCTGCAGGTGCTGATCGACCACTCGTCCAAGGAGCAGCGCGAGGAGGCCGGTCTGCAGAACGGGCCGCAGATCAAACCCGGCGCGGCGGCCGTCACCGACCAGGCCCAGGTCGACGACCTGCTGGCGAGCCTGGGCTTCTGATCGCCCGAGAAGCAGGCGGATCGGCGCCTTGATCGGCCGATTGTGCGGCCGGCCGGCCTCGAATAATCAGCCATGGGCCCGCGGCGTTCGCGCCGGCCCGCCTGGAGCAGGAAGTGGCTGAGGAATCAGACCTCGAAAAGACGGAACCCGCGTCACCACGACGCATCGAGAAGGCTCGCGAAGAGGGGCAGGTCGCCCGCTCGCGCGAGTGGGTGACGTTCGCCCTGCTCGGCACCGCCCTGGCCGGCCTGTGGCTCACGGCCGGCACCCTGGAACGCGGCCTGGGCACGACGCTGCGGCAGGGCATGGCCTTCGACCGCGCGGTCGCCTTCGACCCCGCGCGCATGCTGGTGCAGGCCGAGGCCATGGGCGGCACGGTGTTGCTGGCCCTGGCCCCGTTCCTCGGCATGATGCTGCTGGCCGCCCTGGCGGCGCCGGTGATGCTCGGCGGGCTGCTGTTCTCCCCGAAGTCGGTGCTGCCCGACTTCGCCAAGCTCGATCCCGCCGCCGGCCTGGGCCGCATGTTCTCGTCGCAGTCGCTGGCCGAGCTGGTGAAGGCCCTGGCCAAGTCGGCGCTGGTGGGAGGCGTCGGCTACTACGTGATCTCCGACGGCCTGGAGGCCATGATGGCGCTGATGGCCGAGCCGGTGGGCGCGGCGGTGCCGCACACCTTGAGCCTCGTCGTGCGCAGCTGCGCCTGGATGGTGGCGGCGCTGCTGCTGATCGCGGCCGTCGACGTGCCCTACCAGCTGTGGTCGCTCCACCGCAAGCTGCGCATGTCGCGGCAGGACCTGCGCGACGAGCAGAAGGAGAGCGAAGGCGACCCGCACGTCAAGGGCCGCATCCGCCGCCAGCAGCAGGCCATGGCCCGCCGTCGCATGATGGCCGAGGTGCCGAAGGCGGACGTGGTCGTCACCAATCCGACCCACTTCGCGGTCGCCCTGCGCTACGTCGAGGGCCAGATGCGCGCCCCGCGGCTGGTCGCCAAGGGAGCCGACCTGGTGGCGCAGCGCATCCGCGAACTCGCGCGCGAGCACCGCATCGAGGTGGTGGAGTCGCCGGCGCTGGCCCGGTCCCTCTACCGCCATACCGACCTGGGCAAGGAGATCCCCAGCGGCCTGTACACCGCCGTCGCCGAGCTGCTGGCCTGGGTCTACCAGCTTCGCAGCGCGCGCAGCGAAGGCCGTGACGCGCCGGCGCTGCCGGCCGACCTGCCGGTGCCCGAGGCGCTGCGCTACGAGGGCACGGCATGAGTTCCATCGCTGCGATGCTGCGGCTGCCGCCGGGCCTGCTGGGCGGCAAGGCGCTGCAGGGCCTGGCCGGGCCGGTCCTCATCATGATGATTCTGAGCATGATGGTGCTGCCGCTGCCGCCCTTCCTGCTGGACATCCTCTTCACGTTCAACATCGCGATGGCGGTGATGGTGCTGCTGGTGAGCATGTACACCATGAAGGCGCTGGACTTCGCGGCCTTCCCGGCGGTGCTGCTGTTCTCCACGCTGCTGCGGCTGTCGCTGAACGTCGCGTCGACGCGCGTGGTGCTGATGAACGGCCACACCGGCCCGGAAGCGGCGGGCAAGGTGATCGAGGCCTTCGGCCACTTCCTGGTCGGCGGCAATTTCGCCGTCGGCGTGATGGTGTTCATCATCCTGGTGCTGATCAACTTCATGGTGATCACCAAGGGCGCTGGCCGCATCGCCGAGGTCGGCGCGCGCTTCATGCTCGACGCGATGCCGGGCAAGCAGATGGCGATCGACGCCGATCTCAACGCCGGCCTGATCGGCGAGGACGTGGCGCGCAAGCGGCGCACCGAGGTGGCGCAGGAGGCCGACTTCTACGGCTCGATGGACGGCGCCAGCAAGTTCGTGCGCGGCGACGCCATCGCCGGCCTGCTGATCATGGTGATCAATATCGTCGGCGGCCTGATCGTGGGCATGGCGCAGCACGGGCTGGACTTCTCCACGGCGGCGACGACCTACACGCTGCTGGCCATCGGCGACGGCCTGGTGGCGCAGATTCCGGCCCTGGTGATTTCCACGGCGGCCGGCGTGATGGTCTCGCGCGTGACCACCGAGGAGGACGTCGGCCGCCAGCTCACCAGCCAGCTCTTTTCCAATCCGCAGGTGATCTTCCTGACGGCCGGCATCATCGGCCTGATGGGCCTGATCCCCGGCATGCCCAACCTGGCGTTCCTGCTGATCGCGGGCGGGCTCGCGTGGCTGGGGCGGCGGCAGGCGCAGCGGCAGGCCGTGACCGGCGTCCAGGCGCAGTCGGCGACAGCCGCGGCCGCCACGGCGGCCGTGTCGGCCGAACCGCCCGAAGTGACCTGGGACGACGTCGCGCTGGTCGACCCGCTCGGCATGGAGGTGGGGTACCGGCTGATTCCGATCGTCGACCGCTCGCAGAACGGCGAACTGCTGGGACGCATCAAGAGCATCCGCAAGAAGATCGTGCAGGAAGTCGGCTTCCTGGTGCCGGTGGTCCATATCCGCGACAACCTCGAGATCCGTCCCAACGCCTACCTGATCAGCCTGAAGGGGGTGCAGGTCGCCACCGGCGAGGCCTATCCGAACCAGTGGCTGGCGATCAACCCGGGCCAGGTCAGCGGCACCCTGCCCGGCACGCCGACGACCGATCCGGCCTTCGGGCTGCCGGCGATCTGGATCGACCCCGCCTTGCGGCAGCAGGCGCAGATGTACGGCTACACGGTCGTCGACGCCTGCACCGTGATCGCCACCCACCTGAACCACGTGATCCAGACGCACACCGCCGAACTGCTCGGACGGCAGGAAGTGCAGCAGCTGCTGGACCAGGTCGCCAAGCATGCGCCCAAGCTCACCGAGGACCTGGTGCCCAAGGTGATCGGCCTGTCGACGCTGCAGAAGGTGCTGCAGAACCTGCTGGAAGAGGAAGTGTCGATCCGCGACATGCGCACGATCCTGGACGTGATGGCCGACAAGGCGCCAGCGATCAAGGACCCGACCGAGCTCACGACGCAGGCGCGGCTGGCGCTCGGCCGCGCGATCACGCAGCAGGTCTTCCCCGGCGACGGCGAGTTGCAGGTGATCGGCCTCGATCCGGACCTCGACCGCGTGCTGTCGCAGGCGCTGGCCACCGGCGGCGGCATCGAGCCGGGCCTGGCCGACAGCGTGCTGCAGCAGGCGCAGGCCGCCATCAACCGGCAGGAGCAGTTCGGGCTGCCGGCCGTCCTGGTGGTGCAGCACCCGCTGCGCGTGCTGCTCGCGCGGTTCCTGCGGCGCAGCCTGCCGCAACTGAAGGTGTTGTCGAACGCGGAAATCCCTGATGCCCGGATCCTGCGGATCACGGCCACGATTGGAGGAAGAAGTTGAGTCATTCCAGCGCAACGGGGCCGGTGACGCCCCGCAAGTTCGCCGCCGCCACCAGCCGCGAGGCCCTGCGGCTCGCGCGCGAGGCGCTCGGCGACAGCGCCATGGTGCTGGCCAGCCGCGCCGTCGAAGGCGGCTTCGAGGTGGTGGCGATGCCCGAGAGCGAAACCGCCGCGGCGGTGGAGGCGGCGCGGCCCGCGGCCATCGAGGCGGCGCCCGCCCCGGCCGCCGATTCCGTGCTGAGCGAACTGCACTCCATGCGCAGCATGATCGAGGAGCGGCTCGCCAGCGTGGTGTGGAACGAGCAGCAGCGGCGCGACCCGGTGCGCGGGCGGCTGCTGCGGGCCATGCTCGGCGCGGGCTTTTCCGCGCGCCTGTCGAAGGCGATGCTGGAGAAGCTGCCCGCGGGGCACAGCCACGCCGACGGGCTGGCCTTCATCAAGTCCGAGCTGCTGCGCACCGTGCCGGTCTGCGGCGACGAGGAGGCGCTGCTCGCGCAAGGCGGCGTGTACGCGCTGGTCGGCCCGACGGGGGTCGGCAAGACGACCACCACGGCCAAACTGGCGGCGCGCTGCGTGATGCGTTTCGGCGCGCAGAAGCTGGCGCTGGTGACCACCGACAGCTACCGGATCGGCGCTTTCGAGCAGCTGCGCATCTACGGGCAGATCCTGGACGTGCCGGTGTTCGCCGTGAAGGACCATGCCAGCCTGCAACTGGTGCTGCAGGACCTGCGCGACAAGCACATGGTGCTGATCGACACCGTCGGCATGAGCCAGCGCGACCGGGCCGTGTCCGACCAGGTCGGGATGCTGTGCAGCGCCGGGCGGCCGGTGAAGCGCCTGCTGCTGCTCAACGCGGCGAGCCACGGCGACACCCTCAACGAGGTGGTGTACGCCTACCAGCATGCCGGCAAGGGCAGCGAGCTGGCGGGCTGCATCTTCACCAAGCTCGACGAGGCGCCTTCGTATGGCGCGCTGCTGGACACCGTGATCCGGCACCGGCTGCCGGTGCACTACATCTCGAACGGCCAGAAGGTGCCCGAGAACCTGCTGACCGTCGACCGTGCGCAGCTGGTGGAGGACGTGCTGCAGCCGCGCGGCCCCGGCGCCTGGTTCGCGGGCGACGTCGACGCGGGCGACCAGCCGCCGGCGGACACCTCCGCCGAAGTCGCCCGGGTCCAGGCACAGGCCGACCGCCTGCGCCTGCAGTACCAGCAACTGATCCGGGCCATGGCCCACGACGCCGAGGAAGTCGGCGCGGCTGCGGCCGCGCTGGAGGTCGCGGCGGTCGGCTTTGCCGGCGCCCGCCAGCTGTGGCGTGATGCGGCCGAGGGCGGCGTGGGGCACGAGCACGTGTCGCAGCACCTGCTGGCGCAGGCCCGCGCCGACATCGCCGCCGCCTGCGACCGCCACGCCCTCACGGTGTGCGCCCGGGTGCGGCTGGAACCCAACGACAACGGCGACTCCTACGACCTGCAAAGCGCGCTGCTGCTGTCCGACCGCAGCGGCCTGCCGCTGGCCGCGCCCAACCAGTGGCTCGCCACCGAGGCGGGCCGCAAGCCCGGCGCCCGCCAGATCCAGTGGCTGGCCCAGCAGGACTTCGGGCGGCCGCTGGTGCACGTGCTGCCGAAACTGCCGGCCGCCGAGGACATCGCGCGCTGGCAGGCGGATGGCCAGCGCTGGCTGGCCCGCGCGCCGGCGTCCACGGCGGTGGTGGATGCGCGCAGCGGCGAGGCGACCACCCTGGCGCGCCTGGCGATCGAATTCGGCGACGAGGAGCCCGCCGCGTTCCGCGGCCTGCCGGCGCGCCGGGCGCACGCGGAAGTCGCCGTCCTGCTGCGCGGGGTCGATGGCGTTCCGCTGCGGGTGCGCTGCATCGCCACGCGGATGGTCGACGGCACGGGCGCGGCGCTGGAGCAGAGTTTCATGCTGGCCAGCGTGGACGCCGGCGTCGCGCCGCGCCAGCTCGTGCAGTGGCAGGAATGGGCCGCCGCCGCCGATCCGTGCGTGCGCCTCGCGGCCAAGGGGCTGCAACTGCTCGGCGGCATCGGCGAGCTGGGCGATCCGGCCATGATGAAGCGGCTGCTGGTGGCCGGGCAGGTCGCGACGACCGCCTGGCGCGTGCTGCAGGTGACGGGCGAGCGGGCCGAGCGCACGCGGGCCTTGCTGATCGAGCTGGCGGGGCGCCAGGTGCGCACCGACCGCGCGCTGTCCGGCGCGGTGGTGTACGAGGGCCTCGCCAAGCTGTTCCACCTGCTGGACGCGCTCGCCACCGACGCCACGGGCGAGACCGAGGCCGCGCCTTCGAGGAGCGTCGCGTGAACCGCGGCGAAGACCAGGCCGACGGCCTGCGCCGCCTGCTGAACGCCGCCGCGACGACCCGCATCGTTGCCGTGGCGGGCATGGCGCCGGGCGCCGGCGCCAGCACCGCGGCGCTGAACCTCGGCGCGGAATTCGCCCGCGGCGGGCAACCGGTGCTGCTGCTCGACGAACACGCGCCGCATCCGCTCTCGGCGTCCGCCGTCTGGGGCCGCGCCGCGGCGGGCACGCTCGGCGACGTCGCCCGCGGGCGCATGGACAGCGCGGCGGCCGCGGCGCGGCTGTCGTGCGGCGTCAGCCTGCTGCCGGCGCCGGCCGGCTCGATCCATGGCACCTTCAACCCGCGAGCGCTGTGCCGCACCGGCGTGATCGTGATCGACGTCGCGCTCGACGCCGCCGGCCAGCTCTCGCCGCTGGCGCGCCTGGCGGACGAGGTCGTGATCGTGATGCAGCCGGTCGCCTCGTCGATCACGGCCGCGTACGCGGGGCTCAAGCGGCTGCACTACACGCATGCCCTGCAGCGCTTCCGCTTCCTCGTCAACGGCGCGGTCAACGAGCAGCAGGCGCAGCTCGTCACGGCCAACATCGTGAACACCAGCAGCCGCTATCTCGCCGTGTCGCTGGCCCCGGCGGGCTGGGTGCGGCACGACCCGCTGGTGCGCGAGGCGGCGCGCGCGCGCCTGGCCGTGGCGCAGGCGCATCCCGCCAGCGCGGCGGGGTCGGATTTCCGGCGCGCCGCCGCCGCCCTGCGCGAACGGCTCGCCGCGCGGCCGGGCACGGCGCCGGCGCTGGCCAGCGCCGCCTGAAGCCCACGCACGAGGAGCCCATGTACACCGCCCGCGGAACGATCGAGAAGTCGCATCTGCTGGAGTCCCATCTGCCGATGGTGCGGCGGATCGCGCTGCAGATGGTGGCGCGGCTGCCCGCCAGCGTGCAGCTCGACGACCTGGTGCAGGCCGGCATGGTCGGCCTGCTCGACGCCTGGGGCCGGTTCCAGGAGGGCGGCGGCGCCAGCTTCGAGACCTTCGCCAGCCAGCGCGTGCGCGGCGCCATGGTCGACGAGCTGCGCACCAGCGACTGGGGCTCGCGCAGCCTGCGCCAGGCGGGCCGGCGCGTCGAGCAGGCGATCCAGGCGGTGGGCCATCGCCTCGGGCGACATCCCACCGAGTCCGAGATCGCGCACGAGCTGAAGATGAGCCTGGCGCAATACCAGTCGGTGCTGCAGGAGATGCAGGGCTCGCAACTGGTGTACGCGGACGACTGGGGCGAGGACGATGCGGAGAACACCTTCGTCGACCAGAACACCCGCGGCGCGCGGGCCGAGCGCGCGGCTGGCGACGATCCGATGGCGCAGCTGCTGTCCGGCGAATTCCGCGAGCACCTGGCCGCGGCGATCACCGGCCTGCCCGAACGCGACCAGCTGGTGCTGAGCCTGTACTACGAGCAGGAGCTGAACCTGCGCGAGATCGGCGCCGTGCTGGAAGTGAGCCAGTCGCGCGTGTGCCAGCTCCACAGCCAGGCGATCGTGAGGCTGCGCGCGGCGCTGCAGGACGTTCTGTAGCCGCGGCTCGGCGCGCTTCCGTTCGTCCTGAGCGTGTCGAAGGAAGCCTGTCGAAGGAAGCTTGGCGAAGGATCAGGGCTGGCCGAGCGGAATCGAGCCGGCCTCCTCGTCGGCGTTGAGCGCCGTGATCAACCTGGCCAGGTCGCGCTCCAGGCGCAGGAGGGTGCGCGGATCGAGGTCGGCGAGCGCCGCCGGCAGCACGCCGGCCAATGGACCCGGCGCGCGCCGCAGCACCCGGCTGCCGGCCGGCAGCACGTGCAGCTGCACGGTGCGCCTGTCGGCGGCGTCCTTGCGCACCGCCACCAGTTCCTGCGCGACCAGCGCCCGCACCAGGTTGCTGGCCGTCGACTGGTGCACGTCCATGGCCGCGGCGAGTTCGTTCATGCCCAGCCCCGGCGCCTGCCGGATCACGCTCAGCGCCCAGAGCTGCGCGCCGGCCAGGCCGGCTTTCTTCTCGACGGCCCGGAAGTGGCTCTTGACGGTATTGAAGACGATGCGGAACTGGCGCAGCACGCGCGCCGCGGACTCGGCGTGCCGGGCGGCGGAGGCGGGGACACGCGGGGCGGCCGGCGGTGCGGACTTCCTGGCTGGCATCCGCGCCATCATAGGCGCTGCGGCGTGCCCAAGGACAAAGCGCCACCCGGCGAAGCCGGATGGCGCTCGTGCATGAATTCCTGGTCGGGGTGAGAGGATTCGAACCTCCGGCCTCTACGTCCCGAACGTAGCGCTCTACCAGGCTAAGCTACACCCCGATGTCATCCGCTCGCGGCGGGTGGCTGATCGATCAGTTCCGCCGCTGCAGCAATTGAGCCGCCAATTGTAGCAAACCCTGGGAGTACTCATTCACCGGCAGCTTCGCGGCGGCGTCGATCGCGCGCCGGGCCTCGGCCGCGGCCGCGGCCCGGGTGACGTCCAGCGCCCCGGTTTCCCTGACGATGGCCACGATGTGTTCGAGCTCGGCCACGGCGCCGGTCTCGATCGCGTGCTTGACGACTTCGCGCTGCCCGGGCGTGCCGCGCTGCATGGCGGCGATCAGCGGCAGCGTGGCCTTGCCCTCGCGCAGGTCGTCGCCGATGTTCTTGCCCAGCTCGCCGGTGTTGCCGTCGTAGTCGAGCACGTCGTCGATCACCTGGAACGCGGTGCCCAGCGCCTGGCCGTACTGGGCGCAGGCTTCCTCGACCTCGGTCCCCGCCTTCGCGAGCACCGCCCCGAGCCGCGCGCTGGCCTCGAACAGCTTGGCGGTCTTCGAGCGGATCACGCGCAGGTACGCGGCCTCGTCGAGCGACGCGTCGTGCATGTTCATCAGCTGCAGCACCTCGCCCTCGGCGATCACGTTGGTGGCGTCGGCGAGGATCTCCATCACGCGCATGTCATGCGCATCCAGCATCATCTGGAACGCGCGCGAGTAGAGGAAGTCGCCGACCAGAACGCTGGCCGGATTGCCGAAGCTCTCGTTGGCGGTGGCGCGGCCGCGGCGCAGCGTCGATTCGTCGACCACGTCGTCGTGCAGCAGCGTGGCGGTGTGGATGAACTCGACGACGGCAGCGAGGTTGAAGCGCTGGTCGCCGCGGTGGCCGAGGGCGCCGCAGACCAGCAGCAGCAGGGCCGGGCGCAGCCGCTTGCCGCCGGCGGAAATGATGTACTGCGACACCTGCGCCACCAGGGGCACGCCCGAAGCGAGCCGGCGCGCGATCACGGCGTCGACCTCGCGCATGTCGTCGGTGATGAGGGAAAGGACGGAGGCGGTGCTGGAGGACAAGATGGCGCGGGAGGTTGGCCGCGCCGGGAGCGCGCGAGGGAAGAACCCCGCGATTATAGAAACCCCTCCCGGTCGTCCGGCCGCGCCAGGGAGCGCACTTGTGAGTAATCACAAACTATGCGATAATCTTGGGCTCTTCGGAAATCCGTCCGGGGATTGACGCCGCGCCGCAAGGCGCTGCATCTACTCACACGAGGTTCACATGTACGCGGTCATAAAAACCGGTGGCAAGCAGTATCGCGTTGCTTCCGGCGAAAA
>Ga0255338_1003435_pt1 | contig 19098 bp, 19 predicted proteins | sample MeOH1_35cm_T4_19_FD_203715 | JGI IMG/M metagenome (GOLD analysis project Ga0255338, IMG submission 203715) | Sandy soil microbial communities from University of British Columbia, Vancouver, Canada - MeOH1_35cm_T4_195 | ecosystem: Engineered > Artificial ecosystem > Sand microcosm > Unclassified ...
GTCTATACGCCCGCCCTCTCGACGGCCTGATCCCGGATAGCTCAGCTGGTAGAGCAGTCGGCTGTTAACCGACTTGTCGCAGGTTCGAGTCCTGCTCCGGGAGCCATCGAGACCCTCCAGACAGCCTGAAGGCCCGACGGCGGCGCAACGTGAGCTGCGCCGCTGCGTTTGTCGCACACGGCCCATCTGGCGCTGGGCCTTCGGCGGCCCATATGCAGGGTGCGCCTCCCTCGCGATGAACGGCTGATGTGACAGAGCTTGCCCAACACCTGGCCGCATTTGGTCCGTTCGCGATTGCGCTGGGCGCCGCGGTCGAGGGGCAGACGTCCGTGATCGCCGGCGGGGTGATGGCGCGATCGCAGATCCTGTCGCCGGCCGTGGTGGTGCTGGCCGCGGCGTTGGGCTCGGGCATCATCGACTATCTGCTGTTCGTGCTGGGCCGCAGCTTCCGCCACACGCGCTGGGTCAAGAAGGTCGCCGCCAAGCCGGGGTTCGACCGGGCCCTCGTGCTCATCGAACGCTATCCGACGGGCTTCATCCTGAGCTTCCGCTTCCTGTACGGCCTGCGCGCCGCGGGGCCCGTCGCGGTGGGGGTGTCCAGCGTCTCGACGCGCAAGTTCGCGGTGCTGAACGCCATCGCCGCCGGCATCTGGGCCGGGGTCTTCGTGGGCCTGGGCTATGCGTTCGGCCCTGCCCTGCTGACCCTGATGGAAGGGATGTTCGCCCACGCCGCCCCAGTGGCGGCGGGCCTCGTCGTGGCGGCCGCGGTCATCGGCTTCGGAATCTGGCGTTGGCGGGTCTGGACAGCCGCGGAGCGCACGGCGCCCTGACGCTCGCGGCGGACGATGGTAACGTCGGCGCATGCCGCGCCGCATCCTCCTGCAGACCACCATCCTGCCCGAGCCCGACAACTGGCACATCGGCCGCTTCTCGCGCCTGCGCGACCACCTGGCCTCGCTGGAGGGGGTCGTGGTGACCGCCCGCGACCGCCAGGCGCCGCCCGGACAGACCGATCCGGTGCTGGGCGGCCTGGATCGCGCCGACTTCGACCAACTCTGGCTGTTCGCGGTGGACGAGGGCGACGGGCTGAACGGCGAGGAGTGCGCGGCGATCGGCCGGTTCCGCCAGGCCGGTGGCGGCCTGATGGTCACCCGCGACCACATGGATCTGGGCGTCTCGGTCTGCACCCTGGGCGGGGTCGGCGCGGCCCACTATTTCCACTCGAAGAACCCGGACCCCGACGACAGCCGCAACTGCCGCGACGATCCGGACACGCCGAACATCGACTGGCCGAACTACCATTCCGGCGCCAACGGCGACGTCCAGGCGGTCGAGCTGGTGGGCGCGCCGCATCCGCTGTTCGCGGGCGTGACCCGCCTGCCCGCCCATCCGCACGAGGGCGCGGTGGGCGCGCCGCCGGACGATCCATCGGCGCGAGTGATCGCCCGGGGCGTCAGCAAGGCCACCCGGCGGCCGTTCAACATCGCGGTGGCGTTCGAGGCGAGCCGGGACGGCGGCCGGGCGCTGGCCCAGAGCACCTTCCACCACTACTGCGACTACAACCTCGACCCGCGCGACGGCTGCCCCAGCTTCGTCAGCGAACCGCCGGGCGACGGCATCATCCGCGACCCAGGCGCCCAGGCCGAGGCGCTGCGGTATTTCGAGAACCTGGCCCGGTGGCTGTCGGGCTAGCTACCAGACGCCGGTGTTCGGCATGGACGCCCAGGGCTCGGCCGGCGGCAGGGGCGCACCGGCCTGCAGCAGCTCCACCGAGATGTTGTCGGGCGAACGGACGAACGCCATGTGGCCGTCGCGCGGCGGGCGATTGATGATCACCCCGCCGTCTTTCAGCCGCTGGCAGACGGCGTAGATGTCGTCGACCGCATAGGCCAGGTGGCCGAAGTTTCGGCCGCCCTGATAGGCCTCGGGATCCCAGTTATAGGTGAGCTCCACAGTGGGGGCCTTCTTCTCGCGGGCCTGGGCCTCGTCCCCCGGCGCGCACAGGAAGACCAGGGTGAAGCGGCCGGCCTGGTTCTCCACGCGGGAGACTTCCTTAAGCCCAAGCTTGTCACAGTAGAACGCGAGCGAGGCGTCGAGGTCGGTCACGCGGACCATGGTGTGCAGATATCTCACGGGTCTTTCGTCCTCGGGTCAGGCCGCGGCTGGCGATTCAATGCCTTACCGCGTAAAACAATCAGGACGGACTCGCGCCTCGCGCGAATCCTTGTTGCGTTGCAATCTCAGAACGCTGCGTCAGATTAGACCCGCCTCCGTTCGTGACCGCAATTTCATTTGCGCTGGCATAACGGCGGCATCAAAAGCAGGGCAAGCCGCGCAAAGTCGGCAACCGTGTGTGACTGGGCGTATCGCGCACGTAGCTGAGACCGGGGATACAGCTCTATGCGTTTGAAACCACAGTATGTCTTCATCATCGCCATCGTCGGCGTGGTGTTGGTCTACTTCATCGGGCGGACGTTGTTCGGAGGTCCCGCCGAGAAGGCCGAGGCCAAGACGCCGCCGCCGAACCCCGTCCCCAGCGTCCAGGTCAAGCTGACCCCGGAGACCGTCCGCGAGGTCGAGGTGTCGATCCGCGGCCGCACCGAAGCGGCGCGCAGCGTCGTTGTGCGCTCCGAGACCGCCGGCGTCGTGGCCGCCACCCCCACCGTCGAAGGCAGCTTCGTGCGCCAGGGCCAGGTGCTGTGCCGCCTGGCGGTCGACGCGCGCCAGGCAAGCCTGGACCAGGCGCGGGCGATGCAGAAGTCCCGGCAGCTGCAGCGCAAGGCCGCCGCCGAGCTGGCCGCCAAGGGCTATCGCTCCGAAACCCAGGTGCTGGAGGCCCAGGCCAACCTGGACGCCGCCAACGCGAGCGTCCGCGCCGCGGAGATCGCCCTGAAGCAGGTCGAAATCCGCGCGCCCTTCTCGGGCGTGTTCGACAAGCGCGACGCCGAGATCGGGACCTACCTGTCGCCGGGCCAGCCCTGCGGCACCATGATCGAACTCAATCCGCTGCTGGTGGTGGGCGACGCGCCCGAGACCGAGGCGAGCCGTCTGCGCGCCGGCGCCCCCGCCCGCGCCAAGCTGGTGGACGGCCAGACGCTGAGCGGCCGGGTCCGCTATGTCTCGCGGGACGCTGACCCGCAGACTCGCACCTACCATGTGGAAGTGATCGTCCCGAACCCCGGCAACGGCGTCCGCTCGGGCCTCTCGGCCGACCTGCGGGTCGCCGCCGGCGCAGGCGCGGCGCACCTGGTGCCGGTCTCCGCGCTGGTGCTGGACACGGCGGGACGCCAGGGCGTCCGGTACGTCCTGGCCGACGGGCGGGTGGCCTTCTCGCCGGTGACGGTGCTGGAAGAAACCGCCCAGGGGATGTGGGTCAGCGGCCTCAAGGGTACGGTCAACGTCGTCACCGTCGGGCAATCGTTCGTGGCTGACGGCCAGAAGGTTCGGGTCGCGCAGGCCCGCTAGGGCAGCGCGGCTGGGGAGAATGAGATGATCGGTCCGCTGATCGACGGAGCCATCAAGCGACGCAAGGTCGTGCTCGGCGTGGCGCTGATCGCCGCGCTGTTCGGCCTGTTCGCCTACCTGAACATGCCGCGGGAGTCCGAGCCGGACATCGACCTGCCCTACATCTCGGTGGTGATCCCCTACCCCGGCGTCTCGCCGGAGGACGCCGAACGGCTGCTGGTCAAGCCGCTGGAGCTCGAGCTCCAGACCATGGAGGGCATCGAGTCCATGAACGGCGTCGCCCGCCAGGGCGTGGCCGTGGTGACCCTGGAATTCGAGGCGGACTTCGACAAGGACAAGGCGCTGGAGGACGTCCGCGCCAAGGTGGACCTGGCGCGCGGCAAGTTCCCGCCCGACGCCGAAGAGCCGATCATCCAGGAGCAGAACTTCTCGGGCGAACCCGTGATCGGGATCGTCATCTCGGGCTCGGCGCCCGAGCGCGAACTGTTCCGCATCGCCAACGCGCTGAAGGAGCGCCTGGAAGGCACCGAGGGGGTCCTCGAGGTCTATATGAGCGGCGCCCGCGAGGAGGTGCTGGAGGTCAACGTCGATCCCCTGCGGATGGAGGCCTACAACGTCACCACGGGCGAGATCGCCCAGGTGATCGGCCGCAACAACCAGCTGGTCCCCGCCGGCTCGTTGCGGTCGGGCTCGGGCCAGTTCGCCGTGAAGGTCCCGGGCGTGGTCGAGGAGCCGGCCGACATCCTGGCGCTGCCGATCAAGAAGAGCGGCGACCGGCTGGTGACCATGGGCGACATCGGCGAGGTGCGCCGCACGTTCAAAGAATCCAGCTCGATCAGCCGCTTCAACGGCCAGCCGGCCTTCATCCTGGAGGTCTCCAAGCGGGGCGGCGCTAACATCCTCGAGACCGTGAAGACGGTCCGCCAGGTGACCGAGACCGAGGCCAAGAAGTGGCCTGAGACGGTTCGGCTGAACTTCACCTACGACGAGAGCGATTTCATCGGCCGCACCCTGGTGGTGCTGGAGAGCGGCCTGATCATGGCCAGCCTGCTGGTGATGATGATCATCGTGGCCAGCCTGGGCATCCGCCAGGGCCTGATGGTCGGCGCCTCGATCCCGATCTGCTTCCTGCTGGCCTTCCTGATGATGAGCGGCATGGGCGTGACCCTGAACATGATGGTCATGTTCGGACTGGTGCTCGCGGTCGGCATCCTGGTCGATGGCGGCATCGTGGTGGTGGAGTACGCCGACCGGCGCATGGCCGAAGGGCTGCCCAAGGCCGAGGCCTTCGCCGCCGCCGGCAAGCGGATGTTCTGGCCGGTGGCCAACGGCACGCTGACGACCCTGTGCGCCTTCGTGCCCTTCATGTTCTGGAACTCGATCGCCGGGAAGTTCATGAGCTTCCTGCCGCTGACCCTGTTCTTCGTGCTGGGCGCCTCGATCTTCGTGGCCCTGATCTTCACCCCGGCGTTCGGCTCGATCTTCGCCCGCAAGGCGGCCATCGACGAGGAGCACCTCGCCGAGATCGCCAAGTCCGAGCACGGCGACCCGCGCGAGATGAAGGGTTTCATGGGCTGGTACGCCCGGTCGCTGACCTATCTCGGCGCCCATCCGACGCGCACGTTCGCCGGCGCGATCCTCATCATCTTCGCCATCATCTTCTGGTTCGGCGCCACCAAGCACCGGACCGAGTTCTTCTTCTCGGACGACCCTGAGTTCGTGGACGTCTACGTGAAGGCTCGCGGCAATCTCTCGCCCGAGGCGCAGGACGGGCTGGTCCGCCAGGTCGAGACCCGCCTGTCCGGCATCAAGGGCGTGGAGTCCTTCTATGTCCGGTCGGGCGGCTTCACCTCGAACGGGGGGCCGAACTCGGCGCCGAACGACACCATCGGCCGCATCCGCATCGACTTCGTGGACTACGAGGAGCGCGTGAAGCTGGGGCTCGAGGGCCGGGACATCGAGAACACCGTCAAGTCGCGGCTGGGCGAAGTCGCCGGCCTGCAGCTCGAGGTGCGCGGGCCGCAGAACGGCCCGCCGGTGGGCAAGGACATCCAGGTCCAGCTCCAGGGCAACGATCCGGAAGCCCTGAACCGGGCCGCCGACCTGGTGAAGGCCAAGCTCGCCACGGACCGCCAGCTCATCGAGCTGGAGGACAACCGCACCTCGCCCGGCATCGAGTGGAACCTCGCCGTCGACCGCGAGGCGGCGGGCCGCTACGGCGTCGACGTGCTGTCGGTGGGCCAGACCATCCAGTTCCTGACCGGCGGCGTGCTGATGGGCCGTTATCGCCCCGACGACGCCGAGGACGAGTTGGACATCCGCGTCCGCTTCCCGGCCGAAGCCCGCAACGTAGCCGCACTGGAGCAGCTCAAGATCACCACGCCCACGGGCCCGGTGCCAGCCAGCTACTTCATCAAGCGTGTGCCGTCGCAGCAGGTGACGCAGATCCAGCGCCGGGACGCCCAGCGCCTGGTGATCGTGCAGGCGAACACCATCGACAACGTCGCCTCCAACCTGAAGATCGCCGAGCTCCGACCCTGGCTGGAGAAGGCGCCGATCGACAGCTCGGTCCGCTGGAAGTTCACCGGGGCGGATGAGGAAGGCGCGGAGGCCGCGCAGTTCTTCATGGCCGCCATGGCCGCGGCCCTGTTCATGATGTTCGTGATCCTGCTCTGGCAGTTCAACAGCTTCTACGGCGTGCTGGTGACGCTGTCGGCGGTGATCCTGTCGACGGTGGGGGTCCTGCTGGGCGTGCAGGTCAACCTGGGCAACACCTTCCCGTACATCTCGGTGATCATGCTGGGGACGGGGGTGGTGGCGCTGTTCGGCGTCGTCGTGGGCCACAACATCGTGCTGGTCGACACGTTCTATCACCTGCGCCACGAGGGCTATTCCGCCGACGAGGCGGCGATCCGCGCGGCGGCCCAGCGGTTCCGGCCGGTGGTGCTGACCACCCTGGTGACGGTGGTGGGCCTGCTGCCGCTGATGTTCCAGATCCACCCCAACTTCCATACCGGCCACATCGAGTACAAGGCGCCGGGCTCCACCTGGTGGGTCCAGCTTTCGGCCTCGGTGGTCTGGGGGCTGTCCTTCGCGACCCTGCTGACGCTGGTGCTGACGCCGGTGATGCTGGCCGCGCCCAAGGTCTATTCGCGCCGCTTCGGCTGGATTCGCGACCACACGGTCGGCAAGCCCAAGGCGAAGCCGGCCCGGGAACTGCCCGTGGTCGGCAACGACGACGTGCCCCGCGCCGCGGAATAGGCCGTGGCGGAGGGGCTGACGCATCGGATCGCGACGCCCGACGACGCCCCTGCCCTCGCCCTGGTGATGGAGGCGGCGATCGCGGAGCTGCAGCGCGGCTTTCTCGATCCCGCGCAGATCGCCTCCAGCCGGATGATCATGGGTCTGGACCGCCAGCTCCTGCTGGACGGCACCTATTTCATGGTCGAGGCCGAGGGCAGGATCGCCGGCTGCGGCGGCTGGAGCCGGCGGGCCACGCTGTACGGCGGCGACCACACGCCGGGCCGGGACGCCGCCTTGCTGGACCCGGCGACCGAGGCGGCGCGGGTGCGGGCTATGTACACCCACCCGGACTTCGCCCGCCGCGGCGTCGGCCGCCTGATCCTGGAGCTCTGCGAGGTGGCTGCCCGCGCCGAGGGCTTCCGCCGGGTTGAGCTGATGGCCACCCTTTCGGGGCGAGCCCTCTACTGCCAGTGCGGCTACCAGGACATCGAGGCCATCGAGGACGCCCGCGGCGGCGCGCCTGTACCTCTGGTGCGGATGGGCAAGGCGATCTGACGCCCGTCTAAGCTTCCCGCGTCTGGCGCCGCCACAGCGCGGCGTATTCGCCCTGGTTGGCTAGCAGCGCCGCGTGCGTGCCGCGCTCCACGATCCGGCCGCGGCGGAGCACCAGGATCTGGTCGGCGTCGACGATGGTGGAGAGCCGGTGAGCGATCACCAGGGTGGTGCGGCCGGCCTTCACCTTGCGCAGGGTCTCCTGGATCGCCGCCTCGGTGGGGCCGTCCAGGGCGCTGGTGGCCTCGTCCAGGATCAGCAGCCGCGGGTTGGCCAGCAGGGCGCGGGCGATGCCCACCCGCTGACGCTCGCCGCCGGAGAGCTTGAGGCCGCGCTCGCCCACGCGGGTGAGCATGCCGTTGGGAAGACCATCGATGAAGGGGCCCAGCTCGGCGGCGTCGGCGGCGGCGCGCACCTCCTCCGCCGTGGCCTCGGGCCGGGCGAAGGCGATGTTGGCGAAGAGGGTGTCGTTGAACAGGGCCACGTCCTGGGGCACCAGAGCCACGGCGCGGCGCAGCTCGGCCTGGCGAGCCTCTCGCATGTCGACGCCATCGATTGTCACCCGGCCCTCCTGCGGGTCCAGCAGGCGCATGGCCAGGCGCACGGCGGTGGTCTTGCCGGCGCCGGAGGGGCCGACGAGAGCCACGGTCTGGCCGGGCTGGGCCACGAAGCTCACGCCCAGCAGGCCAGACGAGCGGGCGTCGTGGCGGAAGCTGACGTCCTCGAAGGCGATCGCGGCGCCCTGCCCGCTGGCCGGCGGCAGGGGCCGGGCGGCCTCGGCGTCGACGATGTCAGGGGCGATCTTCTGCAGATCGACCATCTGCTCCATGTCGATCAGGCCCTGGCGGATCTCGCGGTACTGGAAGCCCAGCATGCCCAGGGGCGCGTAGAGGCCGGAGAGCAGCAGGATGGCCATGGTGATGTCGCCCACCTGCAGACGGCCGCCGACCACCTCGTAGCCCGCCATCACGGTCAGGGCGGCCAGGCCGACGTTCAGGATCACGGACTGGGCGGCGTTCAGCATGTTCAGCGAGCCCGTGGCCCGGGAGCTGGCGTCCACGTAGTGGCTCATCGCCCGGCCATAGCTGTCCACCAGGCGGTGCTCGGCGCCGAAGGCCTTCAGGGTCTCGTAGTTGATCAGGGCGTCGGACGAGAGGCCCGCGGCGCGGTTCTCGGCCTCGTTCAGGTCGCGCCGGTGCGACAGCCGCCAGTCGGTGATCTTGAAGGTGACGACCGAATAGATGACCAGGGTCGCGAAGGCGGTGAGCGCGAAGCGCCAGTCCAGCCGGACGGCCATGACCGCCATGGCCAGGATCAGCTCGACGAACGTCGGACCCAGACTGAAGATGAGGCTGCGGATCAGGAAGTCGGTGGAACGCGCGCCACGGTCGATGATCCGCGACAGGGTCCCGCTCTGCTTGGTCTGGTGGAAGTCCAGCGACAGCGAGAGCGCGTGGCCGAAGCTCTCGACCGCCGCCCGCGCCATAGTGGACTGGGAGACCCGGGTGAAGACCGCGTCGCGCGCGAACGGCGCGCAGGCCGCGACCAGCCGCAGGGCGGCGAAGCCGATCGCCAGGGCGATGAAGGTGGTCCCCAGCACAACCCCGCCCTGCTGGACGGGCGTGAGGGTGTTGATGGCGTCGCCCAGCAGGACCGGCGCCAGGACACCGCAGAGCTTGCCCACGAAGACCAGCACCAGGGCCGCGGCGATGCGCAGGCGCAGCTGCGGCGCGCCCGAGCGCATGACCAGCGCGCCCAGATCGGCCATGGAAGCCCAGAAGTCGAACCTGGCCTCCTTCGGTTCGACGGAGCCCGGCCCGCTGAACCGGCCATGAGCCGTGTGCGCGTGGACCAACTCTAGGCTCCGGGCGCCGGGATGCGCGGCGCACCCGCGAAAGTGGAAAGCCCGGCCCTCTTCACGACTTGCTCGAAACTCCTTAACCCTGACGATAGCTAGTTGGGCTTGCGGGCCGTGTAAGCAAGCGGCCGAATGAGTTTTCCCCCGAGTTCTACGTCTGGGAGTGTGCGTAATGCGGCGTGAGCGCCAACGCCTGGAATCGGCCTGCGTGTTCTGCGGATCCTCCGACGAGGCGGACGCGGACTTCCTGCGCGCGGCCGGAGCCCTGGGCAAGGCCATGGCGGATGCGGGGATCAAGCTGGTTTATGGCGGCGGCGGGGTGGGCCTCATGGGCGCGGTGGCGCGCGGGGCGCACAACGCCGGCGGCGAGGTGCTGGGCATCATCCCCACCTTCCTGGTCGGCAAGGAACGCGCGCTCGAGATGGTCGAGCACATCATCGTCGACAACATGCATGAGCGGAAAATGCTCATGTTCCAGCGCTCGGACAGTTTCGTGATCCTGCCCGGCGGCATCGGCACACTGGAGGAGGTGGTCGAGCTGCTGTCCTGGCGGCGTCTCGACCTGCACGCCAAGCCGGTGGTGTTCTACAATCCGCGCGGGTTCTGGGAGCCGCTGTTCAAACTGTTCCAGCACACCGTCGACGAGAAGCTGACCCCGCCGGAGTTCATGCAGGCGTGGGTGTCGGTCGAAAGCGTCGGAGAGATCGTGCCGGCCCTGCTGGGCCAGGGTCGGGAGCCCTTCCCGTCGGAAGCGGCGGTCGGGCGCCGGGGCTGAGCGGCCACAACTGTGGGCTGAACGCCACACCGCCGGAAGACTGCGTCAGGCTGACGCATCCGCATACCGATCCCGCGCGTAGTGCGAGGGTCGGACGCGCCTTGGGCCGTCCCCCACAAGAAGATGGACCTCCCCCTGATGCGTAACCTCCTCCTCGCCACCGTTTCCCTGACCCTGATTGCCGGCGCCGCCCAGGCGCAGGACGCCGCCTGGACTGGCGCCTATGTGGGCGTGTCGGCTGGCCTGGCCGACCGCAAGGAGCGCGGCTCCGAGACGATCGGCTTCGACACCAATCTCGACGGAAACTACGGCGATACCGTTCGCAACGCGGCCGGCGCCGACGCCTTCTCGACCGGCTTCTGCGGCGGTTCGTTCAACACCAACGCCGCCCCCGGCGGCTGCTCCAAGGACGACGACACCGACGTCGAGCTGAGCGCCCGCATCGGCTACGACTACCAGATGGGGTCGTTCGTGGTCGGCGGCCTGGTGGAGTACACCCAGGTTCAGCTGAACGACGCGGTCACGGCCTTCTCGATCACGCCGGCCGGCTACGCCTTCAACCGCAAGCTCAACGACCTGTGGGCGGTCCGCGCGCGGGGCGGCTACGCCATGGGCGACAGCCTGATCTACGCCACCGGCGGCTACGCCCGGGGCAACATGAAGCACAGCTTCAACACCACCAACGGCGTCAACAGCTTCACCCGCGACGGCGGCGGCGACGCCAACGGTTACCAGATCGGCCTGGGCTATGAGCGCAAGCTGACCCCGAACGTGACGGTGGGCGTGGAGTGGCTGCGCACCAGCCTGAAGGACGACGACTACACCGTCCGCGCCGGCAACACGGGCACCACGGCGGCCAACAACCCGTTCCTGCTGGTCAACGCCAGCGGCACGGACTTCCTGCGCACGTCCGAGAAGTTCAAGTTCGACAGCTACCGCGTGACGGCCAGCTACCGCTTCTAGGCCTCTAACCCGCGGCCCGGCGCGCCAACTGGCGCTGGGCCGCGGGATCGGCGCGCACGTGGTCCAGCAGCCACGCGCGGAAGGCCGCGATCTTGCGGGTCCGGCGCCGGTCGCTGGGATAGGCCAGCCAGTAGCCGCCCACGTCGCTGATATAGATCTCGAAGGGCTGGCTCAGCCGCCCGGCCGCGATGTCGGCCCCGAACATCACCGGCGAGCCGATCGCGACGGCGCCCCGCGCGACCGCGGTGGCCATCTCCAGGACCTGGGTGTCGGCCGTGATGCGCGGCGCGGCCTGCGCGTCCGCCGGGGCCGCAGCGAGGCCGGCGTTGGCGAACCAGGCCTTCCACTCCCCCTCGGACCCCACCCGCTCGACGCTCAGCAGGTCCTCCGGACGCGGATCCGGCCCGAGCGCAGCCATGGCCTGCGGCGTCGCCAGGACGGTCTGGGCCGAGGGGAACAGATAGACCGACTCCAGGCCGGGCCATTGCCCGTCGCGGCTCCCGCGGATGCCGACGTCGAACTCCTCGCGCATCAGGTCGGCCAGCTTCTGGCTCGAGTCCAGCCGCACGGCGATCTCGGGGTGCGCCACCTGGAAGGCGCCCAGGCGCGGGGCCAGCCACTGGGTCGCGAAAGTCTGCAGGACGGTGATCGAAAGCACCCCCGCGCCGCTGTCGGTGATGTCGCCGATCGCGCTGCGCAGCGCGGCCATGGCCTCCGTCGCCGCCCGGGCCAGCCGTTCGCCGGCCGGGGTCAAGGCGACCTCGCGCGGGAGACGGCGGAACAGCGGCTGGTCCAGCCGCTTCTCCAGCGCCTTCACCTGCCAGCTGACCGCCGCCTGGCTCATGCCCAGCTCCTCGGCGGCGCGGGTGAAACTGCTTAAGCGCGCGGCGGCCTCGAAGACCCGGATGGCGCTGAGCGCGATGTTGGCGAGCGGGTCAGACATAAGGGTGGCTTATGGATACAGCAGGAGAACCGCTTTGAACACCATCGTTCAAAAGCTCATCTTCCCTGGCGAGAGATAGCCCTGGACGGGAGATGGTCATGGAAGAACTGCATCGCATCCATAAGGACGTTCCATTCGGCTACTGGGTCGACTGGGTCCAGCCGGCGTGGCGGTGGATGTCGCGGAAGTGGCTCCAACGCCGCGACGCGCGCGCCCTGGCGGCGGAACTGAGCCGGCCCCCGGCGCGCTGAAACGCCTTCTCCCCTTGCGGTAGAAGGTGGCGGCCGAAGGCTGATGGATGAGGGGTCGCGCGGCGTGTCCGGCGACCCTTCGTCGTTCAGGCTCAGAGGTGGGCGCAACCCCTCATCCGACCGGCTGCGCAGGCCACCTTCTCCCGCAAGGGGAGAAGGCTACGGAACCCCCGCCTCCAATTCCTCCAGCCAAACCCTGGCCGTGCCGTCGCTGGGCGCGCGCCAGTCGCCGCGGGGTGAGAGCGCCCCGCCGGAGATCACCTTCGGGCCGTTCGGCATGGCCGAGCGCTTGAACTGGCTGATCTCGAAGAAGCGGAACAGGAACACCCCCAGCCACTTCTTGATGGTCGCCAGGTCGTAGGCGTTGCGCGCCTCGGCGGGGAAGTTCTCGGGCCACAGGCCCTTGTTGACGTCGCGCCAGGCGTGCCAGGCCAGGAACGCCACCTTCGACGGGGCGAGGCCGAAGCGGGTGATGTGGAACAGGTTGAAGTCCTGCAGCTCGTAGGGGCCGACCTTGGCCTGGGTGCTCTGGATGGCGCCGTCCGCGCCGGCCGGCACCAGTTCGGGCGAGATCTCGGTGCCCAGGATCGACAGCAGGGTGGCGTTCGGGCCCTCGTCGAACTGGCCGGTCTTCACCACCCAGCGGATCAGGTGCTGGATCAGGGTCTTCGCCACGCCGCCGTTGACGTTGTAGTGGCTCATCTGGTCGCCGACGCCGTAGGTGCACCAGCCCAGCGCGAGCTCCGACAGGTCGCCGGTGCCGAGCACGAAGCCCGCCCGCTGGTTGGCCAGGCGGAACAGGTAGTCGGTGCGCAGGCCCGCTTGCACGTTTTCAAAGGTGATGTCGTAGACCGGCTCGCCGCCCGCGAACGGATGGCCCATCTCCTCCAGCATCAGCCGGGCGGTGGGCCGGATGTCGATCTCCTCGCCCGTGACGCCCAGGCCGCGCATGAGGGCCCAGGCGTTGGCCTTGGTCCCCTCGCTGGTGGCGAAGCCCGGCATGGTGAAGCCCAGAATGTTGGCCCGCGGCAGGCCGACGGCGTCGAAGGCCTTGGCCGCCACGATCAGGGCATGGGTCGAGTCCAGGCCGCCGGAGACACCAATGACCAGGTGCTTGGATTTCGTCGCCTGGATCCGCTTCACCAGGCCCTGGACCTGGATGTTGAAGGCCTCGTAGCAGTCCTTGTCCAGGCGCGCCGGGTCGTCGGGCACGAAGGGGAAGCGGTCCAGCGGCCGGACGAGGCCCACGTCGTCGAAGTGCGGCTGGTGGGCGAAGCGAATGCGGCGGAAGGCCTTCTCCGGATGGCCGGCGGCGACCGCGCCGTCGTTGAAGGTGGGGGTGCGCATCCGCTCCAGGCGCAGGCGGCCCACGTCGATGTCGGCCACCGCCATCTCGGAACCGGCCGGGAAGCGATCGGTCTGGGCCAGCCGGCGACCCAGTTCGTGGATCGAGGCCTGGCCATCCCACGCCAAGTCGGTGGTGCTCTCGCCGGGCCCGGCGGCCGAATAGAGGTAGGCCGCCTGGCAGCGCATGGACTGGCTGGCGCACAGCACCTCGCGGTCGTCGGCCTTGCCCACCACGATGTTCGAGGCCGACAGGTTGCAGAGGATGAGCGCGCCGGCCATGGCGCCCGCGGTCGACGGCGGCAGCGGGGCCCAGAAATCCTCGCAGACCTCCAGGTGGAAGGTGAAGTCGGCGAGATCCTCGGCCTCGAACACCAGGTCCGTGCCGAACGGGACCTGCTGGCCGGCCAGGGTGATGGTCAGGCCAGTGACGCCAGCGCCGGGCGCGAACCAGCGTTTCTCGTAATATTCCCGATAGTTGGGGAGGAAACTTTTCGGCGTGACTCCCAGGATCCGGCCGCGCGAGATGGCGATGGCGCCGTTGTAGAGCCGACCGTTGCAGACCACCGGCGCGCCCACGACCAGCACGGGCTTCAGGGTCTTGCTGGCCTCGGCGAGGGCGGCGATCTCGGCCTCCACCCGCTTTAACAGGGCGTCCTGCAGGAACAGGTCGTCGATGGCGTAGGCCGACAGCCCCAGTTCCGGGAACAGCATCAGGTCGCAGCTTTCCACGTCGCCCTGCCGCGCCATGCGCAGCGTCTCGGCGGCGTTGAAGCCCGGGTCGCCCGGCAGGACGGCCGGCGTGCACACCGCGGCGCGGACCAGGCCGTGGGTGTGGATCGAGTGGAACGCCTTCGTCACCGACAGCTCCCGTCCGGACTAATGCTCATTTTGAGCATATATACCCTGTCCGTCCATTAACGGCAAAGCCGCCGCAACCCACGACCCAACCCAGGCAAAGGCGCGCTGAAAGCTCAGCGCTGCCGACGGCCGGCGAACACCTGCCCCTTCACGAAGACGGGATCAGTCGTCGCGGTGGACGCGTTCGCGGCGCTCGTGCCGTTCCTGGGCTTCCAGGCTCAGCGTGGCGATCGGACGGGCGTCGAGGCGGGCCAAGCCGATCGGCTCGCCAGTCTCTTCGCAGTAGCCATACGAGTTGTCCTCGATACGGCGCAGGGCGTCGTCGATCTTCGAAATGAGCTTACGCTGCCTATCGCGAGTACGAAGTTCAAGAGCGCGATCGGTTTCCGAGGACGCCCGGTCAGCAATGTCCGGGTGGTTCTCGGTTTCCTTTTGGAGATGGGACAGCGTCTCGCGAGATTCGCGGAGGATGTCCTCTTTCCACGCAAGGAGCTTCTGCTTGAAATATTCAAGCTGACGCTCGTTCATGAACTCTTCGTCTTCCGACGGACGGTAGTCGGTAACCTCAGCCATTACAGCGGCTGCTTTCATGGAAACCTCACGCCCCTAAGGACCCCTGAGACACGCGCCGGCTGTATAGCAAATAGACCGGTGGTTTCAACGTCGCTGACACGTCCCAGGGATTTAGCCGCCACGGTTGACGGATTCCAGCTTGGCCAGCTCTACGGCCGCGCGGGTTTCTATCTCGTCAAGAACGGCCTCAAGCTTGGGGTCCTCGGTGGCCGAACGCTGCTCGCGAACGGTGCGCGCCAGATTGTCGAGCTGGGCCTGGGACAGCTCTCCGCCTAGCAGCGCCACCTTCAGCCCATCGAGTTCGTCCAGGAGGCGACCGGCCCGCTTCACCGAGCGGCGCTTGCGTTCGGTGGGTGATTCGACGTCCTGCAGGGCCAGCAGGGCCTCGACGCCCATGACGCTGGACACGCCGGACGCGCCAGACACCTGGGTGGGCGACGCCGGCGCCGCCGCGCCGGCGATCTGGAATCCGCCGCCGCCGCCACCACCGCCACGCGCGGGCTTCGCGCCCGACGTCTGCGACAGACCGCCTGTTCCGGAGACTTTCATGGGATGGACGCAGGTCCTTTTACGCTCAGTGGGCACCATCGGCCTTCAAGCTTGAAGCATGGTTAACGGGCGGTCGTTTCTGCCTAGTCGAACTTGCCGACCCTCGCGCTCCCGCATCTGATTTCATTACGCTTTTCGACTGGCACACTTCTCGCCTTAAGCCATGCGAACATTGCCGCCCGAAGGTCCAAATGCGTCCGGTCCGATTCCTCTCCGTCCTGATCCTCAGCCTGGCGACCCTCGCGGGCCAGCCGGCGCTCGCCAAATCGCGCATCAAGGACATCGTCGAGTTCGAGGGCGTGCGCGAAAACCAGCTGGTCGGCTACGGCATCGTCGTGGGCCTGAACGGCACCGGCGACGCCCTGCGCAACGCCCCCTTCACCAAGCAGAGCCTGGAGGCGATGCTGGAGCGGCTGGGCGTCAACGTCCGCGACGCCAACCTCAACACCAAGAACGTGGCGGCGGTCATGGTCACCGCCAAGCTGCCACCGTTCGCCGCCCCGGGCGCCCAGATCGACGCCTCGGTCTCCGCGCTGGGCGACGCGAAGAGCCTGCTGGGCGGCACGCTGCTGGTCACCCCGCTGATGGGCGCCGACGGCCAGGCCTATGCGGTGGCCCAGGGCACGGTGCAGACCGGCTCGGTCAGCGCCGGCGGGGCTTCCGGCTCCACCGTGCTGAAGGGCGTCCCCACCGCCGGCCGCATCGCCGGCGGGGCCAGCGTCGAGCGCGAGATCGGCTTCCGTCTGGCCAACATGGCCCAGATGCGGATGACGCTGCGCAATCCGGACTTCACCACCGCGCGGCGCATCGCCGACGTGGTCAACGGCGCCTACCCCGGCTCCGCGATCGCCGAAAACCCCACGATCGTCGCGATCCGCCCGCCCTCCGGGCAGGACATGGTCGGCTTCCTGGCCCAGGTGGAGAACCTGACCGTCGAGCCCGACAACGGCGCCAAGGTGGTCATCGACGAGGTGGCCGGCGTGATCGTCATGGGCGACGCGGTGCGCGTCTCGACCGTGGCCATCCAGCAGGGCAACCTGACCATCACGGTGCGTGAGCAGCCGGCGGTGAGCCAGCCCGGCGCCTTCGCCCGCGGCGGCGAGACCGTCGTGGTCCCGCAGTCGGACGTCTCGGTGGAGGAGGAGAAGGGCAAGCAGTTCCTGACGGTGAGGTCCGGCGCGGCGCTCTCCAACCTGGTCGCCGGCCTGAACGCCCTGGGCGTCACCCCGCGCGACATGATCTCCATCCTGCAGACCATCAAGGCTGCAGGCGCGCTTCAGGCCGAAATCGAGGTGATGTGATGGCCGACCTGATCTCGCCCAGCCTTCTCGCGTCCACCCCCCAGGCCACGACGGCGTCGCTGGCGCACAGCAAGGCCAAGGACGCCGGGCAGAAGTTCGAGGCCCAGTTCCTGTCGACCATGTTCCAGCACATGTTCCAGGGGCTCGAGACCGACGGCCCCTTCGGCGGCGGCGCGGGCGAGGAGATGTTCCGCTCGATCATGACCGAGGCCCTGGGCAAGCAGGTCGTGAAATCCGGCGGCATCGGCCTGGCCGACACCGTCCAGCGTGAAATCCTGAAGTTGCAGGGGCTCCAATAATGGCCATCGCCGCAAGTGACGCCGCCGACCGCGTCGAACAGCTCGTCATCCTGACCGAGCGCCTGACTGAGCTGATCGCCAATCAATGCCAGGCCTTCGAGCAGCGCCGTCCGCAGGACGCCGCGGCGATGCTGGAGGAGACCTCGCGGCTGGCGAACCTCTATCGCCACGAGAGCGCCCGCGTCCGCGCCGACCCCCGCATGGTCGAGTCGGCGCCGCTGGAGGCCCGCACCCGCCTGGTGCGCGCAACAGAAGGCTTCGACGCCGTCCTCGCCCGCCAGGGCCGCGCCATCGAGGCCGCCCGCACGGTCACCGAGGGCCTGGTGAAGTGCATCGCCGAGGAAGTGGCCAGCCAGCGCAGCCAGGCCAGCGTCTACGGCTCGAGCGGCACGCAGTCCGCCGGCCCCACGGCCACGGCCATCACGCTCAACAAGCGGGCCTAGCGCCCCCTCCCGGCCTGTGCCAGCGTGGTCGCCGGAGGGAGGCCACGCTATGCCCGACGATCCCCTTGCCGCCGTATCCGCGAGCCTGGAGGCCAAGACGGGCCGCAACCTCGCGGCCTGGACGACGCTGGCCAAGGCCCACGGCGAAACCAGGCACTCGGCGCTGGTTGCGTGGCTGAAGAGCGAGCATGGCCTGACCCACGGCTACGCCAACACCATCGCGCTGAAGGCGCGGGAGGCCGACGCCGCCTCGATCGGCGAGGCGGACCTGGTGGCCCAGATGTTCGCAGGTCCCAAGGCCGCGATCCGGCCGGTCTACGACAAGGTCATGGCCATCGTCAGCGAGCTCGGCCCGGACGTCGAGTTGGCGCCAAAGAAGGGCTACACCAGCCTGCGCCGCAAGAAGCAGTTCGGCCTCGTGCAGCCATCGACGAAGGACCGCCTCGACCTCGGCCTGAACCTCAAGGGCGACGCGCCAGCCGGACGCCTCGAAGCCTCGGGTTCGTTCAACGCCATGGTCAGCCACCGCGTGCGCCTCGCTTCCGCCGACGAGGTGGATTCCGAGGTCGCCGCCTGGCTGAAGGAAGCCTATAGCCGCGCCGGCTAGTGCATGGTGCCGGCGACGATCTCCAGCTTGTTGCCGTCCGGATCCAGGATCACGCAGCCGTAGTAGCTGGGCGCGATGTCGGGATGCGGACCGGCGGCGCGGATCGCCGTCGCGCCACGCTCCATCGCCGATTCATAGGCCGCATCCACCGCCGCGTGGCTGTCGGCCGTGAAGGCCAGGTGGGCGCCAAGTCCCGCCACCTGATCGCCGTCCACCGGATAGAGGTAGAACAGGCCCGCCTGCCCGCCCGGGCCGTAGGCCAGTTCCTTGGCCGTGGCCGAAGAGACCGCGGCGCCCAACGGGGCGAAGAAGGCGTCGTAGAACTCGCGCGCGGCGTCGAGGTCGCGAACGCCGAGGGACAGGTGGTCGAACATGGGAAGCCTCCGAACTCCACCTTAGCTGTGCACGGCGGCGCAAGGCCACAAGCCCGCCCGTTCATTTCAAACACTTGTTTCACGCAGCGTAAGGCGCCTATGTTGGCGACGCCGTCGGAGGTTCCGGCGGCCTACGTTCTCAGGGCGGGGTGAAACTCCCCACCGGCGGTAATGCCCTTCTCGAAGGGACGAGCCCGCGGGCGCTTCACGGTTTCGGCCATGAAGGACGAGCAGATTCCGGTGCGATCCCGGGGCCGACGGTCATAGTCCGGTTATGAGAACGGTCGAACGCGTCGCCGGCGGGATTCCGTCTGCGCGCGGGCGGCCTGCCCCTGAGTCGTGGTCCTTTGAACCCGGTCAGGGAGAAGACCATGACCCAACTCACCGCCTCCAAGCCCACGCTGGAGTTCCCCACCGCCAATGGCGCCTTCCGCGCCGGCCGCATCGCCTTCGTCCACGCGCTTTGGCACGCCGACATCGTCCGCCAGTCCTATGAGGGCTTCGTGGAGGAGATGGCGAAGCTGGGCTTCCCGCCCGAGACCGTCGAGCGCTTCGAGACCCCCGGCGCGTTCGAAATCCCCCTGCACGCCCAGACCCTGGCCCGCACCGGCCGCTACGCCGCCATCGTCGGCGCGGCCTTCGTGGTCGATGGCGGCATCTACCGCCACGAGTTCGTGGCGCAGACCGTGGTTCAGGG